>VFQP010003789.1_pt1 | contig 14903 bp, 10 predicted proteins | sample 3512351 | NCBI WGS metagenome assembly VFQP01 (sample SAMN10412372, study PRJNA504923) | tailings metagenome | isolation source: Relicate 1 Philex TSF1 revegetated site | place: Philippines: Tuba, Benguet | collected 2017-08-29 | reverse complement strand
GAGAAGATTCGAAACATCGCTATAGTTGCGCACGTTGACCACGGAAAGACGACGCTGGTGGACACCATGCTGCGGCAGAGCGGCATTTTCCGCTCGAACGAAGAAGTCGCCGAAAGAATGATGGACTCCAACGATCTGGAGCGCGAGCGCGGCATCACGATCTTGGCAAAGATCACCGGCCTTCGTTACAAGGGCGTGAAGATCAATATCTGCGATACTCCGGGCCACTCGGATTTTGGCGGTGAAGTGGAACGCGCGTTGAAGATGGTAGATGGCGTGATGTTGCTGGTGGACGCCAGCGAAGGCCCGCTGCCGCAGACGCGCTATGTGCTCTCGAAGGCGCTGGAAGCGCACTTGACGCCCATCGTTGTCATCAATAAGATCGACCGTCCGGACGCGCGCGTGCAGGAAGTATTGAACGAGGTTTACGACCTTTTCATCGATCTCGACGCCCGCGAAGACCAGTTGGACTTCCCCGTGGTTTACGCGATCGGCAAGCAGGGCGTGGCGAAGTTGAAGATGGAGGATGAGGCGAAGGATCTGGAGCCGTTGTTTGAAACGATCCTGAAGCACATTCCTCAGCCGAAAGGCACCCCAGATGCGACCTTGCAGATGCAAGTGGGCAACCTGGACTACAGCGACTATCTGGGGCGCATGGCTATCGGCCGTGTGTTTAATGGCACGTTGAAGCACAACGACGAAGTGTCGATCGCGAAGGTGGATGGCAGCTTCCAGAAGACGCGCATCACCAAGATGTACACGTTTGAGGGCCTGAAGCGCCTGGAAGAAACGCAGGTTTACCCCGGCGATCTGGTGGCGATCGCGGGCGTGGACGGCATTCAGATCGGCGAGACGGTTACGGCGGTGGAGAATCCAAAGCCGATGCCAAAGATTCATATCGACGAGCCGACGATCGCGATGACGTTCACGATCAACACGTCGCCGTTTGTGGGTCGCGAAGGCGAGTACGTGACGAGCCGCAATCTGCGCGATCGCATGGACAAAGAGTTGCTCACGAACGTCGCGATCCGAGTAGAAGATACAGGCAGCCCGGATTCGATGCGCGTGTTGGGCCGCGGCGAATTGCAGCTCGCGATCATTATCGAGACGATGCGCCGCGAGGGCTTCGAGCTGCAGGTAAGCAAGCCGGAGATCGTGACGAAGACGATCGATGGGGTTCTGAAGGAGCCGCAGGAGATTCTATTGATCGATTGCCCGGAGGCGTTTATCGGGACGGTGATCGAAAAGATGGGTCACCGCAAGGGCAAGATGATGAAGATGGTGAACCATGGCAGCGGGCGCGTGCGTCTGGAGTTCCAGGTTCCTTCGCGCGGCTTGATCGGCATCCGGAACGAGATGCTGACGGAGACTCGGGGGACGGCGATCATGAACTCTCTGTTCAACGGCTATATGGATTGGCAGGGCGACATTCCGATGCGGCCGACCGGTGTGTTGATTTCGGATCGCGCGGGCGTGACGACAGCGTTTGCGATTAACGGCTTGCAGGACCGCGGCGAGATTTTCGTTTCGCCGGGTACGGATGTCTATGAAGGCATGATCGTGGGCGAGAATTCGCGGGACGCCGACTTGAACGTGAATATCGTGCGCGAGAAGAAGCTGACGAATATGCGCAGCTCTTCAGCGGACGATGCGATCCGCCTGGTGCCGCCGAAACTCATGAGCCTGGAGCAGGCGATTGAGTTTATCGAGACGGATGAGTTTGTGGAGATTACGCCGAAGTCGATCCGCTTGCGCAAGAAAATATTGAAGGCAAATCAGCGTTGATATCGACGATCCAGGAGGCTCTCAGCGGAAAGCATCACGACTATACGGAAGGCAGCCTGAAGCGCGCAATTGTGCTGCTGGCAATTCCGATGGTTCTGGAGCTTTCCATGGAGAGCCTCTTTGCGATCGTCAATATTTTTTGGGTGTCGAGCCTGGGATCCGACGCAGTGACGGTGGTGGGGCTCACCGAGAGTTTGCTGGCGATTTTGTTTGCCGTCGCCATGGGGTTGAGCGCCGGGGCGGCGGCCTTTGTCGCGCGCCGCATCGGGGAGAAGGATGCTGAGGGCGCTGGGGCGGCGGCTGGGCAATCGATCTTGCTGACGCTGGGCCTAAGCGTAGCCATCGGAGTTTTCGCGGGCTACTTTGCCAAGGATCTGCTGGGGTTGATGACGCCCGAGGTTCGAGTCGTGCAACAGGGCGCGGCCTTTGCGACGATCATGCTGGCGGGCAGCTACGCAATTCTATTCTTGTTTGTGATCAATGCGATTTTCCGCGGCGCGGGAGACGCTGCGATTGCCATGCGGGTGTTGTGGGTGGCGAATGCGGTAAATCTTGTATTGGATCCTTGCTTGATTTTTGGGTGGGGCCCGTTCCCAAAGATGGGAGTAACGGGGAGCGCGGTAGCGACGACTATTGGGCGCTCGGTGGGCGTGGGGTATCAGCTTTATTGTTTGGCCCAACCGGATGGACGCTTTCAAATGGCAATGCGGCACTTGAAGCCGAATTGGGAATTGATGGGTGGAATCTGGAAGGTCAGTTTGCCGGGGATGTTTCAGTATTTTGTAGCGACGGCAAGCTGGGTGGCTCTGGCGAGGATCGTCGCGCAGTTTGGGAGCACCGCGACGGCGGGCTATACGATTGCGATTCGGATCATTGTGATGACCATCCTGCCAAGTTGGGCGCTGGGCGGCGCTGCCGCTACGTTAGTGGGACAAAACTTGGGGGCGGGGAAGCCGGAGCGGAGTGAGCAAGCGACTTGGCTGTGTGGATTCTACAACATGATCTTTTTGGGCTTGGTGAGCGTTGGGTTTATCGTGTTCGCGGAGAATCTTGTCGGGATCTTCTCAACGGATGCGGCGGTGCTGGCGGTAGGGACGAAGTCGTTGCGGGTGATTTCATACGGGTATCTCTTCTTTGCCTATGGCATGGTGCTGGTGCAAGCGTTTAATGGAGCTGGAGATACGGTAACGCCGACGCTGATCAACCTGGGTTGTTATTGGGCGCTGCAGATTCCATTGGCCTACTATTTGGCGTTGACGGCAGGAATGGGGCCGGATGGGGTGTTTTGGGCCGTCACCGTGGCGGAGTGTTTGCTTGCGGTGGTGGGAATCGTAATGTTCCGGCGGGGTCGCTGGAAGCAAGTACAAGTGTGAGGCTGACGAACACCCAAATTTTTGCGCGAGTCATGCCCTCGCGGAAGCAACTACAAGTCGTAATTCCAAACGAAGGATGCAGGGATCGGCCGTCCAAACTGCATGCCGTACTCGTATTCAGGAATGAGTAAGGCTATGGGACGGGCTGCCCTTGTAACGCAGTGAGGAACTTCGCAAGGGCACGTTTCTCCGCGACGGAAAGCCTCAGGCGGCGGATCTCCGGATCGAGCCCTGGATTCGCCCGGCCGCCTTGGTCGTAGAAGTCAATCACTTCCTCGATCGTGTGGAGAGTGCCGTCGTGCATGTAGGGCGCAGTGCGCGAGATCTCCCGAAGCGTAGGCGTCTTGAACTTGCCGTCCCCGGCGCCCTTGTCGGTGAGTTTGCCTTCCTTCCAGGCCACTCCTGTGTTGTGAAGCCGTTCATCCGTGAAGTTGGGTCCGGCATGGCAGGCGCTGCAGTTCGCTTTGCCGCGAAACAAGTCCAAGCCAAGCTTCTGCTCCTCGGAAAGTGCCTTACGGTCGCCGTTGATGAAGCGGTCCAACGGCGAGTTGCCCGAAAGAATACTGCGGATGTACGTGGCCAACCCTTGCGACATGCCCAAAGTGTCCACTCCAACCCGAGACGATGCCTCTCGCAGAGAAAGGTCCATTTCATTGGGATCCTCGATCGGCTTCAGCACCTGCTCTTCCAGCGAGCCGATCCGGCCGTCCCAGAAGAAGAGCCGGCCGTAGGCTCGGTTGATGAGCGCCGGGGAGTTGCGGCGGCCCGTCCGGCCGAAGACACCCACGGCGACCGCACGCCCGTCAGAGAAAGCCCGCTCGGGCTGGTGGCACGTGGCGCACGAAACCGACCCGTCGCGAGAGAGACGGCGGTCGAAAAACAAGCGCCGCCCCAATTCGATTTTTTCCTGCGTCATCGGATTGTTCTCCGGGACGGGGAGGTACAAGTCCAACCCGGCGGGAATCGGAATCGCCAGCAGGAACGCGAAGAGCATGGAGTTGACTCCCAGGAGGAACAGCATCGCTCGTGCCACCGGAGGTCACTTGCTCAGCCGGGACAGGAAGTTGTCCAAGACCCAGACCTCACGCCGCTCCAGTCCGGAGGTATACGCCACTCTCTGCCCGTCGGGATGAAGGCTGAATCCGCCGGCACTCAGTTCCGGGGTGAGTTGCGTTCTGACCGGCGCGCCGCCGCCGACCGGGAGACTCCACAGCTCTTGCGTCATATTGGAGTTCCACCTCGGCGCAATCACGGCCTTGCCGTCGGGCGTCCACTCCAATTTCACCCCCGTAAACCTTGCGCCGACCGAGTCCAGATTCAGGACTTCCTGCAAGCCGCCGCCCTGCACCGGTACGACAGCCAAGCTCTTCCGGTTCTTGCCGTACATCGCAAACTGGCTCCCATCGGGAGACAAGCAAGGCGCCAGGAATTCCCACTGAGTGCCCGAACCGGTTGGCGGCGCGGACAGGAGTTCCCGTTCGGTACCGGAAGCGATGTCCCGGGCCTTGATCCCGGATGTCCCGTCACCACTATGCCGATAGAACAGCGTCTTGCCGTCAGGCGACCACATCGCCGTTAAGGCGCCAGGATTCATCACCAACGAGGAGACGGCGCCCGTTTGCGGATCAACTCGAAAGATCCCATGCCGCCCCTTTCTATCTTGACCGCGAACGGCCATCGACCGGCTGTCCGGCGCCCAAGCCAGACGGTCGATTTCCAGGAGATCCGGCCTGAGGTCGCGCGACTGGCCACTTTCGAGGGAGTGGATCACCAGCACGGGAGTCGCCTGATGGCTGGTGGACGGTGAACGGTCCCGGCGCGAGAGGTAGGCGAGTTGCTTGCCGTCGGGCGCAAACGAAGGCTGCGAGTTGGCGCCCACAAAGCGCTGGACCGGCCGTTGCGCGGCCCCCAGTTGTTTGCCTGCCTTGAGATCGACTGGGGCGATGTAAATGTCCTGGCCGCCCAGCCGCTGCGCGATGAACAGCACCCCCGATTGGCTGATCCCCAACGCGTGCGCATTGCCCACATCCGGCTTGATGAGCATCGGAGCATCCTGCGCCTTGCCATGGGCGACAGGCAGAGCCCAGATCCCGTTGCTGCCGGAGCGGTCGCTCACGAATAACAGGTGTCTTCCATCAGGCGCCCACGCCAGCACCGCCTCATCCGCAGGATGCTGCAACAGGACGGATTCCGCGCTCGCATCGGCGGCCAGCAAAAAGAGATCGCGTTGATCGGTGTTCTCCCCGGCGGGCAGATCGTAAGCAAGCTGTTTCCCGTCAGGAGAGAACAGCACCTTGGTCGCGCCTCGCCATTCGACGGATTTCAAGACGCGCAGTTGGCCATCCTTGGCCGAGACCAGCCCAATCTGAGTTGTCCGGTCTTTGCGCTGCACCTGAACCGCAATCCATGCTCCGTCCGGGCTCCAGTCGTAGGGCGCGATCCACGTGATGTCGTCGTTCCGGACGAGAATTTTCGGCGCCACCGGCTTGGAGTTCGACACTTCGACAATCCGTAGGTCATAGCGGCTCTCGCGGTCGTCGTACCACATGGCCGCGATCCGCTTCCCGTCGCGCGAGATCGCGGACTCCTCGGGATAGTCGCGGGGACTTTGGGTGGCGTCTTTCTTCGTCAGCACGCGGTCCTGACCGGTGACCAGGTCGTAGATCGCCAGTTCTCCGTTGTTCCAGTCGGTGTGCGACAGGAAGCGGCCATCCGGAGAAACGGTGCCCCCGAAGGTCACGTCGCGGCCGGACCATACCAGCCGGCTCACCATGCCGTTGCTGGTGGCGGCCGGCTGCCGCAGCGAGTTGAGGTGAGATTGCGCCTTGGCCGTCGCGTCTTTTTGATCTGCGAAGTCGCGGACGACGCGCTCATATATCTTTCGCGATTCGGCGTTGCCCAGTTTCTGATGGCACTCGGCCATGCGGATGAGCGCCTTGGCGGCAGTGGCACGATCGACCCCAGCCTGGGCCACGATCCTTTCATAAAGGGCAATCGCGCCTTTGAGATCGCCGTCGACCAGTTCTTTATCGATGGCCGTTTGCAGAGTGATTTGGCCCGGCCTGGGCCCTTGGGCGGCGCCATGGGCGGCCAACAAGATAGCGATGGTGGTGACTGAAAGTGCGCGTCTGGAGATTTTCATCAGAGTTCTCGTGTCACTAAAGTAGGGAATCAGCAACCAACTGGAATCCAAGTATCGTCAAGGTCGCGTCAAGATGTCGAAGCGGTAGCCGATGCCTCGTACCCCGTGCAGACAGTTGGGCTCCGCCGGGTTCGCCTCGATCTTCTTGCGCAGGCTCCATACGTGGGTATCCACAACCCGGTCGGTGATGAAGGTGCCAGTCTCCCAAGCCGCGTCGATCAGTTGCTGGCGGGTGAGCACCCGCCCGGCGTTTTCGACAAAGGCCTTGAGCAGGCGGTACTCGGTGGGCGTGAGATCCACAGGCTTTCCGCTCCGGCTTAACTCGGCGCGGGAGAAGTCCAGCACGCAATCGCCGAAGCGGATCGCGTTGGCGGGCACGGCGACCGGTTGCCGGAGGCGCACTTTGATGCGCGCCCGAAGCTCACGGGGGCTAAACGGCTTGGTGACATAGTCGTCGGCTCCGAGTTCGAGGCCGAGCACTTTCTCGGTTTCGTGCGCCTTGGCGGTGAGCAGGATGATGGGGGTGGTGACCCCGCGCCGCCGAAGCTCGCGGCAGACTTCGAAACCGTCCAGCCGAGGCAGCATGACATCGAGGAGGATGAGGTCGAAGCTGCGGGTCGAAGCGAGTTTGAGCCCCAGATCGCCGTCACTCGCGACCTCGGTTGCATAGCCGTGTCTCAAGAGATCTTCGGTGAGCCCAAAGGCGACGTCTGGTTCGTCCTCGACGATGAGAATTCGCGGCATATTATCCTTTTCCGGGCAGCATCAGACTGAAGGTGCTGCCTTCCCCTTCGATGCTCTGCACTTCGACGCGCCCCCCGTGCGCCTCAGCGATGTGGCGGACCATGGCGAGCCCGATGCCGGTTCCAACGATGCCCCGTTTGCGGGCGGATTCGCCGCGGACGAACTTCTGAAACAGGAGGGCCTGTTCCTGCCGGGGGATCCCGAAGCCGTGGTCCACGACGCGGACCGTGACGCCGGAGCCAACGGCAGCGGCCTCAATCAAAACGTCGCGACGATCACCGGAATATTTGACAGCGTTATGGAGGAGGTTCCAGATCGCGCGGCCGAGGGCTTCGCGATCGGCGTTGACGGGCAGCGGATGGTCCGGCGTGCGGCATTCAATTTCAAAGCCGCGCGCGAGGGGTTCGCGGGCGAACTCGGCGGTAAGTTCTCGAACGAGGGCGGCGGCGTCCACCGCTTCGAGTTGATAGGGCCGACGGCCGGCCTCCATCCTTCCGAAATCGAGTAGCGTTTCGACCAGACGGCTGAGCCGGTTGGTGGCGCGATTCTGCGCCGTGTAGTAACTCAAGCGGGTTTCGACCGGCAAGTTGGGCTCGTCGATCAGCATTTCTCCGAACTGCCGCAGCGAAGTGAGGGGGGTGCGAAATTCGTGAGAGACAGCAGCCACGAAGTCAGACTGTAGGCGGGCGATGCCGATTTCGCGCGAGATGGCCCGCCATGCGAAATAGGCGACGGCGAAGATCAGCATCACCAGGGCCGGAAGAGCGGCCAGCAGGACAGTACGGCGTGCGGCGAACTCTGGAAGCGGCTGTGAATCGAGAGCTGTGGTGATGTTCCACGGCAAGCCGGTCGCAGCCGATGGGCGGGTGATGCCCGGCCGCGCGGCGTTCCCAGCGCAGTGGAGTTGGACACCGGCAGGCGATTCCCAATGGGCTGCTTTGTATTGGGGACCGGCGAGAAGGGCGTTATCCCGCTGCCAGATCAGCGTGTAGCCATCATGGCAGAGGCTGCCCTCTGCCGCCTTTCGCCGAAGCCATAGGGAGTTCAGTGCGGCAGCCTCCTGAAGCCTGCCGGAAGGGACTGCCACAGGCGTTGTGAGCCATTGCCGGCATTGCTGCGAAGCCGCTAGAAAGGCGGCTTGATCGATGATCCAGCGATTAGAATGCAGCGCGACCAGGAGTTGACTCGCCTCCTGCTGCAGTTCGGCAGTGCGGCCCGCCTCTTGCAGAGCCCGGGCGCGGGCACGCCGTGCCAGCAATCCGACGGGCTCTCCCTCAATAGCGACATTGTCGATGGCAGCGAGTTGGCCCCATGCGCCGAGGGCGTCGTCCAGCCGGCCGGACTTTCGATGGAGTCGGGCGATCCGCAAAAGAGCGCCGGCGCGAATTGGTGGAGAGGGCAACGCCGCCAGTGGTGAGTTGAGCTGGAGCGCTTTGGCGAAGTCGCCCTCCTGGAACTCAGCCTGGTCCGCTTGGATGAAGGGCTCTTGGGGAGCTTCGGGAAGTTGCGGAGGGAAAGGCAGGTAGAGTAGTGGCCCTACTCCTTCCCGCAGCAGGACCGCATCGGGCGCGATTGCGCCGGGGGACCATGCAGCGGCGGACGACAATTGCCTCTGAATGGTGGCGAAGTCCTTCTGGATGGAGGACACGGCCCGGTCCAGTGAGGCTTCGGCCAACTCATGACGCCGCCGGTCTTCCAAGGCCCGGTCCTGATCCAGGAGGCGAATTCCCAATAGCACTAGCGTGATCGATGGCAGAACTACGATGGCCAGTACAGCGGCAAGGATGCCGATGGGCAAGCGCATGCGTTCCGCTTTTCGGGACATTCCGTCATATTTTGTCGCAAGGATCGTCAGGCTGTGGCCAAGGTCTGTCAAGAATGTGTCAAGTTGCGTTTTCTATCAACCTGCCCCATTCCAAAAGTTCCGTGCGAGGACGTCTACACAAGCATTGTTGCGGCGCTCCAACAGCTCTTGATTCGTTGGCTAACTATCGAAAGGGAGAGCCCCCAAAGTTTCGCGGACTTGATTCCATTGGAATTCGTGGCCTTCCCAGAAGGCGCTGCGATTTCTAGAATGATAGGTGGCTTGGAAGTGCTCGTAGCGGAAGGTTTCCAATCTGGCTTGGGCCTCTGGCGAAGGGTCGGATAGCCAGGCAACGAGGTAGTGGGCAATGTCTGGTTCGGCGCGCGCGATGGCGCAGAGCCATTGGCCGATTTCCGGATAGCCGGGATTTAGAGGATCCAGGGGCTGGCTTCTTGCCCAGGCCCACAATGAGCACAGGTAGGATCGGACGGCTTGGACTTCCTGGGTGGGCCAATTCAGCCATTCGGCATAGTCCAGTTTGCCGAGAACAACTTCCGCGTCCACGGGAAAGTCTTGTGGCAAGAGTTCGAGAATACGCGGGAGGAAGTGCCGGAAGTCGTCCGCATTTCCGACAGTGGTCATGGCCCGGAAGGTGAAGAGGGAAAGGGCTTCCGCGTTCAGTGCCCTTAGGGGTTTGGTGTGGAGGTGACGGGTCTCGCCAGGAGTTCGACAGCACGGGCAGGCTTCGATCCGATTGGGTAAGGGGTAATGCCGCAAGGCTAGGTAGAGTTGCTCCACCGCGTCCTTGAGAGGGATCGGATCTGTTGCGGTAGCCACCTTCGCTAGATTAGCTGAGTCTTTAATCGCGGGGGCAGTTCGTGTGCGAACGCATAATGAAGTCATGGCGGTTCGAGACAAGGCGGTAAACGACCGGAGCTCAGTCGTGCCAGGACAGCGCTCGGGGCAGCCTTGCATTCGCGGGCTGCGCGTGACGGTTTGGGATGTTCTCGATATGCTGGCGGCGGGAATGGCAGAAACCGAGATTGTGGTGGATTTCCCGGCGACTTACACCCACGCGGCGCGCGTGGGCAGGGAAAGTCGGAATTTCAACTTTGCTCAGCCGAGGCGGCTAGCAAATACGGAGTCCAGCGTGGCGTCGTTCCAGGTGGGGACTTGGATGTTGGGGCTTAGAGACCAGTTTTCAACCAAGTCGGTGGATTGGTTGAATTCGAGCTTCGTCATGGGGCCGAAGGTTTCGAGTTCGAGGAAGTCTTGGTTGGTGAAGGTTTGGAAGCTGCAACTGTATTCGGGGTAGGTCTTGGTGGGGTCGGCTTTGTATTGTTTCAAAAACAAATCGGTGCCTAGGAGGTAGGCGCCGAAGGTGCTTTCGTTGAAGAGGCCGGTTTTTTGGGGGGTGGTGGCGTTGGGGTCTTGGCGAAGGGCGAGGTACTTCTTCATGAAGATCCAGCGGGGGTCGGACCAGTCGGTGTAGGCCCACATTACTAGCGGGTTGGTGGGGGCGAGCATTTCGGGGTGGGTGCCGCGTGGGGGGAAGCCGGTGATGCCAACGCCGCCTGGGGCCATGACACTGGGGGACCAGGGGGCGATTTCCACGGCGAGCCGATTGCGGTTCGTGAAGCGGTGGGTCATTTTGGCTTTCGCTTCGGTGGGGTGCATCTCGATGGTGAGTTGCTTTTCGATTCCGGTTTCGGGTTCTACGGGTTGGGTGGCGCTGATGACGTCACCGTTGATTTCGATCTTGACGGGGGCGTTGTCGAGACCATAGGTGTAGTGAACGGCTTCGGGGCCGATCCAGAGGCGGTGCCCGCCGCGGATTTGCCAAGTGCTCTCGCCGCTCTTGCCCATTTGGTCAGCGAATTCCTTGAACATGTTCTGCCCGCCGACAAAGCCACAGCGGATCACTCGCGGGCCGACGTCCGAGGTGAGTATCAGTTCCCAAGCTTCATTGGCGATGCGGTAGCAGTTGGGCCATCCGGCGTAGGAGAGCCTTTCGATGCGAATCATGTCGTTTTAGGATATCGAAGCCGAAACGGAAATCGACTTGGTTATGTTTTCTTCATTATGTTTGCCAAGAACCTTGTACAAAGACTGGAAGCCAACTGGGAACAGATCGCGGCGCTCATCTCGGAGGAGCGGGATAAGGACGCGGATCTACTGCAATACAAGACCTTGTCGGATCTGGAGATTCGGGAAAGGGCGAAGGATCTCTCGACGAAGTTGTCCCTCTGGCTGCTGGAACGAGACGAGAGCCGATTTGCCGCGCACTTCGAGGCCTTGGGCCGGCGACGCTGCCAGGAGGGCATGCCGCTGCACGAGGTGATTCAGAAGCTGAACATCATCAAGCGGGCGATCCGTCGTTATGTCTCCGAGCAGAACTACAGCTTGACGCCAATCGAGATTTATCAGGAACTCGAAGTGCTGCGGGCGATGGCGGGCTTTTTCGACTTCGTGATTTTCCGGGTGGCGAAGGGATATGAAGAAGCGCTGCGCGAGAGCGTACCAGCGCAGACCCCAAAAGTGCTGCCGATGCCTTGGCAAGGAGCGGGTGTGGGACTACTTGGTTGATCCGGATTCGGCGAAAGGATCCCAGCCGGCGGAGCTTAGGAGATGGCCTTGGAAGTGGATGGCGCCTGGAGAGCCTTTGGCAATTTGGCCGATGGAGTGAAAGGCCAGGCGCTTTGGGCTGGTGAAGAGCAGCTCGTAGGATTCGCCTTCCTTCCAGGCTTGCTGTTGCGTGGCGCCGCGTTGGGCTTGGGGGGCCTTGGTGAGTTCGGCGGAAACGCTGGCGGCGACCAGGAGGCGTTCGAGGTCCATGAGGAGGCCGTCAGAGAGGTCTATCGCGGCGGTGGCGTTTTTGCGCAACAGGTCAACGAGGTCCAGACGCGGGACGGGTTTCTTTTTCCAGAGACCTAGGGGCCCGGTGAGGTAGATGTAGTCGCCAGGTTTCGCGCCGCTGCGCAAGAGCGCCTTGTTGCGTGGGACGCGACCGGCGCAGGTGATGTCGCAATAGAGGCAGTCGGACTTCGTGAGGTCGCCGCCGGCGATGGTGACGCCGTACTGTTTGGCGCATTTGAAGATGCCCTGCATGAAGCCCTTTACGATGCATTCGTCACGGGCGGCTAGGCTGACGAGCGCGAATTCGGGGGTAGCGGCCATGGCGGCGAGATCCGAGAGGGCGCGGGCGAGGGCTTTGTAGCCGGCGTCGATGGGTTTGTAATCCGTCCAGGTGAAGTGGCGGCCTTCGATGGTGAAGTCCGTGGTGAAGACTAAGTCTTCGTTCGAAGTGGGTTGATATACAGCGCAGTCGTCGCCGATGGAGACCGTAACGCGCTTGCCGAAATGGGGGGCGCGCCTTTGGATCCAGGAGACTAATTCGCGTTCGTTCATTCTTCTTGGCTGCGGATGCTGAGGCCACTGGGGAGTTCTTCGCCGAAGACCCGGCCAAGGGCGCCGAGGTCATCGGCGGCTTCACCTTCGAGGATGCGGAACAAGAGGTCTTTCTTCGGATGGCTGTTCCAGGCTCGCTCGATCAATTCGCGCGTGGCGGCGGGAATGTCGCGCGCGACGTCGCCGGTGTGGCGGGCCATGGAGGCCACGGCTTCGGCGGCTTCGGGCAGGGGCAATACGGCGTCGATCCAGCGAGTGACATTCACCGAGGGAACGACGAGATTGTTCGGGCCGTGGAAGAGCTTGCGGGCGCCCAGGCGGCCGAGGCACCAGAAGTCCGAGGCGGTGTGTTGCTTAGCGCGGATGCGCTTGACGATGGCGTTGCCGAGTTCGACTTTGGTGCCGATGGGCAGGAGTTCGAGGGAACTGGCGCAGCGCCACATTTCGCGTTCGAGGCTCGGGTTCAAACGCTTGTGCTTGACGCCTTTGGGAATCAAGTAGCTGGAGAGGCGTTGGTAGATGTCCTGCTGCTGGTTGCGGTTGAGGCCGCCGGAGACGCGGCCGGAGAAGATCCACCAGTCGATTTCGTTCTGGACTTGGTTGGCGAAGACGAGTCCGCTGGCGAAGATGCGGCGGGCTTGTTCGATGCGGAGGTCGTCGCCGGGGGCGCCGAAGCCGGGGCGCAGACAGAGGCCGCAGAGGTTGAGCCAGCGGAGCTCGTGGGCGGCGGAGCGCTTGCGGCCTTCGGCAAGTTCCAGGAAGGTGTCGGCGAGTTTGCGGATGGCGGCCAGCGGCCAGGAGGCGCGGCCGAGGGAAAGAGTTTGTTCGAGGCGTTGCGGCAAGGACGCAGGGTCTTCGACGGACGCAGCGCTAAAGGTTTGTTTGATGAGCTCGACGGCGGCGTCGAGGGCTTCGGGCTTGACGCTGGCCGAAGGCTTGGCGACTTGGGATTGTTGCGTTTGGCGGCGGAGCTCGAATTGGAGGCGCCAGGAATGTTCGCTGATTTTGGAGTCGGCGAAGATTTCGAGGGTGCCGACTTCGGTTAAGTGCGCGCGGAGCTTGACGGGGATGTTGCGCTCGACGTTCGGGTTGCCAAAGCGGATGACTGCGGCTAGCGTGGCGTGCTTATGAAAAGTGTCTTCGACCGCGATGCTTTGGCCGGCGAGATCGTCGGTACGCGTAAGAGAACTGTAGAGCTGAAAGGCCACTGGTTTGTTGGCAAGGAGTTCGAGGCCAGGAACGTCAAGTTCGATGGTGCTGCCTTCTTCGCTGCCGCGCGGAACGAGGCAGAGCGAATCGTTGGCGCCGGTGCCGATGTAATAGGCGCGGGGCAGGCCGCCGCGGACGAGGATGCCTTGGCCACCGCCGCGAACGTGCGAGTAGTAGGCGGCGCCTTGGGCGACGGCGAGATCGAGGTCTTGATTCTCGAAGATGAGGGGCTTCTTGCCGTACCAGGATTCGACGGCCTGAGCGACGCGCTCGCGGAGAATGTCGGGGATAAAGAAGCCGCCGTTGAAGAGGATCGCGTCAGGGGCGGGCGACTGGGATTCGTTGAGGAACTGGGCGAGGTGCTTGGTGACGGCGGGATCGGTTTCGTAGGGGAGGCCGAGTTCGCGGAAGGCGGACTTCTTGTCGATGGTGGGAGCGTCGTTGAGACTCGTGAGCGGCAGGAAGCCGTCGAGGGCGAGTTCGATGACTTCGGCCCTGGTGATCTCCGTGCGAAGTGAGCCGCCGATCAAGGAGCTGCCGGCGCCGAGGACGGTGATTTCGACGGATTCGGGACCGCCGGGGGCAAGGAGCTTCTCCTTCGCGGAGGCGCATTGGCGGCGGAGGGCGCTGCGTTGGCGGAGACTCAACTGAACATTAGAGTGCGCGTTGAGCTTGGTTTCGACGAGCCAACTGAGGGTGAGGTCGAGGTTGTCGCCGCCTAAGAGCAAGTGCCTGCCGACGGCGGTGCGGGTGAACTGGACGTGGTCGCCACTGCGATTGATGCGGATGAGCGTGAAGTCGCTGGTGCCGCCGCCGACGTCGACGATCAAGACCGTCATGCCGTCAGTGAGAGACTTCTGCGATTGGCTTAAGTGACGCGCGATCCAGGAATAAAAGGCGGCGGCGGGTTCTTCGATGAGCGTGAGCTTCTCGATGCCGGCGGCGCGGGCGGCTTCGACGGTTAGTTCGCGGGCTTCTTCATCGAAGCTTGCCGGGACGGTGAGCACGACGTCGTGCTCGCCGATGGGGGAACCCATTTTCTGGCGCCAGGCTTCGGCCATGTGGGCGAGATACTTCGCGCTGGCTTCGACGGGAGAATAGAGGCGGCCGGCTTCCTGCGCGTCCCAGGGGAGGATCTTCGCGCGGCGATCGACTTCGGAATTCGAGAGCCAACTCTTGGCGGCGTAGACGCTCTTGGTGGGGACGAGCGCGCCTTGTTCGCGCGCGTAGACGCCGACGTATTCTCCACCGCTGGCATTGTTATCGAGATAGAGGAAGCTGGGCAGAGTACGCCGGACTTCCTGGCGACCGGGGGCGACGAACTGATCGATGTCGAGGACTTGGATGGGAGTGAAGTCGGCTTCCGCGGCTTCGATGGGATCAACCCAGGCGAGGGCGGAGTTGGTGGTGCCGAGATCGATGCCGATTTTCATCTGAT
>VFQP010003788.1_pt1 | contig 14906 bp, 18 predicted proteins | sample 3512351 | NCBI WGS metagenome assembly VFQP01 (sample SAMN10412372, study PRJNA504923) | tailings metagenome | isolation source: Relicate 1 Philex TSF1 revegetated site | place: Philippines: Tuba, Benguet | collected 2017-08-29 | reverse complement strand
CGCACTACCAGCGTCTGCTGGATTATATCAAGCCGGACGTAGTGCATGTGCTGGCGCAGGGCAAGATCCAGAAAACCGGCGGCCCCGAATTGGCGCTGGAGCTGGAGAAAAACGGCTACGCCGATTTCTACGGCGAGGCGGCATAACATGGCGCAGGCAGCAGTGCAGAATTTTAAAACCGAAGCGGCCAGTGCCCCGCATGCCGATGCGCTGCCGTGGCTGGCGCCTGCGCAAAGCCTGTCCGGCGATGGCGCGCCCGCGTGGATTTCTGCGCTGCGCGATACAGGCGCGGCCAGCTTTGCTGCCACCGGCCTGCCGACGCCCGCATGGGAAGGCTGGCAGTATACTAACCTGCGCCCGATGACGGCGGAGGCTTTCCGGTTTGATGCGGGCGGCGATGTCCGCGCGCAAGACCTGCCAATCACGCTGCTGCCCGACAGCCACCGCATCGTGCTGGTCAATGGCCGTCTGCGCCCCGATCTGGGCACGGGCTTGCCCGATGGCGTCAAGCTGACCGCATTGATGGACGTGGCCGAGCCGGAAGAAGAGCTGGCGACCGTGGGCGAGCTTGCATCCTCGCCGCTGCTTGCGCTCAACTGCGCGTACATGCGCGATGGTTTCGTGCTGGATATCGCACCGCACCGCGACATCGCGCGCCCGATTGAAATCCTGTTTATCGCGGCGGGCGATGCGCCGGCGGCATACCCGCGCGTACTTTACCGGTTTGGCGAAAACAGTGGCGCGACACTGCTGGAGCGTCACAGCGGGGCAGGGGCGCATCTGACGAATCTTTACGCCGGCATCGTCCTCAAGCAGGCGGCGCGCGGCCGTTATTACCGTTTTATCGATGAGAACGATGCGGCCGTACATGTCAGCCGCACCATTGTTCGCTGTCATAAGTCTTCAGACTTTCAAGGGTTTAGCTCTGTTTCTGGCGTTGCAGCAGGGCGTCAGGAATTTGGAATGCAATTGCTGGATCGCGGGATTTCGAGTAGTATCGGCGGCGTATATATGCTCAAGGGTCGGCAGAGCCACGACTTTACTATTCTTGCAGATCATTTTGATGAAGACGGAACGTCCGTCCAGCATTTCAAAGGAGTTATTGATGACCAAGCTCGTGCAGTATTCCAAGGGAAGATACACGTACATCGTCCTGCACAAAAAACAGATGGCTACCAGTCTCATCATGCGTTACTGCTATCCGACCAAGCAGAAGCTAGCGCAAAACCAGAACTAGAAATCTACGCCGACGATGTGAAATGCAGCCACGGCGCAACCGCCGGCATGCTGGACACCGAAGCATTGTTTTATTTGCAAAGCCGCGGTATTCCGGCTGCCGACGCAAAGGCTTTGCTGATCCGCTCTTTCCTCAACCAGACGCTCGAAAAACTCACGCATGACGACGTGCGTGGGCTGTATGCCGCGCGTATCGCCGAATGGCTGAGCGCCGAAGTAGAGGCCGACATGGCAGAGGAAGGCGCTGTTTAAATCATGAAACCCGCAACCGACATCACCCTTGGCGAGACAACGCTGAAACCGACCCCGCGCCCTGTGCTGGCACTGAAGTCGGATTTTCCGGCATTGGCGCAAAAGGTGAACGGGCGCCCCGTGGCCTATCTGGACAGCGCCGCCAGCGCGCAAAAACCGCAGGCCGTGATCGACGCCATGGCGCGTGTCATGACCGACCATTATTCCAACGTGCACCGCGGTGTTTACAGCTTTGGCGCCAAGACCAGCGCGGCGTTTGAATCCGCGCGTGAAAAAGTCGCCCGTTTTATCGGCGCGCCGTCGGACAAGCAAATTATCTTTACCCGCAACGCGACTGAAGCGATCAATCTGGTGGCCGCGACATGGGCCGAGGCGTTTCTGGGCGAGGGGGATGAAATCATCCTGACCGCGCTGGAACACCACGCCAATATCGTGCCGTGGCACATGCTGCGCGTCCGCAAGGGGGTCACGATCAAAGTGGTGCCGGTGCTGGCCGATGGCTCGCTCGATATCGCGGCCTATGAGGCGCTGCTATCCTCCAGAACCAAACTGGTTGCCTTTACGCATATGTCGAACGCGCTGGGCACCATCAACCCTGCGGCCGAGATGATCGCCAAGGCACATGCCGTGGGCGCAAAAACGCTGGTCGATGGCTCGCAGGCTGCCGTGCATCTGGATGTGGATGTGCAGGCGCTGGATGTGGATTTTTACGTGTTCACGGGCCACAAACTTTATGGCCCCTCCGGCATTGGCGTTTTGTACGGCAAGGCGGATATTCTCGCCTCCATGCCCCCCTATCAGGGCGGCGGGGAGATGATCGAGGAAGTGACGTTTGATAACGTCACCTACAAAGAACCCCCGTACAGGTTCGAGGCAGGCACGCCCGCGATTGTCGAGGCGATTGGACTGGGTGCCGCCATCGACTGGCTGGCGGGCATCGACAAACCTGCCGCGCTGGCGCACGAAGCCCGGCTGCTGGCGATGGCCGAAGAGAAGCTGCGCGCTATTGACGGTGTGCGTGTTTTCTCGAACGCCCCTGCGCGCGCGAGCATCCTGTCCTTTGAGCTGACGGGCGTTCACCCGCATGACATGGCAACTGTTTTCGACCAGCTGGGCATTTGCGTGCGTGCGGGCCATCACTGCGCCCAGCCGCTGATGCGCGTTTTGGGTGTCACGGCGACGGTGCGCGCATCCTTCGCCCTTTATAATACCACCGAGGACGTGGAGCGTCTGGCCGAAGCGATCCTTAAAGCCAAAAGGTTGTTTGAATAATGCAGCACGTCGCAGACGAAGAAATGCTCAGAAACGCCATGGGCGACGACGAGATGGAACAGATGATGCAGCCGCCCGATCTGGAGGCCACGCGCGACCACCCCTTGTGGCCGCGCATCCAGGCCGCGCTGCGCGAGGTATATGACCCTGAAATTCCGGTCAATATCTACGAACTTGGTTTGATCTACAAAGTGGACATTGCCGCCGATACGAACAATATCTATGTAGAGATGACCCTGACGTCGCCAGCCTGCCCCGTGGCGGGCGAAATGCCCGGCATGATCGAAAACGCCATCCGCACCGTGCAGGAAGTGGGTGATGTGATTGTGGAAATCATCTGGGATCCGCCCTGGGACCCGTCCAAAATGGCGGAAACGGCCAAATTGCAACTGAACATGTTCTGATTTAAAATAGTAAAAGAAGACCCCGAAGGAGAAAAACAATGTCCCAATTGATGACCCTGACCGAAAGCGCTGCGGCGCATATCAAAAGCCTGATGGCCAGCGCGCCCGCAGGCGAAGAATTCGAAGGCCTGCGCGTCGGCGTCACCGCCGCCGGCTGCTCCGGCCTCAGCTATAGCCTCGAGTATGCCAAGCAGGCAAGCCCGATGGATCTGCTGGTCGAAGACAAAGGCGTAAAACTGTTCATCGACCCGCAAGCGCAGCTGTACATCGCGGGCATGGAAATGGACTACTTCGAAAACAAATTCGAAGCCGGTTTCATTTTCAACAACCCGAACGCAACCGGCCATTGCGGCTGCGGCAAGTCGTTCAAAGTCTAATTCGCTTCATCCAAAAGGCCGGTGCAGGGGAAACCTGCGCCGGCCTTTTCCTTTTTTCTTGCTTGGGCATATTGCTGCGCTGCACCTGCATGTTGACAGGCCGCATGGGCGGGCGTAGACAGGATTTGACCTTTCAAGGAGAAATAAATTGAAACATGAGTTCAACAAAGCCGGTGCGGGCCGCTGGCACGTCGTGACCGAAAACGCATTTACGAACGGCAGTGCCGAACGCGCCGCGCCCGAGCTGGCGCGCCAGATCGAAGAGCGCATTTTGCAAGAAAACATGAATGCCCAGGCAAGCGTGGTGCAGATCAATGCGCCCCAGGGCATCGTCATCGTCGAATGCGACGACGAATTCGGCAGTCGCCTGAACGACCTGCCGGGCGCCAGCTATGCCGAAAAGGCAAAGCCTGCGGCAAAGGCACCGAAAGTGCGATAAGCCCTGTCGTAATCTATAAAAAACGCGGTGCATAATGGCCGCGTTTTTTTTGCGTCTTACGCGTTCTGCCCCGCCACCCAGCCGGACGACCATGCCCACTGGAAGTTATATCCGCCCAGCCAGCCCGTGACGTCGACGACTTCACCGATGAAATAAAGACCGGTTTGTTTGGCGCTTTCCATGGTTTTGGAAGAAATCTCGCGCGTATTGACACCGCCGCGCGTCACCTCGGCCGTGCGGTACCCTTCGCTGCCGATGGGGGTGATGTGCCATTTTTGCAGGCGCTCGGCGGTGGCCATCAGCTTTTTATCCGACAGGTCGGCCATGGGCGCGTCGATGCCCATATCGGTTGCCATCCATTCGGCCACGCGGCGCGGCACAAGGCCGGAGAGCACGTTGTGCAGCATCTGGCGGGGTTGTTCCTTGCGGCTGTTTTTCAGCTTTTCCAGCAGGTCAGGGGTGTCGGGCAACAGGTTCACAGTGATGGCGTCGCCATCTTGCCAGAACGAGGATATTTGCAGGATAGAAGGGCCGCTGAGCCCGCGGTGGGTGAATAACATCCCCTCGCGGAAGGCCGTCTTGCCGTGGCAGATTTCGGACGGGTCGATGGCAATCCCCGACAGCTGCTTGGTCGCCGCCAAAATCTCGGGCGCGAAGGTGAGGGGTACCAGCGCCGCGCGCGTGGGAATGATGCTGTGGCCGAACTGCTGCGCGATATCGTAGCCAAAGCCCGTCGCGCCGATTTTGGGAATGGACAGGCCGCCCGTTGCGATGACGACAGACGCGCCCGAAAGCGCCCCGCGGCTGGTCTCCAGCTGGAAACGGGCGCCATCGTGCGATATGCCGGATGCCGCCGTTTCAAGCGACAGGAATACCCCTGCATCGTCCATTTCATCCAGCAGCATGTCGATGATCTGCTGCGACGATCCATCGCAGAATAGCTGTCCGAGTGTTTTTTCGTGATAGGCGATGCCATGTTTTTGCACCAGCTTGATGAAATCATGCTGCGTATAGCGGCTGAGGGCGGATTTGCAAAAATGCGGATTATTAGACAAAAATTGCATGGGCGATGCGTGCAGGTTGGTAAAGTTGCACCGCCCGCCGCCGGAGATGCGGATTTTTTCGCCCGCCGTATCCATGTGGTCGATCACCAGTGTTTTGCGGCCCCGTTTGCTCGCCTCGATCGCGCACATCATACCGGCGGCACCGGCGCCGATCACGATGACGTCGTAATCACGCGTTGCATCTGTGGAAATCGTCATGGGATGGCTTATTTCCTGGGCGGAGGTTTCAGGCGGAAACGGCTGGGGTCGTGGTTTTTGCGTAAGGCTTCAAGGTCGCTTTGCACGGCTTTGCGGTCGGCGTCCTCGGCGGCTTTGCGGTCGCTCTCTCTTTTTGCGGCGATTTCCTTCAGCGTCAAATCGCGCGCGATTTTGTGATAGCGTTCGCCCATGAAATGGTTTTCGTCCGTCGCCTTGCGCTCGGCCAGTTTGGCGGCGGTGCGGCCCATGTTGTCCTTGCTTTGCACATCTGCGCCTGACGCGACCAGCAAGTCTACATTGTCGTCATCGCCCTCGGCGGCGGCATGATGCAGCGGTGTTTGGCCCTTGTGATCCTTCAGGTTCGGATCGGCTTTGGCTTTCAACAAAATCTTCAACGTGTCGGTATCCGAATTTTTTGCCGCGTAATGCAGGGCGGTGAATTTTTCGGTGTCCGATTGCGCGTTCTTGTTCGCGCCAAGCTGAAGCAGGACAGAGACCGCTTCGTCCGACCGGTTATCCGCCGCCAGCATCAGGGGCGTCAGGCCGGCTTCGTTGCGCGCCTCGATATCCGCGCCCGCATCGACCAGCGCGGTGATGATATCGGTATCAAAAGCGTTGATCGCGCGAAACAGTTCGCGCGTCATGGTTTTGTTGAAATCGGTGCGGGGCGTTTTACGGGGTGCAGCCATGGCGGTCTTTGTCTCTTATTTTACTTTGCGGGCAATCAGGCGAATACCGGGCTTGAGCGAGAAGAAAAACTTCTCGACCTTCAGATCGTGTTTCGCCAGCAGATGCGCAATTCCTTTTTTAGAGAAATAGGTGATGTGCGACGGCGGGTGCACTGTTTTGACGTTCGAGATATCTTTCGGGTAAGACCAATGGTTACCCTGAGGCGTCGTCAGGTAAAGGATGCCGTCCTTGGGCAGGATGTCGGCAATGGCCTTGACGAAGGTATCGGGGTTCGGCACGTGTTCGATTACTTCGCTGGTATAAACGATGTCGGATTTATGCCCCTGCGCGGCATACTCTTCGACCGAAATCGCGGTGAAGTGCTGGCCGTAGGTCTGATTGGCGTGTTTGACAGCTACGACGTCAACATCAATGCCGCGGCCTGCAAGCCCTTCGTTCAGTGCTGCCTTGACGGTGAAGCCGCAGTTGCAACCAACATCCAAAAAGGATGTCGCTTTGATGTAGTTTCTCAGACGGCGGATACGTCCTGTCGCGCGGCGGATCTTTTTGGCTTCCTTGGTTTTGTACAGGTCAGAGCCTTCATAGGACTGGTAATAGGCAATCAATTCATCCACCGTGGGGAAGGGGTCAACGGTGACCGTGCCGCATGATATGCAGGACAGCAGCTTGTACCCGTTTTTCTCGCCGCGGCTATGCGTGTGGTCAAGCGCGGCAAAGCACGCACGGCAATACGGGGCGTCTTTTGTTTGAATGGTCGTTTGTGCGGCCTGTGCGGTCATGATGTATTGGCGTCTTTCAGGGGTTGTTGTCAGGGGCGGGGCGGCTTGGGGCTGTGTTTCTTATGACCCGGCAAGCGGAAACGTGCCGGATCGGGATTGAATTTCTGCAGTGCGTCCATGTCGCGTTCGAACTGCTCCGGGTTATACACGGGCACGACCGGCGGCGGGGCGCTGCGGGCGTTTTCGGGCAAGCCGTTTTGCTGCAGGTTGAACAGATAGGTGCTGGTTTCAATGAACGGTTTGCTGCCGGGATCGCCCCAGTTTTCGCCCGCGCGCTGCTGGGCGATATTGGCGGGCGTATGGCCGAAGGTATCTGTACGGCTGAAATCCGCGCCAGCCTCCGCCAGTGCGGCCACAACGTCCTTGCAGCCCATAAAGGCGGCCAGTTGCAGCGGGGTCATGTTCTGGTGGTCGGTGCGCTCCAGCTGCTCGGTATACTCCAGCAGCAGGCGCGTCATTTCGCTGTTTTTTTTATAGGCCGTGAAGTGCAGGGGGCTATAGCCCGCGTTGCCGCCATGCAGGTCGGCATCGGCGCCGCCATCCAAAAGCAGGCGCGCGGCCTTCAGGCGGTTTTCAAGGATCGCGACATGCAGCAGGGTATGTCCCTGTTCGTTGCGCATATCGATGTCTGCGCCATCGCTCAGGAAAAAGCGCAGATTGTTCAGGTCTTCATCCTGAACAGCCTTGAATACATCCTTGGCCGCATTCGGGTCCGCGTATTTACCAAACATCGTTATTTTCCTGTGTTTAAACAGGGTAGAGGCGCATGGCGGATGCGTCAACAGGAAAGGCCCGGTTGAAAACCGGGCCTTCCTTGTCAAACCTCAATAGGGCGAGGTTAAATCTTATGCCGTAACCCCGGGCTGCGGCGCTGCGGCGCGCTTTGCGGTGGGTTCGATGGCTTCACGGCCTGCTTCTACGCGGGCGGTGATAGCGGCGCCGTATGCCTTTGCTTCGGTGGTTGCTGCGAAGTCGAATTTGTTCAAAGTCATGGCGGCACCTCGTGAATTCGTGTTTTTCTTTTTTTGCGGGTTTGCTTGGTTTCTTTGGAGGAAAACAACTTGCCCTACGTCTTTAGAATGCGAAATAACGGCGGGGCTGTCAAACGGCATAAGCCATAATGCCTGTGGATGAAGTTAATTTATTGTTAAATCTTAACGCGTTATAAAATTTTGTTCACAGGCTTTTGAGGGGCAAAAAAACGCCCCGAAAGGGGCGTTCTTGTGAATGATTCTCATTCGAATCATGCGAATCGTTGTGTATTTTGGATTTAAAATTTCCAAGATTTCCGCGGCTTTCGCGCGAAAAGCGGTGGTTAGCCGTTGGCTGGTGCGTCGTGTTTAGGGCCGCCGCGTTCCATGCTGGCATTTGCAGAAAGTTCTGCAATCGCGCCACCGCCGATACGGAAGTTGATCTGTGCTTTGATCTCGCGTGCTTCAGACAGTGCTGCGAAGCCTTCGATTGCCTTCAAAACCATGATATTCCACCCTTATTTCCGTTTTTCTTGCTTCAAGAAAAGTTCTAATGACTCATGGTGACCCATTTTTCTTAATTCGTCAAGAAAATTGTATTCCATAAATGTGGGGATATCGTTGAGTTCGCAGGCGACGGTGCACATGAACCAAAGCTTGTCTTCATGCTTGGCCATGCTGATTTTCATGTGTTCTTCCAGCGGCGCTTGCAGGTTGGGGTTTTTGATGCCCGCGCTTTCCTGTTGCGCCTCGCGCAGAACGCCCGCCAGCATCAGCACAAAGCGGCTGGGAGAGACGGCGTTGTTACGGTTGAAGCCGATGTAAGCCAGTTTTGGCTCCGGCAGGTATGTCGTCGGCTGCGGCGTCGACATGATGCGCAGCGCGATATTATTGACGCGTACGAAATCGACGAGCTGCTGGCCATGCGCACTGTGGTTCATGATGTCGAGCGCGGTCGAAATCATGACCTCGTCGCTGGGCAGCGGCTGGCCGGGTTTCAGAAGGTCGTTGAGATGTGTCGTCGTCATGGCGATCTATCCTTTACATCCGTAGCGAGGCTGCGTCAGCCTTCCAGCCACGATTGGCTATAGGGATTGTAGGGGAAGTAGATGCCGTTGAGCAGCAGGCTCTGATCCTGGAACGTCAGCTTGCCGTCAGCCATCAGGATGATGGTCGAGGAAATCAGGCCGCCGCCGTAATACAAGGTGCCCGTGACGCGGAAATGGTTTGCCGCGGCGTTTTGCGATACTTGCACGGGCACAAAACCGCTGTAGACGCTTTCGCGCTGTTCGCGCGTCAGCGCGCTCAGGAACGGAAGCTTTTTCGGATCCTTGATGAGGAACACATCGCCTTCGCTGCCCTGCACGTTGCCGAAAAAGAAATCGAGATAGTTGATCGCGTTCATTTCGTTGAGACGGATCGGGTCTTTTTCATTCACGGTGTAAATCGGGTTGGCGGTGCCGTCGAGGGTGATGAAATCCTCACCGTCACTAAGGTAGGTGAGACTGAACGTCGGCATCGTTGCATAGTTGATGAGACGATACAGTTTGTATTTCGAATAGAAAGGCAAAGAGCGCCAGGATACTTCCGTCGCTTCTTTCGAAAAGACAACAGCGTCGCGTGTGCCGCTCAGGCGGTTCAAAACCTGGTGCGCGTCGTCTCGATTTAATCTTGTCCAGAGTGGTTGCATGGTTCCCCTTTAACCGCACTAAAGTATAACAATCTTAATATCAAAGAAACAGGATTTCTTTTGGCGCTTTGGAAGTACATTCAGGAACTTGCCAGAACGGTGTTCCTTTTTCCGGAACGCGTTTTTTAATCCGCGCCGCCCACGCTGCCAAGCGCCGTCAAGATCAGGTCGCTGCCGGCATCGGGTTTATAGGCTTCGCTGCTCAGGATCTGCCGCCAGCGGCGCGCGCCGGGCAAGCCCTGAAACAGGCCCAGAATATGTCTGCTGATATCTTTTAGCGGAATACCTTTCTGTAAACTGGTATCTATGTATGGCATCAGTGCTTCGATCACTTCGCGGCGGCTGCGCAAGCTGCTTGTACGAAGGATGTCGCGTTCAACCTGCGCGAGGAAGTAAGGATTTTGATACGCCTCGCGCCCAATCATCACGCCATCGACGTGTTGCATGGCTTCGCTGATTTGTGCCGTCGTCTTGATCCCGCCGTTCAGGATGATCTCCAGATGCGGGAAATCTTTTTTCAGCTGATAGGCCGTTTCCCATTTCAGCGGCGGAATGGTGCGGTTTTCGGCGGGGCTGAGACCGTTCAGCCATGCCTTGCGCGCATGAATAATAAACGTGCGGCAGCCTTTGTCGGCAATAGGCCCCACGAAATCCAGCAGGAATTGATAGCTGTCGTTTTCATCAATGCCAATGCGCGTTTTAACCGTCACGGGCTTGGCGGTCACTTGCTTCATTGCATCGATGCAATCGGCGACGAGGGTCGGGCTCGACATCAAGCACGCGCCGAACTGGCCGCGCTGGACGCGGTCGCTGGGGCAGCCGCAGTTGAGGTTGATTTCATCATACCCGTAGCCGTCCGCGATTTTGGCGCAGATGGCCAGTTCTTTCGGATCAGACCCGCCCAGCTGCAGGGCGACGGGGTGCTCTTCGGGGCTGTAATCCAGCACATGCAATTTTTTGCCGTATGTCAGCGCTCCCGTCGTAATCATGACGGTGTACAGCAGCGCATTGGGCGAGATCAGGCGCATGAAATAACGGTCGTGGCGATCTGTCCAGCCCATCATGGGGGCGACGGATACGCGGCGGTCTACACCATCTATAGTCGTGTGCGCAAGGGGCGTGTCCGAAGGCGCCTCGGCGGCGGCATATGTCGCGGTCATTTGTTTCATGGGGCGGTATTTACATGATTATGGTTAAAAAGTCCAGCGCGGCCGTAAAGTCAGCCGTCCGGGCGCGGGAAGAGAATATAAGGCGCGCTGTCTAAAAAACGTTCAATATTATGATAATATTGAAAAATTTTATGATTTTATCCCCCGCGGCATTCTTGTTCGGGGCGCAAGGCATGGAAAAGCTGGATTTTTCCGCCCCACCGGCTAAAAAAGGTTGGATCGACGGGGCTGAATGCTTATTCTCTGTCAAATATCCGAAATTTGCGAAGTACCATGACAAGAACAACAATAATATCGCTTTTGTTTCTGCTGACATTTTTGCCGCTGCTGACGCTCGCCCCGCAAGGCGCGCAGGCGCAGCTTGCCGCCGCCGCCGAAGAGGCCGCCGCGACATCGGACGGCAGTGCAGGGGCGGCAGACAGCCTGCCTGTACCGCGTTTCGTGTCGCTGGCAACGGGCGAGGTCAATCTGCGCACGGGTCCGGGCATGCGTTATCCGGTGAAACTTGTTGTGCGCAAAAGCGGTTTGCCTGTCGAAGTGGTGCGCGAGTTCGATGTCTGGCGTCAGGTACGCGACATCGACGGTGACGAGGGCTGGGTGCACAAAAGCATGCTGTCCGGCCGCCGCAGCGTCATTGTCAAGACGCAGGTGCAAACCCTGCTGCGCAAGGCCGACAGCGGCGCAAAGCCGGTCGCCAAGCTGGAGCCGGGTGTGATCGCCCGCCTGCAAACCTGCAAAGGCGCATGGTGCGAAGTAAATGCCAGCGGTTATAACGGCTGGATTAAAAAAGAAACCATCTGGGGCGTTTATCCCGATGAAGCGTTCAAGGAGTAATCTCTTTTGACCACCGTGGATACGCAAGAGAAATTGAAAGAAGAAGCGAAGGCCATTCAGGCCAAGCTGGAAACGCTCATCAAGGAAGATGACCTGAAAGTGCGCATTTCGCGCACCGTGTGCATTTATGCCGGCATGATCACCGAAACCTTGCTGGAGTATGAAGAGCCGGATGTGGTCATGGAGCAGGCGTTCCACCGCATTGCCGATCTGCTGAGATCCGAGCCCGCCGTCGGCGACGACGAGATGGGGTTGATGCCGCTGGCGTATGATACAGACCACGATACCGAACTGGGGCGTCATCTGGCGCGCGGCGTCGCGAAGAACTTGCCCAAAGGGCTAGACGATGTGCATGAAATTGCCATCGCCCTGGTCATCAGCGATTTCCCCGTGTGGGAAGAGCAAGGCTTTGGCCGCCATGAAACCCTGCGCCTTTTGATTGAAACCGTCATCCTTGCGCTGACATTTGAAATGGCGACGCAGGATTTCTGCGACCTGCTGATCGAAGAATTCATCGCCGATGGCCATAGTCCCGCCGAGGGGATTGTGGCGATTGCCGCCGCCGCCGGCTATTACATGACCGCCGCCGATACGGCGATGGCGCTGCCCGACGATGCCGATACGCAAATCACCAATGTCATGGTGCGTGAATCCCTGCGCCACGAAACGCCCGGTATTAAAAACTGGAAAACGCTGGCGGCGGCAAACGATGCCGAAAACCACGATATTCCAGAATATTTGAGCAAGTTGCGCCCGCAGGTCGAAGAGTTTTTTGACCTGATCGGTCTTGAAAACCCGCTGGGACGCGCGGTTGCGGTGGCCAAGGCCGTGGGCCGGATGGTCGCCGTCATCACCGTCGAAGATGTTGGACAGATTCACCCGAGTATTGCAAAATCGCTGGCGAAAACCGGCATGATTCTGGGCGCGCGTCACAGGGATGAACCGGCGACCTGATGGCGCCATCCTTCGGCGCCCGGCAGCAGCCCACCCGTAACCGAAGGAAGTTTTTTAATGCAAAACACACAACGGAATATCGCGGAAAACAAGATGACTCACCAGCAAAAATCCAGCTACACCTATGATGACCTGATTTCGTGCGCGAAGGGCACGCTGTTCGGCCCCGGCAACGCAAAGCTGCCGCTGCCGCCGATGCTGATGTTCGATCGCATTACGCACATCTCGCTCGACGGTGGTGCGTTCGGCAAGGGTGAACTGGTTGCCGAATTCGATATCAAACCCGACCTGTGGTTTTTCCAATGCCATTTCGAGGGCGATCCGGTGATGCCGGGCTGCCTGGGCCTTGATGCTGTCTGGCAACTGCTGGGCTTTTATCTGGGCTGGACGGGCGCGCTTGGCTCCGGCCGCGCGCTGGGCGTGGGCGAGGTGAAATTCACCGGCCAGGTCCTGCCCGAAGCGAAAAAAGTTACCTACCGTCTCAACATCAAGCGCGTGATCAACCGCAAGCTGGTGCTGGGCATCGCCGATGGTATCGTCGAAGTTGACGGCAAGGTGATCTATGAAACGACCGACCTGAAAGTCGGCCTGTTCGAAAATCCGCGTTCCCTTTAATTTTCCGCGCCAAACCGCGCCGAACCGATGCCGCAGGGTCACCCCGCGGCATTGGCGTTAGAGGGGCGGTTTTTAAGGCCACACGCATAGCACAGAAAGAGGTCTGTCATGAGCTTGAGAAGAGTAGTCGTCACCGGTATGGGTATCGTTTCTTGCATCGGCAACGATCAGGACACCGTCACCCAGTCGCTCAAAGAAGGCAAATCGGGCATCGTATTCTCGCCCAAATATGCCGAGATGGGTTTCCGCAGCCACGTCGAAGGCCGCCCGAACATCGACCTTGAAGCCATGATTGATCGCAAGCTGCTGCGTTTCATGGGCGAAGGCGCGGCGTACAACTACATCGCCATGCAACAGGCGATCGCTGACTCGGGTCTTGAGCAAAAAGACGTATCGAATGAACGCACGGGCCTGATCATGGGCTCCGGCGGGCCGTCGACCAAAAACCTGCTCGAGGCATTCGACGTCAGCCGTGAAAAAGGGCCGAAGCGCATCGGGCCTTACATGGTCACGCGCTGCATGTCCTCCACCAACTCGGCTTGCCTTGCAACGCCGTTCCAGATCAAGGGCCTGAACTATTCGATCACGTCGGCCTGCGCGACCTCCGCGCATTGCATCGGCAGCGGTGTGGAGCAGATCCAGTGGGGCAAGCAAGACATCGTGTTTGCCGGCGGCGGCGAAGAAATCGACTGGTCGCTGACCGTTCTGTTCGACGCCATGGGCGCGCTGTCGTCTAAATACAACGACAACCCGACCAAAGCATCCCGCGCCTACGACGCAGGCCGTGACGGTTTCGTCATCGGCGGCGGCGCGGGCACGCTGGTACTCGAAGAATACGAACACGCCAAAGCGCGCGGCGCGAAAATTTACGCCGAAGTCACGGGCTATGGCGCAACGTCGGATGGCTATGACATGGTCGCCCCCTCGGGCGAGGGCGCAACGCGCTGCATGAAGCAGGCGATTGCCACCATGAAAGGCCCCATCGACTACATCAACACGCACGGCACATCGACGCCGGTGGGCGACGGGCAGGAACTGAAGGCGATCAAGGAAGTCTTCGGCGATAAAGTGCCCGATTTCAGCTCGACCAAATCGCTCACGGGTCACTCCCTCGGCGCGACCAGCGTGCAGGAAGCGATCTATACGCTCTTGATGATGAAGCACAACTTCATCTGCGCATCCGCGAACGTCGAAACCATAGACCCCGAAGCGGAAGGCATGCCACTGGTGCGTACGCGCAAAGACGGCGTGGACATCCAGCATGCGATTTCCAACAGCTTCGGCTTCGGCGGCACCAATGCAACGCTGGGCTTCTCCAAAATCTGATTTCGCGCCTGAACGCAAGACCGACATAAGAAAGAACAAAAAATGACAAGCAAATTAATGCAAGGCAAACGCGGGCTGATCATGGGCGTCGCCAACGACCATTCCATCGCCTGGGGTATCGCCAAGACGCTGCATGAACATGGCGCCGAAATGGCTTTTACCTATCAGGACGAGCCCTTTGGCAAACGCGTCCGTCCGCTGGCCGATAGCATTGGCGCGAAGCACGTCATCCAGTGCGATGCCGCGAACGAAGAAAGCCTCGACAGCTTGTTCGACTACCTGAAAAAAGAATGGGGCACGATCGATTTCGTCGTCCACGCCATCGCGTTTTCGGATAAGAACGAGCTGAAAGGGCACTACGTCGACACCACGCTCGGCAATTTCCTGACCTCGATGCACGTGTCTTGCTATTCCTTTACCTCCATCGCGCGCCGCGCGAAAGACATCATGCCCAATGGCGGCAGCATGGTCACGCTGACCTATCTGGGCTCCGAACGCGTCATGCCGAACTATAACGTCATGGGCGTCGCCAAGGCCGCCCTAGAGGCATCCGTGCGCTATCTGGCGGCTGATCTGGGCCCGCAGAATATCCGTGTCAATTCCATCTCGGCGGGGCCCATGCGTACGCTGGCGGGC
>VFQP010003787.1_pt1 | contig 14906 bp, 12 predicted proteins | sample 3512351 | NCBI WGS metagenome assembly VFQP01 (sample SAMN10412372, study PRJNA504923) | tailings metagenome | isolation source: Relicate 1 Philex TSF1 revegetated site | place: Philippines: Tuba, Benguet | collected 2017-08-29 | reverse complement strand
AGGATTGATCCTGAGTCAGGCATAAGAAAGCTGATCAACTAACTATCTTTTTAAAAGAAATAAAGATAAAAATGAAAAAAAGTATCTGCCTCATCGTACTAAGCCTCCTGTTCTATTCAGGAAAAGCGCAGAACAATTTGCCATGGAAGGGTAAGAAGACTGCTATTGTACTCACTTATGATGATGCACTGGATCAGCAATTAGACAATGCCCTACCTACCCTTGACTCACTGGGAATAAAAGCTACATTCTATGTCACAGCCTATGCCAGTTCAGTACAAAAAAGATTAGATGCGTGGAGAAAGTTGCCTATGCAAGGACATGAACTCGGCAATCATACACTATTCCATCCTTGTATCGCTGATATGCCAGGTCGCGAATTTGTTCCTGCCGATTATAAACTAAATGAATATTCGGTACAGCGAATGATCGATGAAACCAGAATGACCAATCTTTTTCTTCAGGCATTAGATGGTAAGACAGAGCGAACATTTGCTTTTACCTGTGGAGACATGAAGATCAAAGACTCGGCTTTTATTAATGGTATGAAAAAAGACTTCATAGCCGCACGTGCCGTTAGAAATGAAATGCATCAGCTAGCTGAGATCAATCTCTATAATGTGGACTGCTTCATGGTAAACAACCATCGTTTTTCTGAAATGAAAAAATGGGTCGATGAAGCCATTGCACGGAATGCATTATTAGTGATTCTTTTTCATGGTGTTGGCGGAGGTAGTGGATTAGACGTATCAGTTGATGCACACAGAGAACTATTGCAATATATAAAATCAAAAGAACAGGAAGCATGGATAGCCCCCATGGTAGATGTAGCTAAATTTATTCAAGAAAAGCAACAATGACAGATCCATCCGGAATATGGCCCTGGAGCGTATATTAACTTAGTTTCATACTTATCATCATTAAGTACCCCTGCAATGACAAAGGCAATACAAGATACAAAGAATAAGAAACTTGGAATAGCCCTAGTTGGACTTGGATATTACGCTACCGAACAATTAGCCCCAGCACTCCTTAGCACTGAGCATTGCTATTTGTCTGGAATCGTTACCGGAACTGACAATAAGACCTCTTCGTGGAAAGAAAATTATAACATACCAGATCAGCACATTTATAGTTACGATAATTTTGATGACATTAAGTACAATGCAGACATTGATATTGTTTACATAACACTACCAAATCATCTGCACGCTGAATATACAATCAAGGCATTTGAAGCCGGCAAACATGTGATCTGTGAAAAACCAATGGCGATTACCGTTTCCGATTGTGATAAAATGATCGCAGCTTCAAAAAAAGCCGGCAGGCATCTTTCTATTGGTTATCGATTACAGTTTGACCCTTACCACCTTGAGATAATGAGATTGGGAACCGGAGGAATTCATGGTAAAATAGATGCGATGAAGAGAGGCTTTGGTTTTATTGCAACGCCTGATCAATGGCGGCTAAAAAGAGAATATGCAGGTGGAGGACCTCTCATGGATCTAGGCATTTATGCCATACAGGGCATGTGTTATATGAGTGGCATGGAACCCATAGCGGTAACAGCAAAAGAAGGCAACAAAACAGACCTCGAAAGATTCAAAGAAGTAGAAGAATCAATCAGCTGGCAATTTGAATTTGCCAATGGCGTATATGGAACAGGTTTTAGCAGTTATAATGAAGAGATAAATTTCCTCAGAGCTGAAACAGCTGCAGGCATCATTGAGCTCTCCCCTGCCTTCAACTATAGTGATTTAGCAGGGAGTTCACCTTCCGGAAAGATTCATTTTCCTAAAGTAAATCAGCAGGCTTTACAAATGGATGCTATTGCACTTTGTATAAAAAAAGGCATTCGTAGTATTGTTCCGGGAGAAATGGGTAAACGAGATGTACATTATCTGCAAGCTATTTACAGGGCGATGGAAACAGGGGAAAGAATAGTTCTGTAAATAAGACAATATTGAATATCAGATAACGATACAATTATGACTGCATATAGTAAGCTGGTTTATCCGATGGTCAACTTTGATCAGTCTTTATTTTCCCTTACCAGACAAAATGATATGGATGGTGTGTAATAATATCTTGAAATCAAGCAGCAATGAAGCATTCTCAATATAGATAAGATCATACTTCATTCTTTCAATCATTTCTGCTACTGAGCTGGCATAACCGTATTGCACCATTCCCCAGGAAGTGAGTCCTGGCTTAACTTTTAGCAGGAATCGGAAATAAGGTGCTTTAGCTGTGATTTGATCGGCATATACTTTTCTTTCGGGTCGGGGGCCAACCAGGCTCATGTCACCTTTTAGTATATTCCATAACTGTGGTAATTCATCGATGCGCCATTTGCGCATGAAGCGCCCCCATGAAGTAATACGGGGATCATGCTCACTTGATAATGCAGGACCATTATTTTCTGCATCATCATACATACTTCTAAATTTATAAATCGAGAAGGGGCGTCCGTTAAGGCCAATTCTTTCTTGTTGATAAATGATGGGGCCCTTTGAAGAAAAGCGTGTTCTCAGAGCTGCAAAACACATGAATGGAGAAAGAATAATCAGTGCCAGCAGAGAGAAGAAAATATCTAATATCCGTTTTACATTACGCTGCCAGGCATTCAGTGGTTTTGATTTGATTTCCACCAATGAAGCTGCGTATACATTATTGGTTTTAACGGATCCGGTAAGGATGTCGAGGGTATTGGCTACTAATTGAATATTTATGTCAGTAGCAGACAACTGATATACCAGATCATCAACCAATTCTTTGTCTTTGGGGCCGAGTGCAAGGATTACTTTTTCTACTTCATACGTTTCGATCAGCTGAATCAGTTCATGGGTATTTCCGATAATGGTATCCCGAATTGCTGCAACTGTGATCTCCTTGCCGGATGGCACAATAAGCCCTGCAATTCGTATACCCAGGTAATTGTAGTTCCTTTTCAGCTCCCGTTCTATTTCCAATGCTATTTCATCATATCCTACGATAATGGTATTGATGGCTAGGTTACCACTTAAGATAGCGAGCTTAACAAAAGTAAGTACCAGGCTTCTACCAATGTAAATAATGGCGCCCATACAGAGAATACTGAGCATAAAAAAGCTGAAGAGGTGTTCTTGACCGTCGTATTCGATCATCACCAGCAAACAGGTACCCAGTATAACTTGTATAACCGTACCGGTAAATTCGTTCAGTCTTGATTTTTCGTGTAATGGTTGTTGGTAACAGCCAGCGAGTGCAAAAAGCCCAACCCATCCAAAGGGCAATATGATCAGTGATGACCAACGGGATTCATATAGGGAAAAACCTTTTGTTTGATCCCATTGATTCATATAAGCAGCCATGAGCCAGCTTGCCAGTGCTGTGAAGATCAGGTCACTGAATACGTACCAATAGATCGTATGATTTTTCCTACGCATATCATTAGACGAGTATGCTGGTATTATTGATCTTTTCCAGGATTTGATGGGCTACTTCCATGGCGAGAAACCCATCGATCTCACTAACTACCGTAGGTTTATTATGGAGGATCGAATCAACGAATGCTTCCAGTTCCATTTTGATGGCATTCCCTTGTAGTACTGAGGGATTAGCGATGGCGATGGTTTTTTTCCCATTCTGGGTTTCGATATCAAAGGAAAAAACGTTCTCGTCTTGCGGTTGTTTGAGTTTGATGATCTCAGTTTTCTTTTCTAGGAAATCGATACCGATATACGCATCTTTTTGGAAGAGTCGCATTTTCCGCATTTTCTTCATACTGATGCGGCTGCTGGTAAGATTGGCTACGCAGCCATTATTGAATTCGATACGAACATTGGCGATATCGGGGGTTTCTGTCATAACAGCTACCCCACTGGCTGAGATATGTTTTACGCCACTTTTAACCAGGCTGAGTATTATATCGATATCATGAATCATCAGATCCAGGATCACACTCACTTCTGTGCCTCTTGGATTGAATTGCGCCAGCCTGTGTACTTCAATGAACATGGGATTAAGGGGCTGGTCTTTAACGGCCAGATAAGCGGGGTTGAAGCGCTCAACATGCCCCACCTGCATTTTCACATTGGCTTCTCTCACCATATTTACCAGGTCACGTCCTTCCTGAATGGTATGAGCGAGGGGTTTTTCTACAAATACGTGTTTCCCTTTCCGGATGGCCATCATACAGATCTGGAAATGGTGATCGGTAGGGGTTACCACATCAATGATATCGCAGGCATCAATGAGCTTTTCTTCATCGGAAAAACGTTTCAGGCCATATTCTTCGATGGCAACCCTGGCATTATCAGAATTGGGATCAAAGAACCCAACCAGCTTCACATCATTGATCTCTTTCCAGTTATTGAGGTGAAACTTCCCCAAATGACCCACTCCGAATACTCCTACTTTAAGCATGGCGAAACCTCTATTTAAGCAGGTAAAGATATAGATAGGTAGAAGTAAAAAAGCCATAACTGACCATTATGTGGATATTCTCAGCACAAATGGCCCGCTATGGCTTTAAATAAGGGTCTGAATATGGTTAAGGATTCTTTTGGGGAGCGATAAAAGAGAGGTCTGAAATTTTGAGGGTTTCTAGGGGTAATTTAACCTCATTCATGCCATTTATTTGCAGGGTGGTACCAGACTCGCCACTAAACTTGCCCCTCAACACCCGTTTTCCGTTCTCTGTATTATCGCTGGTAATCTCTATGCTGATATTGCCGGATGTTTCGGTATTGCTATAGCGGTGTAATTTGGAAGAAAGACTGGTGCTACCATTGGTATTGATATTCTCCTCGTATACCCAAAAAGCCTGGGCGGAAGAGTTGTAGGTACCAATTCCATTGTAGGGAGATATTCTGATCAATAGTTGTTTTCCATTGGTTGCAGGCTTATCGAACCCTTCAAAATCCTTTCTGGCCACAATATATGCTGTTGTGGATCCACCACCGGAGCTTACATCACTGAATACTTTTACCAGACCAATATCCTGACCATTCACTTTACCGGTAACCTGGCCATCGGCCGACATGTTTAATGTATCATTTTTTGTGCAACTGCTGGCCATTATGCAAACTAGCAGCAATACGGGAAACAAATTTTTCATTTTTTCTTGTAAAGCTATACTGGTCTGAACAGGGGAGCAATACGCAAGATTTCCTATTTCATAAAAAAGGGCCCCGATTATCGGAGCCCTTTCTGTATTATATCGATTTTAGTCGATTAGTATCCTGCGTTCTGAACCAGGCTGGGGTTAGCAGCCAGTACGTTCTGAGGGATAGGTAATGTCCATTCTCTGGCAGTTGCAGCCAATGTACAATTACCAGCAGCAGAAGTTGCTGTACCACAGATTGCACCACGTTGAATAACGCGGGTTGTACGTTTCAGATCGAAGAAACGGTGGCCTTCACCAACCAGTTCTCTTCTGCGTTCAGTAGCGATCTCAGATAAAAGAGTAGCTCCTGTTGCAACGATGGGAGTATAACCTGCTATACGAGAAGCACGCAATGTATTCAAATCAGCAAGCGCCTGAATTTCATTGGCACCGCCCAATCTTGCATTGGCTTCAGCGCGGATCAGGTACATTTCACCGCTACGGAATACAGGGAAATTAGCATTACCATTGGTAACAGTTCCTTTACCTCTGTACTTAGTCAGAGCAGGTAAGCCACCAAGCGTGGTAAAGTAAGCCGCATAACGCAGGTCATTATTCTGGATCAATCCAGATGTACCGCCAGTTACTACAATTTCAGGAGCGGGTCTGAAATAGTTTCTGTTAGCGGTAGCAAAAAACACCAAAAATGTAGGACCAGATTGTCCCTCATCGAACTGTACATTCCAAATGATTTCACCTAGGGCGGTTTGTTTGAACATACCAGTAAAGTCAGTTTGGTTAGTTGTTAGCGGTCGTGCATTTAAAGCATTAGTCGCCGCCGTAGCTGCATCAGCCCAGTTGCCTGCATAGAGATTTACTCGTGCTTGCAGTGCATATGCTGCATTGCGGTCAATATAAGGTCTAGTTAACCCACCTGAAGGATTCACTGCCTGATCAGTATTTCCAAGTAGAGTAATTGCCTGGTTGATATCTGCAAAGAGGTTATCATAAAACTCTTTGTTAGAAATCCGTGGAGGGGTTGGTAAATTATTTGAAAATAACTGCTGGAAGGTTTTGGTATACGCTACAGCAAGCGTGGTTGTACTATTCCTATCATAGTTATTAGCAAAATACCTAAAGAGGTCAAAATGTGCAAGTGCACGTAATGCCAATGCCTGCCCTTTGATCCTGTTAACCGTTGTCTGGTTACCAGCATTTGCATATTGATCAATTCCATTAATGATCACATTGGCATGCGCAATAGTATTGTAAGGAGCTACATACAAACCTTCGATTTGGCCAGTTCCAGCATTGTAAATCCAATCTGCCATTGCCCTGGAGTTAGCCAGAGTTTGCGCTGTAAACTCGTAGAGATTATCACTTAATACATCAGGCATTAATGACCAGCCGGCTCCAGTTCCGCTACCTGAACCATAATAGTTAGCTCCGCGTAATGTGGCATAAGCACCAGTCAGAACCTCTCCAAATTGTTTAATGGACGATGGATTATTAGCACCAGGCAATAAATACTCTGGTGTAATTTCCACCACCTCTTTCTTGCTACAGCTCTGCACCAGTGTTAGTGCCATAAAAGCTGCCAGAGATGTTTTGATTATTTTATTGTACATAAGTTTTGCTTTAGAAGTAAGTTAAAATCCTACGTTTACACCAATTGTTGTTTGAACAAGAGCTGGGTATTGTGCACCAACCAGACTTGTACCTGTTGTTTCAGGATCAAAGCTCTGGAATTTGGTACCAGTCCACCAGTTCTGACCTTGAACATATATCCTTGCTGAACGAAGTCCAATCTTTGAAATCATATTTGTCGGGAACGTATAACCCAGAGTAACGTTTCTTAACCTCCAGTAACTGGCATCTTCAAGAAAACGAGTAGTTTCTGATTGGTAAGGGTTCGCTGGGCCAAGTGTAGTGGCTCCAGAAGAAGGCCTTGGAACATTGGTAATATCACCCGGATTTCTCCACTCTTTCAACATTTCAACCCACATATTATCCCAGAAATAAGTAGGGTTGGTCACGTTGTTTTTGTCGTTGTTATACTGAACTCTGTTAAGGAAGAAGTTCATTTGCGCACTCAGATCAAAGCCTTTGTACTCCAATGAGGCAGTAATACCACCAAACCATGGAGCATCAGAAGTACCTTGATAAGTTTTATAATTAGGTGAATATACCATAGTAACAGTCTTATCTGTTGCTACATATTGCGCATTACCGTTAGCTGGATTTACACCTGCATAAGGAACCAGAAATAAGGTATTCAAAGGCTTACCTACTTTAAGAATTGTTGTACCTCCAACAATTGAATCCCTCAACAAATCGGTAACCCTATTCTGATTGTATGCAATATTCGCAGAGAGAGAAAAATTAAAATCTCTGCCCTTGATCACGTCACCTCTAAGGGTTAATTCCACACCGCGGTTACGAAGTGAACCGAAGTTGCTAGGCACTTCCGTAAAGCCGGATACAGAAGGATCAACTGGAACATTAAAGAAAAGATTCTTTGTGGTGCGATCATATAACTCAATTGTACCACTCAATCGTCTTTTCAAAACAGAGAAGTCTACGCCGAAGTTAAAAGTCCTGTTAGACTCCCATCTATAATCGGGGTTACCTGGCTGCAAAAGTCCGAAACCTACATTACCACCATAGTTAGACCTGCCATAAGCAAGAATAGGGAAATCACCAGCAGCTGTATTCTGGTTACCAGTAGTACCATAGCTTATTCTTAATTTCAGGTCATCAAAAAACTTACTGTTTTCCATGAACTTTTCTGAAATAACTGACCAGGTCAATCCAATTGAACCAAAGGTAGCGAAGCGATTGTTTGTTCCGAAACGAGAAGAACCATCTCTACGACCTACCAGTGTAACATAATATTTACTATCATAGCCATAGTTGAAAATTCCGAAATAAGACAAAAGACCATTTGCGGTAGCGCTACCCCCTACTGTAGGAATATAGTTAGGATTTGCCGTACTTCCTGGTGTTATACCAAATTCATTATTAAATCCATTTGTGAAACCAAAAGCAGTAAAACCGAAATTACTTGAAGTATTTTTAACAACTTCTGTAAACAAGCCGCCTTCTACCTCATGCTTACCAAATGTTTGCTTGTAGTTAAGTGAAGTTGTTCCGGTATATCTGAATCTCCAAGAATTAGACCTGCCCAATGATCCCATATTAGCTTGTGCGCCTGCAGTACGGGGATCATTGAAAGTGCTTGTTTCATTACTGGTATAATCAATACCCCAGTTGGTTCTGGCAGAAAGACCTTTCAGGAAGGGAAATTGATATTCCAGATAGGTAGAACCGACGGTTTTTATTTGTGTTTGCCTGTTATAGTCCAGAAATAATTCCATGGCACCATTTGGCTGTCCTGAGAAGAGATAGCCATCTCCACCTAATTCCTGAAATTCCCCAGTAACAGGATCATACGCTCTATCATACGGGTTAGACCAACGGGCTGCATTCAATGGAGAGTTAATAAAAGTATTAGCTTCCGGAGTAGTATTTACCTTTGAGAAACCGGCTTGTAATGATACACCAAACTTCCAGTTTTTGATATTGTTGTCTACATTCACCCTTGCAGTATAACGCTTAAGTCCAGTGGTGCGAACAATACCTTCCTGATCCATATAAGATAAGGAAGCATAAAATCTACTGGTAGCAGAACCACCACTTGCACTGAGTTGATGTTGCTGCGTCATACCGGTTTGTGTAAGAGCATCTTTCCAATCAAAATTTACTCTTCTTAAGCTATCAGCCTCAGCATTTGTCCAACCGTAGGGATTACCACGCTGTAATTCATAAGTGATCTTCTGATCGCTATTCATAACTTCCAACCGATCTTTAGGCAGATTGCTCCAACCAATTTGTGAATCATAATTCAACTGGATAGTACCTGCACGACCACGACGAGTGGTGATTACTATCACACCATTGGCACCACGAGATCCATACATGGCACTGGCTACGCCATCTTTTAATAATTCAACCCGCTCAAAATCACCCTGGTTTAAACTAGAGAAATCTGCAGCAGATATTTCTATTCCATCCATAATGTACAGAGGCACGTTACTACCACTAATTGATCCATTACCACGAATTCTTACTACTGCATTGGAACCTGGCTGACCAGAGTTTGCGAGAACCGATACACCCGCAGCTTGCCCTTGCAGGGCCTGGTCAAAAGAGCCAAATGGTTGTTTACGCACCACTTCAGGAGATACGGAAGACACAGCACCGGCAAATTTCTTACGCTGGATAGTCGTGTAACCCGTTACCACCACTTCAGATACATTTACATCTGAAGCAGCTAGTTTAATACTTAATGATGAACCGGTAAGCCTAACTGTTTGATCTGTAAAACCAATAGAACTCACCACGATACTGGTGATGGCATTGGGAACAGATACAGAGAAGGCACCGTCTGCACCAGTGGCGCCTACCGGCTTGCCATTGGCACTAATGGTTGCACCCGGAACAGGGGCACCATTCGACTCCGTAACCTTACCGGTCACGGTCTTGTTTTGTGCAGATGCCGAAACTACTACGAGCATCAGCATCATGAGGAGTGATACAACTTTTCTCATTGAGTCCTGATTTTAGATTGTTGGTATTGTTTTATAACAACTATTTGAATGGATATAATCCACTTGTTTCGAATAACCAGATAAATTGAATAATACTATCGGGTCTATATGCTTGTTATAGACCTGTTCAATAGAACAGAGGGAATAAATAGAATAATGATAACCGTGCATTATATATAGATTTTGTCCTGCAATACCCATTTCAATGGATCATCGCGGCAAGCATCGTCGCACCAGCTTTTACCCTTTTGGGATTGACCTGCGACTTCTAATTAAGACCACAGATAAAAGAAAAAGCTGCATTTGCTTTTACAAATGTTAATAAAATATTAACGTGACGAAAAAAATGTTCTAAAAAAAATATAAAATATTGATTTTAAACTACTTTTAAAATAATAAATATTTAAATGTTTTAAAAAACATTGATTTTCAGGAATTTTTCCATGCCACTTAACCTACATTTCATCCGTTCATCCCAGAAATTTGCCGTGAAAAACCGTCTCTATCCTTACCTGACCAGATTGGTTGAACAAAAAAAGCTGGCCATTTTACTTGACCAGCTTTCTTTTCCAACACCTTCAATTTATCCTACAAAAGTCCCTTTGTAGAAGGCAGGTGATTAGAGAACGGATCCCTCCTAATTGCCATCCGTATCGCTTTTGCAAAAGCTTTGAAAATAGCTTCAATTTTATGATGCTCATTTTCGCCATGACAAGAAATATTCAGGTTACACCTGGCTGCATCGCTGAATGATTTGAAGAAGTGGAAAAACATTTCCGTAGGCATTTCTCCAATCTTCTCGCGCTGAAAGCTCGCATTCCATACAATCCAATTCCTGCCACCAAAATCAATCAGCACCTGGGCATCAGCCTCATCCATAGGTAAGGCAAAACCATACCGCTCCATTCCCCTTTTGTCGATAAGAACTTTTGCAAATGCTTCTCCCAACGCAATCCCCGTATCTTCAATAGTATGATGCTCATCAATATGCAAATCACCCTCCGTACGTATGCGCATATCAATCTTACCATGACGAGCAATCTGATCAAGCATATGATCAAAGAAGCCAATGCCGGTGTGGATATCAGCCGTACCTGTTCCATCGAGGTTTAATTCAACATGTATCCTGGTTTCATTGGTATTCCTTTCATGCACCACTGTGCGCAAATTCAATTTCAGGAATGCATAAATTTCCGACCATTGATCTGTTTCCAAAGCAATTACCGAACGCAGTTCCCGCTCCTGTTCCTCCGTTAACTGATGTAAGGATGAACGCAGGTAGATGGCTTTACAGCCAATATTTTTAGCCAACTGGATATCACTCCATCGATCACCAATTACGTAAGAAGCTGGAATATCAAAACCCGGATCTTGCAGCAGATGTTGCAATAAGGCAGTACCTGGCTTTCGTGTAGGCTGCTGTTCGGCTGCAAAGGTTCTGTCGATCAGCATCTCATCAAATACAAATCCTTCCCCCTCCAATGTTCTGATCATCAGATCATGATAGGGAAAGAAATCAGATTCAGGATAACTATCTGTTCCCAAGCCATCCTGATTGGTGACCATCACTTTATAATGATCAAAATCCTTCGCGATCTGCGCCAATGTGCTAATCGCTCCAGGCACAAAACTCAGTTTATCAATCCGGTCAATCTGGTAATCTGATGGAGGTTCCTGCAATACCACACCATCTCTGTCTATGAATAAAATAGGTCTCATTCGATTTATTTAATTTTTGCCCTCGCTGCTTTTACTTCAGCCACCGTAACAGCAGAAGCCTTATTGCCCCAGCTATTCCTGATATAAGTCAATACATCTGCAATCTGTTCATCGGTGAGATCAGGATTAGCCGACATATTATTATCATAAAACTCACCATCTATCTCTACGCGATCGGTCATGCCCTTCACCACAACCCTCACCAATTTTAGTTTATCATTTCCCTTCACATTAGATGAGCCTTCTAATGGAGGATTCAACCTTGGCACACCGCCACCATCTGCCTGGTGACAGGCCAGACAAAGTTTTTGATACACTTGCTTTCCCCTATCCATCGATGCTTTCAACGCTGCTGCCTGCTGTGGCTGTTCCTTACCTGCAGGCACAAAAGCAAAAGCCAGTGCCAGCAATACCATGAAAGGAATAATTCTGGTTAATCGTACCTGTTTCAATATTACTATTTTGAAGGGTAAGAAATTTTATAGATGGTTCCTTTCACATCATCAGAAACATACAGCGAACCATCAGGCCCCTGTGCCAAACCACATGGCCTGTGTTGTGCATTACGTGTATTCTTCACTACTTCTACACCTGCAAATCCATCGGCAAAAACCTCCCATTTACCTGCAGGCTTACCATTCTTGAATGGAACAAATACAACATAATACCCTTCCTGAGGCAAAGGTGAACGATTCCATGAACCATGGAAGGCAATGAAAGCACCATTGCGATACTTTTCAGGGAATTGTTTACCAGTATAAAACAACAATGCATTAGGCGCCATATGACCAGGGAAAGCTACGATAGGATCGATTGCTTTTTCAGCACCTGTTTTCTTACCATCACCGCCATATTCTGGTGCCAATATTTTCTTTTGCTGAAAATGGTCGTAGTAGGTATAGGGCCATCCTGCATCATCTCCTTTTTTGATCGCAAACATGGTTTCAGATGGCAGTTCAGCACTAACCGTTGTATCATAGAGATTGGGATACAAGTCATAGAGCATATCACGCCCATGCATGGTCACGTATAACTGGTTCTGCTGGTCATTCCAATCCAGTCCTACCACATTACGCAAACCCGTCGCATACCGAATACCATCAGCATAGGTTTGATTTGACTTATCGGCCTTGAATTGCCAGATACCACCGGCTGAATCCAAAATTGGACAGGGCATCATTCCCTTTGAGCCCTTGGTCCTATCCTGTTCCTGACAAGCATTGGAAGGCGCTCCTATGTTTACATAAATATTTCCTGCATTATCCAAAACAATCGATTTGGAAGCATGCTGGCGTTTATCCCATAAACCCTTGATAATTCTTTGCTCAGATGAAGGATCAACTTCCCCTTTTTCATTCAGCTTATAACGAAATACATCCTGATTGGAAGATGCATACAGGTATCCGTTCTTGATGGTGATACCAGTACCAATATAATTACCAAATTTCTGAACCGTTTCCATGGTACCATCTCCATTCGTATCTACCAGGTAAAAGATTCCCTTACCTTCTACCAATCGCTCAGATTTCACATAAATACCACCTTGCGCATTGCTTACAATGTGCCTGGCCCTACCCTGGTTATCGGCCACCACGGCAGCAGTAAACCCATCGGGCAAACTAAGACCCGCACCCGCCATTTTTAGGGCCGGCTTATTGACCAGCGAATCACTTGCCTGCACCAGCATACACGATGCCAGCATAAGACTGAAGAGAGAGAACATCTTTTTCATATTGATCAAATATTGAAGGTTGAATGTACGAATGATAACGTCAATCTGTTTAGTTTGTTTGGGTATTGTACCATTCCTGCATGGCATCTACCAGTAGGGTATTCTCCTTTTCTGTACCAATGGTAATCCGAAGACAATCTTCGCATAGCAATACGTTACTCCTATCACGCAACACAATACCTTTTGTTAGTAAGAACTCATATACCTTTCGGGCATCAAGTATTTTCACCAGTATAAAATTGGCATCAGATGGATATACCTGCTGTACCGTAGGCATGGATGCAAATACTTCAGCCAGTGCCTGTCGCATATCCACTAACTCTCTGATCATATCATTCACCTGCCCTACTTCTTCCAATGCCTTCAGCACCAGTTCCTGTGTTGCCTGGTTGATATTATAGGGAGGCTTTACCTTATTCATTACAGAAACGATTGCTGGTGAAGCGAAAGCCATACCCAAGCGCAACCCTGCCAGTCCCCAGGCTTTGCTAAGAGTTTGCAGTACAACCAGATTGGGATAGTCTGACAACTCCTGAATAAAAGATCGCTGTTGTGCAAAGTTGATATAGGCTTCGTCTACCACCACCAATCCATTAAAATGGTTCAGTACTGTTTCAATATCCAGTCTTGTTAATGAATTACCTGTGGGATTATTCGGAGAACAAAGCCAAATGATCCGTGTATGTTCATCAACAGCATTCTCCAAATGAATAAGATCGAGTTGAAAATCGTCGAGCAGGGGTACTTTTTTCACGGCCACATCATTGATTTGTGCGCTCACCTCATACATACCATAGGTAGGCGGACAGATCACTACATTATCGCGACCGGGTTCACAAAAGCAACGAAAGAGAATATCAATACATTCATCACTACCATTACCCAGGAAAATATGTTCTGCCCCAATCGCTTTGATCGTGGCCAGCTTTTCCTTCACCAGTTGCTGGTGGGGATCCGGATAGCGATTATACCATTTAGTAAGCGGAGAGCCAAGACTGTTTTCATTGGCATCAAGAAATACTTTGGCTTCACCACTAAATTCATCTCTTGCTGACGAATAAGGGTGTAGGCTTTTAATATTATTACGAATTAAAAGATCCAGATTGAACATGATTTATTTGTTTTTCCTGTTGATGGAATCTAATCTGACAGTAACAGCCTTAGCATGAGCATCAAGTCCTTCTGCATTTGCCATCGCTGTTACAATGGGACCGATCGTTTTCAGTCCTTCTGCCGATAGACGTTGATAAGTAATCTTTTTCACGAAGCTATCCAAACTAACACCACTGTATGCTCGCGCATAGCCATTGGTTGGCAAGGTATGGTTGGTGCCACTGGCATAATCACCCACACTTTCAGGAGAATAATGCCCCAGGAATACAGAACCTGCATTCACGATCTGCTCGGCTACTATCTCATCCTGCTCGCAAGCCAGTATCAGGTGTTCTGCTGCATATTCATTTACAAGATGGATCGCTTCATCTATCCCTTTCACCAGTATGGCCTTACTATTCGCCAATGCCAATGCTGCTGTATCTTTTCGATCGAGTGTTTGCAGTTGTTGTTCCAATGCCGCCATAGTTGCTGTAATGACCTCCCTGCTTGTTGATACCAGTAACACCTGACTATCCGCACCATGTTCTGCCTGACTCAACAGGTCTGCTGCAATGAAATCAGGATTACCGCTATCATCGGCTAATACACAAACTTCACTGGGACCTGCGGGCATATCAATAGCCACACCAGCTTGTTGTAT
>VFQP010003786.1_pt1 | contig 14918 bp, 19 predicted proteins | sample 3512351 | NCBI WGS metagenome assembly VFQP01 (sample SAMN10412372, study PRJNA504923) | tailings metagenome | isolation source: Relicate 1 Philex TSF1 revegetated site | place: Philippines: Tuba, Benguet | collected 2017-08-29 | reverse complement strand
AGTGCAGGAGGGTAGCGGAGCCAGGTGCTTGGCGTCAGGGGCAAGCAGCGCTCGCCCCCGCGTGCACCGACACAGGCGTGGCGGAGCTGGCGGCGCTGCGCCGCGCTGGCTTCCTGGACCTGCTGGAGGACAACCCCCGCATGATACTCAACCTGCTGGGCAAGGGTTTCAAGTGCGGCATGGTGCGCGCCCCAAGGTTCCCCGCCTGGCACGCGCCATCTCGCCGCTCACGCCCTCCCACGTCAGAAGCCGCCCGCCAGTGAGCGCTGCCGCCGGCGCTGTGTATGACCTGGACTGGCGCTGTGTGCAGATGCACGACCACATTGCCAAGGGCGGCTTCTTCCCCAACGGCAGGTTCCCGGCGCTGCCAGAGGTGGTGGCGTCGCGCCTGCGCTACGACCTCGAGGTGTGCGGGGCGCCCTGACCTTGCGGAGGAGGAATTAGCCTGGGTCTGCGCGGCTGCTGGTCACGCCCTCGGGCGCCACGCCACCTCCCCTTCTCGCCCCCCCGTGGGGAGTGGGTGTGAGCGCACCTTGCTTCGCTGCGTTGCGTCATGCTGTGCGCAGGACGTGCCCATGATGCGGAGGTTGCTGCCGCGTGCGCTGGACATGGGGTACGTGGCCGAGGAGGGCTTCACCTGCCCCGTCAAGCCAGAGCTCAAGTGAGTTCAGCAAGTCCAGTGTCCTAGGGGGCCGGGCCCGCTGCCCCACCTCCTGAGGGCTCCGCTCCACTCACTGCCAGCGCCGCGCCTGCCGTCACTCGCGCCCACCACGCGGGCTCACCCCTGCAGGAGCCTCAACGCCGAGTGGGCCACGTGCACGCGCGCGCCGGACGACCTGCACCCCAAGAGCTTCCGGTCGGCCTTCCAGTGCGTGTGTTGAGGCACGGCCGCACCTGCCGCCGCCGTTGTCGTCGTTGCAGTGGCATGGTGCCACACTGCTGCAGCCCGCGTTCAGCAAAGGATCGCTAATCAGTCGGGTCAGGCGCATCTGTGCGGCGGGCGGGGGGAGCGACCAACACACGAGGCCCGCCTTGCGCGCGCGCGTGGCCGCTGCTTTCAGGTACAACACCAACGTTTGGTGTGCCAAGGATGGGAAGCTCATCAAGGTGCGTTTGCGCCCTATGCGCCCACAGACGGCGTGTGCATGTGGTCCGTGTGGAGCAGCACGCGGCCGGTGCGTGCGCCCACCCAGCCTGTGCGCCCCGGGGTGCTGTGCCGCGCAGTTCAACGGGCTGGCGGGCGCCATGGGCCCGGAGCAGAACGCGGCGCGCGAGTGGATCATCAAGGTCAAGGAGTCGGAGCCGTTCGCCATCGGCGCCAAGTCGTGCGCGCACCTGCCAGCGCACCAGCTGGTCCGCGCCAGGTGCGGGCCGACATGCGGGACGGGCGGGCGTCCACGCATCTTGCAGGAGCCGGATAGGGCACCGTGCGCGGGAGCAGTTGGGTTGGGGTGACATTTGGTGTGGGTGGCCGCAGGTGCTCGTGCGAGTGGGCCATCAAGCAGCGCCACACGGCCGAGGCGGTGGCCGTGTGCAAGACGGAGGAGCGCATGGTCAGGCGGCTCTTCCGACAGAAGCGCTTTAACTTCACGTGCGTCGGGTGGCTGCTGGCGCATTGCAGCCGCTGGCCGCTGGGTGGGCGACTGTCGCTCACGACGCCTTTGCACGCGTCCTGTCCTGGCACCCTGTGCCCGCAGCGACTACGAGTGCCAGCCCCTGCGGTGACCACCACCTTGAGAGTGAACACGTCTGCAGGATGTGTGACCAACGCAGCAGGATGCCGCGCGGTTCTTCTTGCTGTCGTGACCGTCTTCTCACGGGGTTGAAGTTCGCGGGTGCGCACGTCCGTCACCATCGTCACCCGCACATACTCACGCACCGCCTAAACTGCCGCACGCCTTGCTGCAGAGCTCTGTGCTGCACCGTGCCTCGACGCAGCTGAGAGCACGCACAGAGACATTTTTGTATTCTTGGGTCACGCGTGTGCCTGCTCATGCGCCACTGCAACTCGTTTGGAGCTTGGGGGTCATCTTTGTATCGACGCGTGCTGTTCATTGGGTGGAAGACCAAAGTCGGCACGTGTGCGGTAGACCTCCACGCCTGCAGCCGCGGCACCACAGCGCCCACCCACAGGGTCGTCGTTCAGCGCGTTCATGCCGCGCAGCAGCAGCAGCCAGGCTGACACCGCAGCCGAACCTGAGCGCGCGCACCTACGGACTGCACGGCGGCCGAGAGCCCGGGGATGTGCACCTTGCTGATGGCCACGCGCACGGCGCACAGCGGCGCGTGCTCGTGCAGCACGGCGCGCGCCACGTGGTGCACCACCGACTCCAGCAGCTGGTGCGGCTGGCCCTCCACCACGCGCTGGGTGGTGGTGAACACGTCGGCGTAGCTCACCTGCGCGTAAAGCGCGGCGTGCAGGGGGGCCGCTTGGTGCCTTGTGGACTGACAGGCCGTGCAGCCGGGTGACGCATGCTCTGGCCTGGGCTGGTGCCTAATCTTCGTCGCTGCTGATCCTTGCTGCATGACGCGGGCGGTTGCCCGTTCCGTCAATGCAAGCCACCCACACACACGCCCCCGGCACGTGCTAACGGGCATCTCCAACGCCGGGCGTGGCAACGCACAGTGTGCTGCAGCTGGTCGGTGGCGCCGGCCGCCCGCAGGTCGCAGTAGAGGGTCAGGTCCACCACAAAGGGCTGGCCCACCTCGCGCTCCTGCGCGTCACACCACACAAGCAGATGCGAGGGGACTCAATCACCTGTGGGACTCAGTCACCTGCGGGCACAAGGCCCTGCCACCACTGAAAGCGATGCACGTGGTCGCAGAGCCCTCACCCCTGGCAGCACGCCGTGGTAGCCGTAGAAGCGCGCCCCGCGGATGTGGATGGCGTCTGAGGGCTGCGCGGGGTCGTGCTGGTGCGGCGGCTGCTGGTGATGCGCGAAGGCCTGCGGGCTTGCTGACGGCGGTGGTGGGCTGCTGCCTCCTGGAGGTGGCGCTGGGGCTGCAGCTGCCGACGCGGCAAACGATCTCGCACCGCCCCACCGCGCGTGCTGCGGCGCTGGGAGGTCCGCGGTGTGGTGCGCTCTGCACGCCTGCGGCCCTGGCACGGTGGCAGCTCCAGTGGTGCCTGTGGCTGCCTGGAGCTGCGATGGTTGGCTGGCGGCGCTCGCTGCCCAGTGCGCGTGCGCCGCGCAGGAGAGCACATCACAGCTGGGGGCGCCCGCGGCGCACGCGGACAGCAGCACGCGCCGGAGCGGTAGCGACTGCATCATCTCTTAAGGAGTTCCTGCCCTGCGAGCCTACCTCTTCTCCTTCCGACAAAGCCCCATGCGCGGTCGCAGCGATTTATCTCTTGCGCGAGTTGCGCTCGCTCGCTGTCCGCCACATCTGCACAAGGAGTAAACATGCAGCACGCAGTTGGGATGGCCGGCAGGTGGCAAATGGCCGCTCGGCCGCCACAGCAGCGTCCGGCGCCGCAGCTCGCGGCCGTGCCAGTCGTGCCAGCGCGCGTCTGCGTCAAGGAGACGCAGGTGAGAGGTGGCTCTGGCAATGGGAGCCATGCTGGGAGCGCCTTGCGATGCACGTGTGGCCGGGGCGACGCACGAGCGGTGAGGGTCGCGCGGGGCCGGCGAGCTTTGGCACCTGCGCGGATCCTTGCCACCTCCTGGATGCAGGAGCGTGCCAGTGTCATCGTGGAGATGGGACGCCGTGCCAGCAAGATTGCTGAGCGCAAGGTGCGGTCGGGCGTGCAGCCCGCGGGCCGTGACGCCTCCAGGGGGTCGCCCCCGTGCCGCTCGAGCTGTGAAGTCGTTGCGGTCGTCCTGGCGTGCAGGGCAAGAGCGACGCCAAGAAGGCCAAGGTGTACGGCCGCATCGGCAAGAAGATTGTCTCTGTGTGAGCGTGGGTCAAGTAGACGCAGTAGACGCGCGATGCACCGGTGCCTGCACGCCCCTCTTGATGTGCGTGCCGTGCCACGGCACGACTGGGCCGCGCAGGGTCAAGGCGGGCGGCCCCGACCCCACGGCCAACACCAAGCTGGCAGAGGTGCTCAAGGTGGCCAAGGACGCAAACGTGCCCAAGGACATCGTCGAGCGCAACATCAAAAAGGCCTCGGACAGCAAGCAGGGCGACTATCAGGAGGTCAACTACGAGTGCTACGGCCCCGGCGGCACCGGGTTTGTGGTCGAGTGCCTCACAGACAACCTCAACCGGTGCGCTCGGTGGCGGCCGTGGCAGGGGGACGCGAGCGCACCCCAGGTGTCTGCTGGGGTCAAGGGGCAAGGGCTGAAGCGCTCGCCTGCTGTCTGAGGCACGCCTGTTGGCATGCAGGACGGCGTCCGAGGTCAAGGCCGTCATCACGCGATCGTGGTCAAAGGTGGCCGAGCCCGGCTCCGTCATGTTCAACTTCAACCGCTGCGGCCAGGTGAGCAGCAGGTGGAGGAGGAGGAGGAGGAGGAGGGGCCACCCAGTGAGACGGAAGGCCGCAGCGTGGCAGGTCACAACGCCTCGCCGTGCGAACGGTGGGCGGCGCAGATATACGTGGAGGGGTGCGGCGAGGACGAGGCGTTTGAGGCGGCGGTGGACGCCGAGGCCGACGACGTGGTGCCCGTGCCCGCCGACGAGGACGGCACGCCCAGCACCAGCTACAGGGTAAGGGCTAGGGTTCGGTGGGTGCACGCCGCACGACTGTGCTTGCTTGCGTTTGGGGCTGAGGCCTGCGATCCTCGGCGGGCGCGTACGTGAATCTCGTCTGGCAAGCAGGTGGCGTGTGTGCGCGTGTGCGGTGAGCGCGTCGCCCACTAACAGGTGTGTGTGGCGCCTGTGGTGGTGGTGGTGCTGCTGCAGTTCTTCACGTCGGTCGAGTCGTGGGCGAGAGCCAAGGCGCGGCTGGCGGAGCTGGGCCTGCGCGTCAACGAGGAGGAGAGCGGGCTGGTGTTCAGGGCCAGCGCGCCCGTCGAGGTGGGTGCTCTCCTTTGCGTCAACGGACTGGGCAGCAACGTTCAGCAGGGCATGGCGGCGGCTGCCTGGGCGCTGGCGCTGGGCAGCACGTGACTCTTGCCCGGTCGACTGGCTGTCTACTGCTTCCCTCCTGCTCAGGTGGACGACGACGCGTTCACCAAGTGTGAGACGCTGACGGAGCGCCTGCTGGAGCTGGACGACGTGGACGCCGTGTACAGCAACTGCGAGGGCCTGCTGGTTTGAGGGGCAGGGCTCTTCAGCACGAATTCTTTTCCCTTTCACTTCTTGTGGTGGCCGCGGGTCCAGACGATTGCAAGCGAATGATTGGAAGAGCAAGCAGAGCAGCACACACCCCCCTCTCCTGCAGCCTGACAGCGACAGCATACGCAAGAGCAGAGCGCAAGCAAGGCGCGAGGAAAGAAAAAAGCAGCAGCGGCGGTTGTGCAAAGAAGGAGCAAGCATCCTGCCTAAGGTTCTGCGCCTGAACGTTCGTGTCTGGGCTACGCTGTGGGAGTCTACGTTCTGCAGAATCTGCGGCTCGCCAGGGATGAATGGGCTCCAGACGCGTGGCATGGGTCACCGGAACATGCTGCGCACACGCGAAAGCACAGCGCTCCGTGAGCGTGCATGGCAGGGCAGGCGCACGCTGCAGCACCCCCCACACACCACTCGCCAGGCACGCACCTGTAGATGAACGCCCCGATGGCGAGGAGGACGCAGATGAGGATGACGTCCACGCAAAAGTTGCGGGAGCTTCGGAACTGCGTCACGAGGCCCTTGAGCTTGGCGTTGTTGCCCTTGAGCTGCCCCGTCACCTTGTCCATCTGCTGCTCAATGTCGTCCAGGATGGGGTTCTGCCGGTCGAGCTGCGCGCGTGTGCACAGCAGTAACGGCGCAGGCAACACACCACTGCTGTCTGAGGAAAGGCTCCGCTGCTCAGGCTGAAGACGTCACGCGAAGCACACGGCCAAGCATGCACTCGCCCAGGCGCACCTCCTCGTTCATGTTGCGCGCAATCTCGCCCAGGCGCGTGACGCCGACCCCGATGCGGTCCAGCTGCTCGTCCTGCTTCACCTTGGCCATCTCAAACTCCTGTGCGTGGGCCAAGGCACATGCGCGGGCATGCTTTGCCGTGCTCCCGCATGCCCTGAAGTGGCCCCCCAGAGGGTAGCTCGCGCCCTGGACTGGCTCCCTGCAGCCGCAGGAGGGTCCGAGAACACGAGAGGCAGGCGCCGCGAGGCCCCCCAAAGCGCACCTTTTCGAACTGCTGCGTCTGCTCGGTGTGGCTCCAGAACAGCGGGTTCTGCGACATGCTCTTGGCGCCCTTGCCCTCCACGTCCAGCACGATGGGCCGGCTCTTGCTGCCCAGCTCGCCCTTGCCCTTGCCGTACTGCGCACACCAGGACACGTGGGAGGAAGTGAGCACAGCGGTGGGCATAGCAGCGGCGGGCGCTATTCGCCATTCCACCATTTGAAGCACCCCCCAATTCTTACCCGCATGGGTCGCCGCGCTTGGGAGCTCATGCCGTCCGGGATGGCGTGGATCCGCTCAATGATTAGCTCAATCTGCGCCGCGCAGAGGGAGCGCCCGCCAGCTGCTGGTGAGGCGCCAATCCTGCGGGCGCTCTCTCCCACACCTGCGGCAGTCACTGAGTGGCAGCGCGCCGCTCCTCACCTTCTCCTGCCGCTCGGTCATGACTGCCTTGGTGACCTTCTTGCCCTTCTTGACCTTTTTGCGCAGCGCGTCCACCGCCTCGGTCAGCAGCACCTGCTTGGCGCGCCTGCACGACTGGCCGGGGCGGGCGGCGTGGCCAGCGTGAGGCCCAGCGTCCTGCATCTGGGGGAGGAATGCGGCTGGCCCCCACCCGCGTCACTCGCACCTTATCTCGGCGTTCTTCTGCGCGATGACTGCCCGCTGGTGCTCCAGCTGCACCTCCTCCGCCGCCTGCGCAGGTGGGTGGGCGTGCACGATGGCGCTGGCGTAGAGCCACCGACTGCGCTGGGCCGTCCGTCAGCGCGCGGGCGTGCCAGGGCCACAGCCCACAGCGCGCGCACCTCCATCAGCTTGGCCACCTCGGCCTCAACCTCGACGTACTCGTCCTGGAAGGGGTCGCCTGATGCGTCCTTTGTCTGTAGGACTGCGTCATACTTTTCGTACCTGCGTGCGGGGCCAACACCACACTCAGGGCGTGGCACTCCTCTCCTGCGCCACCCGCCTGGTCAACGACGCATTCGATGGTCAAGATGACGGCAGGGCGCGCTCCAGGGCCACAAGAGCGGCCCCAAGAGCGGCCTGAAGAGGAGCATGCCTGCGCTGGGGCGCCCAGCCTGTGCGCGGCTGCAGCCGCGTGCAGACCGCAGCTTCCGAGCGAGTCCGGCCGACGTGCCACTCACTTCTTCAGGATGAGGTCAGCCCGCCTCGACAAGTCGAAGAGCGACATTGAGTGCTGCTCCTGCTACTCCACCCCTCCTCCCCTCCCCGCGCTCCTCCGCCTTGCCGACGCTTCTGCTTCGCTTCTGCGCGCGACGCGGAAATGGGCTGTTGTTGAGAGCGCTGTGTGCGCCGCCGTTGTAGTAAGTGTCGCGTTGGTCGTGTTGTTGTCGCGCGCATCCACTGCTGCTGCTCGTCTTCGCCCCGCTTAGCCCTGTGCATGCATCGTCGTGGAGGACGGCTGAGCAGCCGAGTGAGCGTGCGCCGCGGTGGACTAAGACGATGGAGGGATGGAGGATGCCAGCTGCAGCGGAGGGGCAGGTGGCAGCGCACAGCCCACACAGCGCGGGCACACGATACGGCGGCGCACAACAGCCCGGCGTCGCAGAGCAGCAGCAGCAGCAGCAGCAGCAACAAGGCCCCCAGTGGCGCGGCGGAGGAGGCGCGCTGCGGCCAGCCAAGGGCTACGCGTCCCCTCAGCACCTGCAGGCGCGCAAGCTGCAGCTGAGCGAGCAGCAGCGAGCAGACGCCCAGCGCCCGGCGACACAGCTGCAGACATGGTCAGCAGCTCAGCAGCACACCACGCCCGTGCCTCAGGTCCCAGTGGCCGCGTCCTGGTCGCTGCTGGGCTCACCACACGACGCGGCGAGGAGCCCGGGCGTCGCGCCCGCCACCGCCCACCCACTGGCGCCGCACAGCGCAGAGCGCTCCGCGTCCCTGTGGAGCACCACGGCCGCCGTGCTGTCGCTGCTGAGCGGGTCGCCCCGCAGCCACAGCGCCGGCGCGGCGCCCACCGCCGCCGCGTCCGCCGCAGCTCTCCTGGGCGCACCCGACGCGGTCACCCTCAGGCCCCACCCTCCCGTCGTGATGCTGCAGAGCGCCACTCGTCCCCTGCCTCCAGTAGAGCGCGGCGTGCCGGCATTCCACCCGCAGCAAGCGCCCACCCTGTGCGCGGCGCCAGGGCACCAGCACCACCACGTGCACGTGCAAGGGCCGCCACCCGCAGCAGCAGCTTCTTTGCCGTTGCCGCCGCCACCAACCCAGCACCACCACCACCAAGCTGGGCAGGTGAGGCTGCCGCCTCACCTGCACCCGCCGCCCTCGCCGCTCCAGCACGTCACACCTGGCCCCGCTCAAGCACACAGCCTCACCGCAGCAGCAGCAACCGCCCCGGCACGCCTGTACAGCCTAGCGGGACTGGCGGGGCTGCCGCCGACTGAGGCCGATGGCACAGCGCACCCAGCGGCTCTCACGCACGCGGCGCTGGCAGCCTCCCCGCGGCCGCGCGGCAGCGACGGCGCCGCGTCCGTCATCACGCTGGGAGGAGGAGGAGGAGGAGGAGCAGGAGGGGGCCCGCACCGGCGCCGCACCACCGCCAGCACCGCCACCAGCAGCAGCAGGAGCAGCACACCGCCGGCGCCGCGGCGGCGCGACGGCTCGCCGCCCTGGTCCAGCCCCTCCCCCTCCGCACCTGCAGCCCCATTGCGCAGGAGCCCATCTCCCCTGTCCGCCAGCGCCGTGGGCCCCTTCCATGCATCCGCAGCCTCCGCCGCCAGCACTGCGCCCCAGGCACCACACGTGTCAGAGCAGCTCCACCAGATGCTGCTGCCGCCCAGCCAGCGCCCGCTCCTCCTGCCAATCGGCGCGCCCGCCGCAGCGCCACCCCCCGCCTCCCCATGCGAGTCCCGCGCCGACGCGGGCCCGCAGGGCGGCGCCGCGGCGGCAGCCAGGTCGCTGGTGGAAGGGGGCCGGCAGGCGCGGCGCCTGGGGCCTGGGGTGGCGCCGGGGCCGGGCTCGGGGCACTTGGCGGCGCAGGGCCTCAAGCTCTATGACTCCACGTACACCAACCCGTTTGCCCGGGCCAGCAGCGCGGATGAGGTGGCGTCGTCGGCCGCCGGGGACCAGGTGGGTGGCTTGTGCTCGTGTGTGGGTGGACCAGGCGTTTGGTTTAGCGCACCTCTGCGTTGGTGGGTGGGTCCCTCGCGCCTGAGCGAGTCGTGCTTGCTGCGCTGCCGCCGTGTGTGTGCGCTCGCGCGCAGGAGGGCAGCAGCACGGCGGCGCTGGCGGACTGCCTGCTCATGCTGCAGCACACGCAGAACAGCCTGCAGGTGCGTGGCAGGAGGGACTGGAGGCCGTGTGCATTGGTACGGCCGGGTGCGAGTCACCTCGCCCTGCTGCAAGTTGCGCTTGGCGGCGCTGTTCACCAGACGAGTGCGCACGCACACGCCGACCCCGGATGATGAGCCGTCTCACGCGCGTCTCTGCACCCGTGCATGTGCTTTGGCTCGCTTGCCTTTGTGCTGCGAGACATCTGATATGCCCGGTAGATGGGCTCCGGCCCCGCTGAGGTGTCCAAGCAAATGCAACATCCCACACACACATGCGTGACTGCGCCCGTGTGCAGGAGGCGGTGCAGGAGGTGGCCCGCACGCGCGCCGAGCTGGCGCACGCCCAGGCGGCGCAGCAGGGCTCCTCGCTCCGCGGCCGCGCCACGGCCGTCACCGCCAGCAGCGCCGTGTCGTCGCCGCGCGGGGGCGCCAGCGTGCTCGGGGGAGGCAGCGGGCTGCCAGGCGGCGCGTCCTCGCCCCGCGCGGCGGGCAGCGGCGCGCTGCTGAGGGCCGCGGCGGGCGCGGCGCTGCCGCGCGCGGCGGGGGCGCTGGGCAGCAGCGGCAGCCTGCTCCTCGGGGGCGCGGCGGGCGCGGCGTCGCAGGAGGCGGGCGGGGAGGGCGCGGTGGGCGCTGACGAGTTGGAGGCGGCACGGCTCAGGTGCGGCACACACACTGACATGCGGGAGAGATGGTTCGATCGCACGGTGACACTCTGACAGCGTGTGGTATGCCTGCCTGCGTGCGTGCGTGCACGCGCGCGTCGCAGGGAGCAGGCCGCCAAGGCCCAGGTGATGCAGCTCGTGTTTGAGAACCTCGAGTTGGTGGGGAGGGTGGAGGTGAGTTGCTTTGATGAGCATTCCAATCAGTCTGGGGAACCGTGAGGGAGCACAGCACCGGGCATTCGCGATTGGGATTTCTGTGCGTGCTGTGCCGTCGCTCGCAGCTGCTGGAGGCCCGCGTGGCGCAGGGGCCCCTCTTCGCCTCCCCCGGCGCTGCGCCTTTCGCAGCAGAAGCAGCATTAGCAGTGCACGCCGCGCCGCCGCGGCCACCCACTGCCGACGCGCAGCCGCCTCAGGACGCCGAGCCACCTCGTGCGACCACCGTCGGCGGTGCACCAGCGCACGCGCAGCCGTCGCAGCCTGTGGCGGCTGCGGAGGCCACCGCCAGCGCCTCGCCAGCACACGCGCCAACGTCACCGCCGCCGCCGGACACGGCGGCAGCGGGGCACGGCAGGCAGGACGAGCCGGCGTCGCCGGCGACGCCCACGGGCAGCGCCCCGGCCACCTCCACCACGTTCACGCCCATCAAGCTGCCGCCAGACGCGCCGCCGGAAGCCAAGCTGGCCGCCATCAAGGCCCACCTGGCGCAGATGCACCGGGTGAGGCCCCCGTCTCCACATTGGTGCAGTGAGCTGAGGGAGGCCAACGCTTGAGGCCGTGCGCACAAACGATTGCTGCTGTCTGACGCGGCGCTGGTGCTGCGCGCAGATGCTGGCGGAGCACCGCAGCCAGTCGCCCATCAAGCTTCTCGGGCCGTCTGCCTCCGCGCCGCTGCCGCAACCGCAGCCTCAGCCAGCCACCGCCAGCATCGCGCCGCCCCACGCCACACCCTCACCTTTACCCCAGCAGCAGCTCCAGCAGCAGCAGCAAGAAACCGGCGCGTCACTGCGGCCGCCGGGGCCACTGGCAGAGCTGGAGGAGCTGGCGATGGCCGCGTTGCAGCTGGAGAGCGGGCCCCCGCCCACCACCAGGACCACGGCAAGCAGCGACGCCGGGCGCTCCAGCGCCAGCCCGCCCAGGCCCGCGCCCGTGGCCGGCACGTCGAGGCTGCGGTGGGGCGCAGCGGACCGCAGCGGCAGCGCCTCACCTCCCTGGAGGGGCGCTTTGCCGCCAGACACCGAGGCGGAGGGCGGCAGCGGGGAGGGCGGCGGCGGCGCGGGGCCGGCGCACGTGGTGGGTTCTCCGCGGGCGGCGGCCCTGTCCCCCGGCCACCACAGGTGCGACGTGTGGATGACCTGAAGAGCGCGTGCGTTGATGTGGGTCTCGTGTCATGGCACTGAGGCGCACCCTCCGCCACATGGCGGTGGCTGGCGGTGTGAGGCAGGTACCTGATGGAGCTGCTGTCCCCAGAGGCCACCACCACGGCCACCGACACGACGGCCTCGGAGGACGCCAGCTCACCAGACACCACTGCCCGCCAGCACCGCTGGCAGCCGCAGCGGCGCCCCGGGCCCGCCCCGCCCCTGCCCTCTCATCCATCCCATGACCACCTCCCTCTCCAGCAGCACGCGGCAGGGCCGCCGTGGCAGGTGGAGCCCGCCCTGGACGCGCGCACGTCCGCCTCGCTGGTGCTCCCGGGCCTGGCGGCCGGTGGCGACGACGGCGCCGCGGCGGGCCCGGCGGTGCGGCGGCGCGGGCCCAGGCAGCTCACTGGGGAGGGTGGTGGTCGTCAGGAGCCCGGTGCAGCGCAGGGTCCGGCTGCTGAGGCGGCGGAGGAGCTCAGCGACAGGTCTGCCTCACCAGCAGGAGGGCGGCCACCGCAGCACGCGTCAGGGTCTCCCTCGCTGAGCCTGACGGCCCTCCCGCACGGCCCGCACCTGGGTCCCGCTCGACCGGACCACGCGACCACGGAGCCGCTCCACGTCACCCCCGCCTTGCAGGTGCGGGGATGGGACAAGGCGTATTTGCTGTCTTGCAGTGTGCGTCGCTTTGGCACGGGTGCCAAGGTGCGCTCCGTGAGCGTCGTGCGCCGCCTCGCGCAGGTGGCAGGGATGGGTGTGAGCCTGGCGCTGACCATGGCGTGGGCGCAGCACGCCAGCCAGCAGCCTGAGGCCCACCACAGGGCCCCAGCTCACCACAGGGGGCGGAGGAGGGCAGGCTGGCGGGTCCTGGCGGCGGGCGCGCTCGCAGCGGGCGCAGCGCTCGCAGCGGCAGCTGTCGTGGCGCTCAGCAGGCGGCGGCGGCGGCGGCGATTGAGAGCCACATCACACCCTCCTGCCCCACCTCCTGCTGCTGCACGCCACGCCTTGCTGTTGCCTTGGCACGATTGAGTGGGCGTGCTCCGAGACGGCACATGCTCACGGCCATGTCGAAGGGCCGGAGCCGCCACACCCATTGCAAGCTCACCAGGCGCCTGCGCACGACATTGACACACACAATGCAGACCACAATGATGCAGCAGCGCGCGCTCGGTCACCACACACGGGTGCGCCAGGAGCAACGACCCTCTCGCGCCGGCCCCTGCATCCTCCAGCATCAGCATCGCGCGCGCAGCCACATCACAGCGTCGCGACGTTCGCTGTGTCTGTCGTGCGGCCACCTGCGTGTAGCAAGGTGGTGGATCGCAACCCTGCTCCCCGCGATCGTTCGTTCGCGCGTGCGCAGGCGGGCCCCAGGCGTGCCGCTGCGGTGGCGTGCAGAGCCGCCACGGCCACCGCTTCGCGATTCGCTGCGGTGGAGCAGGCGCCTCCCGATCCCATCCTCGGTGCGCGCCCGCTTTGGAGCACCCTCACCCTCAGGAGCCAGGCGTGCAGAGTCGCCCGTGGCGCGGGATGAAGACCAGCGCCGCTCCTTGTGATCACACACCATCTCAGGTGTGAGCGAGGCGTTCAAGGCGTGCGCCGACGCGCGCAAGCTCAACCTGGGCGTGGGCGCGTACAGGACGGAGGAGCTGCAGCCCTACGTGCTCTCGTGCGTCAACAAGGTGCGCCTGCCGCACGCTGTAGTGGAGTGCACCAGTGGTGCTGTCGTGCTGGGCGAGGAGGCGCCAAGCGGGGCGAGCGATCCTGCCGTGTGCAGGCTGAGCAGCGCATCCTGGCCTCTGGCGCCAACAAGGAGTACCTGCCCATCGAGGGCCTGGACACGTTCCGCAAGGCCACGGTCGACCTGCTGCTGGGCGCGGGGCACCCGGCCATCAAGGAGGTGCGTGTGCCGCACCGGCCGCGTCCTCGTGCGCAGGCAGGCTCTCACTGGGGCGAGCGCGGCGTGCTCAACCTGTGCCTGCCTGCTGCGCGCACCTTGCTCTGCCCGCAGAACCGCGTGGCGGCGCTGCAGGCCCTGTCTGGCACGGGCGCGCTGCGCGTCGGCGCCGCCTTCATCGCAAGGTACTTCAAGGTGCGCTCACGCAGGCAGCGCGTCCAGCGCTCGTGCAGCATGGCGACAAGGAGCAGGACCTTGTGACGGCGTTGGCCACAAGGTCCACCTGCTGCCACAGGGCGGCTACTCATCAGTCGCCGGCGAGCGCCTGCTCTCCCAGCTGCCCCTGGTGCACGCGCACTCGCAGGGCGCGACCGTCTACATCTCCAACCCCACGTGGGGCAACCACAAGAACATCTTCACCGACGAGGGCGTCAAGTGGGAGCAGTACAGGTGCGCTCCTGAGCGGCAGGCAGCGCACGCTCCACTCGCTTGTTGGCAAAGCCAAAACACGCACAGCGGGGTGCCACCTTGTCGCCTCGCTCAGGTATTTTGACGCCGCGACGGTGGGCCTGGACTACGCGGGCATGACGGAGGACCTGGAGAAGGCGCCCAACGCCTCGGTGGTGCTGCTGCACGGCTGCGCGCACAACCCCACGGGCATTGACCCCACGCCCGAGCAGTGGAGGGAGCTGGCCGAGCTGTGCCGGCGCAAGGGGCACCTGCCCTTCTTCGACATCGCGTACCAGGTGCGCGCGGCTTGTGTGTGCGCTGCTGGGGCCAGCAGGGCCTGGCAGCTGCCCAGAAGGCAGGTGCGGAGCGGGGCGCTGCTGACGAGAGCGTATGTTGCTGGCCTGCCTGTGTGCACGGCGTCGACCAGGGCTTTGCGTCGGGTGACCTGGACACGGACGCCTTTGCGCCGCGGCTCTTTGTGGACCAAGGGCTGGAGATCATCGTGAGCCAGTCCTACTCCAAGAACCTCGGGCTGGTGAGCGCCCTCTCTCTTTGTTGTGTGGGGGGTGGCCTTCAGCGGGCGCCGGTGCAAAGCTTTGCGTGCTGCTGGGAGGCTGAGTGGATGCGTGCACATGCGTGCGTGTGTGGGCGGTGCGCAGTACGGCGAGCGCGTGGGCGCCACGTGCGTGGTGACGGCGGACGAAGCGTCGGCCAAGCGCGTGCTGTCGCAGCTCAAGCGCATCGCCCGGCCCATGTGGTCCAACCCGCCGCTGCACGGCGCGCGCATCGCCGCCCAAGTGAGCAACGGGGGGGGGGGGGGGGCCACGGCCCGCGCTCGTCGACCCGACTCGCGCGTAGATGCACGTGCTGAGGGCGGGGAGGGGGGTCGCAACGCGTGCGCGTGTGCTTGGTGGGCGCAATGCACGCACGGCCAGGTGGTGAACGACCCGGCTCTGTACGAGGAGTGGAAGAGCGAGATGCGCGGCATGGCCGGGCGCATCGACCGCGTGCGCAAGGAGCTCAGGGCGTGAGTGCGACCTGGGTGGGGATGGT
>VFQP010003785.1_pt1 | contig 14919 bp, 13 predicted proteins | sample 3512351 | NCBI WGS metagenome assembly VFQP01 (sample SAMN10412372, study PRJNA504923) | tailings metagenome | isolation source: Relicate 1 Philex TSF1 revegetated site | place: Philippines: Tuba, Benguet | collected 2017-08-29 | reverse complement strand
CGAGGGGAACGACCTCGCACAGGATCAACAAACTGACCCGGGCAGTGCAAAACACGGTCGGCACGGCATCATTTCACGAAGCGCTTTCCAGATACGGCTTCAGGTTGTCGTACGAGGGACCGGATGGCTTCAGATCATTCATTCGGCAGGAATTCATGCGGTGGGGGAAGCTAACTCGGGCCAAAGGACTCGCTACGGACTAGGCGATAGAGATTCAATTGATCGACGGTGCTGGCCAGTCAGCGTACCGATGCACTCGCCTCGCATGGCGCACCGGCCGAATGCACTGGTGGGCGCGTGAATCGGTTACGTATATCGAAGTACGAAAAGATTTGTTCGTATCGTGCGCCGTACTCCATAAGCTGGTTGGTCCACGACATTGCTTGACTGGATGCCGACATCGTGTCGGCAAGCGTGTCCGGACTCATACCTGCCTTCACCATGCTGCGTCGCAGACTGCTTTGCACCCTTAAATCCGCACTGGTGGCTTTTGCCTATGCCACCTGCTCAACCCCTGCCTCTGCCAATGCTCCGACTGCGGCCGAGCCTTTCCCCGCAAAGACGGTTCGCATCATCGTGCCAGTATCTGCTGGCGGCAGCGCGGACAAGCTGGCCCGTACGCTGGCACAGAAGCTCAGCGAGCGTTGGCACCAGAGCGTCGTAGTCGAGAACGTGGCGGGTGCAAGCGGCACGATTGGTGCGGGCCAGGTGGCGCGTGCGGCGCCGGATGGGTACACGCTTCTGCTCGGTGGCGAAGGCGTAACGTTAAACGCGTCGCTGTTCAAGCGGTTGCCTTATGACACGCGCCACGCGTTCCGCGGCGTCATCAAGGCCGTGGTTAGCCCTCAGATCCTGGTGGTTCGCCCTGATCTGGGTGTGCGGACCTTTGGCGAGTACCTCGCACTGGCGCGGCGCAACCCCGGCGGGCTCGCATTGGGGCTGCCTGGGAATGGCGGCATCGCCCACGTCGCGCATGAGATGCTGTCACGCCAGCTTGGTATCGAAGTCAACTACATCCCCTATCCGGGCGGCGGTCCCGCCACGCTCGATCTGCTCGGTGGCCATATCGACGCCACGCTGATCACGCTGGCCGCTGTCTCGGATTATGTGCGTAATGGACGCCTGACCGCGCTGGCTGTGACCACGCCGTATCGTTCAAAAGCGCTACCGCAGGTACCGACCATGGCCGAAGCTGGCGCGCCTGGCTTTGCAGTGGAAAGCTGGCAGGGTCTGCTTGCACCGGCCAACACACCCGCGGAAATTGTCGAGCGCATTAATCGCGACGCCACGGCCGTGCTGGCGCAGCCAGCCACGAAGCAACAACTCGAAGAGGCAGGTTTTTTCGTGGTCGCCTCTTCGGCGCAGGCACTCGATGAAACGTTGACGAAGGACCTGCCGCGCTACGCGACAGTTATTGCGTCATCGGGCATCAAGCTGAACTAACAGCGCGCGCTCCGCGCATACCGATATCCAGAAGATTCCCCAGGCTGCGCAGCAAGGCCGCCCAGCCCTTACCTTCCTACGCCTCATGACAACTACCCACACCCTTCGCGCCATCGCGGCGCTGGCGCTCACGCTCCTGGCCACCCAACCGGCACGGGCCGATACCACGCTCGACAAGATCAAGCAACGCGGCAAGGTCGCCATCGGCGTACTGGTTAACGGCGGTCCGTTCGGATCCATCGATCCCTCGACCCAACAACTGGTAGGCTGGAATCCCGAACTCGCGCGGGACCTCGCCAAGCGGCTCGGCGTTGAAGCCGAACTCGTGCAAGTGAACCCGTCCAATCGCGTGCAGTTTCTGCAGCAGGGCAAGGTTGACCTGCTGATTGCCTCGATGGAATACAACGCCGATCGTGGCGAACTGCTGTCCTATGCGCCTACGCCGTTTTACCGCGTGGGCGGCACCGCAGCGGTGCTCAAGACCAGTGGCATCCATCAATGGGACGACCTGCGCGGCAAGACCGTATGTGCATCGCAGGGCAGCAGTTTCGTGAAACCGCTCCAGGAGCAGTATGGCGCGCAGGTACGCGGCTTCAAGACGGCTTCCGAATCATTGCTCGCGCTGCGAGGCGGCCAATGCGTGGCTGCCGTACATGACGCGACGCTGATCCATCCGCTGCTGCGTACCAATACCGAGTGGAATAACTACGCCGCACCGATTCCCTCCGAGATCCTGCCCGCACCATCAGTGGTCTGGGCACGCAAGGGCGAAGCCGATACCGTCGCGGCCGTGGACAAAGTCGTGCAGGAATGGCACCGCACCGGCTGGCTGATCGGCACGGAGAAGCGGCTCGGCATCACGCCGCCGCAGCCGTTGCTGCCCGAGCTGCAGGCAAAGTACAAGGGTTGAGGGTGGGCACACGATGAACAAGCACTTCGTTTCCACCACCCTGCTCCTCGGAAGCATTGGCCTGACGCACACCGCGTGGGCCGACCCCACGCTCGACAAGATCAAGCAACGCGGCAAGCTGTCCGTCGGCATCGACGGCCCCAGCCCGCCGTTCGGCATCCTTGATGCCGCCACCGGCAAGACAGGCGGCTACCAGACCGAACTGGCGGCGGATCTGGCCCGGCGGCTCGGCGTAGAGCTTGAAACCGTGCCAGTAACCGCGTCGACTCGCGTGCAGTTCCTGCAGGCGGGCAAGGTCGACCTTCTGGTTGCCAACATCCAGTGGACGCAGGAGCGCAGCGAGATCCTGAGCTTCGCGCCGACGCCCTACGATCTGGTTGGCGGCGCGGCGATGGTCTCCAAACAGAGCGGCATCAAGCGCTGGGAGGACCTGCGTGGCAAGGTTGCCTGCGTGTCCCAGGGCAGCAACTTCGCCAAGCCGCTTGCCGAGCAATATGGCGCCATCGTCAAGGGCCTGCGCGGAATTCCAGAATCACTGCTGGCGCTCAAGGGCGGCACGTGCGCGGCATCGGTACATATCCAGCCGGCGCTGTACCAGACGCTGACCGGCCCGAACAAGGCCGAGTGGACTGCGTTCGCGCTGGCCACCGATAGCCAGTTGATCCCGTCGCCAACCGTCGTGTGGACACGGCGCGGCGAACAGGACACCGTCGCGTTCGTCGACAAGGCGATACGCGACTGGCATCGCACCGGCTTCCTGCTCAACGTGGCGCGCAAGTTTGGCGTGCCGGACGGCGCCTATATCCGCCAGGCAAACGAACACGCCAAACAGGGCAAGTTCGATACAGCACCTCAGGACTTTGCCCTTTTTGCCGAGGTCCCAAAGTCATGATTGGCCCTGCATCGGCGGAGGCGCGTCCATGATCGACACCTGGATCGTCTCCATCATCGCCGCGCTCAAGCCGCTGGGCCTGAACTATGCGTTCGTGCTCGACACCACCGAGCGCACAGCGTTTCTCCATGGATTGGTCGTCACGCTGCAACTGTGCGCACTGACAATTCCCTGCAGCCTGCTGGCCGGTGCGGTCCTCGCGGCGCTGCTCACTTCGGGCAAGGCAGCCCTGGCCACGCCTGCACGCGCATTCGTCGAAGTGACGCGCAACACGCCCACGCTGGTGCAGCTTTACTGCGGCTTTCTCGTGCTGAACATGCTGATCACCCAGCATCTGAACCACCTTGGCGGCAGCAATCCGCTGACGCCCTTCTTCTGGGTGGTCGCCGTGGTATCGCTGCACAAGGCCGTGTTCCACGCCGAAGCGCTGCGCGCCGGCATCGAGGCCGTGCCACGCGTCACGCTGGAGGCCGCCCGCTCGCTGGGGTTCTCGCGCCGGCAACTGCTGCTGCAGGTGGAACTGCCGCTGGCCGTACGCTTCGCGCTGCCCGCACTGGTCAACAACCTCGTCGACCTGGTCAAGATGACCGCCGTGGCTTCGGCCATCGCTGTGGGCGACGTCACATACGAGTCAATCATGATCTGGACCCAGCGCGACAACGTGCTGGAACTGCTGCTGCTGATCCTGGCCTTCTTCGGTGCGCTGACATGGCTGGTCAGTCGCACGGGTCGCTGGCTGGAACTGCGCCTGAGGATGCCCGGCTATGGCCAGTAACACGCCTGCTCTACCCTGGCGCCCCGCGCCCCATCCCGTCCAGGATGCCCTGCGCAGTCCCTGGACGCTCGCGGCACTATGCGTAATTGCCGTCGTCGGCTTCTGGATGGCCACCGGCAGCACGCCGGCGGCGTTCCGCAGCCTCTGGACGTGGTCGCCGGCGCTGCTGCGCGGCATGTGGGCCAATGTCGAGATCAGCATCCTGGCAATGGCGCTCGGCACGATCGCCGGCCTGGTCATTGGCGCGCTGTCGCTATCCACGCATGGCTGGGTACGCCATGCCGCCCGGCTCTGGGTCCAGGCGTTCCGCAACGCGCCGATCCTGGTTCTGGTGTACTTCACCACCTACGTGTTCCCGTTCGAGTTGCATATCGCGCATTGGACCGTGCCGTTCCCGGACTGGATCAAGGTCGTGCTGGGCCTGGCACTGCCCGCCAGCGCCAATGTGGCCGAGATTTTCCGGGGCGCGATCCAGTCCATTCCGAGCGCGCAGTGGGAGGCCGCCCAATCGCTGGCCTTCCGGCGTCGCCAGATCTTTCGCCTCATCGTCCTGCCGCAGTGCGTGCGACGCATGCTGCCGCCGTGGATGAACCTCTACGCGAGCATCACCATGAGCACGTCACTGGCCTCGCTGGTGGGCGTGCACGATGTGGTCGATACCGCCCAGGTGGCCAGCAATACCGTGGCACGGACCGATTTCACCGTCCTGGTCTATTTCACGCTGCTGGCCCTGTTCTTTGCCTATTGCTATCCGATCGCGCGCGCCACGCGTGCGCTGGAGCGTCGACATGACCGCCACTGATTCCTTTCTGCGCCGCCGCCAGACGGCCGCGCCCGCCACACCGCTCGTGGCCCTGCACGACGTCCACCTTACCTTCGGCGATAACACCGTGCTCAAGGGCATCGACGTCGAAGTGCGGCGCGGCGAGGCCGTGACCATCATCGGCCCTTCGGGCTCGGGCAAGAGCACGATCCTGCGGTGCATCACCGGCTTGCTGCGCCCGCAGAAGGGGCAGATACGCGTTGGCGATACGGCAGTCGAAGCGCTGCGCACCGAAGACGAACTGATCGCGCTACGCAAGCGCGTTGGCTTTGTCTTCCAGCAGTACAACCTGTTTCCGCACCTGACCGTGCTGCAAAACCTGGTGATCGCGCCCACGCGCGTGATTGGCCGCAGCCGCCGCGAAGCCGAGCAGGAAGCCCATGCGCTACTGGGAAAGGTGCGGCTGTCCGACAAGGCCCATGCCTATCCGGGCGAACTGTCGGGCGGCCAGCAGCAACGCGTGGCGATTGCCCGGGCGCTGGCGATGCGGCCCGAATTGATCCTGTTCGACGAGGTGACGTCCGCGCTCGATCCCGAAACCGTTGGCGAAGTACTGACCGTGATCCGCGAACTCGTGGAAGACGGCATGACCTGCGTGCTGGTGACCCACGAGATGCGCTTCGCCGCCGAGATCAGCGACCACATCTATTTCACAGAGGCCGGACGCATCGTCGAGCACGGCCCGCCCGAGCAGATCTTCGGCAATCCCAGCCAGGAACGCACGCGCGCATTCCTGCGCCGGGCGCTGGGCGCCGTCCCACGCCTGCCCGCCGAGTTCAATGCGGCGTTCGCGCCGGCCCCCGCATCCTTCTCACGCTGAACAGGACCATCGATGAGCCAGAATTCCACGGACGGCATCCACACGCGGCTGCTGCATGCCGGCTCCCCACGGCTACGCGATGGCGTAGGCCCCGTCAACGTGCCCGTGGTGCGTACGAGCACCGTCCGCTTCGAGAACGTCGAGACGCTGGCGGACCGGCACCACCGGCGCTCTCACGGCGAACGGATCGCCACCTACGGCCGTCACGGGCTCGACACCCACGAGTCGCTGGAAGACGCGCTGTGCACGCTCGAAGGCGGGTATCGCGCTTTCCTGGCGCCGTCGGGACTGGCCGCGATCACGCTGGTGTTGCTGGCGCTGCTGGGCCCCGGCGACCACGCGCTGGTGTCGGACACCGTCTATGCGCCGCTGCGCCGGGTCGACCAGACACTGCTGCAGCGCCTGGGCGCAGAAATCGAGTACTTCTCGCCGGCGCACGACAACCTCGACGCATTGATCCGGCCCAACACGCGGCTCGTGTACCTGGAGTCCCCGGGCTCGCTGCTGTTCGACGTCCTCGACCTGCCCGCGCTGGCCGCCGTTGCTCGCAGGAAAGGCGTGCCGGTGGCCGTCGACAACACCTGGAGCGGTGGCTGGTTCCTGCAGCCGCTGCGGCTTGGCGCCAATATCTCGATTCAGGCCGCCACCAAGTACATCGCCGGCCATTCTGACGTGATGCAGGGCGCCGTCGTGGTCGACGGCCCTGCGCTGTCTGCGCGCATCGCCGCCACGCACGAAGCGCTGGGCTTGACCGTTGGCGCCGACGACGCCTATCTGGCGCTGCGCGGGCTGCGCACGCTGCCTGTACGGCTGGCCCAGCATCAGCGCAACGCCACCGAGGTTGCGCAATGGCTGCAGCAGCAGCCATCGGTTGCGCGCACCTTCTACCCCGCCTTGCCGGAGGACCCGGGCCACGCGCTCTGGCAGCGCGATTTCTCCGGCGCCAGCGGCCTGGTTTCGTTCGCGCTGCAGGGCACCGATCCGCGCGCGGCCGACCGTCTGGTGAATGCCTTGCGGCTATTCTCGATCGGCGCGTCGTGGGGCGGCTATGAGAGCCTGGCGCTCGTGGCGCCGCCCGAGCGGCTCAATGCCTCCCGATCCTGGCGGGACAGCAGCAACAACGCACCGGTCATCCGCCTGCATATTGGGCTGGAGGATCCGCGCGACCTGATCGCGGATCTGCGGCAAGCCTTCCAACGCACCATTGCCTGACATGAGCGACATTGACCAATTCGCGCGGGACACGCTGCGGCTGCTGGGACCCGCCCCGGAAAACTGGGTACCGCCACACGCCGGCATCGATCACAACGTGGTGATCGTCGGCGGTGGCCAGGGCGGCAGCGCCATCGCGCACGCGCTGCGACGTGCCGGCATCGGCGGCGTGACCGTGATCGACGCGGCGGCGGATACCGCCAGCACCGGCGTCTGGCTGACCCGCGCCCGCATGCACAAGCTGCGTACGCTGAAGTCGCTCGTGGGGCCGGAACTCGGCATCTCCGCACTCGGGTTCCAGCGATGGTTCGAGGCGCGCCACGGCCAGCACGCGTTTGAGGCGCTGGATCGCATTCCGCGTGCGGACTGGGCAGCGTACATCGCCTGGTTCCGCGAATTCCTCGATATCAGCGTCCGCCATGGGACGCGCCTGGTCGACATTGCCCCGTGGGAAGACGCCGGCGTGCCGGCCCTGCGGCTGACGCTGGGCATCAACGGCACGCGCCGCTTCGAGACCACGCGCAAGCTGATCCTGGCCAATGGCGTAGCCGGAAATGGGGCGCCCTACGTGCCTGGCTACCTGCAACCGGCGATACAGGCGGGCCTGGCGGCGCATACGGCCGATGCGATCGACTTCTCGGCATTGCGCGGCAAGACCGTTGCGGTGATCGGTGCCGCCGCCTCGGCATTCGACGCCGCCGCCGTGGCGCTGGAATCGGGCGCTCATGCGGTACGCCTGTTCGCCCGGCGCGACCATATCGCCGCCCGTGCCGTGGCCAAGCCGCGCACGTATCCCGGCTTCTTCGACAACTACGCAAGCCTGTCCGATGCGCACCGCTGGCAGTTCGCGGTGCGCTACCGCCGCGCCGGCTCCACGCCGCCGGCAGACGCCGTCAAGCGTGCCACCGGCCACCCGAACTTCCACCTGCATCTGGCGTCGCCGTGGGAGTCCGCGACCTTGCGTGACGGCATCGTCGAGACCTATCTGGCGGGCCGCACGTTTGCGTTCGACTTCGTCATCGCCGGCACCGGCTACACCACCGACCCGGCCGACCGTGCCGAGCTGGCCAGCATCGCGCCGCTGATTGCGCGCTGGCGCGACCGCTACGAGCCGCTGCCGGGCGAGCGCGACGACGCACTCGGGGCATCGCCCTACCTTGGCAGCGGTCTCGAGTACACGGAGAAGCATCGTGGCGCAGCCTCATGGCTCGGCGCGATCCATGTCTTCAATCCGGCCGGCTATGCGAGCACCGGCGTGCCGCTGGGCGATATCCCGAGCATGCGGCGCGATATCCCGGTGATCGTCTCACGTGTGAGCCGCGATCTGTTCACGGCCGACCTGCCGCTGCATCTGGCGCGCGCCCAGGCAGACGTGGCGCCCGATTTCGGACCCGAGCTGTACGAACACGTGGTCTGGCGTGGCTGAATGAAACAAGGGGGCCTGGGCCCCCTTGCGGTCCTTCGCCGAGCCCTGCGACCCGGCGGTTCCATGGCGCGGCGGCTCAGTGCGCGCCCTCCGCGGCATTGATCAGCCGAATGCCAATGTCGCCTTCGCGCTCAAGCTGCGCCACCAGGTTGACCTCCCAATCGAGATACGCCTGGAAGCCGGCATTGCGCCTGTCCTCGTCGACATGCTGATAAGGGCTGAACCAGTGGTCATCGTCGCCGGTCAGCACCCTTTCGTCGCCCGTTCCCACGGGCAGCCCGGCGGCCGCCCACGCCTGCGTACCGCCGCTCACGTAGCGGACGTCGCGGCCGGTGCGCGCCGCCAGCTCCGCAGCCACCAGGCGCGCCAGTACACCGTCCGATGACGTGATGAGGATGGCATGATCGGCTGGAATCTCGCCAGCCAGTGCCTCCAGGCGGTCGGGCACGGCAAAGTACGCGCCGGCCGCATGGCGCTTTGCATAGGCTGAGCGGCGCTCGACATCGAACAGCCTTGCGGTGCCGGATGCCAGCCACCGCGAAGCCTGCAGGGCTGACACCGAAGCCGCGGCCGGACGCGATGCCAGCACCAGCACAGGCTCGGGACCGGTAACGAGTTCCGCATCGGCTGGGGGTGCGTAGACGAAGACCTCGTGGCCGCCAAGCTGCGCCAGCCACGCGGCCGTCGTCAACGCGCGCACGCCGTCGAAGTCGGCCAGCACGATGCGTGCCCCGCGCGTGGCGACATACTCGTCGGTGGCCTGCACCAGTTGCCCGCCGGGCGCCCAGCGCCAGCCTGGCAAATGACCCGACTCATACTCGCCGCGCGTGCGCACGTCGAAGCGGAAGAGTGTTCGCGTCTCCGACTCGGCAGCCAGTTGCGCAAGGCCGGCGAAATCAATCCGGCGCACGCCGGCTTGCGTTGCCACACGCCCGGCACGGGCCTGCGCGGCATCCAGTGTTGCCTGGGACGGCTCCGGCAACGGCACCACGCGGCCGTGCGCGAGCGTCCTCCCGGCGAGTAGCCACGCCATGGTGCCATCCTTGAGCGAGGCCACCGGATTGGGGATGCCGGCATCGATCAGCGTCTGCGCGCCCACGATGCTACGCGTGCGGCCTGCGCAATTGACCACCACGAGTGTGTCCGGGTTCGGCGTCAGTTCGTCGATCCGGTAGACCAGTTCGGCACCGGGCAAGCTATGTGCAAACGGCAGGCTGAAATCGGCGAATTCCTCTGGGGTGCGGCTGTCCACCACGACGATATCCTCGCCCTGTTCGATACGGCGATGCAGTTCGTCGGCGTCGATCCAGGGCGTATGTTTCTGGTGCTCGATAATCTCGCCAAACGCCTTGCTGGGCACATTGCTGCCCGTGAACAGTTCATTGCCAGCCGCCACCCACGCGGCGACACCGCCTTCGAATACCGACACATTGCCCCAACCCAGACGCACGAGCTTAGCCGCGGCCTGGTGGGCAAGCGCGCCGGCGTTGTCGCCGCCGTCGAGCAGCACGATGCGTGTGTCGCGCCTCGGCACCAGCCGGTCAATCAGCAGTTCCAGACGCCACAGCGGCGCGGACACGGCCAGCAGCGGATGGCCCTTTGTATGGACACCAGTCTCGCGAACATCCAGCAGCGCGATCTCCTGCCCATCGGCCAGCGCGGTCTTCAGCGCCGCGGCATCGATCACCGGCGCCGCCAGCCGGCGCGGCGGCCCGAAGTGACGGTACGCACCGCCGGCTTTGCTTTCGAATACCACACGGCCATGCAGCCGATCCAGCGCGAGCCCGTAGAAATGGAGATGCAGCCCGTTCTCCTCGCCAATCAGTTCGATCGTGTGGACGTCGTCTGGCAGCAGCGTGACAGACGTGCCCGCTACAACATCGGATTCGTCGATCTCGCGCAGCGTGTCGCGGGCCGGATCGTCGGTGCGCTCGCGAGTGAAGAAATTATTCCGTTCGCGGCCGGTGATACCCGCGATGATCGCCCAGGTGGTGTGGTCGTGTGGCGGCTGGGCTTTGCCCGGCAGCCCTGCCGACACATACAGCGCGAACCTTCCGTCGAGGTCCTCGGCCAGCCGGTAGACCTGCGCCGGGTTGTTGGCGGAGACCGGAAAATGTTCGTCCGGGAAAAGTTCGCGTTGCTGGCCCAACGTCTCAAGCGCACGCGCGATGGGTTCGAGCTGGACTTTATCGGTCACCGCGGTGGTGCCGAGCAGACGGCGCGTCTCGGCAATGAAAGCGGCGACGGCCCGATGGCGGAGGCTGGCGATGTCGGCGCCTGCCACGGCAGGCAGGGAAGCTTGGGATGTGCTCATGTCAAAAGCCCAATGGGCAGGATGGGAACCAGCCGCCGACTCTAGAAGCTGTCGCTTGCCTATGGAACGAACAATCGCGCAGAAGGATATGCGCACACGCCACGCTTCCAAATGGCAGGGAATAGGCCTACTCGGCTTTCGACACTGCGCAGTCGAATGGCCCAGTCATATCCCGTTGATGCAGGACCTGCCGTCAAAGCCATCGACAAGCATAGGCGCCTGTCTCGCGGGCAAGTAACGAAGAAATCCGCATGCCCATATGCCGCCCCATCCGATAAGGATCGACAAATTCATTCCTTCGGCACCGGCGGCATGGGCGCTTATCTTGGGGCGTCCGAAGTCAATTACACCAGCGCCCCGATGACCCTGCCCCACAATCCCGCGCGTCGCGCCGCCATGCGCGGCATCGCCCGCCATGGCCTTGGTGCCGCCGCATTGTTCTCGACGTTCGGCGCCGCCGCCAGTGCGCGCCCCGACGTAATCCGTATCGGTGTGGCGCAGCCGGCCACAGGTACACCGCCCACGTTTGCCGGCAGTTCGCTGTCGATCGCGCACGCCAAGGGCTGGGTCGAAGAAGCGTTCAAGCCTGCGGGCACGCGCGTGGAGTGGTTCTTCTTCAAGGGCGCGGGTCCGGCCGTCAACGAGGCGCTGGCCAACCGGCAGCTCGATTTCGCGCTGCAAGGGGACCTGCCGGCGATCGTCGCACGCGCGGCGGGAATCAAGACCAAGCTGATTCTGGCCACCGGCGTGCGCGCCAACATTTATATTGGCGTGCCACCCGATTCGCCGCTGAAGAGCGTGACCGACCTGCGTGGCAAGCGCGTGTCGCTGTTCAAGGGTACCAATATGCATCTACCCGCGCTGCGACTGCTGGAGTCCAATGGCCTGACCGACAAGGATGTACGGCTGCTGAACCTGGATACGGCCGGCTACCTGGCCGCGCTCTCCACGCGCGACATCGACGCGGCGATTGGCGCCATGGACATCCTGCGCCTGCGCGACAAGGGCGCCGTACGCATTCTCTATAGCAGCAAGAACCAGTCGCCGATCTACACGCGCCAGAGCCATGTGCTGGTCACCGAGGATTTCAGCAACCGCTACCCGGAGGCCACGCAGCAGTTCGTGAAGACCGCCGTGGAGGCCGCCCGCTGGGCATCGGACGAAAGCCATCGCGAGGAAGTGCTGCGTACCTGGGCCCGGGCCGGCACGCCGTACGAACACTGGAAGGAGGACTTCGATGGCGAACCGTTGCGCGTGCGCCTGAACCCGAACTTCGACCCGTTTCTGGTCTCGCGCTACAAGGACGCCAGCGAGCAGGCCTTCCGCTTTCGCCTGAGCCGCGCGCGGATCGACGTAGACCAGTGGATCGACCAGCGCTACCTGAAGGCCGCGCTCAACGACCTGAGCCTGCAGAGCTACTGGCCGATCTACCAGCCCAACGGCAAGATCCTGGGAGCGTGACCATGGCCGCCCATCCGATTGCCCTCGAAGCGCCTGCCGGGGCGCCGCCATCCACCGCATCGTCGTCCGCGCCCGCCTGGCGGCGCGACTGGCTGACCGCCACGCTGCTGGCCTGGCCAGTGCCGCTGGCACTGCTCGCGCTCTGGTACCTGGCCGCGCGCTTCGAATGGATTCCTCCGCAGGTGCTGCCGGCCCCCGACGCCGTATTGGCCACGCTCGACGAGCTGTATCGCAGCGGCGAACTGTGGTCGAACCTGCAGATCAGCGCCCTGCGCGTGGCCGGTGGCTTCGCTGTCGGGCTGGCCGGCGGCCTGACGCTGGGCGCGGCGATGGGCCTGTCGCCGCGTTTCCGCGACTATGTCTACCCCACCTTCAAGGCGTTCAGCCAGGTGCCGGTACTGGGCTGGCTGCCGCTGCTGATGCTGCTGGTGGGCATCGACGAGGCACTGAAGATCATCCTGATCGCCAAGGCCGCGCTGGTGCCCATTGCAATCAACACCTACAAGGGCATTCATAACGTACCCACCCGCTACCTGGAAGTGGCGCGCGTGCTGAAGCTGACGCGCTGGCAGACGCTATCGCGCGTGGTGTTCCCGGCCGCCGCGGCACCGGTCTGGAACGGCGTGCGCTATGGCCTGACCCACGCGTGGCTGGCGCTCGTGGTAGTGGAGTTGCTGGCTTCGTCGGAAGGGCTCGGCTACATGATCGTCTACGGCCGCCAGCTGTTCCAGCTCGATATGGTGATCGCCGCGGTCATCGTGGTCGGTGCGGTCGGCTTCACGCTCGACAAGGCGCTGGCGCTGGCCGAGCAGGCCGTGCTGCGCTGGCGCAAGCCAGGTTTCTGAGGAGCACCCCATGGTCAGAATTGTAAATTCACGCATCCGCCGCGTTCCCGGCATCCCCCGTGCCCTGCGCGGCTGGATACTGCCATTGACGATGCTCGCGCTCTGGTGGGCGGCGGTGCGATTCGGCTGGTCGACGTCGCCGCTGCTGGTCCCGGTGTCGAAGGTCTGGGCCACCGCCGTTGAACAGGTCACCTCGGGCAAGCTCTTCGTGGCGCTGCAGGCCAGCCTGTGGCGCGACCTCGCGGGCTTCGCCGTCGGCACCACGGCCGGACTCGCGTTCGGTGCCGTACTGGGCTTGTCGCGTCTGTTCGAGAAGCTGGTCGGGCCCACGTTCCACACCGTCAAGCAGATATCGCTGTTTGCCTGGATCCCGCTGATCTCGGTCTGGTTCGGCCTTGGCGACGCGGCCAAGGTGGTCTTCCTGTCGCTCGCGGCGTTCTTTCCCGTCGTGCTCAACACCTTCGAAGGCATCCGCGCGGTGCCGGCCGATCTGCTGGAAGTGGCGCGCGTGCTGCGCTTCTCGCGCTGGCAGACATTGCGCCGCGTGGTGCTGCCCGCCGCATCGCCATCGATCTTCGCGGGCATCCATCTTGGTCTGATCTACGCGTGGCTGGCCACGCTCGGTGCCGAATACCTGCTGGTGGCCGGCAAGGGCATCGGCAACACGATGATCGATGGCCGCGAGAATTTCTGGATGGACCTGGTGCTCTTCGGCGTGATCGTCGTGGGTCTGGTCGGCTTCACGCTGAACTGGATCGCGGCCCGCATCGAAGCCCATCTGCTGCGCTGGCGCGGCCATTCCGTGGCCGCCGCCTGAACCGAAATTCTGGAGACCCCATGCCACACGCCGGCACCCTCGAAATCACCCACCTGCACAAGCAGTACGACGTCAAGGGCAAGAGCCTGCCCGTTCTAGACGATATCTCGCTGTCGATCACGCCTGGCGAGTTCGTCAGCATCGTCGGCGCCAGCGGCTGCGGCAAGTCCACGCTGCTGCGGCTGGTGGTGGGGCTGGAAGACGACTATCGCGGCGAGATCCGCCTGGACGGTCAGCGCGTGGTGGGCACCAGCCTGCAGCGCGGCATCGTGTTCCAGGAGCACCGCCTGTTTCCGTGGCTGACCGTGGCGCAGAACATCGCGCTGTCGCTGCTCAACAGCAAGCTCAGCGAAGGCGACAAGTTCCGCACGGTGCAGTCGCATATCGAACTCGTGGGCCTGCAGGGTTTCGAGAATGCCTATCCCTATCAATTGTCCGGCGGCATGTCGCAGCGCGTGGCTATCGCTCGCGCGCTGGTGACGCGGCCCGAAGTACTGCTGCTCGACGAACCGTTCGGCGCGCTAGACGCCATTACGCGCGCCCATCTGCAGCAGGAGCTGCAACGGATCTGGCAAGCAGAAGGCATCACGATGATCCTGGTCACGCACGACGTGGAAGAAGCCGTGTTCCTGGGCGACCGCGTCGTGATCATGGAGCCCAGACCGGGCCGCATTCGACGCGTCGTGCCGATCGACCTGCCACATCCGCGTGATCGGACGTCCGTTGCGTTCGCCCAGGCGCGCGACGGCGTGATGCGCGAATTCGGCGCCCTGCATGCGCCTTCCACCTTGCCCGTAGCGCCGGTATCGACCGGCATCCCGACCGCCCTGCCCCACTGACCCCCAACACCCCGGAGCCATCGATGACACAAACACAACCGCAGGTCGAACTCGACATCCACCCCGTTGCGGGACGCATTGGCGCCGAAGTGCGCAACGTCCGGCTCGATGGCGACTTGCCGCCGGCCACCTTCGCCGCGATTCGTGCCGCGCTGCTGCGCCACAAGGTACTGTTCTTCCGCCATCAGGAACATCTCGACGATGCCTCGCAGCAGGCGTTCGGCAAGCTGTTCGGTACGCCCGTGCCGCATCCCACGGTGCCGTCGCGCGACGGCACCGTCTTGCTGGAACTCGATTCGCAGCATGGCGGACGCGCCAATTCGTGGCACACGGATGTGACCT
>VFQP010003784.1_pt1 | contig 14921 bp, 11 predicted proteins | sample 3512351 | NCBI WGS metagenome assembly VFQP01 (sample SAMN10412372, study PRJNA504923) | tailings metagenome | isolation source: Relicate 1 Philex TSF1 revegetated site | place: Philippines: Tuba, Benguet | collected 2017-08-29 | reverse complement strand
CAGCGCCGGATTCTCGATGGCATCGAAGACGCGGTTCCAGTCACGTTGCAAGAGGCGCAGCGCGGCCTGCTCGCTCGCCTGGCGCGGATGGGCCTCAAGGGGTTTCGGTGTCGAACGCGCTTTCAGCTGCGCCTGCAACTGCGCCAGCTCCGCCTGCAGGCCCTGCCGAAGCTGATGCTGCTGCCACACCTGCCAGCCGGTGTGGCCCATCAGCGCAAGCAGCACCACCGCCGTGATCGACCAGATGAACTTCCACGCGCGCGGCGCCACGAACTGAATCTGCACTGGCTTCATGGCAGGCGCTCCCAGTGTCCGACCCAGGAGGGTGGCCCGTCTTGCCATTGACGTTGCAGCGGCAACTCATCGGCCGAGAAGCGCACCTCGAGGCCCGGCGCAGACGCGTCCGAGGCTGGCTCTGCCTGCACGACCGCAATCGCGCCAGGTTCGTGCAGCGTGAGCTGTCGCACTTCCTGGGCTCGACACGCAGGCGCCTGGGTGGCCAGCGCCCACAGGGGGCTCAGCGACACGAGGTGGCCGCGGTATCGACCCGCCCATGCCGCGATGCCCTCCCGCGTGCCCTTCAGGAGCGCCGCGGCCAACCCGCTACGCCCGGTGTCCAGCGCACACACCAGCGCGGCGGCCTGGTCCGCAGGCAGCCCCCAGGCCTGCGCCGCCGCGGCCTGCGCCAGCGCCACGGTCTCGCTCCAGCGCTTCACGCCCTGCGGCACGGTGAACGCGACCGGCGGGCACAGCGCGGCACCCAGCGCCACGTGCAGGCGCCAGGGCCTGCCGCGCTTGCGCCCGCAGGCTTCGTCCACCTGGGCCAGCACGTCGGCCAGCGGCAGCGTGGCCGGCGGCTGCAAGTTCACCAAGGGCTGCGCGCGCCGCTTCACCAGCACGGTGCCCATGCCCAGGTAGACGTCCACGCGCTCAGACCAGCCCGACCACACGGCCCACCTCCTCAAGCGTCGTGCGGCCCTGCGCGACCAGCGCCATCGCCTGGACCAGCAGCCGATCGTTCTCATCCGTGTACACGGCCTGCTTGAACTCGGTCATGGTGGCCCGGGCCACCATGAGGTCGCGCACCGCGTCGCTGAGCACGTGCACCTCGGCCAGCACGAAGCGGCCGCGGTAGCCGGTCTGGCGGCAATGCGGGCAGCCGGCCGGCATGGGCACTCGATCGGGCACCGCCAGACCCAATGCCTGCAACTGGGTGCGTTCCGTGTCGCTGGTGGCCCGCCACCCCATGCAATGCGGACAGACCTGCCGCAGCAGGCGCTGCACCACCACGCCGTTGAGCGCGGAGGCCAGCGCAAAGGCCTCGATGCCGAAGTGCTGGAAACGACCCAGCACGTCGAACAGGCTGTTGGCGTGCACGGTGGTGAAGACCAGGTGCCCGGTGAGGGACGACTGCACCGCGATCTGGGCGGTCTCGGCATCGCGGATCTCGCCCACCAGGATCTTGTCGGGGTCGTGCCGCAGGATGGAGCGCAGTCCGCTGGCGAAGGTGAGGCCCTTCTGTTCGTTCACCGGGATCTGCAGCACGCCGGGCAGCTCGTACTCCACCGGGTCTTCGATGGTGACGATCTTCTCCAGGCCATCGTTGACCTCGGTGAGTGCGGCGTACACGGTGGTGGTCTTGCCGCTGCCGGTGGGCCCGGTGATGAGCAGCATGCCATGGGGTCGCCGGGCCAGACTGCGGATGCGCCGGGCCACGGCCTCTTCGAAACCCAGGCCATCGAGCGTGACGCCGTGGTCGCTGTGGCGCAGTTGCGCCTTGTCCAGCAGGCGCAGCACGGCGTCTTCGCCGAAGATGCTGGGCATGATGGACACGCGCAGGTCGATGGATTCGGCCGCCTGCGGGGGCTGCCAGTGGATGCGCCCGTCCTGCGGGCGGCGCCGCTCGGTGATGTCGAGTTGCGCCATCACCTTGATGCGCGAGATCACTTCCTCGGCCCGCTGCGGATCGGCGAGCCGTTCGCCGGGCGCCATGACGCCGTCGAGCCGGTACTTCACGCGCACGCCGTGGCGGTCGGTCTCGAAGTGGATGTCGCTCGCGCCGTCGGCATACGCGCGCGCGATGGCCGCGTCGACGAAGGCCACCACGGGGCCGGCCTGCGCCGATGAGGCAGCCGGCGCCACCCCCCTGCCCGCCCCCTGGCGCAATTGATCCATCTGCCCCGGCCGCGCCAGCCCGAGCCGGGCCTGCAGGTGCGCGTGGCGCAGCAGGGTCTGGGTCGCTGCAGGATGCCAGGGGTCTTCGTACAGCAGCACGGTCTGCGGCCCCACCTGCACGCGCCAGCCCGGGGGCTGGCCAGGCAGCGGCACCGCGGTGCCCTTGGCCGCCTGCAGCTCGGCATCGGACAGCGTGGCCATGGCGGGCTGCAGCGGCAAGGTGGGGGGCTCCTTCATCTCAGTCTCGTCGCCATGTCGAACACCGGCAGGTACATCATCACGACGATGGTGCCCACCATGAGCGCCACCGCCATCAGCAGCACCGGCTCGACGATGCGGGTGAGGCGTTCCACGAAGAGCTCGAAGCGCTCGCCGTGCAGGCGCGAGACCACGTCGGCGGCCAGGTGGAACTCGCCGTTGCGCTCGGCCGCGGCCATCAGGCGCCGGCCCACTTCGTCGCACAGGCCGGCATCGGCCAGCGCCGGGGCCACCGCGCTGCCCTGGGCGATGCGGCCCAGGGCCTGCTGCAGGGCTTGGCTCAGGCGCGCGTCGAGCGCGGAGCGGCTGGCCACCGCCAGCGCTTCGGTGAGCGGGTAGCCGCCCTTGAGCATGAGGGCCAGGGCCTGGTACATCATGGCCAGCTGGAAGTCGTCGATGCGCCGGCGCATCCAGGGCAGGCGCTGGGCGAGCGCGATCAGTTGCCGGCGCGCCGTGCCGCGCCAGACCCACCAGGCCAGCGTGAGCAGGGCCAGGCCCACGGCGGCGAGCGTGGCCGCCTGGTGCTCGCTCACCCACTGGCTCAGGCCAATCATCCAGCCGGTGGCGCCACCGGCCGCGCCGCGCAGGTTGGTGTACATGCGCGCGAAGTTGGGCATGACCACCAGCAGCAGGAACAGCGAGATGCCCACGCCGAGCGTGGTGACCAACGCGGGGTAGATCGAGGCGCTGACCACCTTGCGCCGCAGTTGCTCGACCAGGGTGTCGAACTTCAGGTAGTCGTTCAGCGCCTGCGCCAGGTCGCTGGTGCGCTCGCCCGCGCGCACGGCCGCCACCAGCACGGCGGGCGCGCCAGGCATGGAGGCCAGCGCCTGGGACAGCGCGGTGCCTTGTTGCAGGCGTTGCAGCAGTTGGGCGGCCAGGCTGTCGTGGCGGCCGGCCAGGCGCTCGCGCGCCGAGAGCGTGTCCACCGCCTCCACCACCGTCATGCCGGCCTGGATGAGCGTGCCCACTTCGCGGCAGAAGAGCGCGTAACGACCCCGCCCGCCCGCAGCCGCGCTTGAGGTGCGGGCCTTGGCGGCCTTCACGCTGAGCACCGTGAGCCCTTGAGCGACCAGGGTCTGGCGCAACGCCGTTTCGGAGTCGGCCTGCAGCGTCTGCTCCCACACCGTGGCCTCACCCAGGCGCACGCTGCGCACGTGGAAGGTCGCGGCCATGGTCATCGCGCCACCTCGGCGCCGGGCCGGTGGACGAACTTCCAGTCGCTGTAGCGGCTGGCCTCGGTCAGGCCGAGCCGGGCCAGCTCGGCGCCGCCGGTGCGAATGGGTGGGTCCTCGCTCAGGCTGTAGACGCCGGCGATGCCGGTGCCATCGGGCGCTGGCACCAGGCCCCAGGTGGTTGTGCGCGCCACGGGGTCGGCGTAGAGGTGGCGCAGGTGCCGCTGCAGCGTGACGAAGCGGCGGTCGTCGAGCAAGGCTTCGAGCGTGGGCGGCCAGCGCTTCACGCTGCCGGGCGACTGGTCGTGGTAGGCGCCGATGGCTGCCTGGTAGGCCGCGCCGATGCGCAGCAGCTCGGCCTCGCGCTCGCGCTGGGCCTGCTGGGAGACCACGCCCATCACCTTCTGCGCAGCCAGCGCCAGCAGGAACAGCGCGGCCAGCACCGCCACCAGGGTGAAGCCCTGCTGGCGTGTGGTGGAGGCGGGTGGGTGGTTCATGCCGCCATCACCACTGCTGGAACTCGGAGCCATCCCGGGCGCGGCCGGGTGCACCGCTCCTGACGTCGAACACGCCGCTGCGGGCATCGCCCGGTCTGGCCGACACCAGGACCCAGGTTTCGGCCCGCTGGGTGATGGGGTCTTCGGGAATGGCGCGCAGGTAGCGCTGCTCGACCAGCTCGGCGAGCTGGCTGGGGTAGCGGCCCTTGTCTCTGTGGAACTGGTCGATGGTCTGGCGCAGGCCCACGAGGTTCTGGCGCAGCACGGTCTCGCGCGCGTCCTCCACGCGGTCCAGGTACAGCGGTGTGACGATGGCGGCCAGCACCGCGAGCACGGCCAGCACGACCAACAGTTCGATGAGGGTGAAGCCACGCGCGGGGATGAGACGTTCACCACGACGCATACGGGGTTCCATCCAGAGCAATGTCATCGGACGAGGAGCGCACGTCGAACACGTCGGCACCGGGCTCGGGCCGTTCGGGTGTGGAGGCGTAGCTGCGCAGGCGCCAGGTCTGCTCGGGCGGCAGCGCGGGGTCGGCAAACGGGTCGCGCGGGATATGGCGCAGGAAGTAGACCTGCCGTGGGCTGCCAAGTGCGCGGGCGTCGTTCACGCCGAGTGCGAGCGCCTGCAGGGTGGGTGGGTAGCCCGAGCCGGTGCCGTCACGTGCGATCTCGCCGCGCTCCACGGCGCGCTTGTGTTCGTCGATCGCATCGCGGATCTGCCACAGCGCCTGGCGCAACTCGCGCTCCTTCTGCGCCTTCACCACGCCCTCGCCCAGCGGCAGGATCGCCGCGGCCAGGATGCCCAGGATGCCCATCACCACCAGCAGCTCGATGAGCGTGAAGCCGCGATGGATGTCCTGCTGCCTCATGGAACCTGCACGCTCCAGGCGGCCGGGCTCGGCGACGGGACGACCGCGTTCACACCCAGTGGCTCCAGCTTCTGGAAGCTCAGCTCTGCCTTACCCGCGGCCAGCGCCTTGAAGCGCAGCAGGATCACGTCGCCCTCGCCGCTCACGCCGCCCTCTGCGTTGCTGAGCAGGCCTACGCTGATGCGCCCTTCCTCGGCATTCACCGCATGCGTGAAGCTGCTGGCCGCTTCCGATTGCCGGAAGTAGCTGCCTTCCGAGATGTTCTCCACCTGCAGGGTCGTGGGCGAGTAGCGCAGGTCCATGGGCATGCCCCTGAGCGGCAGGCCCGAGGCCGCGTGCACCGCGACGGTGAACACATCGCCCACCTTGACCTGGCCCGGCCCCTTCAGGCTCACCTGCAGCGCCTGCGGCAGGGTCGCGGCCTGGGGCGCTGCAGCCTGCTGCGCCGTCGAGGCCGCCACGGCGGGCGTTGACGCTGAGGCGTTCGCCGCCCCATGGCTCGGTGCCGTGCGCGGCCGGGTGAAGTTCTCCGTGCCCACCCACATCACGGCCTGGTCCACATCGGGTCGCGCGGCACCGCGCAGGATGCGCGGCGTGATCGCCAGCACGAGTTCGGTGCGCCGGCTGTCGTCCTTCTGGCTGGAGAACAGGCGCCCGGCCAGTGGCAGGTCGCCCAGCCCCGGCAAGCGGTTGGCCGTGGCGCGGTCCTCGTTGCTGATGAGCCCACCCAGCACCTGCGTTTCGCCATCGCGCAGCCGCAGCGTGGTGTTGGCATTGCGTGTGCCGATCTGGTAGGCCACCGAACCGCCGGCGGTGCGCACCTCGCCGGCCAGCGCGCTCACCTCCAGGCCCAGCTTGATGGCCACCTCGTCGTCGGGCGACACGGTGGGCTCCACGTCAAGCTTCAGGCCGACGTCGAGGTAACTCACGTTCTCCGACACGAAGCCGTTGGCGCCGGCGGTGGTGGTGATCACTGGCACCTTGTCGCCGATGAGGATGCTGGCCTTCTGCTTGCTGCGCGAGCGGATGCGCGGGTTGGCCAGGGTGTTGAAGTCGCCCACCTCGCGCCGCAGGTTCACCAGCAGGCCCGCCACCGTCAGGCCCACGCGACTCGAATCGAGGCTGCGGAAACTGTCCACCGTGAGGCCGGTCTGCCCCGGCGCGGCCAGCGGCGTGAGCGAGAAGCTGCTGGGAAACTGAATGCCCAGCTCCGTCAGGCGTGAGGTCTTCACCTCCAGCACCTCCACCTCCAGCATCACCTCGGCCTCGCCCTGGTCGTGCAGGGCCACCAGCCGCTCGGCCAGCGCCACGATCTCGGGCGGCTCGCGCAGCGCAATCAGGTTGGCGCGTTCGTCCACGAAGGGCGGCTGGATGCGCAGCATGTTCTGCAACAGCGTGGCCGTGGTCTTGGCCTCGGCATGCGCCAGGTGGAACACGCGCACCACCTGCTCGCGGTGCTGGCGGTGTTTCTCCGGCGTGTTCGGGTAGACCAGCACGGTGCGCGCGTTCACGATGCGGCGCGACAACTGGAAGGCGCCCAGCACCAGGTCGATCGCGTCCTCCACCCGCGCCGTGCGAATGAACACGCTGGCCCGCTGGTCCATGGGCACATCGCGGTCCAGCACGAAGCTGATGCCACTGCCGTCGCGCAAGGCCTCCAGCAGCGAGGACAGCGGCGCATTGCGGAAGTCCAGGCTGATCGGCCGCGTCTCGGCCAGGGCCAGCCGGTAGCCGTCGCCCGCGCTGGCCTGGTTCTCGGCCTCCAGTTGCCGCTTGAGCGCCAGCAGACCGGCGTGGCGCGGCATGTCCAGCAGGGCGGTCTGCAACGCGGCCACGGCACCCGCCCGGTTGCCCGCAGCCAGCATCTCGCGTGCGGACTGCAGCACCCCCTGCGCACGCCGCTCGTGCACCAGGTCGGCCTGCAGGTCGGCCACGCGCGCGTTGCCAGGGTCCAGTTGCGCGGCGCGCTCCAGCGTGGTGGCGGCCGCATCGGGCTGGCCGCGCAGGCGCTCCTGCGCCGATTGCGCCACCAGCCGCGTCACGGCATCGCTGCGCGCGGCCACCAGACCTGCGCGCAAGGTCACGCTCTCCGGGTACTGCGCCACGCCGTCCTGCAAGGTCTTGATGGCCTGCTCGTACCGGCCCTCGCGCAACTGCGCTGTGGCTTCGTCGCGGATCAGTTGCTGGGCGCATCCTCCGAGGGCCAGCAACAGCAACCCCATGAGCACCGACCACCAATACCTGCCGTGCACGCTTCTTCCCTCGACGCTTGTCGTCATGGTTCTGTGGTCCTACCAGGTTTCGAAGCGGGGCGCCGCGGGCACCGCCAGTTGCATCAGGTGCTGCGTCTGCGGGTGAAGCAACTCCACCACGCGGTCCGACAGGCGCTCGACCCGGTAACCGTTGGCCAGCTCCTTGCCCACCTCCAGCGCGACGGGGCGGCCATCCTCCAACTGGACCATCACCAGCCAGCGCCCGTCGGGCGCGCGCAGGCGGCCCGAATACGCCAGGGTGGGGGGCGGTGGCATCACCGGCTGAAGGGGCGCGACCGCGGCCACTGGTGCCGCGACCACCACCGGTGGCAACGGCGGCACGCTCGCGGCGACCGGCGCCAAATCAAAGGGGTCGCGTTTCGCAGGTCGGATGTCCGCGCGCAGCGGCCGGTGCGTGTTCGTGGGTGTGGCATTGGCGTAGGCCTGGAGCAGCCACTGAGGCTCCGCAGGCGCCGGCAGCGGCCACACCATCGATCCCACGATCGGCAACCACATCATCCAGCGCTCAATCCCGCACATACAGCACCCAGACCATCTGCGCCTCGACCCCGCCCATCAACACGGGACCACCACCCGCCACCGGCTGAAGGCGCAACGACTGCAACGCCAGCGAAGGAAACCGGGCCAGCAGCCCACCCTGCCAGTTCTTCAAATCGGCATACCGCCCCGAAGCCGCCAACTCCAGGCTCACATGGCCCCAGGCTCTTTCCGACGGCGCAGCGTGCGACAAGGAGAGCGTGCGTAACACCAACCCATTCACGATCGCCTGCTCGCTCATCGCTTGAGTCAGGGCATCGACCGAGGCGCGCGACAGCCAGGTTGCAGCCAGCCGCGCATCGCCCTCGCTTTCGCGTGGGGCAAGACCGTCTGCCCGCAGTCGGGAGCTCGTTTCCGCCAAGGCCTGCTGCGTATTCACCACTCGCCGCTGACTGGCATTCATGATCAGGTGCAATGCACCTGCCACCGCCGCGCAAAGCACCAGGCTTCCAACCAGATGGAGCCAGATGGGCTTGAGGGAGAAGAAATGCAGCACGCGCATGGAAACGATGGCGCTCAGGCCGCCTGCGCGACCGGCTTGCCGACGCGCTGGAATTCGAGACCCTTGAGCCGCAAGCTCTCCACGCGCGACTTGAACGAAGGGCGTGCGAACAACCGTTGCGCGCTGGAAGGCTTCGCCAGGGCGAACAGCTCCTGCTGGCGGGCCTTGGGATCGATCTCCGTCACAGCGCTGCCGGGGCAATTCAACAGCCACCAACGCTCCTGCGCCACCCCGATGGGCAGGAACTCCCAGTTCGCAGCATCCAGCGCCCCCCACGGAAACAGCAACTCCTTCACATCGCCCCGCATCGCCAACACACCCCGCGCGTAGACCGTGCAAAGGTCCGGCCGGGTGATGCCCCTTTTGCCAGCGGTACGAAAGGTGAACTCCAGGGGCTTCCAAGTAGATAGCAAGGATGCGCGATGCATGTTCTCGAACAAGCCCGGACATCCCGAAGGATCACGCAAGACAAGGCACTGATACGAGCTTGCAGCCCACACCGAGAAGAGATTTCCCGTGTTCATTGGTGAAGCCACCCACATCAGCTCCCCAGAGCAGCAAACTCAGGTGATCTCACCACCTTGCCAATCAAGTTCTGGACCGCCGGCATGAACGCTTGAGCCGTCTGATTGCAGGCGGTTTCGCCGTAGAAGCTGGTGGTGAAGCTGTATTGCTCCGACACCGTCATGGAACGGCCGTTGGACGACTTCACGGTCAGCGCCATGTTCCAGGCACCGCTGGCCGAAGAGAAGTCCATCGCATCCAGGTTGCCAGTCAGGGTCACGGGCGCCGTGTCGGAATACACGTTGGCGATCTTCATCTCGTCCACCAGCGACTTGCGGATGAACTCCGAGAACGGCTCCCCGTCCGGCGTCTTGATCGGCCCCACCCCGCGACACATGATTTCCTTCTCGCCAGGTTTTGTAGCGGTGAAGGCCCCCACGTTGACGGTTTTACCGTTCAGTGCACGCAAGGCAACCACGTTATCGGTGTTGACCGAATACCTTGAAGCCGAATAGGTAGAACAGCCCGAAATGCTGGCCAAAGCCATGACGATGGGCAGAAGTGCGCTTGTTTTCATATGACCCTCCCTGGTCGTTGATGGAATCCTTGTGTCGTGATGGCCGTGCAACCCGCTTCGGGGCCTTCTGCGCACGGCGCGCAATCAAGCACGCGGCGATTCTGTTGAGCGATGGCGTGATCCTCAACTTGATGTCACGGATGACGCAGAATTCGGAACGAGCAGCTGGCAACGAACCACGAGCCGAGCAGGACTTTGAACAGAATTGCAACTGCGCCTGAATCGGCCACAGGAATCTGTACATACGCACGATGCCCATCTCGTCGAGATGGTCGTGCAGGGTATAACCACGGTCTATGGCGGCACCTCAAAGCAAGCGAGCAGTTTCGGAAATCTTGTAGACCTCAAGGTGGCGCCGCATATCAACGGCCACCTCCAAAAGGACCTCTTCCAAGAGGCACCAGCTCATGAGCAATGAGCGTCGATGCGTACGCATATCTACGAGATTGGGCCGAGGCCTTGATCTGTTCTTCAGTGGGGGGAGGTCCATTCATTCATAGCGGTCTAGCACAGGGTTGCCACATGGGACGTAGGCTGGAGGGACGCATGAGCGAAGCGAACTTAGGTTGGCACCTCCCGATATGCGGTCATGGCATCCAGCATCACAGCTTCTGCGCTCAGATCAATTTGAACGCTCCGGTTCTCTGCGTGTAGCCGGAACAAAGATCCTTCCTTTTCCAAGTGAAGGTCCATCTGGATACTCGACTGCAGACCGTTCACAAACAGTCGTTGAACCCCCACAGCCATCGAGCGTATTTGCACTCGATTGAAGCTCGCAGCGGACCATTTTTTGGGGGATGTGCAGGAAACTCCCGCAAGTCAAATTGAAGCAACACTCGCGGGCCGTCACGATGAAGAGTGATCTCTTGAACATCCATTTGTTTAAGCGATGGCTGTACCGAGCCGAATACGGCCTTTACGGAGGCTGCATTAGGCACAAAATCCGTCCAAGAAACTGCTGCATATCTTCACCAAGAGTAGTGGCTTTTTGTTCCCGGCACAGATCCAGACCGGGTGCCTTCAGGCAGACGTACATTGAAGAGGGCTCTTTGATCTTTGGCGCTATTGATATTTAACCTTCGACCACCCCCCCAAGCTTCGACATCAAGGACTTGCTCACCTGTCGGTGAAACTGAAAAGTCAAGCACCAAGCGATCCCTTAAATCACTAGTGGAAAACGTAAGTATTCCTGCCGGGTTAATTGAAAAGTCGAAATCAAAGTTGATCGAGGCAAGCGATGGGACAAGCAAGGCGCCGCACTCTTTTGCGTGAAATGCCCACACGTACAAAGGAGAATTATTCGCATCGCTTAGCTTGTGAAGATAGGCTTTGAACCGCTCCGAACCACGCTCTAAGAATGGAATACTCCAAGCTTGAAAAACCTGCCGCGGTCGAATATCTTGCGCGGCCTTTTGTAGCAACGCTGTTTTCTCAATGGCAACTAATTCATCTACTTGAACAGCACGCCCAATCAGAGTGCTGAGCTCGGTCAAGTGCTCTTTCAAGCTTGCTCGGTATCGAAGCTTTTGCCACAAGGATATTGGAGACACTAATAGTCCACCTTTGACTTCTGGTTTTCGAGCTTCACAACGCAATGAAGTTGCTTTCAGCGATTCGAGGAAGCCACCTGCAACAACTAGTCTGATTCCCAAAACTCCTGAATTTGGCGATCTTTTGAATCCCAATAAAACAACACAGATGATTTTTCAGGAAACATCAAACGCAAAGCGTCCCCTGAACGACCTCCCTTAAATTTCGGATTCCTATAACTTTTCAACGATTGTTTTGCAAGCACCTCGTCAGACTTAACGTATTCTTGCAAAAGAGCCCATTTCCGCGAACTACTCAACCATATCTCAAGCTTTGCAGTTGATTTCGACTGCCTAACCCGCACGCAGTCAAGAGTCCCATCCCGATCCATATCAATAGAAGGCATTTTTTCAGCGCATCGGTGCAAAGCACCTCCGTTTGCGCTTACACCTCCAATGCAAGAAAATGCAACCACAAAAATCATCCACTTCAAAACATTAGGAAAGGTCGGCATCATTTTTAATCCTTTATGCTTCTTCTTTTAACAACTGGATCCGGAGTGATGCGGGGTACACCGTTACCGGGCCTCAACTGAAAGTGCCAATGTGGCGCCCCCCAGTTTTCAAACCATCCCGCCTCAAAACCACAGTTGGCGGTGCATGCTAAAACCTTCGACTGGGGTATGTTCAAGGCACGGAAATCAACCGCCTCACCTGGATAGTGATGGCTTCCCTTTGAATGACCGGATTGCTCTTTTCCTCCAGTAGCATAGACGTCCTTTCCTAAGCATTCGGCCGTACATTGAAGCGCGGCAGCAGCATCTCCTTCAACAGGAATGGTCGCTGGATAGTTTGGCTTCCATGTCACAGAGTTAGCACCCTCTTTGGCAACGCCTGAATATCCACTCCTGGCCAAGCGTTCGCGTGTGGATCCACCGCCTTCATGAAGCAGTTCATTAAACAAATATCCGTAAGCGGCCGTCATCGCCCCGCTTGAGAACTTACCGCCACCAATGACGGAGCCAATGCCCCCAGCCACCGACGTAGCGACCCCTTTGCCGATGACCTCGCCCATGCCAGCCTCGGGACCGATGCCACCGATGACCTCTTGAGAGGTGAACTTTCCGAAGAGAGCGCTGGCGGCTCCTGGGCCGCATTTGCCACCCCCCGCCACAGCTGAGACGCATCCAGTCACGGCATGGCCGGCATAACTTCCGAAAGTACCTGCGGTAAAGGCCTTGCCCACGTAGCCAAACATGCCGCCGCCAAGGGCACCTACCAGTGCACCATTCAACCGCCCCGTTGAAATCGCGCCGGCCGTGAATCCTCCAGCCGCCCCGGCCAGCATGTTGGCCGCCACCACGCTGTAACCGTTCAAGAGGGCCAACGGCTGCACGGCACTCGCCACCAAGAATCCGGCCGCGAAACCTTGAATGGAGCGAGCAAAATCCTTGTCGATGATTCCGAGTTGCTTACCAACCTCCGCCCCAACGATCACACCCACCACAACCCAGAACCAGTACCCACTCGGATCGGTATAAGCCAGCGGGTTGTTGAGCACGTAGGCATACCGGTTGTGGCTCTGCAGGTTGCCCGGGGCCTGGATGAAGGGGTCCGCGCTCATGAAGCGGCCGATGAGCGGGTCGTAGATGCGCCCGTTCATGTGCACGATGCCCAGCTCGTCAAGGTGCTCGTGCATCGTGTAGCCACGGTCGGTGGAAGCGCCGTAGAGCGCGTCCAGCGGGTCGGGCATGCCGTTGATGTTTCTGCGCTTTCCCCAGGGGTCGTAGGCCAGGCGCTCGATGAGTTGGCCATTCTCGTTGCTGATGGCCGCGATGGAGCCCAGGTGGTCGTGGTGGAAGTACTGGACGCTGGCCGCTGGCTTTCCGTTGAGGCTGCCTTCGCGCTTCACATACAGGGCGAAGGTGATACCGGCCGCACTCAGGTAGTGCTTGTGTTCGATGGTGCCGTTGGCCTTGACGTCCTTCTCGTAGGTCAGGCCCTGGCTATCGGTACCGTTCAGGTACCAGGTGGTGCCGGCCTCCATATGGCTGGGGGCGTTGCTGGTGAGGTCCACCGTCTGGCGGATGCGCTGGTGCTCGGGGCCGTAGGCGAAGCTGAGCGTGCGATCGGCGACCGTGGCGGTGGGATTGCCACTGAAGCAAGAGCTTCCCGAAAGCTGCGCTCCCCCTGGGCAGGTGTAAATGGGTGCTGCGCGCTGGGTTCGGGTGATGGTGGTCGCACAGAGGTTGCCCGGTACCAGGGTCCCGACGATGCAGCTGTAGCTGGCGATCGTGGCCGCTTGCGTGCTCGTGCTGTGGCAGGTCGTGCCCGAGAGCGTTGAACCTGCAGGGCAGGAATGGACCGTCTTGGGGGCCACTCGGCACAGTGGCGCCCACATGTCCATCTCAAGCAACTGGAATCCTTCGGCCTGCCGTTGGCTGCACCAGGACAGCATCAGGTTCTGGTAGCCCGCTCCATCAGTGGCACAGCCTCCAATGGGACACTGTGCCGTTGCCGTGGCAGCGACTTGACTGTTTTTGGTGCAAGTGGTGTCGCTGAGCGTGAAGCCGGCGGGACAAGCGTGGACGGGTTCTGCGGGATATGTACTGGTTTCGTCCTGGTTGCAGTGGATCCCGTCAAGCGTGTAGCCCTGCGGGCAGGTGTAGCCAGAGATGGTGGCGGGCGTGCTGGTCTGCGCCGGTGCAAGATTGCCCAGACGGATCTCGCTGGGCATGTTGAAGGAGGTGTAGGTCTCCCAGCGCACGGTGTGGCGCCCGCTGGCCTGATCCTGGCTGACCGTGTACCAGAGGTTGCCGTTGCCCATGGGCTGGCTCCCCGCGCCATTGGCCGCCGTGATGCTTCTTGCGCCTGCGCGCAGGTCGTCGAAGGCGTAGGACAGGGCGCGCGTACCGGTGTTGGGCTGGGTGACCCAGCCGACGGCGCTCCATCCGCTGCCCGGGGTCAAGGTGATGTGGTTCAGGCGGCTGGGGCGCTGTGCGTCGTGGTGGTAGTAGCCGACGTCGCTCTTGTACTTGAGGTTGCCCGAGGCGTCGTACAGGGTCTGGATGGCTTGCACGCCCGGCAGGCCTCCGCCCAGAGTGGTGTACAGGCTCAGGCGGTTCAAGCTGTCGTACTGGAAGCTTTCGACGACGCCGGTGTTGATGTCGCGCCGGGTGAGCAGGTTGCCCAGCTTGTCGTGGGTGTAGAACTGGTGCAGCACGCGCCCAGGGCCCTGGCCCTGCGCTGAGACGCGCACGAGGCCCAGGCGCCCGGTGGCGGCATCGCGGGTCTGCAGGGTGGTGATCTTCTCGCCCTGCTGGTAGGCGGCGACGCGACCCTGGGGGTCCATGGCGAGGATGGTGAGGCTGGCCTGTGAACCCGGCGTGCCGTCGCTGCCACTGACCTTGCTGAGGAAACCCTGAGCGTTGTAGGTGTAGCTGGCCTGGTAGCCAGTGGGCCAGGTCTGGCTGGCCACTCGCCCGGTGGTGGGGTGGTAGGTATGGCTCACCGTGGCCAGGTTCGTGGCGCTGTCCAGCGCGGTGCGGGTGCTGGTGGGCCGACCCAGGGTGTCGTAGCTGTGCAGGCGGCGGTAGCCGTTGTTGGCCGTGGCTTCGCAGAGTTTGCCGATGCCCGCGCCGCAGGCGCTGCCGTCGGCCCTTTTGTCGAAGTACCAGTTGCTGATGAGATCGGGCTCGGTGCGCTGGGTCATGCGGCCCAGGGCGTCGTAGGCCATGGTGCTGGTCTGGCTCAGGCTGTCTTGCTGCCAGACGAGTTCACCGAAGGCGTTGTAGACGTAGTCCCAAGCGCCCATGGCCGGGTCCTGCATGCTGGCCTTGTGGCCGCGCTGGGTGTAGCGGATGCGGGTGATGGTGCCGGCGGCGTTGGTCTGGATGAGCTGGCCCAGGGCGTCGTGGGTGTAGGTGATTTCGCTGCCGAGCGCGTCGATCACCCTGGCGGTCTGCCCGCTGGCGTTCCTGTAGGTGGTCTGGGTCTGGCCCAGGGGGTTCACGACGGTGGTG
>VFQP010003783.1_pt1 | contig 14921 bp, 15 predicted proteins | sample 3512351 | NCBI WGS metagenome assembly VFQP01 (sample SAMN10412372, study PRJNA504923) | tailings metagenome | isolation source: Relicate 1 Philex TSF1 revegetated site | place: Philippines: Tuba, Benguet | collected 2017-08-29 | reverse complement strand
TGGTCTTTTCGACCTCCCGGCCGTGGCGCACGAGTTGGTTGATGGTTGGCATTGAAAACGTCCCTAAACGTTTGAAAATAGCGAAGCCTTCCGGAAAATTCCGAAAAGCCCGCGAGTGTAGCACTGGACCGCCGCCGGCGCCAAGCCTGGGCCCGGCCCGGCCAGCTTTACTGGATCCAGAGGCGGATCGCGTCCCAGGCGCGGCCCAGGATGCCGGCCTCTTCCACGGTCTCGAGCACGGTCAGGGGCACCTCGACCACGGGCTGGCCGGCCGCCGTGGTCACCCGCAGGGCGCCCAGCGATTGGCCCTTCTGCAGCGGGGCCACCAGCGGCTCGGGGCGCACCACCTCGGACTTCAGGCGCGCGCCTTCGCCGGCCGGCACCGACACCACCACCCCCTCGGCGCGACCGAGCTTGGCGGTGTCGGCCTTGCCCTTCCAGACGCGCGGCTGCGCCGCGGGCTGGTTGGCCGCCAGCAGGCGAACGGTGTCGAAGGCGGTGTAGCCCCAGTTCAACAGCTTTTGGGTTTCCGCGGCACGCGCGTTTTCGCTCGACGCGCCCAGCATCACCGACAGCAGCCGGCGCTGGCCGGCCGGGCCATCTCCCAGGCCGGGCACCGGGCGGCGCGCCGTGGCGACCAGGCAGTAGCCGGCCGCGCTGGTGTGACCGGTTTTCAGACCGTCGACCGTGGGGTCGCGGAACAGCAGCAGGTTGCGGTTCGTGTCGTTGGTGGCGGGGGTGCCCGGGTAGCGGTAGCGCTGAATGGCGTAGTAGCCGACGTACTGGGGAAAGTCGTTCATCAGGCGGGTCGCCAGCGTGGCCAGATCGCGCGCCGTGGTCGTGTGCCCCGCCTCGGTCAGGCCCTCGGGATTGCGGTAACCCGTGGCCTTCATGCCCAGCGCCTTGGCCTGCTGGTTCATGAGTTCCACGAAACGCTCGACCGAGCCGGCCACGCCTTCGGCAAGCGCCACGGTGGCGTCGTTGCCCGACTGCACGATCATGCCCTTGATCAGGTCTTCAACGGGCACCTGCATCTTGGGGTCGATGAACATGCGCGACCCTGGCATCTTCCAGGCGCGCTCGCTGACGCCAAAGGTCTGCGTGAGGGAGATCTTGCCCGCACGCAGCGCGTCGAAGACCAGGTACGCGGTCATGAGCTTGGTCAGCGAAGCGGGCTCGACCGGCGCGTCCGGGTCCTTGCTGGCCAGCACCTGGCCGGTGGTGACATCGAGCAGCAGGTAGGCCCGGGCCGCGATCTCGGGGGGCTGCGGCATCTGGGCAGCGGCGCCCATGTGCAGGCCCAGGCTCAGGGCCAGGCCCACCAACAGGGAACGGAAAGACAGTCGCAAAACAGGAATCCTCAAGGGTCGGGAAACAAGAAACGGGAAAGAACTCAGGCGCGCAAGTGCCGCCCCACCAATTCGCGCAGCAGGGGCAACTGCCCATGGAAGAAATGCCCTCCGCCAGGCACCACCGTCACCGGCAGCACCTGGGGGCGGGCCCAGTCCATCACGGACGCCAGCGGCACGGTGTCGTCGAGTTCGCCGTGAACGACCAGCGTGCGCGCGTGGAGTTCCTGGGCCACCGGGGCCACATTGAAACGACTTGCTGCCGTGCCCACCAGCACCACCTGTCGAAGGGCGCGGCCTTCGGCATGCAGCCGCTGCACCGCGTGGCTGGTCACAAAGGCGCCGAACGAGAAGCCCGCCAGCACCAGGGGGCCCTCGGCCGCCTCGGCCCGAACCACCGCCAGCAGGTCCTCGAGCTCGCCTTGGCCCTCGTCGTACACACCCTCGCTGCGCCCCACCCCGCGGAAGTTGAAGCGCACCGCCAGCAAGCCTTCGAGCACGGCCGCACGGGCCAGGGTCTGCACCACCTTGTTGGTCATCGCGCCGCCGTGCAGGGGATGCGGGTGCGCGATCACCGCACACCCCAGAGGCACCGCCTCGGGCCGGTCGATCGCCACCTCGAGCGCGCCGGCCGGACCGGCCATCAGGCGAATCTCGGTCTGCGCGTTCACGTCAGCGCCCCACCTCCGGCGGCGTGCGCAGCCGTTCGACCACCACGCCGTCGCGCAGGTGGGACCGCACGATTTCATCGATGTCGTCCTGGTCCACGTAGCTGTACCAGACGGCTTCGGGGTACACGACAGCAATGGGCCCGCCCGCGCAGCGGTCCAGACAGCCCGCACGGTTCACGCGCACCCCGCCCGGCCCGGCCAGCCCGAGGGCCTTGGCCTGCGCCTTGCAACGCGCAAACGCCGCCTCGGCGTTGTGGTTCGCGCAGGACGCTTCCCCGCCTTCGCGCTGGTTGAGACAGAAGAAGATGTGCCGCTGGTAATAGGACGGCGTGGGCGCAGTGGGCTCGGACATGCCGGAATTCTAGGCCCGGGCCCCGGCGTGCCCGGGCGAGCGCGCGACCGCGCCCAGGCCGAACGCGATGGCGGCGTAGGGCCACAACCAGCCCAGCCACTGGGACACGCCGTGAAAGCGGATGAAACGCCCCTGCTCCCAGACCTCGATGGACTGCGCAAAATAGGGCACTTCGGGCGCGCGGTTGAGCAGCGCGAGCGACACGCCCAGGCACATCAGCATCAAGGCATGGCACAAGCGCCGGGACAGGGGCGCACAGGCCAGCGCCGCCGCTCCGGCGCCCGCCAGCCCCGCGATCGCCGGCTCGGTGGCCCAGGCCCAGGCATGGGCGGGGCCGTAGGTAAGCGCCCCCGACAAGCCGGCAACCGCCCAGGCGCCAGCCAGAAAAACCCCAGCGAACACCAACCTTCGCCACCAGAAGCGCATGTCGCCATAGGCCATGAGCAGCGGCGCGAGCAGACCCAGGGCCACGCAGAACGCCTCCGTCAGCGGACTCAGGGGATCGGCTGGCAACCCCGGTTCGGGCAACCAGTGCACGAAGGGTGTGTCGCCCATCCACTCCGCGAGCGCATCGGTCAGGCGGTCCCAGGCCTGCCCCAGGCCAAAGGGTATGGACAGCGGATACAGCAGGGCCAGGGGCCACACCGCCAACAGCACCAGGCTGCCATGGGCGCGCTGATCAAACCAGCTCTCGCGCCAGCGGCCCCAGTGCTGCAAGAGGCCCCCACGGTTCGCCAGCCAGGCCAGCACGCAGCCCAGGGCGCCACCGGCCGTGTTGAGACCGAAATCCACGTTGGACGCCACGCGCATCAGAAGATAGGTTTGCGCGCTTTCAATCCCGGCCGACAGCAGCATCGGAAGACCACCCCCGAGCGCCCACCACGCGCCGCGCCGCCCGCCCAGGCGCAAGACGGCCACCGCGATCAGAAAGCCCAGCGGCACGTAGCCGAGAAAGTTGGCGTACAGATCGAACGCCGTCCAATACTGGGGCCAGGGGGCCGTCATCCAGGACCAGGGCTCCACCCCCTGCACGCGCCAACCCGAAAACGGATAAAGGCTGGCATACAGGATGAGCCCCGCATACAACAAGGCCAGCGGCCAGGCGGACGTGCGCATCAACGGTACGCCGGGCGCGGCGATCAAAAGGGCTTGACGACCACCAGCACCACCGCCGCCAGCAGCAGCAGCACGGGCGCTTCGTTGAACCAGCGGTACCAGACGTGCCCGCGCCGGCTTTCGCCGCGCTCGAAGCGGCGCAGCAGCGCGCCGCAGGCGTGGTGGTAGCCCACCACCAGCAGCACCACGAACAGCTTGGCGTGCATCCAGCCATTGCCCGGACCGCGGCCGATGCCGTAACCGAGCCAGAGCCACAACCCGAACCCGATGGCCGGCACCGCCAGGATGCCGGTGAACCGGTACAGCTTGCGCGACATCAGCAACAGGCGCTCGCGCTCGGCCACGCTGGCGGGCGGCACCATGGCCAGATTGACAAAGATGCGCGGCAGGTAGAACAGCCCCGCGAACCAGCTCGCGACGAAGACGATGTGAAAGGCTTTGATCCAGAGCATGGACGCAGTGTAGGGCGCGGCGCGGGTGCCGCCGCCCAAGGCCCTTCCAGGCAAAAAAAACCCGGCCATGGGCCGGGCTGGGAAGCCTTTTTGCTGTCACACACTAAGGCACCCGCTCAGGGAGGAAAAGCGGGAGGAGCCTTTCGGCTCCCGCCATCATTTTATCGCAGTTTCAACTTCGAACAACGGCAGACCTGTCAGAGTTGACAGTGTCTGCACATGCAAACGGTCTACCCCTGAAGGCCTAGGCCGGGCGAAAACGCCCAGGATCGGCACGTCTGGCCGCCCGAAGCGTGAACAAGCGCACAGATGGCAAACAGGAAGGCCCGCCAGCGCCGCCAGACGCCGGAAGGCCGGAATTGCCGTGGGAGTCGGAAATCAGCGCCCGGCCAGTTGGCGCAGGCGCGCCAAGGCTTCGTCGAAGCCGCAGCGTTCGTGCATGTCCTGGCGCAGGTAGGCGAGGATGGCCTCGCGCTTTTCTATGGCCAGGTCGGCCACGCGATCCGCGCCCTTCTTGTACTCGCCCACCTTGATCAGCAGTTCGATCTCTTCGTACTTGGCGAGCCACTCGCGCACGCGCCCGGCAGCGGCCCGGTGCTCGGCGCCGACCAAGGCGCTCATGACGCGCGACGACGACGCCAGCACGTCGATCGCCGGGTAGTGGTTCATCGCGCCCAGCTTGCGGGAGAGCACGATGTGTCCGTCGAGGATCGAGCGCGTCTCGTCGGCCACGGGTTCGGTCATGTCGTCGCCCTCCACCAGCACCGTGTACAGCGCCGTGATCGAGCCTTTCTCGTTGGTGCCCGCCCGCTCCATGAGCTGGGGCAGGGTCGCGAACACGCTGGGCGGAAAGCCCCGCCGTGTGGGCGGCTCGCCGGCGGCCAGGCCGATCTCGCGCTGGGCGCGGGCGAATCGGGTGACCGAATCCATGAGGAACAGCACGCGCAGGCCCTGGTCGCGGAAGTACTCGGCGATGGCCGTGGCCACGTAGTCCCGATGGACGATGAACGGTCACAGTAAGGTGTTTTGTCCGCGCGGGCGCACAGCGCCTCAGCGCAGGCGCTGCACTTGCAGCGTGTCCACGCCGCCCGCGCGGTTGCCCCAGGCCTGCCGCACGTGGCTGGCGACAGCGGCAATCTCTTCGTCCGTGAGCAGGCCGCGGAACGGCGGCATGCCCCAGGGCCGGGGATGGTCCGCGGTGCTGGGGCCGTAGCCGCCATCGAGCACCCAGCGCAGCAGGTTCACGGGTGAGGCCTGCGTGACGGCGCGGTTGCCCGCCAGCGGAGGAAACGCCCAGGGGCCATCCGCCGGTGCGCCCTCGGCCCACGCGCCTTCGCCCTGGTCGCCATGGCACTGCGCGCAGCGCTGCTCGTACACGCGCGCGCCCAGCGTCAGCAGGCGGGCGGGTGCCGCTTCGTCGTGGCGCGCCACCGGCTCTTTCGGCACCTGCTGGAGGTAGACGGCGATCGCGCGCAGATCCGCCTCGGGCAGGTGCTGCGTGCCATGGCGCACCACCTCGGCCATGGGCCCGGCGACACTGGCGTGGGCATTGCGGCCGCCGCGCAGCAGTTCGACGATCGCCTCCACGCTCCAGTCCTGCACACCCGCTTCGGCCGGATCGCGCAGCGAGGGCGCGGTCCACGCGCCATCGGGCATGAGCCCGCCCGCCAGCGCCAGGCCCGGGCTTTCGAGCACGCCGCTCTCGCGGTGGCAGGCCGCGCAATGGGCCACGCCTTCCACCCACCACGCGCCGCGGTTCCATTCGGCGCTGCGCGCCGGGTCGTCGCGGTGTTCGGCAGGCGTGAAGAACAGGGCGCGCCACACCGCCAGCGCGATCGGCTGGTTGTAGGGAAAGCCCAGCCGGTGCGGCTCGCGCGGCCGATCGACCGGCGACAGCGTGCGCAGGTAGACGAACAGCGCGTCGGTGTCGGCGCGCGACAGGCGCGTGGTGTGGTTGTAAGGGAAGGCCGGGTACAGCAGGCGGCCATCGCGCGATTGACCGTGGTGCAGGGCGCGGTGGAATTCGGCCGCGGTCCATGCGCCCAGGCCGCTGGGGTGTGGCGTGAGGTTGCTGCTGATGAGCGCGCCGAAAGGCGTGTGCACCGGGTGTCCGCCCGCCCAGGGCGGGCCGCCGCGCGCGGTGTGGCAGGCCATGCAGTTGCCGCCGCGCGCGAGCAGTTGGCCGCGCTCGATCAGCGCGGGGGTGGCCACGGGCTCCGGGCCGTCGACCAGCGGAGCCGGCCGCAGCTCGCGCAGCACGACCCACGCAAAGGCCGCGGCCACCAGCAACAGCGCGGTGGCGGCGATCCCCAGCAGGCGGCGCGTCATCGCACGCCCCCGAGGTCGCTGCCGCAGCGCAGGGGCAGCGGCGCCGGCAGGCGGTCCAGGGGCCGGGCGTCGGCACCCAGGGGTTGCGCGGCCAGCCAGCTCGCCACGGCGCTCACGTCGTCGCCGCTCAGGCGCTGGGCGATCACGGCCATGCAGTCCGGCGCCGTGGCGCGGCGCATGCCGGTCTGCCACGCGCCCAGCTGGCCGATCAGGTAGTCGCGTGGCAAACCGAGCAGGCCGGGGATCGCGGGCTGCACGCCGGTCATGCGCTCGCCGTGGCAGCTGTTGCACGAGGGCAGGTTCCTGGACGGGTCGCCCACGCGCACCAGTCGCTCCCCGCGCGCGCGCTGCTCGGGCGTGCCCTGCGCCGGCGCGGGGGGCGGGTAGGGCAGGTGCAGATCCGCGAAGTGCGCGGCGATGTCGCCCAGGTAGGCGTCGTCGAGGTGGTCGAGCAGCGAGGTCATGCCCACGGCCTGGCGCCGGCCGGCCTGGAAATGGCGCAGCTGGTTGTGCAGGTAGGCCGCGGGCTTGCCCGCGATGCGCGGGAAGTAGCCGTCGGGCGTGGCCCGGCCCTGCTCGCCGTGGCAGGCGGTGCAGGCCTGCACGCGCGCGGCAAGTGTGTCGGGCACACGGACGGGGGTGGAGCGGGGAATCTGCGCCTGGGCGGCGGTGGCCGCCAGCGCTGCGGCGACAATGGCAAAGCGGATCACGCGCCGACCGTAACACAGCACGCGCCCCTCACCCGCCATGCCCACGCACCCGCCTCCACCGATAGACCCCGAGCGCTGCCCGCTGTGCGGGGGCGACAACCGCTGCGCGATGGAAATCGAACGGGCCACCGGCGTGCCCCAGCCGCCCTGCTGGTGCGTGAGCGAGACCTTCACGCCCGCGCTGCTCGCGCGGCTGCCCGAGGCCGCGCGGGGCGCGGCCTGCATTTGTCCCGCCTGCGTGAAAGCCGCGCTGGACGCCGCCCGATGACCGCGCCCGAACAAGCCCCGGACCCCAGCAGCCTGCCCGCCCTGCGCGAGCGCTACGGCCCGCGCTACCGCTGGCTGCTGCTGCTCGCGGTGATGGTGGGCACCATGGCCTCGATCATGTCGTCCACGGTGGTGAACGTGGCCATTCCCGACATGAGCCACCACTTCACCCTCGGACAGGAACGCGCGCAGTGGGTCACCTCGGGCTTCATGGCGGCCATGACGGTGTCCATGCTCACCACGCCCTGGCTGCTCGCGCGCTACGGCTACCGCCGCACCTACGAGGGCTGCATGTGGCTGTTGCTGGTGGGCGGCGTGGCCGGCGGCCTGGCGAACAACTACCCGCTGGTGCTGGCCGCGCGCGTGGCCGAGGGCCTCGCGGCCGGCGTGGTGCAGCCCATTCCGGCGATCATCATCCTGCGCGCCTTCGAGTCGAACGAGCAGGGCCGCGCCAGCGGCATCTTCGGCATGGGCGTGGTGCTGGCGCCGGCGCTGGGGCCCAGCATCGGCGGCGTGCTGGTCGATCTGTTCGGCTGGCGGTCCATCTTCTTCATGGTGGTGCCCTTCTGCATCGTGTCGCTCTGGCTCGCGAAGAAGCTCATCCCCACCACGGCGCCGGGCGGCGGCGCGGCCAACCGCGCGGGCGCCGGGCTCGACTGGCGCGGCCTGCTGCTGGCCGCGGTGGGCACGCTGTGCCTGCTCAACGGCCTGGTGGAGCTGCAGGGCGGCACGCCGGCCGCCGCCTCGGCGCTGCTCGCCGCGTCGCTGGGCCTGCTGTTCGCCTTCGTGTGGCTGGAGCGGCGCACGCTGCGGCTGCGCCAGCAGCACCCGCACCGCGGCCAGGACCCGCTCATGAACCTCTCGCTGTTCCGCGACCGGCGCTTCGCCATGGGCAGCATCGTGGCCTTCATCTACGGCATCGCGCTGTTCGGCTCCACCTACCTGCTGCCGGTCTACATGCAGATGGGCCTGCAGCTGTCGCCGTCGGTGGTGGGCACGGTGCTGCTGCCCTCGGGGCTGGTGCTGGCCCTGACCATCGCGGGCGTGGGCCGGCTGGCCGACCACCAGCCCACGCACCGGCTGGTGAGCATCGGGGTGCTGCTGCTCGCGGCTTCGTTCGCACTCATGACCACCATCCGCCTCGACCGCGCCGGCGCCATCATCCCGCTGCTGATCGTGTGGGCCATCGTGGGCCGCATCGGGCTGGGCTTCATCCTGCCCTCGCTCAACATCGGCGCCATGCGAGGCCTTGAGCACACGCACATCCCGCAGGGCTCGAGCGTGATCAACTTCCTGCGCATGCTCGGCGGCGCGGCGGGCGTGAGCCTGTGCGGCATCTTCCTCGAGTGGCGGCTGGCGGCGCACGGCCAGGTGCTCTCCGCCCAGCAGGCCAGCCCCGACCGGCTGCGCGCCTTCGACGAAACCTTCCTGCTGCTGGCCGTCATCTGCGGCTTCGCGCTCATCGCCGCACTCAAGCTCAGGGCCGGGCCGAACGCAAAATAGGGCGCCACCGTTACCCACATCCCATGTGCCAACTGCTCGGTCTCAACTGCGCCACGCCCACCGACGCCACCTTCAGCTTCACCGGCTTCCGTGAACGCGGCGGCAACACCGACCACCACGCCGACGGCTGGGGCATCGCCTTCTTCGAGGGCAAGGGCCTGCGGCTCTTCCTCGACCACGAAAGCGCCGCGCAGTCGCCCATGGCGCAGTTCCTGCAGGCCTACCCGCTCAAGAGCCGCAACATCGTGGCCCACGTGCGCAAGGCCACCGTCGGCGAGGTGGCGCTCGAGAACGCGCACCCCTTCGTGCGCGAGCTCTGGGGCCGGCAATGGGTGTTCGCGCACAACGGCGACCTCAAGGACTACGAACCCAAGCTGCACAGCCACTTCCGCCCCGTGGGCACCACCGACAGCGAGCGCGCGTTCTGCTGGCTCATGCAGGAGCTGCACAAGTCGCACGCGGGCCTGCCCAGCGTGCGCGAGCTCACGGCCACGCTGCGCGAGCTGATCCCCCAGGTCACGCGCTTTGGCAACTTCAACTTCCTGCTGTCCAACGGCGAGGCGCTCTGGGCCCACTGCAGCACGAACCTGCACTGGCTGGTGCGCCAGCACCCGTTCGCGCTGGCCACCCTCAAGGACTGCGACTGGACGGTGGACTTCGCCACCATGAACCAGCCGGGCGACCGCGCCGCCGTGATCGTGACCACACCGCTCACCAGCAACGAGCAGTGGACCGCGTTCCAGCCCAACGAGCTCAAGGTCTTCGTCGACGGCCTGCCGCTCGAGTGAGCCCCGGCCCCTAGGGCCATCCCTGATGCCCGGGCGGACCGCGGGCATACCCCTCGGGTCTATGATCCCCGCGTGCCCCCGCACGGGGTCGCCGACCTCATCCGACACCAGGAGACACGCATGCAACGACGCCATTTCATCGCCGGCGGGATCGCCGCCGCCAGCCTGCCCTCGCTCTCGTTCGCGCAGGCGCTGGAGAAGCCCAAGTGCACCATCGCCGTGGGCGGCAAGAACCTCTTCTACTACCTGCCCCTGACCATCGCCGAGCAGCTCGGCTACTTCAAGCAGGAGGGCCTGGACCTCACCATCGTCGATTTCGCGGGCGGCGCGCGTGCGCTGCAGGCCGTGGTCGGCGGCAGCGCCGACGTGGTCTCGGGCGCCTTCGAGCACACGGTGAACATGCAGTTCAAGGGCCAGCCCATGCGCGCCTTCGTGCTGCAGGGCCTGGCGCCGCAGATCGTGCTCGGCATCAACCCCAAGACCATGGCCAACTACAAGAGCGTGGCCGACCTCAAGGGCAAGAAGATCGGCGTGACCGCGCCGGGCAGCTCCACCAACGTGCTGGTCAACTTCGTGCTGGCCAAGGCGGGCTTGAAGCCCAGCGACGTGAGCATCGTCGGCGTGGGCGCGAGCAACGGCGCCGTGGCCGCCATGCGCGCGGGCCAGATCGACGCCATCAGCAACCTCGACCCGGTGATCACGCTGCTGCAGCGCTCGGGCGACCTCAAGGTCGTGACCGACACGCGCATCGTGAGCGAGGCCGAGAAGGTCTTCGGCGGCCCCATGCCCGCGGGCTGCCTGTACGCCCCGCAGGCCTTCGTGGACAAGAACCCCAACACCGTGCAGGCCATGACCAACGCCATGGTGCGCGCCAACAAGTGGATCCAGCAGGCCGGCCCGGGCGACATCATCAAGGTGGTCCCCGAGAGCTACCTGCTCGGCGACCGCGCGGTCTACATCGACGGCTTCCTGGCCGCGCAGAAGGCGCTCTCGCCCGACGGCAGCATCCCGGCCAAGGGCGCCGACACCGCGTTCCGCGCGCTGGGCAGCGTGGACGCCGAGATCGCGAAGGCCAAGCTCGACCTCAACGCCGTCTACACCAACAGCTTCGTGCAGAAGGCCGTGGCCAAGTACCCCAAGGGCTGAGATGACGGCAGCGATCGAACTGCAGGGCGTGGCCTGCACCTTCATCAGCAAGGACGCGCCCGGCCAGCGCTACACCGCGGTCGACAACGTCGACCTGCGCGTGGGCGAAGGCGAATTCGTGAGCGTGGTGGGCCCCACCGGCTGCGGCAAGAGCACGCTGCTCAACGTCGCGGCCGGGCTGCTCGAACCCAGCAAGGGCAGCGCGCGCATCTTCGGCGAGCCGCTCCAGGGCATCAATGCGCGCGCGGGCTACATGTTCCAGGCCGAGAGCCTCATGCCCTGGCGCACCGCGCTCGACAACGTCATGGCCGGCCTGCAGTTCCGCGGCGTGCCCGACGCCGAGGCGCGCGCGCAGGCCGACGACTGGCTGCGCCGCGTGGGCCTGGGCGGCTTCGGCGACCGCTACCCGCACCAGATGAGCGGCGGCATGCGCAAGCGCACCTCGCTGGCGCAGACGCTGGTGCTCGACCCCGACATCATCCTCATGGACGAGCCCTTCTCGGCGCTCGACATCCAGACGCGCCAGCTGATGGAAAACGAGGTGCTGGAGCTCTGGGCGCGCAAGAAAAAGGCGGTGCTGTTCATCACGCACGACCTCGACGAGGCCATTGCCATGAGCGACCGCGTGGTGGTGATGTCGGCCGGCCCGGCCAGCCGCCCCATCGGCGAGTTCGCCATCGACATCCCGCGCCCGCGCGATGTCGCCGAGGTCAAGACCACGCCGCGCTTCCTCGAGCTGCACGCCGCCATCTGGGCCGTGCTGCGCGACGAGGTGCTCAAGGGTTACCAGCAACAACTGCAGAAGGCCGCCTGAGGCCGCGCACCCGCCATGTGGAAGTTTCTCAAGCCCCGACCGGGCAACCTGCGGCTCTGGCAGCTCGGCCTGCTGGTGCTGATCTTCGTGTTCTGGCACGTGATGACCAAGCCCGGTCTGGTGCCCACCTTCATGTTCGACAACGACCGCCAGGCCGCGTTCTTCTTCGGCGAACCGCTGAAGATCTTCGCGCGCATCTGGGCCTGGTTCGTGACCGATGCCGACATCTACGTGCACCTGTGGGTCACGCTCGCCGAAACGCTCATGGCCTTCGGCATCGGCGCGGTCACCGGCCTGGCGGGCGGCCTGTGGCTGGCGCTCTCGCCCATGGCCTCGGCCATCCTCGAGCCCTACATCAAGGCGCTCAACTCCATGCCGCGCATCATCCTCGCGCCCATCTTCGCGGTGTGGTTCGGGCTGGGCATGGGCTCCAAGGTGGCGCTGGGCGTCACGCTGGTGTTCTTCATCGTCTTCTTCAACGTCTACCAGGGCGTGAAGGAGGTGAGCCCGGTGGTGCTGGCCAACGCGCGCATGCTGGGCGCGAGCCAGAAGCAGCTGCTGCGCCATGTGTACCTGCCCAGCGCCACGAGCTGGGTGTTCAGCTCGCTGCACACCAGCGTGGGCCTGGCCTTCGTGGGCGCGGTGGTGGGCGAGTACCTGGGCTCGTCGCAGGGCGTGGGCTACCTCATCCTGCAGGCCGAAGGGCAGTTCGACATCAACACCGTGATGGCCGGCATCCTGGTGCTCACCACCTTCGCGCTCGTGCTCGACGGGCTGGTGGGGCGGATCGAAAAGGGCCTGATGAAGTGGCAGCCCAAGGCCGGCGAAACCGAGAAGCTCTGAGCCCCCGGGCTCAGGCCGGCACGGGCCAGGCCGGGTTCCAGGCCACCTCCCACAGGTGGCCGTCCGGGTCCTGGAAGTAGCCCGCGTAGCCGCCCCAGAACGTGGCCTGCGCGGGCTTGACCAGCGCGCCCCCCGCGGCCGCGGCCTGCGCCATCACGGCATCCACCTCGGCCTTCGAGGCCACGTTGTGTGCCAGGCTCAGGCGCGGGCCCCCGGCGCGGGCCGCCAGCGGCAGACCGGCATCGCGCGCCAGGCTCGCGTGCGGGAACAGCGCGAGCCGCAGACCGCCTTCGAGCTCGAAGAAGACCACGGCGCCGTGCTCGATGTCGGCGCCCACGATGCCTTCGGTGGCCAGGCCCAGGCCGTCGCGGTAGAAGCGCAGCGCGCGCTCGAGGTCATCGACGGCCAGGGTGAGCAGGGAGATGCGGGGTTTCACGGGTCGGCTCCTCAAAGCGGATTTGGATTGGACAATGCGCGCCATGCGTTCGGCAAACACCACTGACACCCCGGGGCCTGCGCCGCTGGAACGCCCGCCGGTGCAGACCCTGCCCCAGGAACTGGCCGAACGCTGGCGCCCCCGCGGCATGGTGTCCGAACGGCGGCGCGAGGCGCTGGCCTGGGGCGTGTCGCTCGGCGTGCACCTGCTGCTGCTGGGCCTGACCTTCGGTGGTCAGGGTCTGGGCCTGCCGGGCTTCGGCCTGCCCTGGCAGGAGCGGCGCGCCGAAGTGCCCGAGCTGCGCGTGCGGCTCACGCCCGGCCCAAGCGCCGCGGCCACCGCCCCGGCAACGCCCGTGCCCGCGACGCCGACGCCCCTGCCATCTGCAGCGACCTCGGCAGGTCCCGCCGCGGTGCCGGCCCCGCCCGCAACCCAGGCACCTCCGGCACCGGCCACGACCGCGCTGGCCATGGTCGCGCCCGCGACGGCCGATGTGCCGGTCGAACCGCCCGCCCCGGCGGAGGCCGCGCCATCGGCGAACGAGCGGCGCGAGACCGAGCGGCGCGAAGCGGCGCGCGAGCAGGCCGCGCAGGAGCAGGCGCAGCGCCTGGCGGAAGCCACGCGCCAGGCCGAGGCGCAGGCCGAAGCGGAGCGCCTGGCGTCGGCCCGCGCTGAAGCCGCGCGCGCCGAAGCCGCCCGCCTGGCGGCCGAGCGCGAGGCGGCCGCGCGGCTGGACATCGAGCGCGCCGAGGCGGCGGCGCAGGCGGCCGCTGCGCAGGAAGCGGCCCGCCGCGAAAGCGCCGCGCAGGCCGAGCGAGAGCGCCTGGAGGTCGAGCGGCAGGACGCGCTGCGGCAGGCCGCGGCGCAGGCCGAGGCCGCGCGCCAGGAGCGCGAGCGGCGCGAGAGCGCGCGCCAGGTTGCCGAACAGCAGGAAGCCGCCCGGGCCGAGGCGGCGCGGATCGAGATCGAGCGCCGCAACGCCGAACGCCAGGCCGCCGCGCGCGAAGAGGCGGCGCGCCAGGAGGCCGCTCGGGCCGACGCCGAACGGGCCGAAGCGCAACGGGTCGCCGCCGAAGCGGCGCGTGCGGCGGCGGCCGAGCGCGCCGCGGCTGAGCAGCAGGCACGCCGTGAGGCCGAGGCACGCGAGGCCGCCCGCCAGGCCGCGGAACGGGCCGCCGCCGCGCAGCAGGCGGCGGCCCGTCAAGAAGCGGCCCGTCAAGAAGCGGCCCGTCAAGAAGCGGCCCGTCAAGAAGCGGCCCGTCAAGAAGCGGCCCGTCAAGAAGCGGCCCGTCAAGAAGCGGCCCGTCAGCAGGCCGCCCAGGCAGCCGCAGCGCAAGCCGCGCGGGCGGAGGCCGCACGCCAGCAAGCGGCGCAGGCCGCTGCCGCCCAGGCCGAGGCGGCCCGCGCAGAGGCTGCTCGCGCCGAGGCCGCCGCCCGGGCCCAGGCCGAGCGCGACGAGCACGAGGCCCGGCGCGAGGCGCGGCTGCGCGAGATCGGGCGCCAGCTCAACGAAGAGGCCGCGCGGCGCGAGGCCGAGTCGCGGCGCGATCCCTCGGCCAGCCCGCTGCGCCGCGCGCGCCTGCTCGGGCGCGTCGACGCCAACGAGGACCTCGTGCGCTATGGCGAGGCCTTCGCCCAACGCATCCAGATGAACCCCTCGGCCCTGGACCCGGTGCGCGAGGCCATCCGGCAGCGCCACACCGACCCGGTGGTCACGGTCGCGGTGCGCAGCGACGGCTCGGTGGAATCGGTGACCCTGGTGCGCTCGAGCGGCGTGCCCGCGATCGACGAAGCCATTGCGCGCATCGTGCAGAGCCTTGCCAACTACCCGCCCTTCCCGCCCAACCTCGCGCGCCAGTACGACGTGGTCGAAATCCGCCGCAGCTGGCACTTCGACGTCGCGGTCCGTCTGTACTGACGCCCCCACGCTCCGCCGCTGCGCGGGTCGCGAGGCCTTGCAGGCCGCGGCGCTGCCGGAGTCAGCGCCTCTTCGCCCCGTCCGAGCCTGCGCAGGCAGGCTCGGAGCCGCGGGGCTCAGCCCCGAGGGGGCTGATCTGCCTTGGGGCGGCCCGGCGGCAGATCCCGTCGGCCGATCCCGGCGCCAAGCACCTGTCGCGCGCAGGGTTGCCCGGCCCGCGGCGTCGAC
>VFQP010003782.1_pt1 | contig 14922 bp, 16 predicted proteins | sample 3512351 | NCBI WGS metagenome assembly VFQP01 (sample SAMN10412372, study PRJNA504923) | tailings metagenome | isolation source: Relicate 1 Philex TSF1 revegetated site | place: Philippines: Tuba, Benguet | collected 2017-08-29 | reverse complement strand
AATATCCTTCTTTGGATATAAAGTTACCATATATCCAGTTCTCTCAGTTGTTATTAGGATATCGTGTTGAAGTGGTGATTCGTGTATTATACGAAGGAGTCGTTCTCGAGTGATTGAATTGTGAGGTATTACTACTTGGTTGTCATCTGATACGGAAGATGAACAACCGCTTTCATGAAGAAGAGATTGTACTGAAGACATTGCGTATGTGAGTTATTGTGAATACTTTTCATATATCTTGCGGGAGATATATGACTCGATGATTATTCGTGACGTAGCAACTTCTGGGCACGATGAACTCGCAATTCACGCTTCGGTTCCCAATGTGAAGTGGCAAAAGCTTGTGATGCTCTCTCAAGATCTGGTGTTACTTGGAGATATTCATATAATTCAGCAGACGATGCATCGAGAGGGCTTGAACGAAGATTTGTGAGTATACATCCATATGGAGTTGGGAAGCAGAAGTGATGAACTTGAGCTATTACTGCCGATACGAGAAGTAGAACAATTAGAACCTTCATGATTTTGATATATTCCGTGTTGGAATATATTACACTCTTCACTCACTTCGAGGTAATAATTGTGTTATTCGCGATTCATGTCTCGCTTATACTTTTCGTAATCCCAGTTATCAAACGCAGAACGTTCTGGTGCTTCCAACAACCTCATACGTGGTGATGCCACTCGTTTTCCACCACTTGATGATTTCGGAATCTTGTCAAGTATAGTAAGTCGAACTTTACCGTCTTTATCTTGGTCAACGACAACGATACTCCAGTCTCGAAGTTGATTTGTTACCCATCCGAGTCCAATATCTGGATTTACAATACGGTATACCGTGTCATACTCACTTTGGACAGGTTCGAGATCAGAAGGTGACAAATGGAGCTGCTTCATAATACCTGACATTGCTCTGAGATGATACCAGCTATGTATGCGTTCGTAGATATGATTTGCAATCGAGAACGGAAGATCTGTCCGTACAATCATGTGAAATTCACTCTGTGGATACAAAGTAACCATATTCTCATCTCTTTCTTTCGTTGTCAAACCATCATACGGAATACTACGAGATACACTTAGTGGATGGATAATATCATCATCCGGAGTACTGCCTCGAAATACTACCTTTCCATTTCGGACTCCAATGTTCGTATATCCTTCCTGTTGGAGGATACTCATTATACGATTCAGCGTGTCTTGGGTTCGTGGAGATTCCATATTGCTGTATGATTTTGCGTTTGATATATCTTCTGTAAGATATATCATGTATTGCTTCACTGTTATTTGCACACGCATTACTTCGGAATCTCATCAAGTATAGTAAGTAGAATTCCTGTTTCATCTTTCTCAACAAGAACGATGTTGTAATCTTTCAACTGATTCTGCGTCAAGTCGATATTCGAATCGCGAATCCGGTATACAGTATTTTCGTTACTTTGGACAGGCTTCAGATTGATGCAAGATAATCCGAGTTTAATTATGACCTGTTCAAGGACCCGTATATGATACTCGCTTCTCGTACGACGATAAATGTGGTTCGCAATCGACGACAAAAGATCAGTTTGAATATCTGTTGACGGTCCTTTGTCTTTCGAATACCATGTATGTCTTAGTAGTTTATCACTCTCTTTCGTTGTCAATATATCACGAAAAGGACTTTCGTGTGCACAGCATGCTGCGCTGACTTCTTCACAACTCATGGGATTATCGATTAAGCGACGATGTTATTTTAAATATATCTTCCCGAAGATATATTGAGTATTACAAGTTAATTGTGCTCAGTTCAAGTATCGGTGTTGAGTATACGAATATACGGTCTATTGTTAATACCCTCTTCAATCTCCACACCAGGTGTGTTCAGACGCGAGCGACATAATGATGTGCTGATATCAGCCGAAAGAATACGATACATAATACAATCGGAATCAACTTGTTGAACATCTTTCGGCGTTAGACTCAAATCCTTCAAACTACTCTCAAGACGATTAATATCCGTAATATCGTGTCTCTGACGATATGCTCGATGTGCGACTCGAAGAGGGAGATTTGTGACAATTACAGAAGATCGATACTCGAGCATACTGTACAACGAGACCATATAACCATTTGTCTCCGTTGTGACGAGTAGATCATACGGAACTTCGGCAGTATAAAGACAAGTCTCTAGACGAAGTATATCGACGTTATTCAAATCGAGCACAATGTGAGTACCTTCTTGTTGAATGTTCTGATACCCACCCTTATGGAGTACATCGAGAAGTCGACGAAGTGAGTCAAGAAGCGATAGTGTTGATGACATATTGTTCTTTGACTTTTATGACTTCGCGCGATACATCTCAAGTCATCATATATTGATCATTCAATATATGTATTTCCACCCGTTATTCACCCAGAACCTGCATACAATTTCGATATTGGATTGCATCTCGAACAACGCATTTATCGTCTGTACATCCCGGTACTATTTGCAATCGTCTTGTATTCTCGAACTCAAATATCATCTTCCAACCGATACTTGGAAGACACTGTACAATATTCTGGATTAGCACATCTGGAAGAGGAACATTTGCAATGTGAAAGACCCTTCTTGTTTGAACGCTTTGTAGATAATTCTCATCGAAGCCAAGTCGAATACCTGTAGCTTTGACGAGATATGCACCAATCGCGCTATATCTGTGACAATACGCTTCTTTCATATTACAAATACCGGGCGTATAGTCGTTAGCTCGTATTCTCCACTCAATATAGTTTCGACGACTCGGTATAACAGTAATTACAGATTCGTCAGGTCTCTCACAATGGTATATCCAAGCCCCGTATCCAATTGTATGTTCACCAAGTATCTGAAGTACTCGACTATTCGATGCGTTTACCAAGAGATAATCAGAATTCTCTTGAACTCTCAATCCTGCTTGTTCAAGATGCTTCGTAATATTCTGTACAACAACGTACGGTGCTGCACAATCAGTCGTAAGTGGATGCATTCTTGTAGAAACTGCAGTTAGAACAACTGCAATCAGAATACCGATGGAATATTGAAGCATCTTCGTGATATGATATATTCAGTTTTGAATATATCGTTGTAGTATTCACATACGGATTAGTTACGTATCATTATTTGAATCTCTTCATACTCGTTGAGTCGGGTATAGACGTGATTACCTCGAATATTCTCTTGGACCCAGAGAAGTCCAATGTTTCGGGATGTGACGTTGTAAATTACTCCGTCCTCAATAACAGAATCGACTTCGATATCAGAAGAACGCAGTTGTAAAGAACTCATCACTGTCTCAAATTCCTTTACAAGGATTGGGTTCTTCTCGTACAACTTGCAAACAAGTTCTTGTGGATATGGTGTATACGTGATATTAAGTTCATTCGTATTTGCGACATAAGGTCGGATACGGTAAGTATGGTCATTCTCCAAGGTTATGAGAAGATTCACATTTACGATTTGGCTCCTCGAAAGAGTGACGACGAGATCACGATTTCTCGATTTCACAATGATATCATCTCCCCACGTGAAATGGGGTATATTATTCAGTTTGAGCTGGAAGCATATAAGTGATGTAAGATGCGATTCTGACATGATATATTCAGTTTTGAATATATCAGTGGAGTAATCATGTATGAATTTGTTGCGTATTACTGTTTGAATGGGAGAGGCATCACGATCTACTTGCACCGACAGTCATTGTATAACCCGCTGTCTTACAGGTACGTACCGGAACCGATTCACTTCCTACATAACACTCTTGATAGCAGCCAGATTCCATTCGAAGGTGTCTTTGACCACTATAATAATTGATATTCATCCTCCAATGAGAATTTGGTATACATTCAAGAATGGTTTCGATCTCCGATGTCTCAAGTTCTAGAGATCGAATATCGAAAGTTCGGTATCCATGGTCTCTCGAGTACATATAATCAGCTCCGAGACCTAAGCGAATACCTGTCGTATTCATCATATGTATTCCTTCCGGAGTATGGGCTCTTTCAAACTTCCAAATTCTCCAAGCAGGATGATAGTCAGGTACTGGAAGTTCAATATAATGTCTTCGACTTGGAATAATTGTAATAAGAGATACATCGTGGTAACCTTCACACGAATAAATCCATGCACCATAACCATCTGCTTCTTCTCCAAGTGCGCGTAAGACTTCTTGATTCGATGCTTGTGCAACGAGATAGTTTGAATGGTAGGTCACATCAATATCAGCATCTTCAAGAGTTGCAATTATATTCATTATCTTGTTATGAGGAGCATTACATTTGATCTTGTAGTCATTACTAACCCGAGAGAATACAACTGTCACGAATATAAGGAGAAGCGGGAAAGTCTTGTTCATTCGTATCGTAAGATATATTCCTTTTAGAATATATCATTGTATGTGTCGTTAGTCACCCCAATCAGATCTACCTGATACCCAATCATCCTCGAAGTAACTCCGAGATTCAGAGATATGAAGATAATACTGATATTCTTTGCGAGAGACACTCAGTTCCCATCCACTCTTCGGAAGCGATGACAATATCTCGCTAATCGGTTTCTCACCTATTGTACAATGTTCAAGTCGAAAGCGTCTTATACCATCGGGAATAATACTTGCTTGAGATACACCAAGGTGTCTCATTGCTCGAGTGAGTAGTTCCACACCGACCGTTCCATAGCCAAGGAAGTTCGAAGGAGGTGGATCAATTGGCCTATCAACGTAATTATAGGCAGACCGAACAAGAGATACTCGTGTCTCTTTTGTCTCCTTATCAGTGTAGATACGGAATCCTTGGGTGTCTCGATACTTCTGCCCGAGAATCGAGAATATCTGATCAGGTGTTCGTTTGTAACAAGTGATGTACTTTGGCCATGTATCAATTGTAACTCGTGCATTTACCAACGTCTCAATAAGATAAGATGATGCATCCTGATCGAATGCAAGAGCAAGAGAATCCTCGTATTCGAAATCGTCAGAATCATCAAGGGAATCGTATGGAGATTCCTCAGAATCACATAGAGATCCCGGTTCGGAATTAAAGGAGCTTGCCATTGTAGTATTTTGATATTGATTTATGTGGTTCGAATACGACATTGAAGTTACACGAACTTTTCGTTCTTCGGCACCGACCACTTGATCAATTCTTCTGTTTGTGATATAGGAAAATCAAACAATAGGCGTTCAACTCCTGAAGTAGTCCAATCGAACTCTGGTTCTACAGCATCACGAATACACATGATAGTCTTGTCACCATCTTGTTCAACATTACACACCCAGCAATCACGAGGAAGTGCATTCACAATCTCGCGAATCAGCCAAAATTCCAGCTGACAGTTCTCCAATCGAAAGCGGCGATTTCCATCGGGAATGAAGTCACTACTCGATATCCCGAGATGGGTTACCATGCGTGTGAATAGTTCACACCCAGATGAACCATATTGACTCGGCATATTCGGCATTATATGTAGGATGTGCGATTCGAGATAGTTTGTTACACCTTTCACGACGGAAATACATGTTTCCTTTGTCTTGGAGTCAACAAAGATACGGAGAGAATGTGTTGCTGTAAATTGCCTACCAACAGCATCAAGGACCTGTTGAGGTGTGCGATTCAAACACACAACGTAACAGGGATATATCATGATATCCATTCCGGCGTTTACTGCAATATTAATCAAATGTTTACCATGCTCTTCACTGATTCGAGGACATAACGGATCTTGTGCATATCTCCTCATGTTCATGTTGATGGCTTCGCTCTCCGGATCTCGAATATGAGAGTCACGTAACTCGGCTTCTCTTATTTGAGCAAGAGTCCGAACGGTAATTTCGTCCAAAACTTCGCAACACTCTTTACGGTCGGCCATGTTCTGTTGGTTTTCGATATGATTTATACATTGAATTCTCAATGTATCTTCGCTAATTTATACAACAACCTTGAGAATCAAATGGTCTCCACCATCTTCCAGAGCAACGACTTCTCGATTTATACGTTCTCGAGCCCAGGAAAGACCAAGAGAGCTATCATATATCTTGTAGAAGACCCGATTACCTTTGGTTTGGTCATATTCACAGAGATCTGTGTTCACCTTGAGAATTCTCAATGTATCTTCAAGACGAGATAATCCCGTTCGAAAGTCTCGATTTGCAATAGCGTAAATAATCGGCTGTACAAGTCGATACGGAAGAAATGTAATTACTGTTGCACCAAGTGCTCCAACCTTATGCATTGGATGGGTGTGAATACCGACACTTGTTCCTTCGTTTGTAACTACAACCCATGTATCAGAGTAACTTCCTGGTATGATTGATTGAATATCATATACGGTTGCGTTTGATACAAGTTTCCCATCATCGGACACAACGTATCCGTATTCTCGAACTCGATTTACAATATCTTGATGAACTGTTGTCATTCGTAGTTTTCAGCAACGAAGAAAACTGATATGTCCAAGGTTTGGTTGTTTATCATCCTTCTCTTATTATTACTTCTTGTTGCGGGAGCTTACTTGTATTATCGAGTATATATCGACGTTCCTCCAGGTAATACTGTTATCACGCAACTATAAGTGTTTCTCGATCTTATCAAAACAATGTCGTACGGATTAACGGATGATTACTCTCGCTTCATAAGGAGCACATGTTCAATTCCATCGCTTCCTGATGCACCGTTAAGCTATGTACTTCGACAATGTGAACTTCCAGAAGGTATTGCAGTTGAATTAGGTGTATATAAGGGAACTACGCTTACTCGAATTACATCTCGCTTTCATGATAAGACTCATGGATTTGATAGCTTCGAAGGACTCCCAGAAAGATGGGAACGTTCAGATATGGAATTCAATAAAGGTGCGTTTGCTCTTGATTCATTGCCTGTTGTCGAGGGAGCAATCTTACACAAAGGTTGGTTTGATCAAACCCTATCTGAGTTTGTATCTCAACTTACTGAGAAGATTTCACTCCTCCATATTGATTGTGATCTGTATTCATCCACGAAAACAGGACTTGAAGCATGTGTTCCTCACCTTGCAAAGAATGCTGTAATTGTCTTTGATGAGCTTCTTGACTATCCGAACTACGAAAAGAACGAACTCCTTGCTTTGTATGAGTATGCAAGAGATCACAAACTTCGGTTTGATTGGATTGGTAAGTACGGCAACGTTCGCGTTACACCTGATAAGGATCGCGGACCAATCTATCAATCCTGTGCCATAAGAGTCTTGAATTAATACAATGATGTTGTATATTCGAATTCGAATATACGAAAAGCATGTCATCGCATGAAGTTGATTTCGAGAAGATCGCTGCTGAATACAGTACAATTCAGAAACTTCTTGAGTTCATGACTGTCGCACGGACATCAATAAGCGAACACGGTCTGTTAACAAGACTTGACGATCTTCTATATTCCTATTCTCTTGATGCAGTACGTCGTCACGTTGAGAAACATGGATTTTGGGTACTTATGAGACATCTTCGACGAGAAGATTATGATACTCTCATTATAATTGCGTCACATCGAGATCTTGATATGTGTAACTTCCTCGCATCATCATTGATTAATGATACGACGCGATTCTTTGACAATCCGACTGCATTGTATCTCCATGATAATCTTTCCCGTGTCTTGAGCGAATATCCTGATTACGTAGATGAGAAGAGATATCTGGCTCGAGTCGTGTCGAAATTTGTGCATATTCCTGGATACCCATTCAAGAGTATATTACAATCAACAATATGGAGTATATCGACTATTGATAGTGAGATACTTCACATCTTACAGAGTGAGCTATCGAAACCATTAAAGGTTGCGTCGCTTCATGACTTTATTGCATCGATATCAACGCGGTCAAACTTTCGGAGTATTCTTGAAGTATGTATGGTAGATCCGGTGTTCTCCAAGTCCTATGAAGATTGGTCAATACTTCGTCAAGGTGGTATTGTTGCATGCATTCAAGAAGACTATACAAGTATGAATTCGTAAGTAGTAAGGACTCATGACTTAATTAATGCGACAATTACTCCGTAGTAAGTATTGAATCCATAGCGAGACTCGTGACTTGATTAATGCGACAATTACTCAGCAGTAATGACTCATGACTTAATTAATAAGTGTAATTACTTCGTGATAAGTATTGAATCAATAGCGAGACTCAATTACCTTACTTCATAACTCAAGTAATATCATGTTCTCGATAGAACATGATATGTTTGTAATTATACAAGGATTGGAAGATTCACAACTGTACCAGCTGCTCCACCGTTCAACACTGGTTGAACTCCAATAAGCAAGTTCAACCCAGATACGTTGACGTGATAAAGAACAACGCCTGGAGTTACAAACTCGAATATATACGTTGGTGAAACGGAAGTTGTAGAAACGGTGCCAAATACATTAATTGCAGTAAGTGCTGCACCGCCATCAAGAAGAACAACACTATTCTGATTAAAGGATGCTACTGTACTGTTAATCAGAATATTGTTACGGATATTGTTGATGTAAGTAACTCCATTGATGTAACTCGATGCGGAAATATTGGAACTTGATCCTCCAAGAATACTCAAGATCCGAGCAGGTCCAGTATATGAAGTATTGCCAAGATCAAATCCTGAACCAATCGACACAAGATCCGTATTAAACAGTGCAATCAAATCAGCTGTTGGAGATACAGCTGATGATGAACTCAATAGAGAACCTCGAAGGTATAGCTTTTGAGTTGGAATTGTACTGAATAGCATAATAAGTGCTCCGTCAGTATTTGTAGTGACTTGACTGTTCTGAAGAGTAACTGATAATGGAATTGGAGATGCGTTGTATATACCGAGCTTGTTGTCAACATTCACATTGACAAGTATGTTCTGAATGAGTACGTTGTTATTGAAGACTCCATTATCAGGTCCTGTTGCATTAATGAAGATCACCGGATCTGTTGATATGGTGCCTGAGATCTGAACAGATTTGGGACTTCCGAGACCAATCAGATTGATATTGCGTGTTGGAATGACAATATCCTCATTATAGATGCCTGGTGCGATCCAAATTGTAACGCTCAATGCGGCAAGAGAAGTAATGTTGTTACCGGCAATTGTGAGTGCTTGGTTGATCGTTGATACAATTTGATTGCCAAGTGGTGCAAGATTTGGATCAACAAGAATCGTTGTAAGGCCGTTTGGTACTGTCTCTCCTTCACCAGCTGGTCCTGTCGTCCCGGTTGGCCCAGCAATTCCTTGGGGACCTTGTAATCCTGTCGGCCCAGTTGGCCCAGCATCACCAGCAATTCCTTGCGGACCTTGTAATCCTGTCGGCCCAGTTGGTCCTGTTATTCCAGCTCCTGATCCAGCTGGTCCAGTCGGTCCTTGTGGTCCAGTTGCACCTGTAAATCCGAATCCCGGTATTCCTTGTGGGCCAGTAGGCCCTGTTGGTCCAGCAGCACCGGGAACTCCGATACCAGTTGGCCCTGTTGGCCCGGTGATGATACAACAATCACTACGATAGCGATCTTTACAACTTTTCCGATTATCACACATTGAGGTTTTGCCATCCGAGAATAAGTTGAACTTTGAATTCCGGACATCCACCACACATAACGTTAGCAATAATCGCTTCATATCTTGAGTGAAGATATGACATTCCAATTAATTGTCGAATATAATATCAATGATATGAACATGATTCGTGAAATCGACGTCTTTCCTCTCGTCCTTCAGTATCTGTAACTTTTCGCGAGTGATACGAATCCCATTTGGTACCCTGACTCGTTCACCTTTCCTACCTCTCCATCGTAAGATCGCGTGAAATACATCATTGAGTCTACGGCTATAGTTCCAGAGAGTTGATCGCCTTCCGAAGTCGTAATTAATTTCCTGGAGTGCCTCGAATATCTCAACCGAACGTGGAACAATCTGCAACCTCTGAACTTCTTTCTCGTATTTCGATATTACGCTCTTCAAATACTTGATATCTGGATCACAGTCAAACAAATCTTGTAAGAGACTGGGGTGACGACATATCATCATATCACAGAAAGCATACTCTTGGAGATCCATAGCTCTTGCGAATACCTCGATCAGAGTCGAATAATCCATCATTCCGAACTCTTCAAATATCACAATAGAATACATGTGCTTGTATACGAACCGAAGATATGTTATGTCAAGTGATCGAAGAGTTCTTATGTTAATATGTCGTTTGTATGAAGTACTTGTATCATGCTTTACTTTCGACTGGTCCGGAAGATCAGAGTGTATACTCTGTTCCAGTACAAAGAGATCTGCTCTCTGTGTCATCAATATATCGAAACTGTACTTCTTTGCTGTTTCTGCAGCGATCAATCGAGCAGATGAATTGTAATGTGAATTTACACCCAAGAAGGAATATGGGTAATCATGGAATATCAAGTTGACAAGATCTGATGGAAACGGCGTGAGCGTATTCATCTTGGTTATAAGACAGTATCCTCGCACGCAACGAAGATACGATATTTTACGATATTCCAGACATACGGACTTCAGTCTTGGAAATGCGCCAAACGAAAAGTAAATTATCATTATTGCGGAACTACAAAAGAACAGCAAATTGTGACATATGAAGATCTCACCAGTATTGTTGGGCTGCTTGTTGCTTGTCATGTACGGTAATGCGTACATGATCAACCTCGAGATATATGTATGTGACATTTGTGTTGTTGGATCTGGACCAGGTGGTGCGACATTTGCTGGTCGCACAGCGCAAAGATTGAAGAATAAGATTGTAATGATCTTTGAGAAGGGTCGTAAAGTAAATCAAATTACCGATCCCAATTCAATCTTGGACGCAACTCGATATCTCGAACTTACTGAGAATCCTGACATTGAACTTGGTTATTGGACAACACCCCAAGAAGGTGCATTCGGACAAAAGGTCAAAATCTCTCGTGCGGGAGTTGAGGGTGGTTGCGATGCACATAATGGTCTTGTATATCGTCCTCCATCTTGCGGAGTCTATCTAAAGTATAACGTTGGCCTTACTTGTGATGTTCTGGATTATCATCGTAACTTGACACTTCACCAAGTCGGAATTGTTCAGTCACCGACAATTCCGACAGCAATCCAGAACGAGACAATTCAAGCTCTTCAGGCTCTTGGTCTTCCTTATGTCAATGATACAATGTCGAAGGGTTGGGCAACTCCTGGTGTTCAGCGCACTTGGCACACTATGAAGTATACCAATGCGACATACAACGAACGACGAACTGCATTCATGGCATTCGTTCAGGATAACGATCGTTTGGGTAAGAATCTGTTTGTCAAGTCATGCATTCGTATTGATCAACCCGTCCGTATTGGTAATCGTGTCTACTTCTTGAGTGGCAAGAATTTGTGCAATGGTAAACCTGTCCTTGTTACAGTCGGTGATGATTATGTCGCTGCTGGTGGTGCTTACGATAGTGTACTCATGCTTGAATCAATGGCAGTTGGTAATCGTGCGGCTCTTCTTGCACAAGGATTTAAGAACCGTGACATTCTCGAGAGTCCCCGAGTTGGTATACTTCACTATCATATCGCTCATGTGATCTTATGGTTGGTGAACCCAGCAAAGGAATATCGAGAGTATCTCCAGAAGTTCGAGACGATGGTTGCAGTGTACACTGCAAAAGAACCTCAAACAGGTGCATCTGGTGCGGTCTTTGATATCTTGCAAGGCTATGTTCAAGGTAGTGGTCCAAATCCTGGTATCGGATTAACTGTCTCTCTTCCATTGAGAGACTATGGTCCTGGCTCTGTTCATCGTAATGCATCGAACCCGACTCAACCGATTATTGAATGGAATCTCTTCAAGAACGCAACACAGCTCCAACATACTCTTGACATGTTCAAACTTGCTCGTAATTATACTCGTGTACTTCCTGGCTATATTGGCGAGTATCTTCCTGGTAATCTCTTCCCCGCTGAAACTGATGAACAAATCATTACATACTTGAAGCAAACGGTTGCTGATGGTAGTCATCCCGCAGCAACCACTGCGATGTGTGATCGTTCCGATTGTGTTACTGATAGGAACTTCAAAGTAAGAGTACTTGACAATACTTATGTCGTTGATACTGGAGTTCTTCCAGAGATCGCTGGTGCAAACACAAAGGCAATGACAATTATTCTTGGCAGTCTTGCTTCGGATCGATATGTTGCAATCCATAGTTAATTCACGTAAATGATATATTCCTCTACGGAATATATCGAAATACAGAAGTGTTCAATTACTCGAGAACAACAAATTCCTGCATCTCTACAATTACAAGAGTTTGACGTTTGCGTAAATTCGGGAGTAGGACTTCTGAACTTTGGTACCTTCCAAATCCATCCTAAACTTTGGAAGTCGTATCTCTAAATTCAAGGAATTCTGGTATACGTAGATTACTCAATACAGAGGAATATACATCGAACGTTCGATGTATATGATAATGTAAAGTATAACAATATAGTAATCTGTAAACGTTGTTCTATCAACATCTACGTAATTTGATACAGTGTAGGAAGGATATATCACGTCATCACAATAGAATCCTATTGATATAATAAGTGTAGTACAATAATATATGCTTTATTTCATATGTCATAGTGTATCGATGTCTATCTTATGATAGACATCAAAGTATGTATCTCCTGGATATTCATTGTTTCCTGTACATGGAACAATAATAGTTAGCTTTACGAAGCATCCGAATTCATTGAATTTAGGGATACGACTTCCAAAGTTTAGGATGGATTTGGAAGGTCCAAAGTTGGGAAGTCCTACTCCCGAATTTACGCCAAGATATATAACCATGAATATACAGTACATGAGAAGTAGTGCGCAAGTAGATATGATTTATATCTCGAGAGTAAATAAGTAGTGTACAAATCAATCACTGTTTGATATCAAATATTATTTGTGTGTTCGATACAGAAGTAACTATAGGAATGTAGTATCCTTGTTCAAGATATGTGATAATTATGAATACATCTATACAATACTAAGTAATATCGATTTGATATATCCATTCATCGATGTGATCAGTGTATTCTTAACTATCGATATTGGCGTAAATTTGGGATGGGTACTTCCCAACTTTGGTAGCTTCCAAATTCCCAGGAAACTTTGGTATTCCCAACCCGTAATTCAAGCAATATCAGAACTCTCTGATATTACACTGATCATGATTTCCTCATGTGTATTGAATATTCGATGTTGAATATTCATATATGTATTAGTTTGGATTCTGAGTAACAGTAAGTTCTGTATGAGTGCTACTTTCTCTGTTCTTGGATGAATCTGTACCTCCCGACTTCGATGATTTCATGAGCTTCTTAACGTGATTACGAATAGATACGTGATTATTATATGCAAGTGCGATCGCAATGATATTTAACAAGTTCGTGTAGACAAGGAAGCTTGTTACAAGCTTGTCAGGATATTCAATAGTGTGGTATACCAGACCTGCGTTCAATACGTATCCGAACAAGCATACACTAATTGCACATAATACGATCATAAGTCGACGAGATATTGATCGAAGCTTTCCCTTACGGCTCTCTGGAGCGATAGCTACACTTTCACGAAGACGTCGCAATGTCTTGTACGAGACAATAGATAACATTGTTGCGATAAGAAGTGTAATCGTGAGAATTGTTGCAAGCCATATAATAATCAACGTAATTGTACTCTCTGCAGTTTCCATATACGTAAGGAGTGTTGCGCATAAGTTATCCATGACAACGAGGAATATTGTGAACGTCAGGTACAACGGTAAATTCTCGAATCTTCCATAACTGATTCCGACACTAACTCGACTGACTTCAATCATGACGATAATCAATAAACAACATGCACCAAAGATAAAGCTAATACGTGAAGACGTAAGTACGTTACATGCTCGGTGTGGCATGAGTTGACGGAAACATGTGAAATCAACAGCACCAGGTACACCCAATAGACCAGCCATGACAAGATAGCACGCAATAATAAGGTTGTTTCGTAACTCAAATCGATAGTGAGCAGCTATTATCGTGATATCAACGAGTCCACTCACAGATACAAGGATTGACGTAATACCGATCAATATCTGAAGTGCATAGAATGCACCGGAATCGGACATTGTTTTCCAATCATTTCCGTCTGAGGAGTCCAATGTAACGTATATTGATTCGGTTCCCCCACTTGCAGTGCTAACGTTTCCAAGTAATAGTGCCAACTCTGTGAAATCGGGATAGTTCATGTCGAAAGCACAATCATAGTAACAGTCGTTGTATCCTTTCACCATAATGAATCCAGGAACTGTTGTTGTCGTACCGGCAACAACAACACAAAGTGCACCATATTCAAGATATCGACATACATCAATATCCCAGTTCGGACGGAATGGCATCATCAGAATAGTTCCGGCGTATTGTGTTGGGGGAATTCCCTCAGTTTCATAACTCAAGAACCCTGAAACCGAAACAGATGGATGGTCATATCCTCGAGGAGTAAGATGGCCAGTACGATAAGATAACTGGTAGTCGGGTGCCTGGAGTAACGAGTTTACACTCGTAAGAAAGAGCAACAAAAGAATTGAATACATTGTCTTTTATTAGATACATTCACATCTTGGTGGCTAAAATCATGGCAAACTTTCGACTCAAGGTAACAATACTCGCGGATAAACAACATAGTGTCTGGCTATGTGATGCAGCGTCATCAGGTACGAAGATCCTCTTACAATGTTCGCTTTGTCTATCTCCTGGAGATGTAGTTGCTGGAATTGGTCAAGAGATGATAAACGATGCGTATGTTCCGTGGGGATCAAACACACTCATCATATGTCACAATCCAATGATCTTGATTGGAAGGGACTATGATAGTATTGCAGTATCTCTCTTACCAGATCTCGAACAATGTTATATTCGGAGTGGCAATTATAGTGAGAAGTGT
>VFQP010003781.1_pt1 | contig 14930 bp, 13 predicted proteins | sample 3512351 | NCBI WGS metagenome assembly VFQP01 (sample SAMN10412372, study PRJNA504923) | tailings metagenome | isolation source: Relicate 1 Philex TSF1 revegetated site | place: Philippines: Tuba, Benguet | collected 2017-08-29 | reverse complement strand
CGTGGGCAAAGGTGTTGAACTCCTGCATGGGCAGGGCGTCCATGTCGGCGCGCAGACCGATGGCGCGGCCGCTCTTACCGCCGTCACGCCCGTGCACGATGCCCACCACGCCGGTGGTGCCCAGGCCCCGGTGCAACGGAATGCCCCACTCGGTGAGCTTCTGCGCCACCACGTCGGCGGTGCGGACCTCTTCGAAACAGAGCTCGGGGTGGGCGTGGATGTCGCGCCGCACGGCAGCGATGGCGGCCGCCTGGGTGGCGATGCTGTCGATCAGTTTCATGGGGGATCACCTCAAAAGGGCATGGTAGCAGCGTCTGCCGGCCTGCCCGGCCTCGGGGCACAATTCACCCATGAACGCATCCAACACCGCCCAGGTCGTGGGCGCCTGCCCGCACGATTGCCCGGACACCTGCTCCCTGGTCACCACCGTGGTCGACGGGGTGGCTGTGCGGGTGGCGGGCAACCCCGAGCACGCCCACACGGGCGGCGTGTTGTGTGCCAAGGTTTCGAAATACGCCGAGCGCACCCACCACCCCGAACGCCTGTTGCACCCGCTCAAGCGGGTCGGCCCCAAGGGCAGCGGGCAGTTCCGCCGCGTCAGCTGGGACGAGGCGCTGGACGACATCGCTGCGCGCCTGAAGGCCATTGCCGCGCGCGACCCGCAAGCCATACTGCCCTACAGCTACGCCGGCACCATGGGGCTGGTGCAGGGTGAATCCATGGCGGCCCGGTTGTTCCACCGGCTGGGGGCGTCTCTGCTGGACCGCACCATCTGCTCGTCGGCCGGCGGTGAGGGCCTGACCCACACGCTGGGTGGCAAGGTGGGCATGCAGGTGCAGTTCTTTGCCGAAAGCCGTCTGATCCTGATCTGGGGCAGCAACTCCATCGGCAGCAACCTGCATTTCTGGCGCCTGGCCCAGGAGGCCAAGCGCAATGGGGCCCGCCTGGTCTGCATAGACCCGCGCCGCAGCGAGACGGCCGAAAAGTGCCACGAACACATCGCCCTGCTGCCCGGCACCGACGCGGCGCTGGCGCTGGCGCTGATGCACGAACTGATCACCCACGACTGGCTGGACCACGGCTACCTGGAACAGCACACGCTGGGCTGGGACGGCCTGCGCGAACGCGCGCTGCAGTGGCCGCCCGAGCGCGCGGCGGCGGTCTGCGGCGTGCCGGTGGAGCAGATACGCCAGCTGGCGCGCGACTACGGCGAAACCGCAAAACGGGGTGAGCCGGTGGCCATACGCCTGAACTACGGCATGCAGCGTGCGCGGGGGGGCGGCAACGCGGTGCGTGCCGTGGCCTGCCTGCCCGCGCTGGTGGGCGCCTGGCGGCACCGCGCGGGTGGCGTGCTGCTCAGCAGCTCGGGCTCCTACCCGGTGCGCCGGGCCCGCCTGCAGCGCCCCGACCTGCTGGGCGCGCAGCGCCCGCGTGTGGTCAACATGACCACCATAGGTGACGACCTGCTGCGCGACGCCTCACCGGCCTTCGGGCCCCGCATCGAGGCCGTGGTGGTCTACAACAGCAACCCGGTGGCGGTCGCGCCCGATTCGTCCAGGGTGGTGCAGGGTTTCGCGCGCGAGGACCTGTTCACCGTGGTGCTGGAGCATTTCCAGACCGACACCGCCGACCACGCCGACTACGTGCTGCCCGCCACCACCCAGCTGGAACACTGGGACATCCACGGCAGCTACGGCCACACCGACGTGCTGCTGAACCGGCCCGCCATCGCGCCGCTGGGCGAGGCCCGCACCAACACGGACGTGTTCCGCGCCCTGGCCGAGCGGCTGGGTTTTGACGACCCGTGTTTCCAGGACAACGACGAGGCCCTGTGCCGCCAGGCCTTCGAAGGCGTGATCGATTTCGACACCCTGCTGGCGCGCGGCTACGCCACCCTGGACATCCCGGACGCCCCGTTTGCACAGGGCGGTTTTCCCACGCCTTCGGGCCGCTGCGAATGTTTCAGCGCCGCGCTGGCCGCGCAGGGGCTGGACGGCCTGCCCGACCACCTGCCCAACTTCGAGGCACCGGGCAGCGACCCGCGCCACCCGCTGGCCATGATCTCGCCGCCGGCGCGCAACTTCCTCAACTCCAGCTTCGTCAACGTGACCAGCCTGCGCGACATCGAGCGCGAGCCGGTGCTGGAGATGCACGCCGGCGACGCCGCACCGCGCGGCATTGCCGATGGCGACCTGGTGCGCGTGTTCAACGACCGGGGCGAATACCACTGCACCGCGCGCGTGGGCGACCGCGCCCGGCCCGGCGTGGTGAACGGCCTGGGCATCTGGTGGCGCAAGTTCGGCGTGCGCGGCACCAACGTCAACCAGCTCACCAGCCAGCGCCTCACGGACCTGGGCCGCGCGCCCACGTTCTACGACTGCCTGGTGGAGGTCCACAAGGCGTGAGCCGGCTGGCCCACACCGGGCTGCTGCTGGCGGCCATGGCGCTGGCGGGCTGCAGCGCCACCACCGGCGTGGGCTACTACTGGCAGTCGGTCACCGGCCACATGGCGGTGCTGCGCGCGGCGCGCCCGGTGAACGACTGGCTGGTCGACGAAACCACACCCGCCGCCGTGCGCCAGCGCCTCACGCAGGCCCAGCGCATGCGCCGCTTCGCGGTCGAACAGCTGGCCCTGCCCGACAACGCCAGCTACACCCGCTACGCCGACCTTAAGCGCCGCGCCGTGGTGTGGAACGTGGTGGCGGCGCCGCCCCACGCGCTGACGCTGCAGCAGTGGTGTTTCCCGGTGGTGGGCTGCGTGGGTTACCGGGGCTACTTTGCCGAGGCCCATGCCCGCGCCTTTGCCGCCAGCCTGGATGCGGGGCTGGACGTTGCGGTCTACCCGGTTCCGGCGTACTCCACCCTGGGCTGGACCAACTGGCTGGGTGGCGACCCGCTGCTCAACACCTTCATCGGCTACCCCGAAGGCGAACTGGCGCGCATCGTGTTCCACGAGCTGGCGCACCAGGTCGTCTATGCGGCCGACGACATGGTATTCAACGAGTCCTTTGCCACCGCCGTCGAACGGCTGGGTGGCGAGCGCTGGATGGCGCAGCAGGCCGACGACGCCGTGCGCCGCGACTACGAGCGCTTCGACGCGCGCCGCCGCCAGTTCCGCGTGCTCACCCGCACCACGCGCGACCGGCTGGCCGAAGCCTATGCGCAGGCCGACGAGGGCGCGCGCGAAGCCGGCAAACGGGCGGCCATGGCCGCCTTCCAGGCCCGCTACCAGGCGCTCAAGGCCGAGTGGGGCGGCTTCGCGGGCTACGACCCGTGGGTGGCCCAGGCCAACAACGCCCTGTTCGCGGCCCAGCGCGCCTACGACGAGCTGGTGCCCGGCTTCGAGGCCCTGTTCGAGCGCGAGGGCCGCGACTTCACCCGGTTTTATGATGCGGTGCGGGCGCTGGCCCGACTGCCCAAGGACGCGCGCCACGCCGCGCTGGGCGCACGCCCCGCCAACGAATGAGACAGGAGACACCATGCCCGATCTGCACATCCGCCGCGACCACGCGCTGGGCCTGGCCAAGGCCCGCAAGGTGGCCTTTGCCTGGGCCGAACAGGCCGAACAGGAGTTCGGCATGGATTGCACCTACGCCGAAGGCAAGACCAGCGACGAGGTGAGCTTCTCGCGCAGCGGTGTCGACGGCACCCTGGTGGTGACCAAGGACCGCTTCGAACTGGACGCGAAGCTCGGTTTCCTGCTGGGCGCCTTCAAGGACCGCATCGAGTCCGAAATCGTGAAGAACCTGGACGCGCTGCTGGCGGCTCCCGCCAAGGGCAGTAAGAAGAAATGACCACGGCAGCCGGGCCGCTCGACGGGCTCAAGGTCGTCGAACTGGGGCAGCTCATTGCCGGGCCTTTTGCCGCCAAGACCCTGGCCGACTTTGGTGCCGATGTGGTCAAGATCGAGCCGCCGCCCAAAGACGGCAAGGGCGGTGGCGATCCGCTGCGCACCTGGCGCCTGCTCAAGGACGGCACCTCGGTCTGGTGGCAGGTGCAGTCGCGCAACAAACGCTCGCTGGCGCTGGACCTGCGCCAGCCCGAGGCCCGCGACATCGTGCGCCGCCTGGCCACCGAGGCCGACGTGCTGGTGGAAAACTTCCGGCCCGGCGCCATGGAGGAGTGGGGTCTGGGCCCCGACGACCTGCTGGCGCTCAACCCGCGCCTGATCGTGCTGCGCATCAGCGGCTACGGACAGACCGGCCCCTACCGCGACCGGCCAGGGTTCGGCGTGGTGGCAGAGGCCATGGGCGGGCTGCGCCACCTGAGTGGTGAGCCTGGCCGGGTGCCGGTGCGCGTGGGTGTGAGCATAGGCGACACGCTGGCCTCGCTGCACGGGGTCATCGGCGTGCTCATGGCGCTGCACCACCGTGCGCGCAGCGGCCGTGGCCAGGTGGTGGACGTGGCCTTGTACGAGGCGGTGTTCAACTGCATGGAAAGCCTGCTGCCCGAATACAGCGCCTTTGGTGCGGTGCGCGGGCCGGCCGGCAGCGCGCTGCCCGGCATCGCACCCACCAACGCCTACCGCTGCGCCGATGGCCAGTACGTGCTGGTGGCCGGCAACGGCGACAGCATCTTCCGGCGCCTGATGGACGGCATTGGCCGCCCGGATCTGGGCCGTGACCCCGAACTGCAGACCAACCAGGGCCGGGTGGCGCGGGTGGAGGAACTGGACGCCGCCATCGGTGCCTGGGCCGCCACGCTGGACACCGAGGAGGCCCTCCGGGTGCTGGAGCGGGCCGAGGTGCCGGCCGGGCGCATCTACACCGCCGCCGACATCGCCGCCGACCCGCACTACGCCGCGCGCGGCATGCTGGAGACGGTGCGCATGGCCGACGGCAGCGACCTGGCGGTGCCGGGCTTCGTGCCCAAACTCAGCGAAACCCCCGGTGGCCACCGCCGCAACGCCCCCGCGCTGGGCCAGGACACCGACGCGGTGCTGCGCGAGGTGGGTTTGAGTGACGCGCAGATCGCCGCGCTGCGCCAGAGAGGCATCGTGGCTTGAGGTGACTCTGGCCGGGGATACCGCCGTGCCGGCTTCGCCGGTCGGCCGGTATCGCCCCCTTGAGGGGGTGACGCGCCCTTAGGCGCGGCGCGGGGGTGGGCTTAAACCACTTGCCCCAGCTTGAAGATCGGCAGGTACATCGAGATCACGATGCCGCCGATCACGGTGCCCAGCACCACGATGATGATGGGCTCCATCAGGCTGGACAGACCGGCCACCATGTCGTCCACCTCGGCTTCGTAGAAGTCGGCCGCCTTGCCCAGCATGTGATCGATGGAGCCCGACTCCTCACCGATGGCGCACATCTGCAGCACCATGGACGGGAACAGGTTGGCGTTGGTCATGGCGGCGGTCAGGCTGGTGCCGGTCGAGACTTCCTGCTGGATCTTCTCGGTCGCGTCGGCGTAGAGGAAGTTGCCCGAGGCGCCACCCACCGAGTCCAGCGCTTCCACCAGCGGCACGCCGGCGGCGAACATGGTGGACAGGGTGCGCGTCCAGCGCGCGATCACGGATTTTTCGACCAGGGCACCGAACACCGGGATGCGCAGCATCAGCCGGTCCATGAAACGCTGCACCTTCTCGTTGCGTTTCCAGGCCTGGAAGAAGAAGTACAGGCCGCCACCGATGCCACCGAAGATCAGCCACCACCACTCGACGAAGAACTCGCTCATGCCGATGACGAACAGCGTGGGGGCTGGCAGGTCGGCGCCGAAGGACGAGAACACCTGCTTGAAGGCCGGGATCACGAAGATCATGATCACCGCCACCACCACGAAGGCCACCACCACCACCGCAATGGGGTACATGAGCGCCGACTTGATCTTGGACTTGATCGCCTCGGTCTTCTCCATGTAGACGGCCAGCCGGTCCAGCAGCTCTTCCAGGATACCGGCCGCTTCGCCCGCCTCGATCAGGTTGCAGTAGAGGTTGTTGAAGTACAGCGGGTGCTTGCGGAACGCGGCCGACAGCGAGGTGCCGGTCTCCACGTCGGTGCGGATGTCGCCCAGCAGCCGGGTGACGTTGGCGTTGGGGTTGCCGCGCCCCACGATGTCGAAGGCCTGCAGCAGCGGCACGCCGGCTTTCATCATGGTGGCCAGCTGGCGTGTGAAGATGGCAATGTCCTTGGGCTTGATGGGCTTGCCCGAGCGCATGCGCCGCTTCTTGATCTTGACCGGCAGGATGCCCTGGCGGCGCAGCGAGGCCTGGACCTGGTTTTCGCCACCGGCACGGGTTTCACCACGGACGATGCGCCCCTGGCGGTCCTTGCCCTCCCACTCGAACACGAACTCCTTGATGTCCTTGGTCGCAGTTGCCATGGCGGTCCTTTAGATCGGTCCCTTTTTTTGATCGGTCGCGGTCGTTGCCGGGTTCAGTCGTTGGTGCTGTTCAGCACCTCGTCCAGTGACGTGACGCCCAGTTTAACCTTGTGCAGCCCCGATTGGCGCAGCGTGCGCACGCCCTCGCGCTGGGCCTGCTCGGCGATTTCCAGCGCGCTCCCGCCTTTCAGGATGATGCGCTGCATGTCTTCCGTGATGGGCATGACCTGGTAGATGCCGACCCGGCCCTTGTAGCCGTTGTTGCAGGCGCTGCAGCCCACCGGCCTGTAGGGCTTCCAGCTGCCGTCCAGCTCCTCGGGCTTGAAACCGGCGTCCAACAGCGCCTTGTCGGGCACGTCCAGCGGCTGCTTGCACTGCGGGCACAGGCGCCGTGCCAGCCGCTGGGCGGTGATCAGGATGACGCTGGAGGCGATGTTGAACGGCGCGATACCCATGTTCAGCATGCGCGTCAGCGTGGTGGGAGCGTCGTTGGTGTGCAGCGTGGACAGCACCATGTGGCCGGTCTGGGCGGCCTTGATGGCGATGTCGGCGGTTTCCAGGTCGCGAATCTCGCCCACCATGATCACGTCCGGGTCCTGGCGCAGGAAGGCCTTGAGCGCGGCGGCGAAGGTCAGGCCGGCCTTGTCGTTGACGTTGACCTGGTTGACCCCGGGCAGGTTGATCTCGGACGGGTCTTCGGCCGTGGAGATGTTGACCCCGGGCTGGTTCAGGATGTTCAGGCAGGTGTAGAGCGACACCGTCTTGCCCGAGCCGGTGGGTCCGGTGACCAGCACCATGCCGTAGGGGCGCGAGATGGCTTCCAGCAGCCGGGCCTTTTCCTCCGGCTCGTAGCCCAGGGCGTCGATGCCCAGTCGGGCACTGCTCGGGTCCAGAATACGGATCACGATCTTCTCGCCGAACAGCGTGGGCAGGGTGCTGACCCGGAAGTCGATCACCTTGTCCGGGCCGACCTTGAGCTTCATGCGGCCGTCCTGCGGCACCCGCTTCTCGGAGATGTCCATGCGGGAGATCACCTTGATGCGGGAGGCCAGCTTGTCCTTGATGGCCACCGGCGGGCTGGCGATCTCGCGCAGTTCACCGTCGATGCGAAAGCGCACCCGGTAGCTGTGCTCGAACGGCTCGAAATGCAGGTCGGATGCGCGCATGCTGAAGGCATCGAGCAGCATCTTCTGCAAAAAGCGCACAACGGGCGCGTCTTCGACCTCGGCCGACAGCTTGTCGGTCGGCTCGGCGGCGTCCATTTCGATGTTGGCTTCATCGAATTCGAATTCGCCCCCGACGATGTGGTCGATGGCGTCGCTGGCCGATGTGGCCGCGGCGTCCACCACCCGGGTGAGCTTGTCGTACTCGGCGATGACCCAGTCGACGTTGAGCTGGCTGGCGAACTTGATCTTTTCCAGCGCCTGCTGGTCGGACGGGTCGGCCGTGGCCACCGTCAGGCGGTTGTTGCGCCGCCCCAGCACCAGAATGCGGTACTGTTGGCAGGTCTTGCTGTCCAGCACGCCCTGGGGCAGGCGCTGCAGGTCGACGGCATCCAGATCCAGCAGCGGCGCGCCGAACGCCTGCGACATGGTGTGGGCGAGGTCGTAGGCCGACACCGCGCCGCTGCCCACCAGCTCGGCCATGAAGCTGCTGCGCTTGCTCTGGGCCTTGGCGTAGACGTCTTCGGCGGTTTTCTGCTGGAGCTTGCCGGCCGAAATCAGGGCCCGGCCCAGGCCTGGCAAGGCCATGGTGGCGGTTGTGGTGGCGGTGTTGTTGTCGTCTGCCATGTCGGATGCGGCAGCCTCAGGCCCGCCCGCGGGCCCGGAGGAGGGGGTTCATCAACTGATAAAAAGATGAACTTGACGACAGATGTACCATGAATCGGTGTGAGATGCCAGCAGATCGATGCCATATCGGCGTTTCAAGCCCATATGGGGTCATCGTGTATAGTCCGTCCGATTTTGGAACCACAACAGCGGGTTGCTGCATTCTAGATGCACCCACCGGAGAAGAACATGGATTTGCGCAAACTCAAAACTCTGATCGATCTGGTCTCGGAGTCCAACGTGTCCGAACTGGAGATCACCGAGGCCGAAGGCAAGGTGCGTATTGTCAAGAGCGCGCCGGTGGTGGCTGCGGCCCCTGCTGTGGCGGTGGCGGCCCCGGTGCTGGCGGCCGTTCCGGCCCCGGCCACGGCGGTGGTCGAGCCGGCGGCCGCTGCCAGCGCCCCGGTGGTGAGCGGGCACATTGTCAAATCGCCCATGGTCGGCACCTTCTACCGGGCTTCCAGCCCCGGTGCCGCGTCGTTTGTCGAGGTGGGCAGCCAGGTCAAGGAAGGCGATGCCCTGTGCATCGTCGAAGCCATGAAGATCCTCAACGAGATCGAGGCCGACAAGTCCGGCACGGTCACGCAGATCCTGGTCGAGAACGGCCAGCCCGTCGAGTACGGCCAGCCGCTCTTCGTCATCGAGTGATCCGGACGGGCACCCTCCCATGTTCAAGAAGATACTGATCGCCAACCGGGGTGAGATCGCCCTGCGGGTGCAGCGCGCCTGCCGCGAGATGGGCATCAAGGCCGTGATGGTCTATTCGGAGGCCGACCGCGACGCCAAGTACGTCAAGCTGGCCGACGAGGCCGTGTGCATAGGCCCGGCGCCGTCCGGCCAGAGTTACCTCAACATGCCGGCCATCATCTCGGCCGCCGAGGTGACCGATGCCGAAGCCATTCACCCGGGCTATGGTTTCCTGAGCGAGAACGCCGACTTTGCCGAGCGTGTCGAGAAAAGCGGCTTCACCTTCATCGGCCCCTCGCCCGAGTCCATCCGCCTGATGGGCGACAAGGTCTCGGCCAAGCAGGCCATGATCCGTGCTGGCGTGCCCACCGTGCCCGGCTCCGAGGGCGCGCTGCCCGAAGACCCGGCCTACATCAAGAAGACGGCCAAGGCCATCGGCTACCCGGTCATCATCAAGGCCGCCGGCGGCGGTGGCGGGCGCGGCATGCGCGTGGTGCACACCGAGGCGGCGCTGCTGCATGCGGTGCAGACCACCAAGGCCGAAGCCGGTGCCGCCTTCGGCAACCCGGCGGTCTACATGGAGAAATTCCTCCAGAACCCGCGCCACATCGAGATCCAGGTGCTGGCCGACCAGCACCGCAACGCCGTCTACCTGGGCGAGCGCGACTGCTCCATGCAGCGCCGCCACCAGAAGGTGATCGAGGAAGCGCCCGCGCCCGGCATTCCGCGCCGCCTGATCGAGAAGATCGGCGAACGCTGCGCCGCCGCCTGCAAGAAGATCGGCTACCGCGGTGCCGGCACTTTCGAGTTCCTGTACGAGAACGGCGAGTTCTACTTCATCGAGATGAACACCCGCGTGCAGGTGGAGCACCCGGTGACGGAGCTGATCACCGGCATCGACATCGTGCGCACCCAGATTGCGGTGGCGGCCGGCGAGAAGCTGCCCTTCACCCAGCGCCAGATCGAGCTGCGCGGCCACGCCATCGAATGCCGCGTGAACGCCGAAGACCCCTACAAGTTCACGCCCTCGCCGGGCCGTATCACCACCTGGCACCCGCCGGGCGGGCCGGGCGTGCGGGTCGACTCGCACATCTACACCAACTATTTCGTGCCGCCCAACTACGACTCCATGGTCGGCAAGATCATCGTGCACGGCGACACCCGCGAGCAGGCCCTGGCGCGCATGCGCACCGCGCTGATCGAGACGGCGGTGGAAGGCATCCTGACCAACATCCCGCTGCACCGCGAGCTGATGGTGGACGCCAACTTCGTGGCCGGCGGCACCAACATCCACTACCTGGAAGAGTGGCTGTCGCAACGCAACCGTTGAACCCATGTTCGAGCTGACCCTGGTGGCGCCTGAGGACCGCATCGAAGTCCTGGGCGAGGCGCTGGACGCGCTGGACGCGTTGTCCGTTTCGGTCGAGGATGCCGATGCCCAGACCCCCGCCGAGCAGGCCCTGTTCGGCGAGCCCGGCATGCCGCCGCCGAAAGAGGGTTGGCAGCGTTCGCGCGTGGTGGCCCTGTTTCCCGAGGAAACCCAGGCCCGCGAAGCGGCCGGGTTGCTGGCCGCGCAGGATTTCTTCGACGGCTGCGAGGTGCTCGCCGTCACGGTCGTGCCCGATCAGGACTGGGTGCGGCTGACGCAGTCGCAGTTCGATCCGGTCGAGATCACGCCCACGTTCTGGATCGTGCCCAGCTGGCACGAGCCACCGGCACAGGCCGAACAGGTCATACGGCTGGACCCCGGCCTGGCTTTTGGCACCGGCACCCACCCCACCACCCGCATGTGCCTGCGCTGGCTGGCCACGCGCCGCCTGGATGGCCAGCGCGTGCTGGACTACGGCTGTGGCTCGGGCATCCTGGCCATCGGCGCGGCCAAGGTCGGTGCGGGCGAGATCGTGGCGGTGGACATCGATCCGGCGGCGGTCGAGTCGACCCGCCTCAACGCCAGCAACAACCACGTCACCCTCATGCCCGGCCTGCCCGACGTGGCACAGGGCAGCTTCCAGGTGGTGCTGGCCAACATCCTGGCCACCCCCCTTAAAGTGCTGGCGCCGCTGCTGTGTGCCCACGTGGGCGCCGGTGGGCACCTGGTGCTGGCCGGCATACTCTCGCGCCAGCGCGACGAGCTCATCGAGGCCTACGCGCCCTGGCTTACCCTGTCGGTGGCCGATGAAGAAGACGGCTGGGTGCTGATGACCGCGCACCGCGCCGCCTGACCCGTACGCCTCAGGCGGCCGTGGCCGGCTTGTGGGCCACCAGCACGTACTGCAAGGGCAGACCCCGCTGCTGCAGCTTGTCGACATCGGCGCCCACCAGCTGGGCCAGCGGTTCCAGCGTGCGCATCACCTGCCGACCCTGTTCGGCCTGGAACACGCGGGGCACCACCTGCTCCACCACCAGTCCGGTGTCCCGCAGCAGCGCCACCATGTCGTCCAGGGTGAACCAGCGCAGGTGGGTGCGGTCGAACAGCCCGCTGTCGCTGCGCGGCCAGCTGCCCCGCGCCAGCTGCACCCAGGTGCTCCAGTGCTGCACGTTGGGTATGCAGGTCAGCACCCGCCCGCCAGGGGCCAGGCTGGCGACGGCCTGGCGCAGCACCTGCCAGGGCTCGCGCAGGTGTTCCAGCACGTCGCCGATGATGAGGTGATCGAACCGCCCGCGCGCCACCTCGGCCAGCTGTGGGTCGGTGGACCAGTCGGGCACCTGGTCCAGGTTGCAGGGCACGGCCAGGTCCAGGGCGTCGCGGGCGCGTTCCAGCGCTTCGGGATCGAGTTCAACGCCGACGTAGTAAGGGGGTGCTGGCAGCCGCTCGCGCACCGCTCGGGCCATGGCCCCGGCGCCGCAGCCGAGCTCCAGCAGGCGGCGGGCCTGTGGCTGCACCTGTTCCAGCAAGCTGGTGTTGACGTTGTCGTAGTAGCCCATGGTGTCCTCCCTGATGGTTGATGTCACCGCGCGGACCCGGGCAAGGCGCGGCTGCTGGATCGCATTGTCGCGCAGCGAAGGGGCGTGAACGGCGGTACTGTCTCTAGAATGCGCGCATGAGTTTTGTCACCCGCTGCCCCGCCTGCACCACCCAGTTCCGGGTGGTGGCCGACCAGCTCAAGATTTCCGAAGGCTGGGTGCGTTGTGGTCATTGTGGCGAGGTGTTTGACGCCAGCTTGAACCTGGCGCCCTGGCCACCTGTGCCCGCGCCGGACATGCCACTGGCACCGGAGCCCGAGCCGCCGGTGGAGGCGTTGACGTCCGTCGAGGCAGAAGCCCCTGTCGAGGCAGTGGTTGAGCCCTGGCCTGAGCCTGAGCCTGAGCCTGAGCCTGAGCCTGAGCCTGAGCCTGAGCCTGTTGCGGCGGCGGAGGTGGGGCCGGAGGAGGATGTGTCCTTCCTGCGCCAGGCCCGCCGGCGCGCGTTCTGGCGGCGTCCCGGCGTCCGCTGGGGGTTGGTGGGGTCTTCGCTGGTGCTGGTCCTGGTGCTGGCCCTGCAATGGGTGCTGCATGAACGCCACCGCATCGCCGCCTTGCGGCCCGATCTCAAACCCGTGCTCGAGGCCGTGTGCCGACCGCTCGGTTGCCAGATCGAGCCCTTGCGCTGGATCGAGGCCTTGGCCATCGACAGCTCCACGCTGGTGCAGCGCGGTGCCGGGCGTTACGGTTTTGAGGTCGTTCTCAAGAACGGATCGCTGTTCGAGCTGGCCGTACCCGCTCTGGAGCTGACCCTGACCGACGCGCGCGACCAGCTGCTGCTGCGCCGCGTGGTGCTGCCGGAGGAGTGGAGTGAAGACCCCGGCACGCTGCCCGCGCAGGACAGCCGCACGCTGCGCCTGGAACTGCGGGTGGATGCGGACACGGCCCGCCTGATGGCCGGTTACCGCACCGTCGCGTTCTATCCCTGATCCGGAGCGACCCGGTCAGAACGGGGTGGTCAGAACGGCCACGCGCCGTAGTGAGCTTCGAACAAGGCGCGGATGTCGGCCAGGGTGGGCCTGTGGTTCTGGCAGCCGCGCGTCGCGATCTTGATCGAACCCAGCACGCTGCCCAATCGCGCGCCAGCCACCACGGGCAGACCGCGGCCGAGCGCGAGCAGCAGACCCGCACGGTAGGCGTCGCCACAGCCCGTCGGGTCCAGCACGGCCTGTGCAGGCACGGGTGCGATGTCGGTGCGGGTGCCGTTTTCGTAGACCACTGAACCTTCTCCGCCGCGCGTCACGATGAGCGTCTGCAGGCGCGCTGCCAGACCGTCGAGCGTGAGACCGGTCTTCTTGCAGATCATCTCCGCTTCGTAGTCGTTGCAGACCAGCACCGGCGAGCGGCCGATCAGGTCCAGCAGCTCCTCGCCGCTCAGCAGGGGCACGTTCTGGCCCGGATCGAAGATGAAGGGGATGCCCGCCTGGGCCATCTGCTGCACGTGCAGGACCATGGCCTCCTTGGCGTCGGGGCCGACCAGGCCGCAATCAACCGTGCCTGCCTGGTCCAGGGCGATCTGGGTGGACAGCGCCATGGCGCCAGGGTGGAATCCCGCGAGCTGGTTGTTGGCCAGATCGGTGACGATGAAACACTGGGCGGTGTAGTGGTCCGGGGCCTCGACCAGGCAGCGGTCATCGATGCCGAAGCGGCGGTAGTGTTCGCGGTAGGGACCGAAGTCGTTGCCCACCATGCCCATGGGCACCGGATCGCCGCCAATGAGCTTGAGGTTGTAGGCGATGTTGCCCGCGCAGCCGCCGTATTCGCGGCGCATCTGCGGCGACAGGAACGACAGATTGATCTTGTGGATCTGGTCAGGCAGGATGTGGTCGTTGAATTTGCCCTCGAACACCATGATGGTGTCGTAGGCCAATGAGGCGGCAATGGCGGCGCGTGCGGTCATGGGTGAGATCCTGTGCTGAGGCGGCGCGCAGCTTACCACGCGGGTTTGCGCCACCCAGTAAAAAGGCCCGGTGTTGCCACCGGGCCTGTTGGCTTTCAGCGTGACCTGGGATCAGGGCTTGCTGGAAGTCGGGAACGGCCATGCGGCCTGCGGGTTCAGCGTGGTTTGCGCAGCCGGCGCAGGGGCAGGCTTGGCAGCAGGCTTTTTCGCAGCAGGCTTCTTGGCGGCCGGCTTTTTGGCAGCGGCTGCTTTCTTTGCCGGCGCTTTCTTCGCGGCGGCCTTTTTCGCAGGCGCTTTCTTCGCAGCGGCTTTCTTCGCCGGTGCTTTCTTCACGGCGGCTTTTTTGGCCGGTGCGGCCTTTTTCGCCGGAGCCTTCTTCACCGCGGCTTTTTTGGCCGGTGCGGCTTTCTTCGCCGGGGCCTTCTTCACCGCTGCCTTTTTCACGGCGGGCTTTTTGGCCGGTGCCGCTTTTTTGGCGGGTGCCTTCTTCACGGCGGCTTTTTTGGCCGGTGCGGCCTTTTTCGCCGGAGCCTTCTTCACCGCGGCTTTTTTGGCCGGGGCTTTCTTGGGAGCGGCTTTCTTAGCCGCAGCTTTTTTCGCAGTTGCCATTTTGTTCTCCTTGATCAAGTTGCATGGTGCGCCCGAAGCCGCAGGAGTGGGCTCGGACGATTCAGCGGGTTGGGAGCCGGTGGATGCATGCCACGTGGTGGTCCCAGCGCGTTGAATGGGGAGACAAAACCCGGCGACTGCGACACCGCAGTGAACTGGCTGGGTTTTGAAAAGCTTGGCCGCATGGTGCGAAGGTCGGTCCGGTCAGTCCCAGGACAGGGCGCCGCCCGACTGGTATTCGATCACGCGGGTTTCGAAGAAGTTGCGTTCCTTCTTGAGGTCGATCATCTCGCTCATCCAGGGGAACGGGTTCTCTTCGTTGGGGAACAGGGCTTCCAGGCCAATCTGCGTGGCGCGCCGGTTGGCGATGTAGCGCAGGTAGCCCTTGAACATGGAAGCGTTGAGGCCCAGCACGCCGCGTGGCATGGTGTCCTCGGCGTAGCGGTACTCGAGCTCGACGGCTTTCTCGAACAGTGCCTTGATCTCGGCCTTGAACTCGGCCGTCCACAGGTGCGGGTTCTCGAGCTTGAGCTGGTTGATCAGGTCGATGCCGAAGTTGCAGTGCATGGACTCGTCGCGCAGGATGTACTGGTACTGCTCGGCGGCGCCGGTCATCTTGTTCT
>VFQP010003617.1_pt1 | contig 14930 bp, 14 predicted proteins | sample 3512351 | NCBI WGS metagenome assembly VFQP01 (sample SAMN10412372, study PRJNA504923) | tailings metagenome | isolation source: Relicate 1 Philex TSF1 revegetated site | place: Philippines: Tuba, Benguet | collected 2017-08-29 | reverse complement strand
GGAGAAGTTCGCCGAGTACGGCTTCAACAAGTCGCACTCGGCCGCCTATGCGCTGGTGGCTTACCAGACGGCGTGGCTGAAGGTGCACTACCCGGCCGAGTTCATGGCCGCGGTGCTGTCGGCGGATATGCACAACACCGACAAGGTCACCGGCTTTCTCACCGAAGCGCGCACCATGGGCCTCGAGGTGCTGCCACCGGACGTCAACGCCTCGGCCTTCATGTTCGAGGCCATCGATCCCAAGACCATCCGCTACGGCCTGGGCGCGGTGAAGGGCGTCGGACGCGGCGCCTGCGAGAACATCGTCGAGGCGCGTGTGCAGGCCGGCGTGTATACCGACCTGCTGGATTTCTGCCGACGCGTCGATTCCCAGCGCCTCAACAAGCGCACGCTCGAGGCCTTGATCAACGCCGGCGCGCTGGACGCCCTGGGCAGGAACCGCGCCTCGCTGATGCTGCAGCTGCCCGAGGCGCTGAAGGCCACCGACCAGCTCACGCGCAACCGCAATGCCGGCATCGTCGACATGTTCGGCAGCACCGCCGGCGACGGCGAGGCACTGCACATCGACCTGCCCGAATGCGAGGAATGGCCGCTCAAGCAGAAGCTCGAAGGCGAGCGCGAGACGCTGGGGCATTACCTCAGCGGCCACCCGCTCGACCCCTATCGCGAGGAACTGCAGGCCCTGGTCGGCACCGATCTGGGCCAGCTCGACAGCCTCTGGGCCGCGCGCGACCAGAAGGCCGGCGGCAACAGCTGGCGGCCCGAAACCCAGGTCATCATCGCCGGTCAGGTCACCTCGATCCGCAAGCGCGGCGACTCGCAGGCCTTCGTGCTGCTGGAGGACGGTCGCGGCCGGCTGGAGTGCGGCTTCTTCGCCGACGCGTCCAGCGAGTACGCCCACCTGCTCACCCGCGACCGCATCCTGATCGTCGAGGGCGGCCTGCGCGAGGACGAGTTCAGCGGCGGCTTCGCATTGCGGGTGAAGCGCTGCTGGGATTTCCACGCGGTCTGTCCCGAACACGCGCGCCGGCTGTCGCTGCGCCTGGATCTGCGCGTGCCCGGCACGATGGCGCGGGTCGAGCAGGTACTGGCCCAGCACCGCCCCGGCAAGACCACGCTGCGGCTGGATCTGCTGCTGCCCACCGGCGCGGCCGGCACGCTGGAGGTCAACGGCAGCCAGTCGATCCGCGCCGACGCCGAGCTTCCCGGCACCCTGCGCGCGCAACCGGGCGTGCGCATCGCCCGGCTCGACATGGCCAAGCCGTGGGCCGGCTGAACCCGCCTCGCGGTTTCGCCCAACATCCGCCAACGTGCGGCGATCTGCAGCCCAGACGCCCGCGTACGGCCCTGCCGGGCGCGGTCGGCTAGACTGTCGCCCTTTCCGGCCCCGGGGCCGGCCCGCGTGGCGCATCGCGCCCGGGCCTGCGCCGCGCCGCTCCCTACCGGACGCGTGACCGAATGAATCCGAACTACCTCGATTTCGAGCAGCCCATCGCCGACCTGGAAGCCAAGATCCAGGAACTGCGCAAGGCCAGCGACGGCCCCGCAGTGAACATCGATGCCGAGCTGGCCACGCTGCGCGAGAAGCTGCGCAAGCGCACCGCGCACATCTTCCGCGACCTCACGCCGTGGCAGGTCTCGCAGCTGGCCCGTCACCCGCAGCGGCCCTACACCCTGGACTACATCAAGGCCTTCTGCGACGAGTTCGAAGAGCTGGCCGGCGACCGCGCCTACGCGGACGATGCGGCCATCGTCGGCGGACTCGGCCGCGTCGACGGTCGCAGCGTGATGATCATCGGCCACCAGAAGGGCCGCGACACCAAGACCAAGGTGCGCCGCAACTTCGGCATGCCGCGCCCCGAGGGCTACCGCAAGGCGCTGCGCCTGATGAAGATGGCCGAGCGGTTCAAGCTGCCGCTGCTGACCTTCATCGATACGCCCGGCGCCTACCCAGGCATCGGCGCCGAGGAGCGCGGCCAGTCCGAGGCCATTGCGCGCAATCTGCTGGAGATGGCCGAACTGCGCATCCCGATCGTCTGCACCGTCATCGGTGAAGGCGGCTCGGGCGGTGCGCTGGCGATCGGCGTCGGCGACCGCACGGTGATGCTCGAATACAGCACCTACTCGGTGATTTCGCCGGAAGGCTGCGCGTCCATCCTGTGGAAGGACGCGGCCAAGGCACGCGACGCGGCCGAGCAGCTGGGCCTCACCGCCAAGCGCCTCAAGTCGCTCGGCCTGGTCGACAAGGTGGTGCGCGAGCCGATCGGCGGCGCGCATCGCAATCCGCGCCAGACCGCGACGCGTCTGAAGGCGGTGCTGATGAACGCGGTCGACGAATTGGAGCAGTTGCCGGTCGAGACGCTGCTGCAGCGCCGGTACGAGCGCCTGCGCAGCTACGGGGCCTACGAAGCGGCGTAAGGGCAGCGCCGGTGGGCCCGATCCTGTTGCTGTCGATCCTGCTGCAGATCGCCTGCGGCGTGCACGTCGTGCGCACCGGCCGGCCGCTGTACTGGATCTTCATCCTGCTGATCGGCTCCTATATCGGCGTGCTGGTGTACCTGCTGGCCGAAGTGCTGCCGGATCTGCAGCGCAGCCGCGGCGCGAACCGAGCCCTGGGACGCGTGCGCGACCGCATCGATCCGGGTCGCCGCACCCGCGCGGCCAGCCGCGATCTCGAGATCGCCGATACTCTCGACAACCGCCGTCGGCTCGCCGAGCGCCGGCTGGCCGACGGCGACTACGCCGGCGCGGAGGCGCTGTACCGCGAGGCATTGCGCGGGCTTTACGCGACCGATCCCACGCTGATGCTCGGCCTGGCCCAGGCGCAGTTCCATCGCGGCGAGCCGGCCGCGGCCCGCGACACACTCGATGCGCTGATCGCCGCCAATCCCGAATTCCGTTCGCACGACGGGCACCTGCTCTACGCACGCGCCGTGGAGGCCTGCGACGGCTTTGATGCGGCCGCCGAGGAGTACGAGGCGCTGGTGCAGGACTACCCCGGTGAAGAGCCCCGGGTGCGGTATGCCGGATTGCTGCAGCGTCACGGTCAGCACGAGAAAGCGCAGGCGCTGTACGCCGAAACCCTGCGCCGGGTCGATCTCGCCCCGGCGTACTACCGCCGCGAGCAGCGTGCGTGGGTGGAGATCGCGAAACGCGAGGCGCGGGGGTGAGCGCGACGTCCGGCACGGGCGCCGATCACCACCGGCATCGCGCGGACCGGTCGCGTCGGGCGCGACGACCCACGGCCTCGACCGATGGGCTGCACGGTGACCACTTCGACACCGGGAGGTGAACGTCATGGAGACCGGATGTCGCGCACGGCATCGCGCGCTGCTGCTGGCGGCCGCGCTGACCGCCTTCCCGGCACTGGCCGACGCCGGTGACGAGGCGCTCAGCCGGCAGATCGCCGAGCGTGTGCCCGCGCTGGCCGAGCGGGCGCAGAGCGCGTGCCGCGCCGTGGTCGATCCGGACCGGCCCGCGCCGGTCGAGATCGAGCGGGCGATCCACGAGGCGGGTGATGCCGTGAGCCGGGCGGTCACGTCCGATGCCACCGTCTCCGCCGCCGAGCCGTTGCTGGCCGAGCTCGCCATGCGCGTCGGCGACCTCGACACCGTGCCGTCGCTGACGCTTCACCAGCTGCGCAATGCACTGGCCGCCAGCGGCGGGGACACGGCGCGCGTGATCGAAGGCCGCGCCTTCGTGTTCGCGCTGCTGCAGCACATCGACCGCAGCGGCGACGGGCGCACGCCGGCGACCGCATGGCACCCCTGCCTGATCGGCAACGAGTACGCATTCGTGCGGCAGGTCCTGGGCGCGCACGGCATCACCGAACAGACGCGGGTGCACGAGGGCGAGCGGCATTACGACCGGCTGACACTCGCGATGGCGGACGGCAGCGCCCGCGAGGTCTACTTCGACGTCACCGACCTCTATCGCCGCAACGCCGAGGTCCTGTTGCGCTGAACCTCACCACGCGCGCAGATACTGATCCGGCGGGTCGATCTTCGCGCCGAGTTCCTGCGCGGCGCGGCGCGGGAAATACGGGTCGCGCAGCAGCTCGCGCGCCAGCAGCACGAGGTCCGCATCGCCGCCTGCGACGATCCGCTCGGCCTGCGCGGGTGTCGTGATCAGGCCCACGGCGCCGGTGGCGATGCCGGCCTCGCGGCGGATGCGCGCAGCGAAGGGCACCTGGTAATCCGGCCCCGCGTCGATGCGCTGGGCGGGCGACAGGCCGCCGGACGACACGTCGACCAGATCCACACCGCGCTCCGACAGCAGACGCGACAGCGCGACGCTCTGGTCGAGGTCCCAACCGCCGTCCACCCAGTCGGTCGCCGAGATCCGCACCCACACCGGCAGGCGCTCCGGCCAGACCCCGCGCACGGCATCGATGACGTCGAGCAGCAGCCGGGTGCGACCTTCGAATCCACCGCCCCAGGCATCGTCGCGTGTGTTCGACAGCGGCGAGAGGAACTGGTGCAGCAGATAGCCGTGCGCGGCGTGGACTTCGACGACCTCGAAGCCGGCCTCGCGCGCGCGCACTGCGGCCGCGCGGAAGTCTTCGATCACCTGCGCGATGCCGTCGGTGTCCAGCGCCACCGGCGACGGATAGGTCGCGTCGTAGGCCTGGGCCGACGGCGCGACGACCTGCCAGCCGCCCGCATCCACCGGCACCGCGCCGCGTCCGCGCCACGGCGCGTGCGTGCTGGCCTTGCGTCCGGCATGCGCGAGTTGGATCGCAGGCGCGGCGCCCTGCGCGCGCAGGAATGCGGCGATGGGCGCCCAGGCGTCGCGCTGCGCGTCGTTCCACAGCCCGGCATCGTCCGGCGAAATCCGGCCCTCCGGCGACACCGCGGCCGCCTCGGTCATCACCAGGCCTGCGCCGCCCACGGCGCGACTGCCCAGATGCACCAGATGCCAGGTTCCGGGCACCCCGTCGACGGCGCTGTACTGGCACATCGGCGACACCGCGATGCGGTTGCGCAGCACGAGACCGCGCTGCTGGAACGGTGAGAACAGAGCGGGCATGGGCGTCGAACCGGAACGGGGGAGCCGCGGACTGTAGGGCGACGCGCACGGTCGCGCGAGGCCGCCGCCGGATCTCAGCATTGCGCCGCGTGGCACCATGCGCCGATGTCGTTGCCGCACGCCGTTCTTCCCCTGCCCTGCCCGCCCGCGCCCGGCCCGATCTGCGTGGGCTTCAGCGGTGGGCTCGACTCCACCGTGCTGCTGCACCGGCTGACCCACGATCCCGCGTTTCGCGCGAGGGGCGTGCGCGCGATCCACGTGCATCACGGCCTGCAGCCGGGCGCCGACGCCTGGGCCGACCATTGCGCGCGCCTTTGCGCCGACTGGCACGTGGAACTCGACAGCACGCGCGTCACCGTCGCGCGCGACGCCGGCCGCGGACTCGAAGCGGCCGCACGCGAGGCGCGCCATGCCGCGTTCGCCGCGCATCTGCCGCCGGGCGGTGTCATCGCCTTGGCCCATCATCGCGACGACCAGGCCGAGACCGTGCTGTTGCGGGCGCTGCGCGCCTCCGGCCCCGACGGCCTGGCCGGCATGGCCGGCGCGCGCCGCTTCGGCGGCGGCTGGCTGTGGCGGCCGTTGCTGGCGCTCCCGCGCAGTGCGCTGCTGGCCTATGCCGAAGCGCACGGTCTGCGCTGGATCGACGATCCCAGCAACGACACCGACGGCGCCGACCGCAATTTCGTGCGCAACCGCATCCTGCCGCTGCTGCGCACGCGCTGGCCCCAGGCCGGCGCCGCACTGGCCGACGTCGCCGCGCTTCAAGCCGAAAGCGTCGCCCTGCTCGACGTAGACGATGCATGTGCACTGGCCGATGCCCGCACGCTGGACCCGGCGGTGCTGCGGATCGATCGCCTGCAGCCGCTGCCGTCGGCGCGGCGCGGCCGCGTGCTGCGGCGCTGGATCCTCGAACGCGGACTCACGCCGCTGCCGCGCCAGGGAGCCGCCTGGTGCGATGCCACGCTCGACCGCAACGCGGACGACCGCACGCCGATCTTCGACTGGGCCGGCACCCGCCTGCAGCGCTGGCGCGACCTGCTGCACGCCGCGCCGATCCGCCCGCCCCTGCCCGCGGACATCGACGTGGCCTGGACCGGGACCGCTCCCCTGGCCTTGCCCGACGGTGACACCCTGCGCCTCGACGGTCCGCCGGCCGACGCCATGCCCTGGCGGGTCCGGGCCCGACGTGGCGGCGAGCGCATCGCCCAGCCGGGACGCATGCACTCGCACGCGCTGCGTCACGTGCTGCAGGCTCTCGGCGTGCCGCCGTGGGTGCGTGCCCGCCTGCCGCTGCTGTGCGACGGCGCGGGCCGCGTGCTGGCGGTCGGTGACCTGGCCTTCGACCGCGCCTTCGACACCTGGCTGCGCGACGGCGGACGCCGCCTGATCTGGCACACCGCGGCCCGGACCGGGCCCGGGCCGATCGCTTAGAATCGCGCCATGCCCAAGACCCCTGCCAAGGCGCCCTCCCCGGTCGCCGATTTCGAAACCGCGCTCTCCCAGCTCGAAGCCCTGGTCGAGTCGATGGAGGGGGGCGAGATGACGCTCGAAGACTCGCTCGGCGCCTACGAACGTGGCGTCGGCCTGTACCGGCGTTGCCAGCAGGCGCTCGAAGACGCGGAACTGCGCGTCAGACTGCTCAGCGATCCGGCCGCGCCCGAACGCGCGCAGCCGTTCGGCGCCCTCGACACCGACACCTCCGATGCCTGACGCGTCGCACGCGGTCGATCCCCGCATCGCCGCCTGGCGCGAACGCACCGACGCCGCGCTGCAGCGCGCGCTCGACGGCACCTGCGACAGCGCACCGCGCCTGCACGCCGCGATGCGCCATGCGGTGCTGCTGGGCGGCAAGCGCATGCGGCCGCTGCTGGTGCACGCCACCGCCGAGGCCTTCGGCGCCGCGCCGGGCCTCGCCGATGCGCCTGCGGTGGCGGTGGAGCTGATCCACGCCTATTCGCTGGTGCACGACGATCTGCCCGCGATGGACGACGACGCCCTGCGGCGTGGCCAGCCGACGGTGCACGTGGCCTTCGACGAGGCGACCGCGATCCTGGCCGGCGACGCGCTGCAGACGCTCGCGTTCACCACGCTGGCCGAGGCCGCCGCGCTGCCCGGGGCGACACGCCTGGCGATGGTCGCCGCGCTGGCGCGCGCCTCCGGCGCCGACGGCATGTGCGGCGGCCAGGCGCTCGATCTGGCGGCAACCGGTGACGGCGGTTCGATCGGCGTGGCCGCACTCGAGCGCCTGCACGCGATGAAGACCGGCGCCCTGCTGCGCGCCGCGGTCGCGCTCGGCGCACTGGCGGCGGGCGTCGATGCGGACGCGCGTGCGCGCCTGGACGACTTCGCCGACGCGCTGGGCCTCGCGTTCCAGATCCGCGACGACCTGCTCGACATCGAGGGCGACAGCGCCACGCTGGGCAAGACCGCCGGCAAGGACGTGGCCCAGGACAAGGCGACCTTCCCCGCCCTGATCGGCGTGGCGGCCTCGCGCGCGCGTCTGGCCGACCTCGCAACGCGCATGCACGACGCCCTGGCCCCGTTCGGGCCGAACGCCGCAGCGCTGGCCGAACTCGGTCGCCGCGCGATCGAACGCGATCACTGATCCGGCCCTGCGGCCCCGGCGCAGGCGGGCCGCGGCACGCGCCCCACGCCCGGCCCGGGCAGCGCTCGGCGGCACCGCGTGTGCGGATGCGAGCACCTGCTCGAACGACCCCGTCGTCGTCCGGCCTCGACACACCGCCATCCATCGACGCCGGCTCGCGCCCGGCGCCTGCCCGGCCGCGAAGTCGACGCTCAGCGCACCAGCCGGATCGTCAGCGGATACCGGTAGGTCTCGCCGCTCCAGGCGCGGATCGCGGCCACGATGCTGCACACCAGCCACGCCAGCGCCAGCGCAGCGGCGGCCGCCATCAGCACCAGGCCCAGCGGCAGGGTGACGATCGCACCGAGTCCGAGGGTCAGCACGGTCGCGCCGAGCAGGACCATGCCCAGCACGACGAGCGCACACGTGTAGAGAAACATGCTGATGTTGAAGTTCAGCGCCTCGCGTGCGTGCGCGGCGACGAAGGGACTGTCGTCGCGCTTGAGCAGATAGACGCCGCCGGCCACGGCCGCCCCGGCGGCACCGGAGATCCAGCTGGTCATCAGCGCGAGCACCAGCGCGCCGACGTGGACGCCGGCCGCCCACTGACGTTCGCTGGCCGCAGGGGCCGCCTGGGTCATCTGTGCGTACATCGCGCGCTCCTTGGAACGGGGGTCTTGACGCCACTATGGCACCGCCGCCGCGGCGCGCAACCCAACCGATGACAGGGTCGGCGCCCGTGCCGGCGCCGCGCTCCGGGCAAGAAAAAGCCCCGGCATGTGCCGGGGCTTCAGGAACGCACGATCGGTCGCGTTTACTTGACCAGACGCAGCGCCACCGGATAGCGGTAGGCCTCGCCCGCGTTGGCCTTGAGCCCGGCGATGATGCTGAAGACGATGCACAGCACCCACAGCGCGAAATTGATCAGCGCGCCGATCAGGATGATCGTCAGCACCATGCCGATGAGGTAGCCGATCAGCAGGGTGATCTGGAAATTCAGCGCTTCCTTGGACTGGTCGACGAGAAACCCCTTGTCGGCCTTGTCCTTGTTGATCAGCCAGACCACCAGCGGAACGATGAAGCTAAAGATGATGCCCGACAGGTGGGTCAGCATCGCGATGGTGCGGTCGTCCTGGCTGGCGCCAGCGACAGGTGTGTCGGTGTACGGATCCATGGCATTCCCCTGAGCGTTGAAGGTGGCAACCGGCTCGCCGCGTCGCGGCGCCCGTCAAGAATACCGTCAATCGGTTCCGGCAACGGTCATCGCACCCACCAGGATCGACCCTGTGCGCACGTGCGAACGGGTATCGACATCGGTGCCCACGGCCTCGATGCCGGCGAACATCTGCCGGAGATTGCCGGCGATGGTGATGCCGTCGACCGGGTGCTGGATCTCGCCGTTCTCCACCCAGAAGCCCGCCGCGCCGCGCGAGTAGTCACCGGTCACCGCGTTGACGCCCTGGCCCATCAGTTCGGTGACCAGCAGGCCGCGGCCCATGCCCCGCACCATCGCCTCCAGATCGCCGGTGTTCGGTGCGATCTCGAGATTGTGCACGCCGCCGGCATTGCCGGTGGTCTGCAGGCCGAGCTTGCGGGCCGAATAGCTGCCGAGCACGTAGCGCTGCAGCACGCCGGCCTCGACGATGGACGACTCGCGCGTGGCCACGCCCTCGGCATCGAAGGCCGACGACTGGAAGCCGCGCATCAGGAACGGACGCTCGCGGATGGAGAGCCAGTCGGGAAACAGCGGATGGCCGACGCTGTCGAGCAGGAAGCTCGCGCGCCGGTACAGGGCGCTGCCGGAAATCGCGCCGAGCAGGTGGCCGACCAGCGATCGGGCGATCTCGGCCTGGAACAGCACCGGATAGCGCCCGGTGGGGATCGGCCGCGGCTCCAGCCGCGCCAGCGCGCGCTGCGCGGCCCGGCGGCCGATCGCCTGGGCCGGCTCGAGGTCGCCGGGCGCGAGCGCGATGCTGTACCAGCCGTCGCGCTGCATGGCGTCGCCTTCGCCCGCGATCAACGCGCAGCCGACGCTGTGGTGGCTGCTGCGTTCGGCGCCGACGAACCCGTGGCTGTTGGCATAGACGCCGAGCGAGCGCGAGGTCGACACCGAGGCGCCGTCCGAATTGCGGATGCGCGCGTCGCCGTCGCGGCCCGCAGCCTCGCACGCCAGCGCGAGATCGACCGCGGCGTCGGCTTCCAGCGCCCACGGGTGCCAGCTGTCGAACTCGGGAAACCGGCCGTCGGCGCCGGGCCGCGCCATCAGGTCCGCGTCGGCCAGGCCGGATGCCGGGTCATCCTCGGTGAAGCGCGCGATCGCGCAGGCCTGGTCGACGGTCGCGTCCAGGCTGGCGTCGCGCAGATCGGCGGTACTGGCGCTGCCCTTGCGCGTGCCGAAATAAACCGTGACCGCGATGCCGCGGTCGCGGGTGGATTCGACGGTCTCCACCTCGCCCATGCGCACGTTGACGTTGAGGCCGGCGTCCTCGGAGCACGAGACCTCGGCCTGGCTGGCACCGGCCGCGCGGCAGCGCGCGAGCAGACGCTGCGACAGACCCGTCAGGGCCTCGAGGCGGGCCGGGGAGTCGTCCTCGTGCGGAACCGCGGCGTGGAGTACGGACATGGTCAATGGCTTATCCTGTTGCGATGAGAGGCGTAGACGAAGAAAGCGGCGAGTACCTCGGTCCCAGCCGCAAGCAGAACCGGCGCGAAGCCCTGGAAGTGCTGGCGCTGGCGGAGGCCCTGGTCGGGCTGCCCGACGGCCGGCTGGCCAAGCTGCCGGTGCCCGACAACCTGATGCCGCACATCGCCGAGACCCGGCGCATCACCTCGCACATCGCGCGCAAGCGGCAGATGGCGTTCCTGGCCAAGCAGATGCGCCGCGAGGACGACGACACCCTGCAGGCATTGCGCGACGCGCTCGACGCCGGCGGCGAAGCGGCACGCATCGACACTGCGCGTCTGCACCGTGCCGAGCAGTGGCGTCTGCGTCTGCTCGACGACGGCGACACCGCGCTGGCGGCGCTGCTGGACGAATATCCCCACGCCGATCGCCAGCGCCTGCGCCAGCTGGTGCGCAACGCGCTGGCCGAACGCGCGAAGAACAAGCCGCCGGCCGCCTTCCGCGAACTGTTCCGCGAATTGCGTGACGTGTTCGCCGGTGCCGGTGCCGCGGCGGCCGACGCCCGCGACGACGCGGCATACGACGGCGCCGACGACGACGCAGACGGCACGCACCAGGCGTGATGCCCCGTTTCGCCCGTAGAGGCGGAACCGTCGGACCTCACCGGGCGCGATCGCACGCCGCGCACGGTGCGCCGAGACGCGACGCCCGAATCCCGCGACCCCGCTGTCAAGCCTGCGTGCCGCCGACGGTGAGCTGATCGATCAGCAGCGACGGCTGGCCGACGCCGACCGGCACGCTCTGTCCGTCCTTGCCGCAGACACCGACGCCGTCGTCGAGCGCCATGTCGTGGCCGATCATGCGCACGCGCTGCATCGTCTCCGGGCCGTTGCCGATCAGCGTGGCGCCCTTGACCGGCGCGGTGATCTTCCCGTCCTCGATCAGGTAGGCCTCGGTGGCGGAGAACACGTACTTGCCGCTGGTGATGTCGACCTGGCCGCCGCCGAAGTTCACCGCGTACAGGCCCTTCTTGACCGAGCGGATCATGTCCTGCGGATCGTCCTGGCCGGCCAGCATGTAGGTGTTGGTCATGCGCGGCATCACCAGATGCGCGAAGGATTCGCGGCGACCGTTGCCGGTGGGCGCAACGCCGGTGAGGCGCGCGTTGAGCGTGTCCTGCATGTAGCCGGTGAGCACGCCGTCCTCGATCAGCGTAGTGCACTGCGTGGGCGTGCCCTCGTCGTCGACGTTGAGCGAACCGCGGCGGCCGTCGAGCGTGCCGTCGTCGACGATGGTCACGCCCGGAGACGCCACGCGCTGGCCGAGACGCCCGGCATAGGTGCTGGTGCCCTTGCGGTTGAAGTCGCCTTCCAGGCCGTGGCCGACCGCTTCGTGCAGCAGCACGCCGGGCCAGCCGGCGCCGAGCACCACCGGCATCACGCCGGCCGGCGCATCGATCGCGTCGAGATTCACCAGCGCCTGGCGCAGCGCTTCGCGGGCGAAATGCTCGGGGCGCCCGTCGCCGAGCAGCTCGGCGTAGGAATAGCGGCCGCCGTAGCCGGCATAACCGGATTCGCGCCGGCCGTTCTGCTCCACCAGCACCTGGATGTTGAGCCGCACCAGCGGTCGGACGTCACCGGCCAGCACCCCGTCGCTGCGCGCGATCAACACCGTGTCCACGCCACCCGACAGGCTGACCATCACCTGCTGCACGCGCGGATCGGCGGCGCGCAGCAGCCGGTCGATGCGGCGCAGGGCCTCGACCTTGTCGGCGCTGCCCAGCGCGTCGATCGGGTCGCTCGCGGGATACAGGTCGTGCGCGTGGCCGCGTGTGAGCGCCTGCGGGGCATGCGCGCGACCGTCACGGGCGATCGCGCGCGCGGACTGCGCCGCGCCCAGCAGCGCCACCGCGTCGATGTCGTCGGAGTAGGCGAAACCGGTCTTTTCGCCGCTGATCGCGCGCACGCCGACCCCCTGCTCGATCGCGTGCGAACCGCTCTTGACGATGCCGTCCTCGACCGACCAGCTCTCGCGCCGCGAATGCTGGAAATACAGGTCGCCGAAATCGATCCCCGGACCGAGCAGGGCCGAGAACGTGCGATCGAGGTTCACGGCGTCGAGGCCGGCGGGCAGCAGCAGGCGGCTTTGCGCGAGCGTCAGCGCGTCGCCGGTGGCGGTCTGGGAGTCGGTCATCGCTTAAGTGTGGGGGCACCGGCCGGAATGGCAAGCCGATCGGCGCACGCGCGCGCCGGTGATCGGACAGTCCGGCCGAACGGGCCGGCCGCATCGCTCGTGTCGGCGCAGCGGGCCATGCGATCGGCTCGAGGCATGTGGACGGGCGGCGGTCCCGAGGTGCGGTCGAAGCGCGGGTGCGCGCGGCATACGCCGTGAATCACCGCATCCGCGAGACCGGATGTCACCCGGCGCGGCGAGCGCAGCCAGACGCACCGCCGGCACCGCACGCAGGCGCGTGATGGATCCGCATGGCGGCGCGCTGCACGTCACGCATGCGGCGCGCCCGGCGGACGCGCGTCCTGCGCTAGTCCGCCGCCTGCGGTCGCGACGCCGGGGGCCGGGCCGGGGGCGTCTGCGCGCTGTCGCGTCGCTCGACGACCTCCACCTTGGGGTCCTGCCACGGACCGCTGACGTGATAGTTGCGCGCACCCATTTCGGCCAGCGGGCGACGCAGCACCGCGTTCGCGACCGCGCCCACGGCCGCGCCCACCGGCCCTGCGGTCAGCGCACCGACGGCAGGCAACAGGTTGCCGGTCTTGGGCAGCACTTCGATGGTCTGGTCGTGCGTACGCGCCTGCAGATCGGCGCTGCCGCGGATGCGGATCTCCGCGGCCGGTCCATCGATCGTCACGCCGTCGCTGCGTGCCTGACCGCCGCCGAAGCGGATGTCGCCGGCGATGCGGTTGAAGCCGAAGCCGCGGTTGAAGAAATCGCGGAAATCCAGGGTGAGCCGGCGCGGCAATTCGGTGAGGCTCAGCAGGCCCAGCACGCGTCCCGCGCCCGGGTCCACTTCCACCAGTTGGCCGTCCTTGACCGTCAACTGCAGCGAGCCCTGCAACGCGGCGATATCGAACGCGGCCGGCGGGCCGGGCCAGGCGGTGTCGAAATCCACCCGCCCCTGGCCGCCGACGATGCTGCCGGCGAATCCCAGGCCCGAGAGCAGACGACCGAAATCCTCGCTTTCGACATCGATCTCGACCGCGGTGCGTGCCGCCGTGCCGCGGCCGGTCCAGCGTCCGCTCGCCTCGATGCGGTGCTGCGGCGCGCGGATGCGCAGGTGATCGAGCACCAGGCCGCCTGCACCGGGACGGCTGCGCGCTTCGACCCGACCCAGTGCCAGTTCGCCGATGCGCAGGTCGTCGACCGTGAGCTGGACCGGCGGCACCGCGTCGGGATCAGAAGATTGCCGTGGGCTCCACCGTGTGGGGCGCCATGCACCTGCCGCAAAACCGAGAGATCATGATGGTGTCGAGCGGCGACGGCACCCTGCACTTGTACAAGTATCACTACCCGGACCAGCGACGCATCAAGGTGCGCGCTGCACTGTGCGCGAGCGTGCCTGTAGTGGGCGGCAGACGTCGTGACCTTCACGCGCGTGTGCCTCTTCACGCGGGGGTGCAGGACCCCAAGGGGCAGGAGCTGGGCGTGGCTGGCAGCGTGGAGCTGCTGGCGTCGCGCAACCTGTCCACTCAGCCCGTGAGCAGCTTGGACTGGAGCCCGGACAAGGAGGGCCTCTTCTGCTGCGCCGCGTTCGACCAGACCCTCAGGTGAGGCTGGGGTGGCGCTGGGCGCGCTTGCCAGCCTCGTGCACGCGACCTGCCCTTACCCCTGCTCTTGGTGCTGCTGCTCCGCTGCCGCTGCTGCGTGCAGAGTGGGTGTCGTGACCAAGCTCAAGACTGTGTGAACTCTCGGCCTGTGCGTCCATGGCGCTGCTGGCGACCTTTTTGCGCCTCTGGCGTTTGGGGCATTTGCAAAAGCATGCCGCGCCTGAGCAGCGTGGCAGCAGCGCTGCACACGGGAACAGGCGCTTGAAGACAAGTGAGCTGCACAAGGCAGAGGTGCGAAGGGGTCAATCACCCACCACGCAGGCGAGGGCAGAACGAGTCTGGGCAGCACACACCACAGGAGCCATTGAACCACAAGCAGCAGAGGAGAGCACGTCTGCGCGTCAGGGCCGTGATTGATTGAAAGGGGGGCCGGAACTCAAGGGTCATCAAACTGGGCAAGCGAGCAGCGCCAGCAGAGACGGGCGGCGTTTGAGGCGTGCAGAGGACTGCCTGCCTTGAACAGCACGGTTGAAGCAAACGAAGCCAGAGAGGCGTGAGGCGGTCTTCTCTATGGTTAAATAGAGGCACGCGCCTCTGTGCGTGGCGCGGCCACGGCCAACCCGGACCAAACAGGACCTCGGGGTGGGGCGGATGAGCGAGCAGCAGCCTGTGCGGAGAAACCATGTGGAACCTTGCCATCGGGGACATCTGTGGTGGTGCGTGTGCCTGCGTGTGGCCGCGTGCGTGAGTGTGCGACATCCCCCGCCAAGGCTCGTGCCAAATGCTCAGTGAGCAGACTCCTCCCTGCCTCTCGCCGGCCGTCCTCTCGCCAATGTGACTGTACACCGAGCGTGCGGGGCGAACCGTCCAGGTACAGGGGTCCTCGGGGGGTCCTCGGGGGTGTGGAGGGCAC
>VFQP010003780.1_pt1 | contig 14931 bp, 10 predicted proteins | sample 3512351 | NCBI WGS metagenome assembly VFQP01 (sample SAMN10412372, study PRJNA504923) | tailings metagenome | isolation source: Relicate 1 Philex TSF1 revegetated site | place: Philippines: Tuba, Benguet | collected 2017-08-29 | reverse complement strand
GCGCACGTCGCAGGGCGCCACAAAACGCTTCTGGTACAGCGTGCCCACGGTGATGCCCAGCAGCGCCACCACGGCAAACGAGAGGTTGAGCCAGGTGGCATGGTCGCCCGGCCCGCCGGCGCCGAACTTGCGCGAGACCACCAGCACCAGCCCGGCAAAACCCAGCAGCAGGCCGGCCCACTGGCGCCGGTTGACCTGGCCGCCGCTGCCGGCCAGCCACACGGCGGTGAGCACCGGCTGCAGGCCCACGATGAGCGCGGTGAGCCCCGAACCCATGCCGGCCTTGACCGCTGCCCAGACGCCACCGAGGTAGATGCCGTGCATGAGGATGCCGGTGATGCCCAAGTGCAGCCACTGCATGCGGTCGCGCGGCCAGGCCACGCGGGTCAGCCAGATCCACGGCAGGAAACAGGCGATGGAGAGCGCGTAGCGCACCGCCAGGAACTTGAACGGCGGCGCGTGCGGCATGCCGTAGCGCGCCACGATGAACCCCGTGCTCCAGATCAGCACGAACACCCAGGGCATGGCCCGCAGCCAGGCGTTGCTGCCGTCGGCCCTCGTGCTGGCGGTGCTCATCGGGCGCGGGCCCGGATTTCGGGAATGGCCTTCTGCAGGTAATACACCATGGACCAGACCGTGAGCACGGCGGCGGCCCAGATCAGCCAGGTGCCCCACAGCCGCGTGTCGATGACGCCGAACAGCGGGCCGTCGTAGAGCAGGAAGGGAATGGCCACCATCTGCACCGTGGTCTTGAGCTTGCCGATCATGTGCACCGCCACGCTCTTGGTGGCGCCGATGATGGCCATCCACTCGCGCAGCGACGAGATGGCGATCTCGCGGCCGATGATGATGAGCGCCACGAACACGTCGGCCCGGTCCAGGTGCACCAGCGCCAGCACGCAGGCGCAGACCAGGAACTTGTCGGCCACGGGATCAAGGAAGGCGCCGAAGGCCGAGGTCTGGTTGAGCTTGCGCGCCAGGTAGCCATCGGCCCAGTCGGTCAGGGCGAACACCACGAACATCACGGTGGCGATCAGGTTGGCGCGGGCCGGTGACAGGCCGTCCACGTAGAACACCCCCACGATCAGCGGGATGGCCACGATGCGCGCCCAGGTCAGCAGGGTCGGGAGGTTGAAGAACATGGCGTGCGATTATGCGCCGCGTTCCGGCTCAGCGCAGGGCGCGGTAGATGGCTTCGGCCAGCTCGCGGGAGATGCCCTCCACCGTGGTCATGTCCTCCACGCTGGCCGAGGCCACCCCGCGCACGCCGCCAAAGCGCTGGATCAGCCGCGCACGCTTCTTGGGCCCCACGCCCGGAATGTCTTCCAGCTGGCTGCCGCCCGTGCGCACCTTGGCGCGCTGGGCCCGCATGCCGGTGATGGCGAAGCGGTGGGCCTCGTCGCGTATCTGCGCCACCAGCATCAGCGCGGCCGAGTCCTTGCCCAGATAGACCTTCTCGCGGCCATCGGCAAACACCAGCTCTTCCAGCCCCACCTTACGGCCCTCGCCCTTTTCCACGCCCACCAGCAGGCCCAGGTCCAGACCCAACTGCTCGAACACCTCGCGCGCCGCACTGATCTGGCCCTTGCCACCGTCCACCAGCACCAGGTCGGGCAGGCGCTGGCCGGCCACGGTGACGTTGCCCGCGCTGCCGGCCTCGCGCGCCGCTTCGGCCAGCTTGGTGTAGCGGCGGGTCAGCACCTGGCGCATGGCGGCGTAGTCGTCGCCGGGCGTGATGCCCTCGATGTTGAAGCGCCGGTACTGGCTGCCCTGCATCTTGTGACCCTCGAACACCACACACGAGGCCTGGGTCGACTCGCCCGCGGTGTGCGAGATGTCGAAACACTCGATGCGCAGCGTGTCCAGCGTCTCACCCTCCAGCCCCAAGGCATCGGCCAGCGCGCGGGTGCGCGCCTGCTGCGAGCCCTCTTCGGCCAGCAGCCGCGCCAGCTGCAGGCCGGCGTTGGTCTGCGCCATCTCCAGCCACACGCGGCGCTGCTCGCGCGGCTGGTGCACGGTGTGCAGCTTCACACCGGTCTGCTCGGTCAGGGCGTCCACCAGCTCGGTGCGCACCGCATGCCCCAGCACCAGCGTGGGCGGCGGCGGGGTGTCGATGTAGTGCTGCGCCATGAAGGCCTCCAGCACCTGCTGCTCGATGGGCAGGGCCTCGCCCTCCACCGCAGCGAGCGCGTCGGCGTCGTCCACGTGGGCCGGGAAGTAGGCGCGGTCACCCAGGTGGCGACCGCCGCGCACCATGGCCAGGTTCACACAGGCCTTGCCGCCTTGCACCTTTACGGCCAGCACGTCCACGTCCATGTCGCTGCCGGTCTCCATGGCCTGCTGGTGCAGCACCTTGGACAGGGCCGAGACCTGGTTGCGGATCTCGGCCGCCTGTTCGAACTCCAGCGCGTCGGCGTGTTTCATCATGCGCGCCTGCAATTCGTCCAGCAGCGTCTGCGTTTCACCGCCCAGGAAATCGGCCGCGTGGCGCACGTCCTCGGCGTAGCGCTCGCGCGAGACCTGCTCCACACACGGCCCGGAACAGCGCTTGATCTGGTACAGCAGGCAGGGCCGGGTGCGGTTCTTGAACACCGTGTCCTCGCAGGTGCGCAGCCGGAACACCTTCTGCAGCAGCTGTATGGATTCTTTCACCGCCCAGGCGCTGGGGTACGGCCCGAAATACTGGTGCCGCTTGTCCACCGCGCCCCGGTAGTAGCTCATGCGCGGGAACGGCCCGCCGCTCAGGCGCAGGTAGGGGTAGCTCTTGTCGTCCCGGAACAGGATGTTGAACCGCGGGTTCTGGGTCTTGATGAGGTTGTTTTCCAGCAGCAGCGCTTCAGCCTCGGAGCGCACCACGGTGGTGTCCAGCCGCACGATCTTGCTGACCATGTGGCCGATGCGCGTGCCGTCGTGGTTCTTCTGGAAATAGCTGCTGACCCGCTTCTTGAGGTTGCGCGCCTTGCCCACGTACAGCAGGGCCCCGGCGGCGTCGAAATAGCGGTACACCCCGGGCAGCGCGGGCAGCGCGGCCACCTGGGCCAGCAGTTCGCTGCTGTGCGTGGGCTTGTCGGCGTCGGGCGTGGCGTCTGTCATGGGCGCTATTGTGGACAATGCGCGCCATGCTTTCACCGCTCTGGGATGTTTTCTGCACCGTGGTCGACAACCACGGCGACATCGGCGTGTGCTGGCGGCTGGCACGTGGCCTGGCGGCGCGCGGCCAGCGCGTGCGGCTGTGGGTGGACGACGCGTCTGCCCTGGACTGGATGGCACCCGGCGGCGCGCCAGGCGTGGACGTGCGGCCCTGGCGTGGCGAGCCGCCCACGGGCCTGCCACCGGGCCAGGTGCTGGTGGAGGCCTTCGGCTGCGACATTCCACCCGCCTGGGTGTTGGCCGTGGCGCCGCAGCCCGGGCCCTGGATCAACCTGGAATACCTGAGCGCCGAAGGCTACGTGGCGCGCATGCACCGCCTGCCCTCGCCCGTGCTCAGCGGGCCACTGGCCGGCCGCACCAAACACTTCTTCTACCCCGGCTTCACGCCCGGCACCGGCGGCCTGCTGCGCGAAGCCGACCTGGACCGCCGCCAGGCCCGCTTCGACCGCACGGCCTGGCTGCAACAGCACGCCAGCGGCTGGCAAGGCGAGGCCGTGCACAGCCTGTTCTGCTACGAACCCGCCGGCCTGGGCGCCTGGCTGGACCGGTTGCGCCAGCCGGACCAGCCACCCACCCGCCTGCTGGTGGCCCCGGGGCGCCCGGCCGCTGCCGTGCGCAGCCACCTGGGGCCGGAGGCGGCACACGGCCCGCTGCACATCACCTGGCGCGAACCCTGCAGCCAAGACGCTTTCGACGAGGTGCTGTGGGCCAGCGACACCAACTGGGTGCGCGGCGAGGACTCGCTGGTGCGCGCCCTGTGGGCTGGCAAGCCCTTCGTCTGGCACATCTACCCGCAGCACGACGGCGCGCACCACGCCAAGCTGGCCGCCTTTCTGGACTGGCTGGACGCACCACCCGGCCTGCGCGAGGTACACCGCTGCTGGAACGCCGACACGCCCCAGGGCATGCCGCCTCACGATCCGGCCGACTGGTCCCCCTGCGTGGTCCGGGCGCGCGAGCGGCTGCTGGCCCAGCCCGACCTGGTGTCGCAGTTGCTGGAGGCGCTGCCGGGTATCACGCCACGCTGACCAGCGGCGCCGGATTCAGGGCTCACGGCCATCGGCCATGGCGGGCGCCGCCCGCAAAAACGCCTCACGCAACAGCGCCAGCGCCGGCAGTTCGGGCGCCGGGCCCCGGTGGGTCAGCATCACCACCGTGCTGGGCGGGAAGGCCGGCACGATGCGGACCTGGCGCAGCGTGGCCGCCTGCTGGCGGAACGCCCCTATGGGCACCACCGCCAGCAGCCCGGTGTGCGCCACCAGCCCCATGGCGATGTGGAAAGACTCCGTTTCGATACGCGCCGGCGGCGGCACCAGACCGGCGGCCAGAAAGGCGCGATCAAAGGCCTTGCGGCTGGCGCTCTCGCGGGGCATGAGCACCCAGTCGTGCCCCTGCAGGTCCTGCAACGGCACCTGGCGCCGCCGCGCCAGCGGGTGGCCGCTGGCCGCCACCACCACGGTGGACTGGCTCCACAGCGGCGTGATGTGGAACGGCTCCAGCATCTGCGGCGTGACGTCACCGCCCAGCACGCCCACCACGCCGTCCACCTCGGCCTCGCGCAACAGGCGGACCAACTGCTCCACCGTGCCCAGTTGCAACGCCAGGCGCGGCAGTTGCCCGGCCTGCGACAGGTCGGCCACCACGCGGCTCAGGGCGTCCAGCCCCACCAGCGGCAGCAGGCCCAGGCGCACCAGCGGCAGCTCGGGCCCGTTGTCCAGCGCGGTGGTGGCGGCATCCACCGCGCCCAGGGCTACCCGCAGGCGGTCCAGCACGTGCCGGCCCTGCGGGTTCAGTTGCCCGCCGCGCGCGTTGCGCTCCACCAGCGGCAGCCCCAAAGCGTTCTCCAGCTCGTGCAGCAGCTTGGTCGCACCCGGCTGGCTGATGCGCAGGGCTTCGGCCGCCGCGCTCAGGGAGCCGCGCCGCGCCACCAGGTCCAGCAACCGGAAGTGGCGGACCTTGAGCCGCTCGATGCGGTGGGCCGGCACTGGCAGGATTGACGAACCCTCAGCCGATGGCATTTCGTTTCGTGATATCTCCATAGCATTTCTGTAATTGTTTTTGATGACTTCGGAGTTTAGATTCCATCGCACCGCCTGGGCGGAAACACCGACAAACCGACTGGAGACAAACATGCGTTCGATCAAGCCACTCGCCCTGGCCGGGCTGTGCCTGCTGGGCACCCTGCTGGCCCAGCCAGCCGCCGCCCAGCCCTACCCCAACCGCCCGGTGAAGATCGTGGTGCCGTTCGCGGCTGGTGGTGGCCCCGACATCGAGGCCCGCCGCCTGGGCACCAAGCTGGCTCCTCTGATCGGCAACGCCGTGGTGGTGGAAAACCGCGTGGGTGCGGCCGGCATACTGGCGGCCGAGGTGGTCACGCAGGCCGCGCCCGACGGCTACACCCTCCTGGCCGGCTCGGTGTCTCAGGTGGTGCAGAAGGTGCTGCGCCCCGAGGCCCGGTTCGACCCGTTGACCACCTTCATCCCGGTCACGCAGATGAGCAGTTCGCCCACGGTGCTGCTGGTGCCGGCGGATTCGCCCATCCAGACCGTCAAGGAGCTGGAAGCCCTCATCAAAAGCCAGCCCGGCCAGCTCAACTACGGCTCCGGCGGCATCGGCACGGCCGCGCACCTGGCGGGCGCCACCTTCGCCAGCCAGCTCAAGCTCAACGCCATCCACGTGCCCTACCGGGGCTCGGTGGAACTGATGCCTGCGCTGCTGGGCAAACAGATCCAGTTCGCCTTCCCCATCGCCGGCACGGCGGTGCCACACGTCAAGTCGGGCAAAGCACGGGCCCTGGCCGTCACCGGCGCCAAACGCCTGGCCTCGCTGCCCGACGTGCCCACGCTCAAGGAAATCTACAACGACGACCTCATGGTGCAGGAAGCCTGGGGCGGCCTGTGGGTGCCTGCGGGCACGCCGCAGCCGGTGGTGCAGCACATCTTCAACGCCACCCGGCAGGCTCTGCAGGACCCGGAGCTGCGCGAGCACTTCCAGAGCACCGGTTCGGTGGTGGACATGTCTGAATCGCCAGCGGCCTTCCTGGCCTTCATGAAGGCGGAAACCGCCAAGTGGACGCGCATCATCCAGATCGCCGGCGTGAAGGCGGAATGAACATGGGCATGGGCGCGCTCGAAGGCATCCGGGTCCTGGACCTGTCCCATGTGATCGCGGGGCCGACCGCCTCGCACTACCTGGCGCTCGAAGGGGCGGAGGTGATCAAGGTCGAGCCACCGGCGCGCGGCGACATCCTGCGCGGTGGCCGGCCGGCCCAGGCGCTGGATGAAGGCGTGTCGGTCGGCTTCGCGGCCATCAACGGGGGCAAACGCTCGCTGGCCATCGACCTCAAGCACCCCGAGGCCCGCCCCGTCATCGAGGCGCTGGTGGCAGGCTGCGACGTCTTCATCGAGAACTACCGCCCTGGCGCGATCGCCCGCCTGGGGCTGGACCACGCCAGCGTCTCGCGGCTTCGGCCCGACATCGTCTACGCCTCCATCTCGGGCTTCGGCCAGCGCGGCGACTGGGCCGGCCGCCCGGCCTACGACCACGTGGTGCAGTCCGCCATGGGCATGAGCAGCCTGCAGGGCGACGCCTCGCAGGACCCGATGAAGGTGGGCTTTCCGGTGGTGGACACCGCCACCGGCATGCTGGCCGCACAGGCCATTGCCATGGCGCTGCTGCGCCGCTTTCGCACCGGGCAAGGCGCCCATCTGGACATTTCCATGTCGCAGGCGGCGCTGCAGCTGATGTGGCCCGAGGTGAGCAAGGTGGACCACAGCGGCGAGGACTCACCCCGCGTGGGCAACCGCGGCTTCACCGGCAGCCCGGGCGCCGCGACCTTCGAATGCGCGGACGGCTGGCTCTCCACCGCCGCCAACACCTCGCAGCAGTTCCGCGCCCTGTGCGAGGTGCTGGGTCTGCACGACGTGCCCGACAACCCCGAACTGCTGGCCCACGAGGCCATGGCGGCCGGCGGCTTCGTGGCCGCCCGCGACCCCGCGCGGCTGCACGTGCTCATTGCCACCGCCATGCGCCAGCGCCCCAAGGCCGAGCTGGAGCAGGCCCTGGCCGCGCGCGGCGTGCCCTGCTCGGTGTTGCGCACCCTGGCAGAGACCCTGGCCACCGTGACCACCGGCAATCACATGACACTGCCGCTGCGCGAAACCCGCTACCCCGGCGGCACCGTGCGCGACTTCGCGGCTGGCTACCTGCGCGACGGCGACGCCGGCCAGGCGCTCGCGCCCGCGCCCCGGCTGGGGCAGCACACGGCGGCGATTCTGGGCGATCTGGGTCTGGGGGCGGACGACATCGGGCGGCTGAACGCGCAGGGTGTCGTGCGGATTGGTTAAAATCGCAGGTTTTGCGACGGGCCACGGCCCGCCTTGCCGCCGGACGTTCCGCATGGGGTGGGACCCCGCCCCGCGGCTGGACCCCTACCAACTCCCAGATCCATCATGAAAATCGCTCAAGAAATCCGCGCTGGCAACGTCATCATGCACGGCAAGGACCCGATGATCGTCCTGCGCACCGAATACGCCCGTGGCGGCCGTGGCGCGGCCACCGTCCGCATGAAGCTCAAGGGCCTGCTGGGCAACATCGGCACCGAAGTCGTGTTCAAGGCCGACGACAAGATGGACCAGATCATCCTGGACCACAAGGAGTGCACCTACTCCTACTTCGCCGACCCCATGTACGTGTTCATGGACGCCGACTTCAACCAGTACGAGGTGGAAGCCGAGAACATGGGCGACGCCCTGAACTACCTCGAAGACGGCATGGCCGTCGAGGTGGTGTTCTACGAAGGCAAGGCCATCTCGGTCGAGCTGCCCACCAGCCTGGTGCGCGAAATCACCTGGACCGAACCCGCCGTCAAGGGCGACACCTCGGGCAAGGTGCTCAAACCGGCCAAGATCGCCACCGGCTTCGAAGTGCCCGTGCCGCTGTTCGTGGACCAGGGCGACAAGATCGAGATCGACACCCGCACCGGCGAGTACCGCAAGCGGGTCTGACGTAGCCCCCACGCTCCGCCGCTGCGCGGGTCGCTGCCCCCCGAGGGGGCTGGCCTCCCTTGGGGCGGCCCGGCGGGAGTCCGACCCGCTCCCTGAATCAGGCTCCCGCGTGGAGCCTTTTTTGTGCCCTGTCGCACCCGCTCACTGAGCTACAGTCGGCCCATGGAAACCACCCAGAACCTCTCCGAATCCCGCCTGGCCGACGCCTGGGCCGAACTGCAGGCCCACGCCAACAACGGCAACCCGCTCAAGGCCGACGCCTACCGCCTGGCCTTTGCCGACCCCGAATTCCTGCTGCGGCGCGAGACGCGCGGCATCCGCTTCCAGCTCGAATTCCTGAAGCCCGACCTGGAACAGCAGATGCGCGGCATCGAGAACACGGTGGTGGTGTTCGGTGGCGCGCGCTTCCGTTCACCCGAAGACGCGCAGGCCCAACTGGCCGAAGCCGAGGCCGGCGGCGACACCGCGGCGCTGGCTCGCGCCCGCGCCGCCGTGCGCAACGCTCACTACTACGAAGAGGCCCGCCGTTTCGCCCGGCTGGTGGCCGAATACAGCCAGCGCTGCAGCGAAAGGGACCGGCTCTACATCTGCACCGGTGGTGGCCCCGGCGTGATGGAGGCGGCCAACCGGGGGGCGCACGACGTGGGCGCGCCCAACGTGGGGCTGAACATCGCCCTGCCCCACGAGCAGCAGGCCAACCCCTACATCACGCCCGAGCTGTGCTTCAAGTTCCACTACTTCGCGCTGCGCAAGATGCACTTCCTGATGCGCGCGAAGGCCCTGCTGGCGTTCCCTGGCGGTTTCGGCACGCTGGACGAGCTGTTCGAGGTGCTGACGCTGGTGCAGACGAAAAAGGCCAAGCCGGTGCCCATCCTGCTGTTTGGCACCGACTACTGGAAACGGCTGATCAACTTTGACGTGCTGGTCGAGGAAGGCACCATCTCGCCCGAAGACCTCAAGCTGTTCCAGTACGTGGACGACCCGCAGGTCGCGTGGGACGCGATCCTGCGGTTCTACGACATGCCGAACTGAGCCCCCACGCTCCGCCACTGCGCGGGTCGCTGCCCCCCGAGGGGGCTGGGCCGCCTCGGGAGCGGCCCGGCGGCGGCCCTCGCCCGTCTCACATCAGGAATCAGCGGACCAGCCGCCGCCCAGGGCCTTGTAAAGGGCCAGGCGGTTGCGCGCCACCTCCACGCGGGCCGACACCACGGCCTGCTGGGCCGCGAACAGCGAGCGCTGCGCGTCCAGCGCCTCCAGGGCGCTGGCCACGCCCTGCTGCAGGCGCAGGTCCGACAGGCGGGCGCGTTCGCGCTCGGCCGTCTCCAGCGCCTGCTGGGCCTTGAGCTGGTCGGCCAAAGCCGCCTCGCCAGCCAACGCGTCGGCCACTTCGCGGAAGGCGGTCTGTATGGCCTTCTCGTACTGCGCCACGGCGATCTTCTGCCCCACCTGCGCACTGTCCAGATTGGCCTGGTTGCGACCGGCGTCAAAAATGGGCAGCAGCAGCTGCGGCGCCAGGGTGAAGCCCCAGGAACCGTCCTTGAACAGCCCCGACAACGAGGTGCTGGCCGTGCCCACACCCGCCGTCAACGTGATGCGCGGGAAGAAGGCCGCACGGGCCGCGCCGATCTGGGCATTGGCCGCCACCAGTTGCTGCTCGGCCGCGCGGATGTCGGGCCGGGCCAGCAGCACGTCCGAGGGCACGCCCACCGGCACGACGGCAAAACCGGCCAGGGCGGCCTGGCCGGCCGGCAGCTCGCTGGCCGCCACGGGGCGGCCCACCAGCACGTTCAGGGCGTTGATGGCCAGTTGCCGCGCACGCTGCTGCTGGGCCAGGGTGGCACGCGCCGACTCGGTCAGCGACTCGGCCTGGCGCAGGTCCAGGGCCGAGTTGGTGCCACGGTCGAAACGCAGGCGTGTCAGGCGCAGCGAGTCCTCGCGCGTGGCCAGGGTCTGGCGCGTCAGGGCCAGCTGCAGGTCGGCCGACTGCACATCCAGCCAGGCGCTGCCCACGGCGGACACCAGGCTGATCTGCGCGGCCTTGCGGCCCTCTTCGGTGGCCAGGTACTGCGCCAGCGCGGCTTCGCGCAGACTGGCGATGCGGCCGAAGAAGTCGATTTCCCAGGCGCTGATGGCCAGCCCCACCGAGTAGGTGCTGGCGATGCCACCGTTGCCGTTGGGCTGGCGGTTGCCAGCGGCCTGCAGCCCCACGGTGGGGAACGGGTCGGCACGGCGCACCTGGAACTGGGCCTGGGCCTGTTCCATCTGCAGCGTAGCCACGCGCAGGTCGCGGTTGTTGTCCAGCGCCACCTGCACCAGGTGGCGCAGGCCGGCGTCGCCCACGAAGTCCTGCCAGCGCAGATCGGCGGCCTTGCCGGCCTGCGCACCGCCAGCAGCAAACTGGGCCGGCAGATCCACCGGCGGGCGTTCGTAGGTGGGCAGTTGCGAGCAGGCGGCCAGGAAAGCCGCACCGGCCAGCAGCGTCAGACGAAAGCTTGAGGTCATAGGTTTCACTCCCGTCTCACTCATGGTGGCTCACACCCATGTGGGCGGCGTCAGCGGCGTGCAGTCGGCGCTGGCGGTCGCTGCCCTTGAACAGGCCACGCACGACGACGAAGAACAGCGGCACGAACACCACGGCCAGCACCGTGCCGGTGAGCATGCCCCCGATCACGCCGGTGCCGATGGCCCGCTGGCTGGCCGAGCCCGCACCACTGGCAATGGCCAGCGGCAGCACGCCCATGGTGAAGGCCAGCGAGGTCATGATGATGGGGCGGAAGCGCAGGTGTGCCGCCTCGATGGCCGACTCGATCAGCGAACGGCCCTGGGCCTGGAGGTCCTTGGCGAACTCGATGATCAGGATGGCGTTCTTGGCCGACAGACCGATGATGGTGATCAGGCCGACCTGGAAGTACACGTCGTTGGACAGCCCGCGCCCCCAGGTGGCCAGCAGCACGCCCAGCACGCCCAGTGGCACCACCAGAATCACCGCCAGCGGAATCGTCCAGCTCTCGTACAGCGCGGCCAGGCAGAGGAACACCGCCAGGATGGCAAAGGCGTAGAGGATGACGGCCTGGGAACCCGCCAGTTTTTCCTCGCGCGACTGGCCGGTCCATTCGAAGCCCATGCCCTGCGGCAGCTGGGCGGCGAGCTTTTCCATCTCGGCCATGGCAGCACCCGTGCTCTGGCCCGGCGCGGCCGCACCGCTGATGCGCATGGCGGGGTAGCCGTTGTAGCGCACGGTCTGCATGGGGCCGTTCACCCAGTGGGTGCTGGCAAAGGCCGACAGCGGCACCGCCTGCCCCCGGCTGTTGAGCACGTTCAGGCGCAGCAGGTCTTCGGGCTGCATGCGGGCCTTGGCATCGGCCTGCACCACCACGCGCTGCAGGCGTCCGGCGTTGGGGAAGTCGTTCACGTAGGACGAGCCCAGCGTGGTGGAGATGGCGGCGTTGATGGCATCGAAGCCCACGCCCAGCGCGTTGGCGCGGTCGCGGTCGATGTCGATCTGCAGCTGCGGCGCGTCTTCCAGGCCATCGGGGCGCACCTGGGTCAGCACCTTGCTCTGCGAGGCCATGCCCAGCAGCTGGTTGCGGGCGTTCACCAGGGCGTCGCGGCCCAGGCCGGCGCGGTCCTGCAGGCGGAAGCTGAAGCCCGACGAGGCGCCCAGCTCCGGAATCGGCGGCGGGCTCAGCGGGTAGATGAAGGCATCGCGTATGCCCATGAGGGCGCCAAACGCGCGCCCGGCCACCGCCTCGGCGCTGCTGCCGGGTGCCTTGCGCTCGTCCCAGTCCTTCAGGGTCACGAAGGCCAGGCCCGCGTTCTGCCCCTGGCCGGAGAACGAGAAGCCCATCACCGCCACCATGCTCTGAACCTCGGGCTGCTTGAGGATGAAGCCTTCCACCTGCTCCATCACGGAGCGGGTGCGCTCCTGTGTGGCACCGGGCGGCAGCTGCACGTTCACGATGATGTAGCCCTGGTCTTCGCCGGGCAGGAAGGACGTGGGCAGGCGGGTGTAGAACCAGCCGGCCGCCGCTGCGATGGCCAGGTAGATCACCATCCAGCGGCCGGCACGCGGCAGCAGCCGCGCCACGCCGGATTCATAGCCCTTGGCGGTGCGCGCGAAGCCGCGGTTGAACCAGCCAAAGAAGCCGGTCTTGGCGTGCGCGTGGCCGGCCTGCACGGGCTTGAGCAGCGTGGCACACAGCGCCGGCGTGAGCGACAGCGCCATGAAGGCCGAGAACGCGATGGACGCCACCATCACCGCCGCAAACTGGCGGTAGATGTTGCCGACCGAACCGCTGAAGAACGCCAGCGGCACGAACACCGAGATCAGCACCACGGTCACGCCCACGATGGCACCCGAGATCTGGCCCATGGCCTTGCGGGTGGCCTCCAGAGGCGACAGGCCCTCCTCGCTCATGATGCGCTCGACGTTCTCCACCACCACGATGGCGTCGTCCACCACGATGCCGATCACCAGCACCATGCCGAACATGGTCAGCACGTTGATGGAGAAGCCCAGCGTGAGCAAGGTGGCGAAGGTGCCCAGCAGGGCCACCGGCACCACGATGGTGGGAATCAGCGTGTAGCGCCAGTTCTGCAGGAACAGGAACATCACCAGGAACACCAGCGCCACCGCTTCGAGCAGCGTCTCGGCCACCTGCTTGATGGAGATGTCCACGAAGCGCGAGCTGTCGTAGGGGATGTCCCACTTCACGCCCTGCGGGAAGAACTTCTCGATCTCGTGGAACTTGGCGCGCACCGCACGGGCGGTGGCCAGCGCGTTGCCGCTGGGCGAGAGCTGCACGCCGATGCCGGTGGAGGGTTTGCCGTTCAGGCGGGCCGAGGTGGCATAACCCTGGGCGCCCAGCTCGATGCGGGCCACGTCCTTCAGACGCACGGTGGAGCCGTCGGCGTTGGCGCGCAGCACCACGTTGCCAAAGGCCTCCACGCTGCCGAGCTGACCGTTGACCACCACGGTGGCGGCGATCTGCTGGCCGGCGATGTTGGGCAAGGCGCCGATCTCGCCGCCGGCCACCTGGGCGTTCTGCGCCCGGATGGCAGCGGTCACGTCGGCCGCGCTCAGGTTGTAGCCCAGCAGCTTGGCCGGATCGACCCACACGCGCATGGCGAACTCGGTGCCGAACAGCTGCACCTGGCCCACACCGGGCAGGCGCTGCAGTTCGGGCACCACACTGCGTGCGGCGTAGTCACCCAGCACCACCGGGTCCTGCGCCGGATCGTCCGACGACAGGATGGCGAACAGCAGGAAGTTGTTCTGCGACTTGTCCACCCGCACGCCCTGCTGCGTCACCGCAGCGGGCAGGCGCGGCGTGGCACGCGAGAGCCGGTTCTGCACGTCCACCTGCGCCAGGTCGGGGTCGGTGCCGGGCTCGAAACTCAGCGTGATGTTGCCGGTGCCATCGGCCTGCGCCACCGACTCCATGTAGATGAGGCCGGGCGAGCCGTTCATCTCGCGCTCGATCACGGACAACACGCTGTCTTCCAGCGTCTTGGCCGATGCGCCCGGGTAGGCGGCAGCGATGACGATGCCCGGTGGTGCCACCGGCGGGTACTGGGCGATGGGCAGCTGCGTGATGGACACGCCGCCGATCACCAGGATGAAGAGCGCGATCACCCACGCGAAGATGGGTCGCTCGATGAAGAACTTCGCCATGCGGATGTCCTCAGTTCTTCGCGGCGGGCTGGCCGTTGGCCGCAGCGGCGGCTGGCGCCGGCGTCCACGGCACGGCCTTCACCGGTGCATCGGGCGGCACCATCATGAGCTTCTGGAAGCCGTCCACCATCACCTGCTCACCCGCCTTGAGGCCGTCGAGCACCACCCACTGGCCGTTCTGCTGGCCACCCACCTTGATGGTACGCGGCGAACGTTTGCCTTCGGCATCGATGATGGTCACCGTGTCGCCCTGGGCGTTGCGGGTCACGGCCTGCTGCGGCAGCGTGATGGCACCAGTGGCCTGGGCCTGCTCCAGCCGCACGCGCACGTACAGGCCGGGCAGCAGGCGGCCGCCGGGGTTGGGCACTTCGGCGCGCAGGGTAATCTGACCAGTGGCGCTGTCCACCGTCAGGTCGGCAAACAGCAGCTTGCCCGGCTGCGGGTGCTCGGAGCCGTCTTCCAGCACCACGCGCACGCTGGCGGACTTGCCGTTGCGTTTGAACTGCCCGCCCTCGATGGCCTTGGTCAGGCGCAGCACGTCGGCGGCCGACTGGGTGAAGTTCACGTACAGCGGATCGATCTGCTGGATCACGGCCAGGGCCGTGGCCTCGCCCTGCCCCACCAGCGCGCCTTCCGTCACCAGCGCACGGCCGATGCGGCCCGAGATGGGCGCGGTCACGTTGGCGTAGTCGCGGTTGATGCGGGCCGTCTGCACGGCGGCACGTGCCAGGGCCACGTCCGCACCGGCGGCACGCTGCGCGGCCTCGGCGTTGACGAAGTCCTGCTGGCTCACGGCGCGCTCGGACAGCAGCGGCCGGTAACGGTCCACCGTGGCGGTGGCCTGGGCCAGCTGGGCCTCGGCCTTCACCAGTTGCGCCTGGGCGCTGGCCAATGCCGCGTCGTAAGGCGCCGCGTCGATGGCGAACAGCGCCTGGCCAGCCTTGACGTCACTGCCCTCATTGAACAGGCGTTTTTGCAGGATGCCGGCCGCGCGGGCGCGCACCTGGGCCACGCGCGAGGCCTCCAGACGGCCCGGCAACTCGGTCGTCAGGCCCACATCGCCCGGCTGCACCGTGACCACCCCCACTTCCATGGGCGGCA
>VFQP010003779.1_pt1 | contig 14936 bp, 13 predicted proteins | sample 3512351 | NCBI WGS metagenome assembly VFQP01 (sample SAMN10412372, study PRJNA504923) | tailings metagenome | isolation source: Relicate 1 Philex TSF1 revegetated site | place: Philippines: Tuba, Benguet | collected 2017-08-29 | reverse complement strand
CCTGCCCGATTCCACCTTTCGTCTGTCGGCCACCTCGAGCGCCAATGCTTCGGAGATGGATGAACAGGAGCAGGTGCTGTCGCAGCGTGTGCACAAGCTGCTGGACCTGGCCAGGGACGCGCCGGTCTATGTTCACCTCTGGCAAATCGAGCCCAGCCCCACCGCCGAGCGTCGCGGAAACTGGCTCGCGCGCGCGTTGGGTGCGTTTCGTGGCACGCATGCGTGGGCACTCGATATCGAGGTCAGGCTGCCCGACGGCCAGTGGCTGCGCAGCCGCCACTGGCCAACCATGCTGCCGGCCCACTGGAACCGCGTGCTGAGTTTCTCGCTGCTGGTCGGCATGCTGCCCACGGCCATCATTGCACTGCTGTTTGGCAGGCGCATCATGCGTCCGTTACGGGTGCTGACCGAGGCATCGCGGCGCGTCAGCCGTGGTGAACGCGTCATGCTTCCACAGCCTGACGGACCGAGCGGCGTGCGCGAGATCACGCAGGCATTCAACGACATGCAGGAAAGCCTGATGCGTTTCGTGAACGGGCGCACCCAGATGATCGCGGCCATTGGACACGATCTGCGCACACCGCTGACATCGCTGCGGATCCGCTCCGAACTGATCGATGACGATGCGCTGCGCAACGCGATGGTGCAGACGCTTGACGAAATGAGCGTGATGGTGGAAGAAACGCTGCAGTTCGCGCGCGACGACGCGCTGCATGAACCGACCCAGGATGTGCGCATTGGCGGACTGGTTCAAGAGGTAGTGGAAGGTCAGCGTCTTCAGGGACGGCAAGTCGCGTGCACGGCATCGGTTGACGACGATATCTACTATCGCTGCCGTCCGGTGCATCTGAAACGCGCGCTGACCAATATCATCGACAACGCCGCACGCTATGGCGAAGTATCCGTCAGGATTCTGGCGGACACCTTGCAGGGCAAGCTGCGGATCGACATCGAGGATAGTGGTCCCGGTATCGACCCCGATCATCTCGAACGCGTCTTTGAACCTTTTGCGCGCCTGGACGTTGCGCGCAACCAGGACGCAGGCGGCCTCGGCCTGGGTCTGGCCATTGCCCGTTCGAGCATCCGTGCGCATGGTGGCGAAGTGACCCTGCACAACCGTCCCGAAGGCGGCCTGTGCGCGGCAATTTCGCTGCCTCTCTAGCCCGCCCCGATCTTTCCGGGATGGCGAAATGTGTCAGTCCCTGTTCCGGCTGCCACATTTCGCCACAATTCAACAAACCTGCACAACATCAAATAGCAATCATTCGCATCTTGGCGTGATTGCCATGCCAGCCTTCATGGCTGCGGCGGGTGCATTTCCACATCTTTGACTGAGGAGTGCCTGGGTCCCCGACCGAGGCGCGGCAGCACGACCAATCCGACTGTCAAATCATGCTGGAGTGTTCCGTGCAGCAAAAGAAAGTATCGAGCGCCGTCCGTCTGTTGGTATCTGGCGCCACATCCGCGGGGTTGGTCATTTCCGTTTCGGCGCTTCCGTGCGTCGCGCAGGCGCAAACCGCATCGACGGGAGCGGTGGCTACGCAGGCATCCGGAAGCGGTGGCGACATGCTGCCGCAGGTCACGGTGACGGGCCGCGGCATTGGCAATGCCAACGAGGCGCCTACCGGAATTTCCCGCTTGCCCGATACGGTGAAGGAAACGCCGAAGACCATCAATGTGGTGCCGCAGGAGATCATCGAGCAGCAGCATGCCACGTCGCTCGAACAGATCCTCAAGAACGTGCCCGGTATCACGATCTCGACCGGCGAAGGCAACGGTGGGCAGAACGGCGACCAGTTCCGCATTCGTGGCCTGTCGGCGAAGGGCGACATCTATGTGGATGGCCTGCGTGATTTTGGCGCGTACAAGCGCGATGCGTTCAACACCGAAAGCGTCGAGGTCATCAAGGGCCCTTCGGGAGACAGCTTTGGCGTCGGCAATATCGGTGGCCTGATCAACCAGACCACCAAGAAAGCCAACCTGCATACCAGCACCAGCATCGATCAGGGCTTTGCCTCGGACGCTACCTATCGCACCACGCTCGACAGCAATATCAAGCTCAACGATACCTCGGCGGTGCGGATCAACGGCATGTTCCAGAACGGCCGCGTGGCCGACCGCGATCATGTCGACGATGACCGTCGCGGCGTCGCGATCGATTTTGGCACCGGCCTTGGCACCAGCACCGAGTGGCATCTCAACTATTCGTACCTGCACCGCAGCGGCGCGCCGGACTACGGCGTGTCGGTCGCGCAGGGCGCTGACGGCATCTACCGGCCACTGACCCAGTACGGCGTGCCGGGCGTTTCCTCGTCCACGTCCTACGTACGGAACACCGATCGCGATACCACCGACGCGCATATCGTCTCGTCGAACTTCGTCACCAAACTCGACAACGGCATCACGATCAGCAATGACACGCGCTTCAGCTTCTATGAGCGTGATTTCTCGTCGACCAACCCGGGGGCACTGACCTACGCCAACCTGCAGTCCCTGCTGGCGGGTCGGAACGTGAGCCTGCCTTACGCCGCGGGCGGCGGTACCACCTATCTACAGCGCGGGTGGGGCGTCCAGAATGTGCTGAGCGCCAAGGGCGAGTTCATGACCGGCAACTTCCGTCACAAGGCGATGGTGGGCCTCGATACGAGCTACCAGCGTGACCATCGCGACATCGGCACATGGACCGGCCGCAACAACAACCAGACCGTGGTCAACCCGGTCTTCTACAACAGCCCGAATGCCAGCGTAGCCTATGGCGGCACCACGCGCGATGCCAATGCCATCGATGTCGGTGTCTTCATGAACGACCGGGTCTGGCTGACCGAACAGTTCTCGCTGCTGGGCAGCCTGCGCTGGGACTACTTCCGCAGCGAGTACGCGACCAATGCGTCGTCGCTGGGCGGTGCGGCCGATTCGAAGAAGCTGAGCCCGGCCATCAGCGCCATCTGGGAGCCGACCAAGGACTACATGTTCTATACGTCGTTCTCGCGCACGTATCGGCCCGTGGGAACCGACATCGCCGTGGCAGTGGGCGGCGTGGCATCCGAAGTGCCGCAGAACGGCATCAGCGGCGAACCCGAGCGTGCCGACACGATCGAGGTCGGCACCAAGCTCGACTTCCTCGACAAGCGTCTGGGCGTGACCGGCGCGCTGTTCCAGACCAAGAAGTACAACGCGTACACGGTGGATCCGAATACCGGCGACATCACGAACGGTTTCTCCGATTCCGGTGAAGGCCGCCGTATCCGCGGCCTCGAACTGGGCGTGAGCGGCCGCATCGTCGGCGGCTGGACGGCCAACATTGCCTACGCCTACCTGAATGGCGAAGTCACGTCGGCCAGCACCGCTTCAACGGTCGGCAATGCGGCACCGGGCGTATCGCGCCACAACGTGACGCTGTGGACCGCCTACGACATCCCGCACACGATCCTTCCCGTGCCGGGCCAGCTGACCATCGGCGGCGGCTTGCAGTACGCCACCGGATACTGGGCGGACTCGGCCAACACGACGAAGATGCCGGACAATTTCTCGCTGGACGCGATGATCGCGTACAAGCAGGGCAAGTACCGCATCTCCCTGAACGGCTACAACCTCACGAACCACCTGAACTACCAGTCGTCGTTCGGCGCGGTACGCGCGGTGCCGACCTCGCGCAGGACCTTCCTGCTGAACGTGGGCATGACGTTCTAAGGGCGAATACGAATCGTGTCGTGTTTGGGGGGGCGCGTCCGGCGCCCCACGAGGCCCGAGGGTTGGCGTATCGGGTCGGCAGGCGATGACGCGTAATCGTATTCCGAGCGTAGTCACGCTGCATCGGGCAGCGTGACTGCCGTCATTCGGCGCCCAACTCGCGCCGCGCGCGCCGCGAGTAATAGGCGAACGTGGCTTCGAAGCGCTTCTGCGTACTGACCCAACGCTGCGCTTCGCGACCCAGTTCAGGTGCAATCGGCTGGATCTCGCCGGCGGCCATGGCCAGCAGTTGCAACCGCGCGGCGCGTTCGAACATGACGCCGAGCACGCAAGCCTCCTCCACCGTGGCGCCGGCCACCAACAGTCCGTGGTGTGACAGCAGGATGGCCTTCTTGTCGCCCAGCGCACCCGAGATAATTTCACCTTCCTCATTGCCGACCGGAATGCCGGGCCATTTCTCAAGGAATGCGCACTGGTCATAGAGTACGCAGGTGTCCATGTGCGAGATCGTGAGCGGTACTTCCAGCATGGCCAGTGCCGACGCGTGAGGCGCGTGCGAATGCACGATACAGTTCAGATCCGGGCGCGCCCGATATAGCCAGGAGTGGAAGCGGTTGGCGGGATTGGGCATGCCACTGCCTTCCAGGACTTCGAGGTCTTCATTGACGAGCAGCAGGTTGTCCGACGTGATTTCGTCGAACCCCAGGCCCAGGCGTTGCGTCCAGTAGGTACCGGGCGTATCGGCGCGTGCGGTGATCTGGCCGGCAAGGCCGGAATCATGGCCAAACGCAAACAGGATTCGGCAGGTTTCGGCCACGGCTTCGCGCAGCGGCATTTTTTCGGCGCGCAATTGCGTCTGCATCTGCTGGAGCGACGCGGCGACGATCTCGCCCTTGCTCAGTTGCATCGTATTTGCCATGTCTGTTCCTTTCAGTTTCAGGATGTGCTGGAGTTGAACGGGATAAGGGAAAAAGCGATTGGGATGTGATGTCTTTATTTTGTCTTGTTGTCCGCCTTCAGCAGCGTGGACCATCGCTGGTCTTCTTCACTGATCAGTTTGCGGAACTGCTCGGGCGACGATGACATCGGTTCCGTGCCCTGTGCTACCAGTGTTGCCTTGAACGCCGGATTGGCCGCTGCCTTGGCGACTGCCGCATTGAGCTTGCTGACGATTCCGGCATCGAGGCCTGCAGGGCCGACGAGCCCAGCCACGGAGCCCGATACCAGGGTCGGAAAGCCAAGTTCTGAAGTCGATGGCACGTCAGGTGCGGTGGCCAGGCGGCGCGGATTGGCCACGGCCAGCGCACGCAGCTTGCCCGACGTGACAAACGGCATCACTTGCGGCGTGGCTTCGAAAGTCATGTTGACCTGGCCGGAGACCACGTTGGTCACAGACTCCGCGCCGCTTTTGAACGGCACGTGCAGGAACTGCACCCTGGCCACATCCTGTAGTACGCGCATGCCCTGGAACGGCGAGCTTCCCACGCCTGCGGTCCCTACGCTGACCGCGTCGGGTTTGCGTTGTGCGAGCCTGATCAGCTCGGGCAGGTTGGCAGCAGGCAAGTCCTGGTTGACTACCAGCAGATGCGGAGTGGAGCCTACCAGCGAGACGTAGGTGAAATCCTTCGCGCTGTTGAAATTGACCTTGACGTCGGTATGCGGGTTGACCGCGAGAACGCCGACGGTGGCAAACATCAACGTGTAGCCATCGGGCCGGGCGCGCCGCACGAAATCGGCGGCGATATTGCCGCCGGCACCCGGGCGGTTTTCCACGACGATCGGCTGGCCCAACTGCTCGGACAATGCTTTGCCCGTGGCACGCGCCACGAGGTCGGTAATGCCGCCGGCGCCGAACGGCACCACGAGCGTGATGGGGCGGTCCGGGTAGGCGGCGTGAACGGCGAATGAACAACTGACGGATAGCGAGGCTAGCAGGGCAGCTGCACCTGCGAAGTGGGGGCGCTTGAGGCTCACTTGAATGCTCCTGGGGGTGGGTGGGGAAACAAGTGTGTCTATCATGACACCGAAGTTTCCTTTAGGCAACCAAGTTGCCGATGTGTCGTGCCGACCGTACAATCGCGGGCATGACATGCGCCAATGCGCACTAACCAGTGATCGTGGATGACCAGCAAGCAAGAAACGGGCGCTTCCGCCGCGCTTTCAACCATCGCCGAACGGCTGGCCGAGCTTCGTAAGCTCAATGGGCTGACGCTTGAGGAGCTGGCGCAACGCGCGTCGCTTACCAAGAGCTACCTGTCCAAGCTGGAGCGCGGCCTGTCGTCGCCGACCATCGGCACCGTGCTGAAGCTGGCCGACGCGCTTGAAGTAACGGTGGACCAGTTGATCGCCAAGGCATCACGTGCGAACGAGATCCTTCACGTCAAGGCCGCCGACCGCATACCTTTCAGTCCGTCGGCCGAGCGGAAAGGCTATACGTATGAAGCCATCGCAACCGAGCGTGTGGACAAGGTCATGCAGCCGTTCATCATGCTGCCGCCTTTTACGCTCGCAAAGGACCAGCCCATGGCAAGCCATGCGGGTGAAGAGCTGATCTTCGTGGTGTCGGGCGAGATGGAGGTGGTGTTCGACGACCGCACTGTAAAGATGACGGCGGGTGATTCGCTGTACTTCAACGCATCGATCCCGCATCGGTCGCGCTCACTTGGCAAGACCCTGGCGCAGGCACTGGTGGTGGTGAGTGACCGGAAAAAGGGGGTGTGATCTGACCGTCCTGAGCCAGTAGGCAGCTACATCACGCGCCCGAACCACCAGAGCGACAGCAGCCCGGCGCAGACCGCCAGCAGGGCGCCCATGGCGGCGAAGAACGCGGTGACTTCGATCTGGTCGCGCTTGCCCGATGCCAGCCGCGCGTTGAGCGCGCGGTAGACCTTCTTGAGTCCGGTGGCATCTTCCAGCCGAAAGTACTCGGCCCCGGTGGCATCGGCAACTTGCTTCAGTACCTTTTCGTCGAGCTTGACGCGCGCGGACCAGCCGTCGGCGGAAAGCACCACGCCTTCGGTCGTGCCGACTCCCACGGTATAGATGCGTACGCCGTTGTCAGCCGCGAGCTGCGCGGCTTCCATGGCACCCGGACCTGCATTGCTTTCGCCGTCGGAGAAGACGACGATCGCGCCGGAAGCATAGGTGCCCGGTTGTACGGCGTCGTCGTCGCCAATGGCTCCTATGGCGCCCGATTTCCGCGGCGGCGCGTCCTCGTCGCTCATGAGTTGCGCGGCATCCTGACTTACCTGCGGCAACAAGGTCGTGAGCGCCACGAGCAGGCCATTGCCCAGCGCAGTGCCGCCCTGCGGCTTCAGTCGGTCGATGACGGCCGACACTTCATCCTTGCTGCGGGTCGGGGGCTGTGCCACGGCGGCGGTGCCGGCCATCGCGACTACACCCATGCTGACGCCTGCCGGTTGTGAGTCGAGCAGGACCTTGGCCGCTTGCTGTGCGGCGCGGATGCGGCTGGGCTTGACGTCCTGTGCGCGCATGCTGCCGGACAGGTCCAGTACCACGATCACGGTTTCGATACGCGACGGTAGCGTCAAAACGGCCTGAGGCCGGGCAATGGCGAGGATCATCGCCGTCAGGGCCAGCAGGATCAGTGCGGGCGACACGTGGCGCCGCCAGGTCATGCCCGTGCCGATGACCGCCCCGGCGCCCGCGCCGACCATCCTCAGGGCGGGATACTGCGTCGCGGCGCGCCGCCGGCGCCGGTCGAGCCAGATATAGCCGGCAGCCAGCAACACGATGAACGCAAGCAGCCATAGCATGGCAGGCCACAGGAAACTGAAGACGGGCAAGCGGCTTATCGCATCGATCATGCGGCCCCCTCGATCGTTCCCTTGATGGTTGACCTGGCTGCCGCGCTCGCGATCCCAGGCCGGCGGCCGCGCAGGCGCGAGAAATCCAGCAAGGCCAGGTCGAGCCGGGCATGGGTCGAGAGTGTCAGGCATTCCACGCCGGCCCGCTGGAATGCCTCGCGCAGTTCGGTTTCGTGGGTTTCGGCGGCGGTGGCGAAACGCTTCCTGAACGCAGGGTCGTGGGTGTCGACAAACATCTGCTCACCGGTTTCCGCATCCTGCAGCACGATCAGGCCCAAATCGGGCAACGCCGATTCGAGCGGATCCACCAGCCGCACGGCCACGACTTCGTGGTGTCTGGCCAGCATCGCCAGCGATGCCTGCCAGCCGGGGGAACTGATGAAGTCGGACACCACGAACAGCACCGAACGCCGCTTTGCGGCCGCACGCGCACGATCGAGCAGGTCCCGCAGTCGGGTTTCCGTGCGAGCATTGCCTGGCGATGCGGCAGGCGTGGCGTGCATGCGGTCCAGCAGATGCAATAACTGGCGACGCCCGGGGCACGGCGGCACCACCGACGTGGCAGCATCGGTGGTGCCGCCGCCGTACAGTACCGCCCCCACCCGGTTGCCATAGCGGGTCAGCAGCAGCGCCATGACGGTTGTGAAGTCGCGCAGCAGGTCGCGCTTGCGCACCACGCCTGAACCGAAGTCGATCGACCCGCTCAAGTCCAGCAGGAACCACGCGGCGATCTCGCGATCTTCCTGGAATTCACGCACGTAAGGCGTCTGCAGCCGTGCGGTGACATTCCAGTCGATATGCCGCACGTCGTCGCCGGGGTGATACTCGCGCAGATCAGCGAAGTCGAGTCCAAAGCCGCGAAACAGCGTGCGGTAGTTGCCTTGGAGCAGGCCGTCGAGGCGGCGCACCACGGTCCATTCCAGGCGACGCACGAGCGCGTCGGTCTGGCTGGCATCGACACCGGCAAGCGCTCCGGTGCGCGCGCGCGCCGGAGTGGCGGCATCGGGGCCGCGTGCCCGCTTAGCGAGCAGCCGCCTGAACATGGGATTCCATAGGCCGTTCCGGCACCGGCAGCGCCTGCATGATCCGCGAGATGAGCTGGTCGGCCGTCACGCCATCGGAAATGGCCTCGTAGGACAGCACCAGGCGGTGCCGCAATACGTCGGGCACAAGGTCGGTGACATCCTCGGGCAGCGCATAATGCCTGCCGCGCAGGAACGCCAGCGCGCGCGCGCCTTCGATGAGGCCGATGGTGGCGCGCGGGCTGGCGCCGAAGGTCACGTAGCGCTCCAGGTCGGCCAGGCCGTAGGATCCTGGCTTGCGCGTGGTCGCCACCAGGCGCACCGCGTACTGGATCAGGCCCGGATCCACATAGACCTTGCGGCACTCGTCCTGCAGGCCGGCCAGGTGTTCGGGGGTGGCAATCGCGCCCACATTGATGCGAGGGCCGGTCACGCGGTTGACGATCACCACCTCTTCTTCCTCGCTCGGGTACCCCACGAGCACTTTCATCATGAAGCGGTCGACCTGCGCTTCCGGCAGCGGGTAGGTGCCTTCGGTCTCGATGGGATTCTGCGTGGCCATGACCAGGAAGGGCATGGGCACCCGATGGCTTTCGCCAGCAATGGTGACCTGCTTTTCCTGCATCACTTCCAGCAACGCACTCTGTACCTTGGCAGGCGCACGGTTGATTTCATCGGCCAGCAGCAGATTGGCAAACACCGGTCCGCGCACCGTGGAAAATTCGCCGGTGCCCTGGTTGTACATGCGTGTGCCGATCAGGTCGGCTGGTAACAGGTCCGGCGTGAACTGGATGCGCTTGAACGTACCGCTCATGGTCCTGGCCAGCGTGTTGACGGTCAGTGTCTTGGCCAGGCCAGGCACGCCTTCCACCAGCAGGTGCCCGCCGGCCAGCATGGCCACCAGCACCCGCTCGAGAAAGTGGTCTTGACCCACCACCACGCGTTTCACCTCATACAGCAGGCGCTCCATCAGGTCGGCGCTGTCCGTGGCGCCTCGGGCTTGGTCGTTCATGGGCCTCCGCAATCAGAAAGGTGAAGATCCGACGGCAGCACCGGCACTTTCAATGGTGATGGCAAAGCCAATACCAATGAAGGTGCCGCTCTGGTTAGGGTTGAGGATGGCGGTGACGATTCCCACCACCTCGCCGTTCAGGTTGATCAGCGGGCCGCCCGAATTGCCGGGGTTGGCGGCGGCGTCGAACTGGATCAGCTTGTCCAGTCGCTGCTTGCGGTCTGGAGAAACGAACTCGCGGTCAAGTCCCGACACAACCCCGGCCGACACCGACGGGCCGATGCCGAACGGAAAGCCCACCGCGACGACTTCAGTGCCCGGCGCAAGATCCTGGCTGGAACCGAGCGTTGCCGCGGGAAGATCGTCGGGAATCGATTTGGCCTTGAGCACGGCAAGGTCCTTTTCAGGGATCGCCTGCAGCACATTGGCTTCTGACGTCTGGCCGTTGTGGAACCTGATTTCCAGGCGCTGGGCGTCGGCAATCACGTGATAGCTGGTGAGGACCACGCCACTTTCAGTGACGACCACCCCCGAGCCGATATGGCCCGATTCGGGCTTGCTGCCGGGCTTGTCCTTGCCCGCGGGAGGATCGCCAGTGGCGAGTTCGTCGCGCGACGGGGGCGCGGACGGCGGTGTTTGCGGTGCGGCTTCCGGGCGCTTGCGCGGGGCGTCGCGCTTTGACTTGGGCGCGGGAGTGGCCGCCACCACCTTTTCCTCAGGCGCATAGCTGAGGACCTCCACCACCGATTCGCGCACCATCTCGGCCGCCCTGGCACTGCGTGAAGGCAGGCTCTTGGTCTGTAGCGTGTGCAGTACGGCCTTGTCGATGTCGGCCTGCGTGAGCGCACGCCGTGCGGGCTGCATCAGCCAGGCGGAGCCCACGCCCGCGACGAAAACCAGCGTGACGGCTGCCGCGACCCATCCGTAGATTGCCACCCGTTTCATCGCAGCCCCCGAGGTCCCGTCGTGCCTTTGAAAATACAGTACCATCCTCTTAACCACGCGCCAAGGAGCAGGGCATGCAGTTTCTCTGGCCGCAAATGCTCTGGTTGCTGCTCATGCTCCCGCTGCTGGCAGCTGCCTACCTGTATTTGCTCGCGCGGCGCAAGAAGACTGCGCTGCTGTATGCCAGCCTGTCCCTGCCGCGTGCGGCACTTGGTCCCGGCCAACGTGTGCGGCGCCACATTCCACCGGTGCTGTTCCTGCTGGCCCTGGGCGCCGCGCTGCTGGCGTGCGCGCGACCCACCGCAACCCTTACCCTGCCTACCGACACCATCACCCTGGTACTGGCGATGGATACCTCGCGCAGCATGGAGGCCACCGACGTGGCGCCGACACGCATCGCTGCCGCCCAGCAGGCCGCCCGCGACCTGATCGTGGGGCTTCCGTCCAGCGTGAGGCTGGGCATCGTGTCCTTTGCCACCACGGCCACCGTGGTGCTGCCCCCCACCAGCAACCGGCAGGACATGCTCGATGCGATCGACCGCTTCCAGCTCCAGCGCGGCACGGCAACCGGCAGCGGGTTGATCCAGGCACTGGCGGTGCTGTTTCCCGACGATGGCATCGATCTCGAAGCCATCCTGTTCAGCGGCGATGCAACGCCGCGCATCGGACGTTCGGAGCCTTCGCTCGATGAAGCCGCGGCAGCAGAAGCGGCCCGCAAACGCGACCAGCGGCCGGCGGCTCTGCCTGGATCGTACCGCCACGGTGCGGTGATTTTGCTCAGCGACGGGCGGCGCACCACGGGTCCGGATCCGCTCGATGCGGCACGTATGGCCGCCCAGCGAGGTGTGCGCGTCTACACCGTGGGTTTCGGGTCCACGCAAGGCGGTAGCGCTGGCGTGGGCGAGTGGCCCCTGTCGTACTTCATGCAACTCGACGAACCCGCATTGCGCGCGGTGGCCGCGCTGACGGAGGGCGAGTATTTTCAGGCAGGTTCGGCATCCGACCTGACGCAGGTTTACCGCCAGCTCACCGCCCGCTTTGCGCTGGAGCGCAAGGAGACCGAACTGGGTGCATTCCTCGCCGCGGCGGCAGCGCTGTTGCTGGCGTCGGGATGCGCGCTCTCGATGCTGTGGTTCAGGCGATAAATACGCAGTGCGTCGAGTATGCCGCTTCATTGCTGCAACCTCCCGGGTGCTTGTAGCAACGCCTTGATGCGAGCCAGCTCGCAAGCCCGCATGGCATGGTCCGTGGCGCGCTATTTGCGTGGACGTGAGTTTGCCCAGACTCCCGAGCGCGCTCCGCCAAGGCGCGCTTCACCGTTCCACATCGGTACAGCCATTCGCAAGAAACGCGCCTGTCCGGATTCCGCTCCGAAGCCATGAGCCACCGTCCCCACTGCAACCTGCGTTGCCGCGGCGGGTCGACGGCGCCCATCCATTCCTGTCGGAGGTTTCACCATGAGCCGTTACATTGTTCTAGCCAGTTTCACGGACCAGGGTATCCGTACCGTGAAGGACACCACCAAGCGGGCAGCGGCAGTACGCGAACTGGCGCCGCAGTTTGGTGTGAAGGTGACCGATGTGTTCTGGACGCTCGGCAAATACGACGTGATCCTGACCATGGAAGCGCAGGACGACGCTTCCGTAACGGCCTTTGGCCTCAGTATCGGGGCGCAGGGCAATGTTCACACGCAGACGCTGCGCGCATTTACCGAAACGGAGATGCAATCGATTCTGGGCAAGATGCGCTGAGCGCGTGCGCGCATCGATGGATGCCCGCCAGTACGGTGGGTATCCATTGCGTTTCCATTGCGCTGGCGCGCATTGGCGTTTACCCCCGCGACGTCCAATGCACCGTGTAAGAACCGGGTAAGGGGCACGCTTTACCGTGTAGCCATTCAATGCGAAAGCACAAATACGCAGGAGACATGGATGCACGAAGACCTGGTAGAGAGACTCAAGGCCAACCGGCAGTATCGTGAGCTGGTGCGCCGCCGCAGCAGGCTCGGATGGTTGCTCACCGCGATCATGCTGGTGGTGTACTACGGGTACGTATTGCTGATTGCGTTCGACAAGGAGTTGCTGGCCACGCGCGTCAGCAATGGCGTGATGACGTGGGGCATGCCGATCGGCCTGTTCGTGATCGTCTTCACGGTTGTTATCACCGGGCTCTACGTGCGTCATGCGAATAGCGTCTATGACGACCTGACCGACCAGATCAAGCGGGAGGTCGCATGAACGCCCATCACGCATTCGGTACAAGGGCCTTGCTGCTTGCATGCACGGCGCTGCTGCTGTCGAACGCCGCGCTCGCAGCGGGTGGAGACCTCGGGCAGGCCGTCCGGCAGCCCACCAACTGGACCGCGATCGGCATGTTCGTGGTGTTCGTGATCGGCACGCTGTTCATTACCAAGTGGGCAGCCAAGAAGACCAAGTCGGCGGCTGCGTTCTACACGGGCGGCGGCGGTATCACGGGCTTCCAGAACGGCCTGGCCATTGCCGGCGATTTCATGTCGGCGGCATCGTTCCTCGGTATCTCGGCCGCGGTGTTTTCCAGCGGCTATGACGGACTGATCTATTCGATCGGCTTCCTGGTTGGCTGGCCGATCATTACGTTCCTGATGGCGGAGCGGTTGCGCAACCTGGGACGCTTCACGTTTGCCGACGTGGCGGCATACCGTTTCAAGCAGGCACCGATCCGGGCGTTTGCGGCATCGGGCACGCTGGTGGTGGTGGCGTTCTACCTGATCGCGCAGATGGTGGGCGCCGGGCAACTGATCAAGCTGCTGTTCGGGCTGGAATACTGGATCGCGGTGGTCATCGTTGGCGCGCTGATGATGGTCTACGTGCTGTTCGGCGGCATGACGGCCACTACGTGGGTGCAGATCATCAAGGCTTGCCTGCTGCTGGGCGGTGCATCGTTCATGGCCTTCATGGTGATGGCCCAGTTCCACTTCAGCCCCGAAGCGCTGTTCGCCAAGGCTGTCGAGGTGCATGCCAAGAAGGATTCGATCATGAGTCCGGGCAACTTCATCAAGGATCCGATCTCGGCGATCTCGTTCGGCATCGCGCTGATGTTCGGCACGGCGGGCCTGCCGCATATCCTGATGCGTTTCTTTACCGTGCCCAATGCCAAGGAGGCGCGCAAGTCGGTGTTCTGGGCCACCACGTGGATCGGGTACTTCTATATCCTGACCTTCATCATCGGCTTTGGCGCGATCGTGCTGGTGGGTACCAACGCCAGCTTCCAGGATAGTAGCGGCAAGCTGCTGGGCGGGGTCAATATGGCAGCAGTGCACCTGGCCAGCGCGGTGGGTGGCAACGTGTTCCTCGGCTTCATTTCCGCAGTGGCGTTCGCCACGATTCTGGCGGTTGTGGCGGGGCTCACGCTGGCAGGCGCTTCAGCCGTATCGCATGACCTCTACGCAACCGTGTTCAAGCACGGCAATGCATCCAGTGCGATGGAACTGCGCGTCTCGCGTATCACGACAATCATCCTCGGCATGGTTGCCGTGGTGCTCGGCATCGTCTTCGAGAAGCAGAACATCGCGTTCATGGTGTCGCTGGCGTTCGCGGTGGCCGCATCGGCCAACTTCCCGGTGCTGTTCATGGCGGTGCTGTGGAAGGGCTGCACCACACGCGGCGCCATGGTCGGCGGCTTCCTGGGGCTGCTGCCGGCAGTGATCCTCACGGTCCTGTCGCTGGCCGTCTGGGTAGACGTGTTCCACTTCAAGAGCGCGGTTTTCCCCTATACCTCGCCGGCACTGTTCTCGATGACGGCTGGCTTCCTGGGAATCTGGCTGTTCTCGGTGACCGACAAGTCCGCGCGGGCGCGCATCGACAAGGCTGGCTTCGAGGCACAGGAGCTGCGTTCCGAGACCGGCATTGGTGCCGGGGAAGCATCGGCCCACTGAGAGGGGTGTCGCCCCAGGCGTCATGCCTGGGGCAGATTATTCGAGCGTTCGGCTTCAGGCCTTGGCGACCACACTGAGGTTCAGCGTTTCCGCGCCCGCCACGATGGCCAGCAGACGGTCGACATTCGGGTGCGCGCCCGGACGATTGCGCGCATCGACCGTGTGTTCGGCAAATACTGCCAGGCCGTGTTCGGCGGCGGCGGCATCGAGTTTGCCGAAGGTTTGCTGCAGATAGTTGTACACGGCCAGCGAGCCTTGCTTGCCAGGCATGTTCTCGATGCTGGCGACTACCGCGCCATTGCCATCGACCAGGTCGATGCGGGCGATGCCGTCGACAGCGGGCATCTGGGCGAGATTGTCCTTGAATACGTTGCTCGGCTCGATCATGGCGGCGCTCCTGTTGCGAGTTGCAAAAACAAAAACGGACGGGCCAGCAGTGGCGACCGTCCGTTCTTGCTTGATGCGTGTTGTGCGTTGGTAGGCTCGATTGGACTCGAACCAACGACCCCCACCATGTCAAGGTGGTG
>VFQP010003778.1_pt1 | contig 14944 bp, 19 predicted proteins | sample 3512351 | NCBI WGS metagenome assembly VFQP01 (sample SAMN10412372, study PRJNA504923) | tailings metagenome | isolation source: Relicate 1 Philex TSF1 revegetated site | place: Philippines: Tuba, Benguet | collected 2017-08-29 | reverse complement strand
GGGTGCCAGATGCAACCGATCCTAGAGCCGCGCCTCGCATTACCTGTAGCGCTGTGCGCCGGCTGTAGTCCTTGCGCATCGGCCGCCTTGCCCGCACACCCGCATCGCCCACCGCACCTGCTCTTCCATCCGCCCAGGCCTTTTTCATCGTGAGCGTGCTGGCCATGTCGGGCGCCTACTTCACCAACTGGGCGCTCAACTACCTCAACTACTCGACGCGCATCGTGTTCAAGAGCTGCCGCGTGCTGCCCGTCATGCTCTTCCGCTCGCTGGTCGTCGGCGCGCGCTACACACTGCCCCAGTACATGGCCTGTGAGTGCGGCCTGTGAGTACATGGCCTGCGAGTGTGCGGCGGCGCTGCAGCTGCGTGTGTGAGCCGACCACGGCCTCCTGCTGTCCTGGGCGCGCGGCCTTCCGTCCGCGTCGATCGCTGAGGCCGCACACTTCACAGCTCACCAGGGCGGGAGGGCGCCAGGGCGCTCACGGCGGGGGTCGTTCTCCTCGCACGTGCTGCGTGCATGCCACGTGGCCACCGGTGGTGGGTGCAAAGAGCGCTGAGGGGGGCGGTTTGGGCGGCGTCCCTTGCTGCTCGCCCACAGGCGTGGTGCTGGTGGCGGGCATCGCGCTCTTCACGTCGGGCGACGCCGACGGCCTACCCAACTTCTCCTCCATTGGCATCGCGCTCATCAGCGTCGCCCTGGTGCGCTTCCCTTCTCTCTCTCACGCTCCCTCGCCCCAGGCCTAGTGGAGGCGCACGCAAGTGTCAGCTTGCACGTAGCGGCTTGCGGCGCTAGCGCAGCGCTCGCAGAGCCCTACCGCCAGTCCAAAATACGCCCCCGCCCCTCTTGCCCTGTCGCAATGGTGGTGCCGTCGCCGCAGGTGTGCGACGCGCTGACGGCCAACCTGGAGGAGAGGCAGTTCTTCCGGATCAAGCACCCCTGCACGTGAGCGCGCGCCACACGCCATCCCGCCTTGCTGACTCAGGCCCCCTTGGACGCCCCTTGAGAGGCTAATCTCCGCGGCGAAGACGCGCTCCTCTGCAGCGCGCTGCGCACGAGGCATCGCGCAAAGCGCTTCATCCGGCGGGCGATCCGGCGGTGGGGCGGGACATTTCCGTCGTGAGGCGTGCGCGCCTCTGTGCTGCGCCCGTGCGCCCCCCGCGCTGCAGGCACGCCGAGGTGATGCTCTACCTGAGCGCCTTCGCCGCGCTAGAGTCCTTTGTCATCATCTACTCTTCAGGTGCGGAGGAGCGTTGCGCCGCCGCCGCTGCACCACCGCTTACGGCGGCCCGCAGCCGCACCGCAACCCATCGGGCGCGGCGTGGCCGGCGGCGTTGCCTTTTGGGGCGCCTCGCTTCGCCGCGTACCGCCCGGCAGGCGGGCGGGGTGTAACGGCTCGGCGGGGTAGAAGGGGAGGGGCACGGGCGTGCAAGCGGCGAGCTCCGTTGAGGCGCCTGTGTCAAGTGGTGTTGGTGCCGTTGCGGCCTTGTATCCTCGCTCGCTCGCAGGCGAGCTTCATCAGGCAATGGAGCACTCCAACAGGCATCCCTCGGTGGTCCCGTCCATCTGCGCCTTCAGGTGCGTGGGGCGGCGGCAACGCCTGGCTTCTCTTGCCTGGGGATCAAAGGCTGATCCTCACCGTGCGGATGATCATCGCGGCCAGGCGTTGCTGCTGGGCCGCGCTCCTGTCTGCGGCGGCTGCGACGCCCTCTCCTGGCCCAAGTGCCATGCGAAGCGTGACTGAGGACGCTGATGGTCACGGCACGGCAGGCTTCCCCTCCCCCCCCCCCCCCCCCGCCGCGCGCCACGCCTCATGTGCCCCTCCACAGCGTGCTGGGCTACGTGACCGTGTGCCTCATCCTGCTCATCATCAAGGGCTTCGGCGCCACCAACGCAGAAATCGTCAAGAGCATGCGCAAGGTGCGAGCAGCCTCCACGCCGCCTGCTTTCTCTAGCCCGCGTTGCCGGCTCCACAGCACCCGTGCTGCTGCAGCAGCGGACTGGTTCGAAACCCGCCCTCTCATGCGCCCACCTTCCCCACCCACCCGCTTGTCTCATCGCTGCCACCGGCCCGAGTCCGGCAGCGCCTGCTACTAGCCTCCCTTGCTGGCTCTGGCTCTGCTGTTCCCCCACCCTGTTGCAGGTGTGCCAGGTGCTGCTCAGCTTCTGGGCCTTCCCCAAGCCGCTCAGCTGGAAGTACGTGGTCGGCGGCGCGCTGGTCGCCTTTGCGCTCTGGTCGCTCCAGGCGCGTGAAGGCCCTGGCATCGCTGGGAGATGGGGCGCGCGGGCTGGGCGTGTGCGGTGCGGGTGGCGTGCGGGCAAGCGAGGTGAATGCCCATGTGCGCGCAGAGAGGCGGCGGGGGCGGCGGCGGCGTCAGCGCCGGGCCGGCGGCGGGCGGGGGCGCGGGAGCTGGCAAGAAGCTGTCTGGGCCGGGCGGGGCAGAGTCAGAAGCGCGGGTCCAGCTGGGCCACGCTGGCAAGGGGTAGCCAGTGGCCACTGAGGTGGCCCGGTGCTGCTCTGGGGCGCGTTGCGCTCCTCCGGCGTGCTGCCCCTCAAACAAAGCGGAGGGCCGCAGGGGTGTGTGGCGCTTTCGTGGGCTTGCTTCTTGCTACGCAGTTCATTCCTTTTGCGCTTTCGGACTCCGGACCCTGTCCCAACGATATCTGTGACCGAGTGCGCTCGCGGAGAGCGTCCGCAGCGGTGGGGCCTCGCCACCTGTGCGCTTGCAGTTTGCTGATTTAAGGGATTGGGTTCAGTGCCCGGTGCACGTGGAGATACGAGCATGAGAACGAGGAAAGACCTGAGGGGTGGACGCGGACTGAAGGCTTGCTCCATCACGCAGCAATCGCAGAGTCAGAGCTGCCCGGCCTTGCGCATGACGCTGATGAACTCGTCCAGGTCCACGTCGTTGCTGCCGTCCATGTCCGCCAGCTCCAGCATGGCCTGCGGGTGCAGCGCCACACGCAACACGATTAATCGCAGACGCGCCCAGACTCGTTTGCTGGCGCTGCACCAGCTGGCGTGGACGCGCACTATTCAGCACCCAAACTGCATCAGGCGGGGCGCACCTCCACTTCCTTGTCGGTCATCTTGAGGCCCGACTCGTGCGCCACGCGCTGCAGGTGCTTGAGCGTGATGGCGGGCGCCTCGGCGCTGCCCGTGAAGAGCTCAAACGCCTTTCTGCACTCCTGCGTGTCCAAGCCAGCGGTGGCGGCGTGTGCGCCCGGTGAGCCTGGGTCGTTGGCTCGCGGCCAGCGTCAAGCTCAGCCAAGCGCGCACTCTGCGTCCCCATGCACCCCTTGGCCGTCGGTTCCCGAGGCGTCAACATGAGTGCATGGTGACGGGAGTGCCCCGCCCGACCGACCGTGGCGCGAGCGGCGGAAACAGGGCGCTGACGGCGCACCTCCAAGGGGTTGGCCTGCGCCGCCACGCCGGTTACCAGGCCCAGAAACTCCTCAAAGTCCACCGTGCCCGAGCCGTCCTGCGCAGGCAGCGTCCAGATGCATAACTCGTCGCCGCCCGTCGCATCTGGGTGCCGTGTCCTGCTGCCCGTCGCACCCTGGCTCCCAGGACGCGCACCCACCGCGTCAATGTTCTCAATCATCTGCGTGACCTCGGCCCGGGAGACGCTGAAGCCCAGCGCCTTCATGACGCCAAACAGCTCCGAGTGGTCAATGCTGCCGCCCTTGTCAGCGTCAAACAGGTCGAACACGCTGCGCAACTCCGCCTGCGCGCTCACAGGCGTGGTCAGCATGTGTTGAAGGCAGCGTGAGCCACTGGCCTGCCCCTGAGGCTCTGCCCTGGAGAGTGCTCAGGCCGCTGCATCGCGTTGCCGCGCACCTTTTGCTCGGCCGTGAGCCCCTGCTTCTTGGTGCTGGCGCGCTCACGCCGGGCCCGGTCAATGGCCTCCCACAGGTCGCTGCTCATGGCGCCCTTGCTCTCACGCCCGCGCACAGGAGCGAGTCAGAGTACGGCCATCTCACGACTCGTGCTGGCGAGGGTTGCCACGGGTCTCAGCAGCAGAAGAAGAACGACCTGACACACAGGTCCTGGGGGCAATTGCAGGCGCTGCGCGGCCCTCGCTTTGGCGCTCGCTGCAGATCCACGCGGTAGGGGCTTGCGAGCATGCGAGTGCGAACCGCTCGCATGCGAGCATGCGAGTGCGAACCGCTCGGAGCTCCAGCGACTCGCAGCGACGACGATGCAGGCGAGCGTGAGCAGCAGCAAGCACGCACCCTTCGCGCCGCATCGCAGCCCCCGGGGACGGAGGGCCATCGCTCGCGCGCAGACCTCGACCGCGCTCCAGCCCGTGCATTCCATCCAGCAAGTCGTGCAGCAGCAAGGCAGCAAGTACAAGGCGGTGCTTGTGGACCAGTTCGGGGTGCTACATGATGGCCAGCAAGCCAGCAAGGAGGCCATCGCAGCGTGTCGGGCGCTGCACGAGCGCGGGGTGCAGCTCTACGTGCTGAGCAACAGCAGCAGGCGCGCGAGCGGGACAATCGAGAGGCTCGAGAAGCTGGGCTACGACCCCGCGTGGTTCGCAGGTGAGGGGGGAGCCCAAAAGGCGCACGACGGCAAGCACGCGAGCGGTGGCGTGCCCGCTGATCTGTCAGTCCACCGTGCAGCGGGCAGCAGAGCACCAGGGGATTGCCAGCCCTGCACTGCACCTCCCGGATTTGGCGCACTCGCACCCGAGGATGCGCGGTGGGGCCCCGCTTTTGCGTCAGCGCCGAGAACCGCGCGCGCGGGAACACGTGCCCCCCGCATGCGTCGTCCTGCGCAGGCGCGGTCACCAGCGGGGAGCTCACGTTCCAGCACCTGCTCAACCGGCCCACCGAGTGGTGGCGCACGCTGGGCCGCCGCGTGCTGCACCTTACGTGGAAGGCGCGCGGCGCAATCTCGCTCGAGGGCCTCAACCTCTCGGTGCGCGTTGCTTCTAGGCAGCACACTCCTACCTTTGCTCGCATTGCCTCACCTCAAGGAAGCCAGCAGCCCAGGCACTGGCGGGGCGGTTCGTGCGGGGGGCGACACGCACGTCGACGCCAGTGGCCGCGGGCACTGCAAGAGGGAGGGGAGCAACGGCAGCAGCAGCAGCAGCAGCCGAGCTTGCAGGAGGGGAGAGCAGGGATCCGCAGCACGGGCGAAGGCACGGGGAAGATCCGCGTGCCTGTGGCAGCCCACCTCAGCGTCAACCGACAGCCGAAGCCCGGCCCAAGGCAGCAGTGCCAGCAGCAACCCTTGCACTGCGGCGACGCCCGCCCACACACGGCCGGCTGGCTCGCGCCACAAGCGCCCCTCTTCTGCTCCTGCTTCCTCCGTCTCCGCACACAGGTGGTCGACCACCCGGAGGAGGCGGACTTCATCCTGGCGCATGGCACTGAGGCGGTTTCCGCGCAGTGGGACCGGCCCGTGCGGGAGCTGACGCTGGCGCAGATGAACCAGTTCCTGGAGCGGTGCGCCTACGCCAGCCGCGTGCACAAGCCCTTGCCCATGGTGGTGGCCAACCCCGACCTGGTGACGGTCAACGGCAAGGAGCTCGTCGTCATGTGAGTTGCGCTTGGGGCTGGTGGGGCTGGGCAGTGGCGAGCGGGCGGTGGGCGCGGCTCATGCGAGGGGATGGCTGTGGCAGGGGGTCGTCGCGAGCGGTGTCATGAGGCCCGGGTGGGCGGCGTTTGGTGCGGGTGCGACGGTGGCGGTGCTGCGTCAGCGAGGGAGGCTGGTGATGGCAGGGTGCGCGCGAGGAGCGGTGTGGTGGGGGCGCGGCACAGGCCTGTCGTCATTTGAGGATGACGCGCTCGTGTGGCGGGTGGCTTTGGGGGCGAAGGACGAGGGTGGCGGCAGGGGTGGAGCGATGAGGGGAGTGTTGCCGGGCGGGATGCCTGGGGCAGCAAAGCGAGAAGCGGAGCCGCGCGCGCCCCCGGCGCGCAAAGCCCTACCGCCCTAACGACGAAAGCCCTCACCATGTGCGCGCGCAGGCCGGGCACGCTGGCCAAGACGTACGGCGAGCTGGGCGGGCCCGTGCGCATCATGGGCAAGCCCGACCGCATCATCTTCGACGCCGCGCTGCAGACCCTCGGCCTGAGCCCCGACCAGGTGCGCCGCCTCAAACCCTTGCCATGCCACGCACACCCCACCTTGGGATTGCTTGGCTCCGCTGCCCCTATCATTCCGCAGCTGCTTTGAAACGGTTTGGCGTGCAGCCCTAACTCCATGCAAAGCCCTGACCTGCTGCGCGCTGTCGCAGGTGCTGGTGGTGGGTGACTCGCTGCACCACGACATCGCCGGCGCCGCGGCGGCGGGCATGGACTCCCTGCTGGTGGCGGGCGGCATCCACGCCAGCGAGCTGCTGCCTGCCCCCTCAGCGCCCTCCACCCAGCAGCAGCAGCAGGTGGACCAGGCGGCGTTGCGGCGGCTCTGCGAGGAGCACGGCGCCACGCCCACGTTCGTGACAAACTCGCTCACGTGGTGATTGCGTGGGTGAAACCTCTTCGCAGCTGCGGCGGTCTGGACGGGCGGCAGCGACGCAGCAGTCCCCCATTGACGGAGCACGCGCTCGCCGTCCCACTGGCCACTCCCTAGCGGCGGCGGCAGGCGTTTCCTAGGGCTGCCGCCCATGGTCCTGTCAGGTGGGGCGGGGCGCTGAGCCGCCCAGTCTCCGTGCGCGCACGGCCGCGTGCCCTCCAGCATTGGCGGGAGGAGATCCGCTGCCCGTGCCTTCCTGCTTTTCTTATCTTCCCCCACCCCTCTCGCCGGCAGCAGGCGCGGCGTGCGGTTTTTTTTGTGCTTTGCCACGACGCCGGGCGGCGGGGAGGCGGCGTGCGGGCGAGTGTGCGCTAGCCGCGTGCCTGCTGCGTACGGTCAGCGTTTTCGCCTGGCGCGTACGGCGCGCAGCGTTGGCACACCCGTGCCGCTGCCGCGGGTTGGGGCTTTGAGCGACGAGGCGTGCCTGACGTGTCCGGCAGCACGCGGCGGCGGGCCGTTTGCCGCCAGGGCGCCGGGCACCACCCTGGTTGCAGTTTTGTGGCCGGGAGCAGCACCGCCTCGCGCCCATGTCCCTTAACTGATGCTGATTGAGCAGCTGGGCGCTCTCACGGCGGGTGCGGTGGTGGTTTGGTGGCATCGCGTGCCTGGTGGCGGCGGAGGCTGGAGGCTGGGCCAAGCACCTGCCCACGTAGGGGGCCTGGGAGCCGGTGGAGAGGCCAGGCCTGAGTCGCATCCTTTTTTGCATCCTTCGGAGCCGCGCGTGCCAGCGCACACAACAAGACTGCCGCGCTGACGCGTCTCATCCCGCCTCTTGACCTTTCGTGAGCTCTTCTTTCGCACGCCGCTCTCTTGTTCATCCTGCTTTTCTTTTATGTCGTGCGCGGTGTGCGGCTGGTGTGTGTGTGCGGTGGCATCGGCGAAGCAGCCGGTGGCGGCGGGCGAGGGGCAGGTTGGTCGTGAGGTGACACGCGTGTGTGTGGTGTGGGTGCGTGTGGAGCTTTGATCTGGTCTGCGGTTTCTTGCCTCGCAAAGCCGGTAGAGACGCAGGGACCTTGGCGCGATGGTGAGGCGTTGATGCGGTGCGTGGGATGGCCGCGACGGGGACGCTTCCAGGGAGTTGGACGAGAGGGGTCACTCACTCTGCGCTCTTCCCTTGACACTTGCAACGGTGGTCGAGCAGCAGGCACGGCTGTTTGACGCGGCCTGAAAGAAGCTGTGCCGGGCGCTGGGTCAACAGTGCTGCATGGCGCGGGCGGTGGCCCGTTCCGTTGATGCAAGATGCACACACACAGTGAACAACAGGAGCAACCAGGGCAAGTTGCGGTGGCCTTCTTCGGCGCCTGCCTCGCTGCTGCCAACGGTGTGAGAAGCTCCCTGGGCGCCACTGGGTGCGCCGATGCACCCGCTCAAGCCCTAACGGTTCCCAAGGGCCCCCAAGAGGGAAGATCTTGCCCTCAGCACCAAAATCAAGACGCGGCGGCAGCGGCGGCGGCGGCGGCCCGTGCCCCAAATCCCCAAGCAGCAGAATTAAGGCGTGGCGGCGTTGGCGGCGTTGGCGTTGGCCCGCGCCTGGCTCAGCTCGCGCCGGAACGTGTCCTCGTCCTGCCCGTAGTGCCACACGCCGCCCCGATCCAGGAAGCCGCCGGCGTCAAAGTCGGGTGCCACGGCGGCCCACGCCGCCTCGCCGCCCACCTGTACGCCATCGTCGACGACGAGGCATGGCATGTGCCCGCAGCCTCTGGCGGCTGCACGCTGCAGGCGCGGAGCGCTGCCAGCGCTCTTTGCGTGCACGTGCAACTCACGTTGAGGAGGGAAGGTCCGTAGGTGTGGCCAGGGGCGCAGGCGCTGCCGCCGCCCGCCGGGCCCTCGGTGAGCGGGCGCGTGTTGCTGAAGAACCTGCGGCGGGTCCGCACGGCGGCGACGACCGACCGCGGCAATTGTGGAGAGCGAGCGTCCGCAGCCGTCGGCCGTGCCGCCCACACGTCGACGCACCGGCCCAGGGCGTCCATCATGGCGTACGTGCCGCGCATCTCGCTGTTGCTCTCCACGACGACGCTGGTGCTCGATCCCTCGAGCGCAGCGCGCGCTCGCGCCGCGTACCTGCGGCCAGGGAGGGGGTGCGAGGGCGGCGTGCGCTCGCGCCGCGCGGCCGCCGACTCAACCTCGCGCCGCGCCTCACGCAACTCACACGTCAAACTGCTTGCGCGTGATGAGCAGCGGCTCGATGGAGCCCGTGTTCTGCCCGTCCACGGGCAGCGCCTGCGAACGAGGCGCACGCGGTGGAGTGCGCGTCAGCGCGGTGGACGGACGGGCGCGAGGGGCGCTGCGGCCGCGCCAAACGGGCCCTGGCCTACCTGGAAGATCTTCCAGCGCGCGGGCGCCATGCGCCGGACGAGCGCCGCCATGCCGCCGTCGTCGTGCAGGTTGACCTTGGTCACGACCTGCGAGAGTGCAAGAGAGCGCGGGTGCGCGTGTGCATCTTGCATCAACGGAACGGGCCACCGCCCGCGTCATGCAGGAAGGATCATCAGGGAGGAAGAGTAGGCACCATCCCAGGCCGGGTGTGGCGGCAAGCCGCAGCGGCCCCGGGCTGGAGAGACCCGCCGCCCCGGCGGGACAACCACAGTCGACGCGCCAGGCTCGAGGAGAGGAGCCCACGGCCTCACAGTGTTGACCTTGAGCGTCATGCCGACGTCGCGCGCCACCTCGCACAGGCCCAGCACGCGCTCGACGTGCGCGTTGCGCCCCGCGCCGCCGCCGTCCTCCTGCGCACGCCGCACGGGCGCGCTCGCACGCGCGTGAGGGCGCAGGCCCCCGCCCTCTGCCAGGAGGAGCGTTGCAGTCAAGCACCTTCCCTCACCGGCGCCGCTCCGCCTCCCAGCACCTCGTGCGGCAGGCCCCGCCCCAGCTCGGCGTGCATCCACCCCTCCGACGCGTCCACGGAAAAGGCCACCACGTCCAGCGACCCCGCCAGCGACCTCAGCCGCCGCTCCGTCAGCAGCGACCCGTTGGTCACCTGCGAGCCACCGCCGCAAACGCCGTGCCCGGCGTGCACCCATGGCGCCCCGGCGGCAGCGCGCTGCGCCTGGCACGTGCGCGCTGCGGCTTCAACCGGCGCCCGACCTTCCTCGCTGCTCAGCCTTGCTGGCGTGAGGCAGCGGTCTGCTTGAGGACGGACGAGGGCGCGCACCAGGCAGGTGCCGAGGCCAAAATCGCGCTTGGCCGCGTGGATGAGCGCGTCGCAGTGCGGGTGAAGCAGCGGCTCGCCGCCCACGAACGTGACGCGCGTGAAGCCCATGCGCTGCACCTCAGACAGCACCTGCAGGCGCCAGCGTACATGCACACACGTGCTGGAGCAGCACATTGAGGCAGTACCGCGCATGTCTGCCTGCCAGGGGAGGTGACGGTGGCCGACGGCAGAAGGTTCGTGCGCACGCAGCCCCAGCGACGCCCGCGCACGCACCGCCGTCATGCGCTGCAGCTCGGAGAGCGCCGCCTCCCTCGGGATGTCCTGGAAGGTCGCGAAGCAGAACCTGCGCATCCCAGCCAGCGTGTGCGGGCGGCGGCGGCGCCGCGCGGCGGAATGGGCCCCTGGGCGCCTGCGGCGCCCGACAGGGGTCGGGTTGCCGCCAGTCACTGAGCGACCTCTCTCACCGGCAGCTGTAGTTGCAGTGCGGCGTGATGAACCAGTTGAGCGTGGGGGGCACCGAGGCGACCAGCGTGGCGGTGGGCGCCGCCCGCCCCGCCGCCCCGCAGCTCCAGAGGGAGCGCCGCGTTCCTCCTGCCTTTTGGGAGGGCGTCATGGGCGGCCGCAGAGCAGCGCCTGCGCGGTCATGTGCTGAGGAGGTGGAGGCACCTGCGGTCGCGGCGAGATCTGTGCGCGCGCGGTGCGGACCGTTGGGTCTGCTCGGCCCGCCCCACCCTCACCAGGTGCTGCTGAGGTGCGCTGGGTGTTGATAAAGAGGCTGAGCGCCGCTGCTGATGGCGTGGTGCTGGATCCCAGCGCCCTGGCTTGGCCACCCTGGGCGGGCGAGTGCGCGAGCGCTGTCGCTGGCACACGGCCCAGCGCGCCAGCGACGGTGCAGCTTGCGCGCAGCATCGCTGCGTGCTGTCGTGGATTAGTGTGCGCGAAGCTCGAAGCGCAGCGCCGCTGCGGTGCCGAGCGTGGGAGCGTGGTCTCGTCCAAGGATGGAGCGCCCTGCGCCGTGAAGGGCTGCGGCTGAGAGCTCCTGGTTGTGCTGCGTGTGTGTGTGTGCAGGCCTCCGCCAGGCAGCCCGTGTGTGCGCTTGCTCTGCTGCGGGGCGTGGTGCACGCGAGGTTTCGCTGCCCTGAGGGTCGCGCGTCACCCTGCAGGCCAGCAAGGCAGCCAGCTCCGGTGGCTTTGAGCAGCAGCACTACCTGCTCCCTGCTGTTGATGGATGGATGCGTTGCCGGCCATTGCGGGGTGAGCCATCGCGCCATGCACGCCCCCACGCCGTCGCACCGGCACAGGAGAGGCGCGTCAGCGGACCAGCACACGGGCAGCTCCACGCCAAGAGCCAAACCAGAGGGCTAGCAGCTGCCAGCCCCTCTGCAAAGATGATGCAGGCAGCCGCGCCGGAGCCCCCGCCTCAGCCGAAGCAGACGGAACTCGTCAACGCGCTAGCGTTGAGAAACAACCTGGGCGTGCTCGGCTTCGTGTGAGTGCGCCGGCCCCCTCGCGAACGCGATGTGGCGATGCGGGGCCCTGCACCCAGCAGCACAGTGATCTGAGGGCGCCCACGGCAAGCTGCGCAAGTGCCAACGCAAACGCGCAGGCGGACATTTGTATCCTTGCTGGCGGGCATCGCGGTCGGCATCCTGGGTGTAGAGGGCTGGTGGGGCTTCTTGCCGCACCTCGCCACGCAGCTACTGGTGCGTGCCCGGCCGCCTCGCGCGCCCTCAGCGTGCCAGCCGCTTGAGGAGCAGCACACGCGGCCTCTCGCTGCCATGGCAATCAGTGTCGGGCTGCAGCAGTGACGATCCCATCCGCGCCCCGGGGGCGCCCCCCGACGCGTGCGTGCAGTGCGCGCCGCTGATGGTGGTCAAGGGCGCCACTTCGCCTACCAAGTACTTCCACACCTGGTGCGCGCTGCTGCGAGACCTCTCCTCTGTTGGGGGCCTGGGTCAAGCAGCCGCGGCCTGCGGACGCTGCAAGGCAGGGCGGCTGGGGCAGAGCCGGATGCCGCCCCGTCAGAGATGGACAGCGGCCCGCAGTCACATGCAGGGCGATCAGCAAAGGGACAGGGTGATGCCTGCGGCTCCCGAGGCCTCAGGCGAGGGACCCGGCCCTGCTGCTCGTGCGCGCAGGACCAACTACCTCTTCTTCAACGTCTTCTCCTCGGTCACGCTGCTCACCTTCGTGCTCTTCTGGATGATCTTCTACAACCTCTGTCACATTTTCTGACCCCGCAGCTTTGGACTCCTGACCTGAACCCACCCGACTGCAACCGCGTGCCTCTCCGGCACAGGTTCATGCTGGGCACCCCGTGAGCTGCGAGCGGCACAGGAGCACCTGTTGCTGGCTGGGAGCACAGTCAGGCCCAAAGTCCGAAGCAGCGGCGACGCCCGGAGTGTGACGTTGCAGAGACGTTGCAGGGCCAGCGCAGGCGTCCGACAAAAAGCAAAATGCAAGCCCCAGACTTGCGTGGCGCCACCAACGCTTGCCTGCGCGCCCGCCCTCTCCCTGCTGCCAGCATGACAATCAGGCGCCCAGCGCGTCTGGCGAGAGCTGCGCCCTCCGCGGCAGCCCCGGCCGCGCGCCCAGCTGCGTGCACTTGGCGGCCGCCACCAGGCCCGCCAGCTGCAGCATGGCAGGCCGGCTGAGCCCCGTCACCAGGCCGTACAACACGCTGCCAATAAAGGCGTCGCCGGCACCCGTCGTGTCAACCACCGCGTCCTGCACACGACACGCGTGCATGACGGCCACAGCACGTGTCGTCCTCTGCCATGCGCCACTGCATGCTCCCGCCGCATCCCTGGCACTTACTCTCTCCCAACCTCGTGCAGCCCTTCGCGAGCCGAACGCCGCGCTCAGCAGCCCCCGCAGCCCACCCCGCCATCGCGTACCTTGGAGGGCAGCTGGGCGATGGACGCCACCGTCACTGTGGCCTCCAGCACGTGCTGCTGCGCCGCAGGCCTCTCCGCCACCGCCACCACGCCCGCCATCTGGTAGCTGGCCGCCCGGCCCACGTCCGCGTTGAGCGCCGCCGCCCGCTCCGCTGCGCCCGCCGCCGCCGCCGCCGCCGCCGCCGCGTCCCGCGCCGCGCTGTACGCCAGCCGCACGGCGCGCGGCGTGGCCGCCACCGCGCCGCGCCTGCACGAGTCGCACGCACGCCACGCCGACCTGCGTCAGTGCAGCCACCGGCGGCGCAACACGAGAGCACAGCAGGAGGCGCCACTCACCGCACTGGCCGCCCGTCCGCCGTGACACAGTCCGGCACACTGCCCGCCTGCTGGTGCTCCTGCGCTTGGGCAGCCAGCTGCGCCTGCAGCTCCCGCACCACGTCCGCCAGCGGCCGTGGCTCGCCCTGCTCCTCCGATGACGCTGTCGTCGCCGACGAGGAGGGCGATGACGAGGGCGGGGCGCGCTCGAGCAGCACCGAGCCGCGCGTGCCGAGCGTGGTGATGAGGAACGAGGCGCGGGGCAGCCGCGCGGCAGTGGCGAGCAGCGCGTCCTCCAGCACCGCCTCTCCGGTCCAGTCCTGCGACGCTCGAGCCAACCGCACAGTTCGTTCACTCGTGAAGCTTCCGTACCGGCGACTTTGGTTCATGCGATGCTCGCGGGCCTCTTTCGCACACGCACGGAAAGAGAAGCTGCGTCGCACCTGGGGGAAGTGCGCCGAGGTGACGACGCAGTCGGCCTCGGCAAGGAGGTCGTCGAGCCCGGGGCGCAGGCGCTCGGCCTCCACCAGCACGGGCACGTGGGCGGCGCGGGCGGCGCGCGCCAGCAGGACCGCCGCCTCGGCCAGCCGCCCGTCAAAGTAGACCAGCTCGGCGCCCTGCGTCCCCCCCCCATGCAGGTTGGGGCTGAGGTTAGGGTTGGCGGCGGGGTGGACGAGCCGTGTGCGGTGATGGGTGCTGGCTGCTCGTTGTCAGGGCCTCCTTCAGGCGCTGAGGCTGCTGCTCAGCGCCCTGCCCTTCCTTGCTGTCCCGCTCGCACGCGCACGCGCAAGTGTGGCCCCCTGCTGCCCACGGGAGCCAAACTACCCACCTCGAGCGCGTCGGCGATGACCTCTGGCGTCATCTCCTCGGGCTGCATGGCAGCGCCGGGCGTGTGGATGCACGTGCGCGTGCCGCCTGCACACCAAGCGCACCAGATCTGACGCGCTCGTGACCGCGTCACCCTAGCGCCCTGGCCGGCTGTGCAACGCGCCCCTCCGCAACAGACCGCGAGAACCGGCAACCACGGCCCCTCCGTGGCCAGACGAAGGCAGCAGCATCGCGCAAACCCACAGGCACGCCCCGCCGCCACCGCTACAGCCTGAGCTCCGCACTGCCGGCTTGCCGTCCACTCCCCAGTGCACGCAGCCCTGCCCTTCCCCCTCGCAGCCTCTTGCCTAATCCTCATGCGGGGGCACGCACCCGTGCGGTCCACGATGATGTAGGTGAAGGGCGAGGGGTGCCCCGCCGCCCGCATCACGTGCCGCGTGTCCACGCCGTCCGCCTCGAGCTCGGTGATGATGCCGTCGCCCAGCCCGTCCCCGCCAATCTGCGTCGCCACCACCACCACGCGCAGCACGCACGGCCACACTCGGACGGCGGCGCCGCCGCCGCACCGCTCAATACACCCCTCGTGTCATCCCGATTGCCCATGTGGCCTTCAGGCTCTTCACCCAGTCGCCCTCAGGCTCTTCACGCGCCCAACCCAGGGCGCTTCCCTGACGTCCGTTCAGCCATTGAGCTCTTGTGCGCGGTGGGCCGGTGCGCGCTGCTTGCCCACTCCACCACAGCTGTGGAGCTCCCCAGGTGCCCCACGCCTGCAGCGCGCCTGGCTGCGCACCTTGGTCACGAGCGTCGGCTTGAGGCCCAGGCGCGCCGCCGCCGTGAGCGCGTTGGCCGCGTTGCCCCCGCCTTGCACCTGCGCCAAAGGTGCACGGCATTTGCGCCTCGTCCACCCCCACCACCACACGGCTCGTGCACTGCTTGACGTCAGCGCCGGTGGTGTGCGCTCCACCAGCGCCATGCTGCTCAGCATAAGCGTGGATCCAGCTCTGGTAGCTGGCCGTGCGCCGTGGTTGAGCGTGCGGGTCGACGTGGCCTGCCCACCTCGAGCTTTTCCGTGCGCAGCTTGTCGTCCGGCTTGGGGTAGGCGGCCACGGACGCAAGGTAGTCCACGCCGCAGCTGCCCATGCCCACCACCTTCTTCAGAGGTGCCTGCGCGCGGGCGCCGCCCCCGCCGCGCTCGGGCTCATCTTCCGGACTCTGGGGCAACCCCAGTGAG
>VFQP010003777.1_pt1 | contig 14945 bp, 13 predicted proteins | sample 3512351 | NCBI WGS metagenome assembly VFQP01 (sample SAMN10412372, study PRJNA504923) | tailings metagenome | isolation source: Relicate 1 Philex TSF1 revegetated site | place: Philippines: Tuba, Benguet | collected 2017-08-29 | reverse complement strand
TAGCCCTGCACCGCACCTGCCGCGATACCGATCGCGCTCGACAGAATGGTCAGGATCAAGCCAAACATGACCGAGATCCGGAACCCGTAGATCACGCGCGCCAGCACGTCGCGTCCCTGGTTGTCGAGGCCGAGCCAGTTCCAGTTGCCAATCGCCATGTAGCGCTTCATCTGGTCAGGCGGCGCGTCGCACAGCTTGGCCTGAGCGGCCCATTGGGGCGGCGCCGGGTACCCCAATCCACCCTGCTGCTTGACGCCATCGCGCTCGATGTAGCAACGGCCGTCCGCATCCACGCGGTTGGGGTAATCCTTGTTGATCGTGTCGTAGGAGTAGCGGATCGGCGGCCAGATCATCCAGCCGTTGGCCTCGATCTCGTCGATGATAATCGGGTCACGGTAGTCGGTAACGGCAAGGAAGCCGCCGAACTTCGATTCCGGATAATCGACCAGAACCGGAAACAGCGTCTCACCCTTGTAACGCACGACCAGGGGGCGATCGTTGGCGATCACCTCGGCGAATAGCGTCAGAAAAAATAGTCCAAGGAAGAGGATGAGGCTCCAATAGCCTCGCCTGTTCGCCTTGAAGTTCGCCCAGCGCCGCTCGTTGATCGGCGACAGCTTGAAGTTCGGCAGCATGCGGGTGTAGAGCGGCGGCCGCACGAGATCCGGCGCCACCTTCTGCTCGACGTCGTCGTCGCGTCGCGCGTCCACGGCTCAGACCTCCCGGCTTTCGAAGTCGATGCGCGGATCGACCAGCGTATAGATGAAATCGGTGACCACGTTCACCACGAGCCCCATGAGCGCGAAAATATAGAGCGTTGCGAACACGACGGCATAGTCGCGTTTGATCGCGGACTCGAAGCCGAGCAGGCCCAACCCATCGAGGGAGAACACGGTCTCGATCAGGAGTGAGCCCGAGAAGAACGCGCCAATGAACGCGCCCGGAAAGCCGGCGATGATGAGCAGCATCGCGTTCCTGAAGATGTGGCCGTAGAGCACTTCACGTTCGCCGAGGCCCTTGGAGCGGGCAGTGATGACGTACTGCTTGCGGATCTCGTCGAGGAAGCTGTTCTTGGTCAGGAACGCCATGGTCGTGAACGCCCCGAGCGACATGGCGATGATCGGCAGTGTCAAATGCCAGAAGTAATCGACAACCTTGCCGAACATGGAGAGCTGGTCCCAGTTGTCCGACGTCAAACCGCGCGATGGAAACCACTGGAAGAACGAAGAACCCGCGAACACGATCAAGAGCAGAACCGCGATCAGGAACCCCGGCACCGCGTAGCCGACGACGAGAACGGTGCTCGTCCACGTGTCGAACTTCTCGCCGTCTCGCACGGCCTTGCGTATTCCGAGCGGGATCGAGATGAAGTAGGTGATCAGCGTCATCCACAGCCCGAGCGAGATCGAAACGGGCATCTTCTCCTTGATCAGTTCGATCACCGAAACGTCGCGGAAATAGCTCTTCCCGAAATCGAACATCAGATAGTTCTTCATCATGAGCAGGAAGCGCTCATGCGCCGGCTTGTCGAAGCCGAACTGCTTCTCGAGGCTCTTGATGAATTCGGGATCGAGGCCCTGCGCACCGCGATACTTCGACGTTACGCTGTCTCCGGCACCTTGACCGATCTGCGATTGGCTCCCGCTGCCCATCGTGTCGCGGCCGCCACCGCCGAGCCGGTCGGAGATCGAGGTATCGCTGCCCGTCAACTTGGCGATCATCTGCTCGACGGGCCCGCCCGGCGCGAACTGGATGATGACGAAGCTGATCAGCATGATGCCGATCATCGTCGGGATGATGAGAAGCGTTCGCTTAAGGAGATAGGCGCCCATCGTCGGTCATGTCCTCATGCGCTCTAAGCACTTTGCGTCGATCCCGTGCCGTCCTGCGTTAGCGGCCCAGCGCTTTGGCCTTCTCGCCGTCCACCCACCAGGTTTCCAACGCCCCGCGCTCGTACTTGGGTTTCACCTGCGGCCACGCGAACTTGTCCCAGAAAGCCAGATTATGGGCCCCTTTGTACCACTGGGGCACCCAATAGTAGCCTGCCCGAAGGACGCGGTCGGCCGCCCGCGTCGCCGTCACGAGTTCGGCCCGGGATTTTGCTGCAACGATCTTGTCGATGAGTTGATCCAGCACCGGGTCCGCGATACCGGCAAGGTTGAAGCTTCCCGTCGTCTTCGCGGCTGCGGACCCCCAGAAGTTCTTGAGTTCCACGCCCGGAGTGAGACGCAGAGCATAGCGCTGCGTCGTAAGATCGAAATCGAAGTCCTTGAGGCGGCGCTCGTACTGGGCCGCATCGACCATGCGCATCGATGCATCGACGCCGATCGATTTGAGGATCTTGATGTACGGAGCAACGATACGCTCGAAGCTCGGAGAATCGATCAGGATCTCGACCGTAAGCGGCTGTCCCGCGGCGTTGCGAACGCCCTGCGGCGTCTGCGCCCACCCGGCCTCGGCCAGAAGCTTCGCGGCCTCGCGCAGCTGAACGCGATTGTTTCCGCTCCCATCCGTCACGGGTGGCGAGACCGCCTCCCCGAAGACGGCCGCCGGCAGCTTGTCGCGGAACGGCTCCAGCAGCGCCAGTTCTTCAGGCGACGGCTTACCCACCGCCTTGAGATCCGAATTCTCGAAATAGCTCGCCGTTCGCGTATAGAGCCCGAAGAACAGGTTCTTGTTGCTCCATTCGAAATCGAACGCGAGCCCGAGCGCCTGACGCACCCGGATGTCCTTGAACTTGTCGCGGCGCATGTTGATGAAGAAGCCCTGTGCGCCGGAGGGACGCTCGTCAGGAAGCGTCAGCAGCTTGACGCGTCCGTCCTTCACCGGCTGCCGGTCGTAGCCCGTCGCCCAATCCTTCGACGTAAACTCCTCGCGAAAGTCGAAGTTGCCCGCGAGCAGCCCTTCGAGTTCGAGCGAACGATCGCGATAATATTCGTAGCGAACCTCGTCGAAATTGTTGATGCCGCGATTGACCGGCAGTTCCTTGCCCCAGTAGTCGTCGCGCCGCAGATAGGTGACGAACGTTCCGGCTTTGAACGGACCGACTTTGTATGGCCCCGAGCCGAGCGGGGGCTCGAGCGTCGTCTTATCGAATTCATGCGTCGTGTAATAAGCCTTCGACAGGATGGGCAGCGTCGCCACCGTGACAGGCAGATCCCGGATCAGCGTCCCTTCGAACGTGTAGCGCACGGTGTGAGGATCGAGCGCCTCCACCGACTTCACGTCGCGGACGGGAATCGACAGCGCCGGATGCCCTTTGGCCTTGATCGTCTCGAACGAGAAAACAACGTCCTCGGCCGTAATGGCTGAACCATCGGCGAACTTCGCTTCCGGCCTGAGCTTGAACGTGACGTACATCCCGTCCGGCGCCACATCCGCCGTCTCCGCGACGAGGCCATAGACCGCATCGGGCTCGTCGTGCGCACGCGCCATAAGCGTGTCGAACACCAGCTCCATGCCCTGCGCTGCGTCACCCCTCAAGATGAAGGAGTTGAAGCTGTCGAACGTCGTCAGCCCGGCGCTGCCGATCTGCGAGGCCTTGCCGCCCTTGGGCGCATCGGGGTTGACGTAGTCGAAGTGCTTGAAGTCGGGCGGATACTTGAGATCGCCGAAAATCGAGAGTCCATGCCTCGGCTCGGCCGCGAGTGGCGACGCGAAAGCTGCCGCGAACGTCAGGGCGGTCAGGATGGCGGCATCGGAAATCGCGCGACCGAAACGTCCCATCCGCCCTCCGGGAAACTGACCTGCCACTATCGCCTCACTTCCTATTCGCTGCGAGCGCCTGCTGCTTGGCGGGATCGACCCACCAAATCTGGGTGAACGCGCTCGTCAGCGAAGGAAGCTTTTCCGGGCGGCCGAACATGTCCCAAGTCGCCAGCCACTCATAGGGATTGTACCACTGCGGCACCACGTAATGGCCCCACAGCAGCACGCGGTCGAGCGCCCGCGTCGTCGCGACGACCTCCGCCCGGTCGTGCGCTACGACGAGCTTCTCGATGATCGCGTCGATCACCGGGCTCTTGATGCCGATCGTGTTGCGGCTGCCCGGCTGGTCGGCCGCGGCAGAACCCCAGAAGTCGCGCTGCTCGTTGCCGGGCGACATCGACTGCGGAAAGCTGTCGACGATGATGTCGAAGTCGAAGTTCGTTTCGCGTTGCTCGTACTGCGCCGGATCAACGACACGGATTGAAGCCTGCACGCCGATCTTCTCAAGGTTCGAGACGTATTGCGAGACATGGCGCGTGAACGCCTCGGATCCGAGTAGGAACTCGACCGTAAATGGCTCGCCCTTGGCGTTGCGCATGACGGTCTGCGTCTTGGTTGAACCAAGGCCGACGGCCCTGCCCATCTTGCAGAACATCCCGCAATCCGGATCTGCGACTTCCTCCTGCCGCACTTCCCAGCCGGCTTCCTTGAAAAGCCGCATGGCTTCGGCGAGATTCTTGCGCGCGTCGTCGCGCGATGCGTAGACCGGATTCTTCCATTCCTTCGTGAACACCTCCGGCGGAAGATCCTTCTCGAACTCCTTGAGGATCTCGAGTTCTCGGCCCTCCGGCAGTCCCTTCGCTGCAAGCTCAGAGTTATCGAAGTAGCTGCCGACGCGCGTGTACTGGCCGAACAGAACGCTTTTGTTGAGCTCTTCGAAGTCGAACGCGTAGTTGAAGGCTTGCCGCACGCGCGGATCCTTGAGCTTCTCCCGGCGCGTATTGAAGGCGAAGCCTTGCATCCGCGCGACACCCTTGGTGGGGATCGCTTCCTTTTTCACCAGACCCTTCTGGACGCCGGGAAACGCAAACTGCGTCGCCCAGGCGCTGGCCGTATTCTCACGCCACATGTCGGCGCGCCCAGCCTTGAAATCCTCGAATGCCGCCGTGCGATCGCGGAAGTACTGGAAGCGGAACTCATCGAAATTCCACTGCCCCTGGACGACAGGCAGATCCTTCGCCCAGTAGTCGTTCACGCGCTCGAGCACAATCCGGTTTCCAGTGTCGAATTCCTTGATCTTGTACGGACCGGATCCGAGCGGCACCTCCAGCGTGCTTTTGGTGATATCCCGCGGCTCGCCATTCTTGCCTTTGGCTTCCCAGTAGTGCTTCGGCAGGATCGTGAGCTGCCCGAGGATCTGCGGCAGCTCCCGGTTGCCGGTGATGTCGAACGTGAACGTGACCTCGTGATCGCCGGTCTTCTCGGCCTTGACGACATTCTTGTAATAGCGGGCGTACATCGGATGCGCTTTCTTCAGCGCTTCGAGGCTGAAGATCACATCTTCGGGCTTGATCGGCTCACCGTCATGGAATCGAGCTTCCGGCCTCAGCCCGAACTTGGCCCAGGCGAAATCCGGAGGAAACGACACCCATTCGGCGACGAGGCCGTACTCGGTCGACTCCTCATCCGGACTACCCGCCATCAGCGAGTCGTAGATCATGCCGACGCCGCCAGCCGGCACGCCCTTGATCGAGAATGGATTGAGTGAATCGAACGTACCTTCGGTTGCGAAGCGAACCACGCCGCCCTTGGGCGCGTCTGGGTTCACCCAATCGAAATGCTTGAAGCCGGGTCCATACTTCGGTTCGCCGATCAGCGAGAGCGCGTGATGACGCGGAGGCTCGGACGCCGGTTCGGCAGGAGCCGGGGCAGCGGCAGCAGGCGTCTCCGGAGTGGGCGCGGGCTCGGCTGCAGCCGGCGTCTCTGGCGCGGGGGCCGGTTCGGCGGCCGGAGGAGGCGAAGCGGGTGCTGCGGCGTCGGCGGCAGGCGCAGGGCTCCCGGCCTCTTGCGCCGATGCAGGACAGGAGATGAAAGCGGCCAGGGCCACGACGGCCAGAAGGGATTGAAGAACGTTCGCGCGTCGTTGAACCATGAATTCCGCAGCCATCGTCACCATCGTCCTGTCGGATAGCGGACCGGCACAATCGCAGTGTCAATCATGCCGAGCCCCCATAGGTCCCTACGTCACCAAGGAACGGGACCCGCGAAAGTCGAGTACCTAGCACGACTTCGGACGAATTCGGATTAAAGATCGGCAAGACAGCATGCGCAAACCCATTGCAAAGGTCTGCCGCGAAACATCGGAAAGCGTTGCAAAAAACCGGCACCGGAGACCCTGCGCAGCCCACAGTCGGACCGGGCCGGCGACAAAAGAAAACGCCCTCCGGAGGTGGCTCCGAAGGGCGCTGTTGCGCTCGCGTGTCGCAACCCTGTCCGTTTACTGAGGGAGCGGAGCCGGATTGTCGGAAAGCGTGCGGATGTACGCGATCAGGTCGGCCAGTTCGCCGGTGTCGGAAACGCCTGCGAAAACCATCTTGGTGCCGGGCACGAAGGCCTTCGGCTTGTGCAGGAAGGACGCGAGATCGCTGTAGGTCCAATCCCCGCTCTTGCTCTTCAGTGCCTCGGAGTAGCCGAAGCCCGGGAACGAGGCGTGCGGACGGCCCAGAACGCCCCAAAGGTTCGGACCGGCCTTGCTTGCCGCGCCCTTCTCCGCGGTATGGCAAGCGAGGCACTTCTTGAACGTGCCCGCGCCGCTCTCGGGCTTCGCCGTCGCGACCGCCGCGACGACCTGCGCAGGATCGAACGCAGCCGGTTGTGCGGCGCCGCCCTCGGCCGGAGCCGCCGCCTGTTCGGAGACGGGGAGCGTGTAGCCGCCTTCGATCTTCTTGTGGCCGTGATGGGCGAGATCGATGAAGGTCTTGGGCGCTACGATGACGAGCAGCGCCGCCAGCACACCGCCCGCAATTTTGGTCAGTTCGAAGGAGTCCATCATCTCGTCACCCTGGAGCCCGCTCGGGCTTAGCCACGTTTATCGGTCAGATCGCGATAGTTAACGACAAATCATAAACTTAGCGTTTCAAGTTAAACCAAACCCTCCATCTGATTGATCCAAGGATCAAAAAGGGTCTTAGCCGCCACGGCACGCATCTACAAGACGTCCGCCATACCTTGCAAGCCCGCGCCACGCCAGTTTACAGACGAGATGAGAACACCCCACGACCTGAAAACGCGTCACCCCGCTGCCTGCCGGTCGGAATCGTAGCGCCAACATACGGCATAGGGACCGGCCTTCCATGGGGCCAAATGTCTGGGGGCGTGGCAGCGCCGCAGCCGTCCGTACGCAAAGCAAGTCGAGATCAGCATGACCCGAGCTCTCATCCTCATTCCCGCCCGCATGGCATCGACCCGCCTGCCGGACAAGCCGCTGGCCGATATCGAGGGCGAACCGATGATCGTCCGAGTCTGGCGCCAGGCGCACGCCGCCGAAATGGGACGGGTGGTGGTAGCGGCCGACGCCGACGAAATCTGTAGCGCCGTGCGCGCGGCGGGCGGCGAAGCGTTGATGACCCGCTCGGATCATGCGTCGGGCTCGGACCGCATTTTTGAAGCACTCAATCGCATAGATCCCGATGCTGAGATGGACATCGTCGTCAATGTCCAAGGCGATCTACCGACCATTGACCCGGCCCTGATCCGCGAATGCATCTCCGTGCTCTCTACCAAGGGCCCCGACATCGCGACCCTAGCCGCCGAGATCATCGAGCCTCACGAGCGAACCAACCCGAACGTCGTCAAAGTCGTCGGCACCCCGTTGGCACAGCGCAATCGGCTGCGCGCGCTCTACTTCACGCGCGCGACTGCCCCCTACGGCGAAGGGCCCCTTTACCATCACATCGGCCTCTATGCGTACCGGCGCACCGCGCTCGAACGCTTCGTTTCGCTCGATCCTTCCCCGCTCGAAACGCGTGAGCGCCTTGAACAACTCCGCGCCCTGGAAGACGGCATGCGCATCGACGTGGCGCTCGTTGACACCGTTCCCCTCGGTGTCGATACTCCCGCCGATCTTGAGCGGGCCAGGCAGCTCGTCAGAAGCGCGCAGCGGGCCTCATGACTGAACAACCCCTCTTCGCTTTTGCACGCCGTCTGGCTCCCAGCCCGTACGCGACTAATTCCTCCATACGCTGAGACCCGCATCGCTATGTCCACCGCATCTCCCGCTGCACGGATCGCCTATCAAGGAGAGCCCGGCGCGAATTCCCATCTGGCCTGCGCCGAGGCGTATCCGGACTTCGAAGCCCTCGCTTATCCGACGTTCGAGGACGCGCTGGCGGCCGTGAAGGGCGGCGAAGTCCTCTACGCCATGATCCCGATCGAGAACTCGGTCGCCGGCCGCGTCGCCGACATCCATCACCTCTTGCCCAACGCAAACCTCTACATCGTTGGCGAGCACTTCCTTCGCGTGCGCCACCAACTGATGTCGATCAAAGGCGCGACGCTCGACACCGTGAAGAAGGTGATGAGCCACACGCAGGCTCTCGGCCAATGCCGCAAGACGCTCCGCACGCTGGGTTTGACGCCCATACCCGAGGCGGATACCGCAGGATCTGCCCGCATCGTCGCCGAACAGGGTGATCCCGCGTTCGCAGCCATTGCATCGAAGCTCGCCGCCGAGATCTACGGGTTGGAGATCCTCCGCTCGGATGTCGAGGACGAGAACCACAACACCACGCGCTTCATCATCCTCGCCAAGGATCCGGATGACGCCGAGCCGGAGGATGGCCAGGTCGTCACGACCTTCCTGTTCCGCGTGCGTAACGTTCCGGCCGCACTCTACAAGGCGCTCGGCGGCTTCGCCACGAATGGCGTCAACATGACGAAGCTCGAGAGCTACCAGCTCGAAGGCACGTTCAACGCCACGATGTTCCATGCGGACATCGAAGGACATCCCGCGGAGCGCTCGGTCCAGCTCGCCCTCGAGGAACTGTCATTCTTCTCGAGCGAGGTTCGCCTCCTGGGCACCTATCTGGCGAGCCCTTATCGCATCGAAGCTGCCCGCGCGGCTGCGCCTCCCACGGACGGACGCTGACGGGGAGTACGAGCAATGAGGCTTGCCGCCAAGGTCGCCATCGTCACTGGAGCCGGCTCCGGCTTCGGCCGCGGCATCGCCGAAGCCTTCGCGGAGGAAGGTGCCAAGCTCGTCGTTGCGGACATCGACCAAAAGCGCGCTGAGGACGTTGCATCCGCGATCGGCTCGCGCGCTGTGCCCTTCGCGGCCGACGTCTCGCGCAAGGCGGACGTCGACAACATGATCCGCACCGCCGTGAATGCGTTCGGCGGGCTCGACATCGTGGTCAACAATGCCGGGATCACGCACAAGAACCAATCGTTGATGACCGTCACCGAGGAAGAGTTCGACCGCATCTACGCCGTCAACGTGAAGTCGATCTATCTCACCACGCTGGCCGCCGTTCCGGAGCTCGAGAAACGCGGCGGCGGCTCCATCATCAACACCGCCTCGACCGCCGGCGTTCGCCCGCGCCCGGGCCTCACCTGGTACAACGGCTCCAAGGGCGCGGTCGTCACGCTCACCAAATCCATGGCGGCCGAACTGGCCCCCCGCAACATTCGCGTCAATGCCATCAATCCTGTTATTGGGGAAACGGCTCTCCTGCAGGAGTTCATGGGCGTGCCTGACACGGCGGAAAACCGCGCCAAGTTCATCGCCGGCATTCCATTGGGACGCATGTCGAAGCCGGCCGACATCGCAAACGCGGCGGTCTTCCTCGCCGATCCCGCGTCGGGCTTCATCACCGGCGTAGCCATCGAAGTCGACGGCGGCCGCTGCATCTAGACCATGATCTCTTCAGGCCTATCCGCCTGAAGCGTGAATCATCGGTCTCATCCAGGATTTAGATTTTGAGTGCCCCACCCCGGATCTGGTAGAGCGTGAGCGCGGTCGCGACGGCCAGGTTGAGGCTATCGAGGCGCCCCGCCATCGGGATCTTCACAAGCTTCGAACAGGCGCGCGTCAGGCTGTCGGAGAGCCCAGGCCCTTCACTCCCCATGACGAGCATCACCGGTCCGCGGTACGTCGCGTGCCGGAAATCCTCTTGCGCTTCCAGATGTGTCCCCACCACGTCGCCGCGCCACTTCGAGCGCCACTGCAGGAACGCCTCCCGCGAAGCCCGCGCGATCGAAACGGCAAACACCGAACCCATGGTCGCGCGCACCGCTTCCCGCGAATAGGGATCGCAGGAATTCCCGATCAGAATGATGCCTTTCACGCCCACGGCATCTACGGTGCGGATGATCGTCCCGAGATTGCCGGGATCGCGAACTTCCTCGAGCGCCAGCCAGCACTCGTCGTTGCCGACGCGGTCGGGCAGGTCGACCCAGCGTTGCCGGAACACGCCGAGCATGGCCTGCGGGTTGTCCTTGGACGACAACTTGCCCAGCACCGACTCCGATACCTCGAGCACGTCGGCGCCGGCGCCCAACGCCCACCCGACGAGCGAGCGCGAGAGCGGGCTACCCGCTGCCCCGGCCTGATAGACGAGGCTGGCCGGTTCGAATCCCGCTTCCCGCGCCGTAACGAGGATCGACGTGCCCTCAGCAACGAAAAGCCCCGTCTCTTTGCGCTCCTTGCGCATTTCAAGCGCGCGGATGGCCTTGACCCGTTCGTTGGTGAGGCTGGTGATGACCCGGGGGCCGATTGCCGTCATGACGCCCACCGCACGAAAAGTGAAGTCGGTACGGCCGCGCCGCCGCCCTCAGCCGTCAGCGCAAGCTCCCCCGCGGAGAGAGAACCGCCGCGCTCCGCGAGCACGTCTGCGGCCAGTTGTTCGAAGGCGAGCGCCGACGCACGAATGGCATAAACGGTCAGGATCATCGCGGCCGTCCCGGGCGCCAGGAGCTGCGCCGCGCTCTTGAGCAGCGTGGGAAGTCCCTGGAACAGGTCCCACACCTCGCCTTCCGGACCGCGCCCGAACTTCGGCGGATCGATCAGGATCACGTGGTAGGTCTTGCCGCGGCGCACTTCGCGCGCAACGAACTTGGCTGCATCGTCGAGGATCCAGCGGATGGGCGCGTCACCAAGCCCGGAGACCGCCTGATTCTCCTTCGCCCATTGGATTGCTTTCTTCGACGCGTCGACGTGGGTGACCTCTGCACCTGCGCGCGCGGCGAGCAGAGACGCCGCCCCGGTGTAGGCGAACAGGTTCAGCACCCGCGGACGCTCGCCGGTTACTTTCCCGATCTCGCCCAGCATCCACTCCCAATGCGGCGTCTGTTCCGGAAAGAGGCCGAGATGCCAGAGGCCCTGAAGCCTGCAGGTCACTATCGCGCCGCCGAGCTTGACGGGCCAGCTCTCCGGCACCGCCTTGTCGAAGCGCCACTTCCCCTTTTCTTCGTCGTCGGCTGACGCGGAGAAGACGGCGTGCGCACGTGACCAGGCATCCTGCCCGCGATGGCGGCTCCAGAGGGCTTGCGGCTCTGGACGATCGACGATTACCGCGCCGAACCGTTCGAGCTTTCGCCCGCCTCCACTGTCGATCAAGGCATAATCGGACGGCCCGTCCGTCTTGATGAGATCGAGGCGGCCGGTGCGCTGCAGGCTACGGCCTTTGCGGGCCGCGGCGCCGCTTGAGGTGTCATTTAATTTTGTCGTCATTCCGCGGTTCCGGGCGGCTCGAAACAGCGCCCGCTCATCGCGCTGTGCCTCGTGCCTTATCGATGATTTCGAGGATTTCGGCCCCGCTCGTGTCGAGCGGCAGCCGCATGAAGTCGGCCGTATGCTTCAGCGCATCGTCGAGATAGCGATGGAAATCGTCGCGGTCGATCTCGATCGTACCGAACTGGCGGAGATGATCGGTCACGAATTGCGTGTCGAGCAGCGAAAACCCGCCGGCAATGAGCCGGCCCGCCAGATGCACGAGCGCGATTTTGGACGCGTCCCGCGCATACGAGAACATACTCTCGCCGAAGAACACGCCGCCAAGCGCCACGCCGTAAAGTCCACCGACGAGCCTGTCTTCGTCCCACACCTCGACCGTGTGGCAATGGCCAAGCCTGAAAAGTTCGAGGTAAAGGCCGCGAATGCGCGAATTTATCCAGGTCGAGCGCCGGCCGGCCCGCTCCGCCGCGCAACCTTCGATGACGCCCTCGTAGTCCGTGTCGATGGAGACGCGCAGCGCGCCGCTGCGCACCGTCCGCGCAAGCCGCTTCGGTACATGCACGGATTCGAGAGGCAAAATTCCACGGTGTTGGGGCTCGATCCAATAAAGCGCTGGATCGTCGGCGCTTTCGGCCATGGGGAAGATACCGCAACTGTAGGCCTTGAGCAGGACCTGCGGCGTGATCTCGATCATGATGTCGTCGCGCGACGCCATCACTAAAACGCTCCCGTTACGTATCCCTGCGCCAGTCACTGACCGGCCGGTCCGTGCGCGCACGCCCCAATTTGACGAACAAATTTAGACAAACACAAGGACATAGCGCCGCATCGCCGCTGTGAGAGGGTGCGGGCCCGGCCTCCCGTACGTTTAACGTATTCGCAGGCGCCAGCCTACAGGCGGGCCTTAGCTCTTGCCGAGATACTTCTCGAGCCAATGAATATCGTAAATGCCGTTCGTGATATCGGGCTGGCGGACAAGCTCGTTGAAGAGCGGAATCGTCGTCTCGATGCCGTCGATGACGAACTCAGACAACGCGCGGCGGAGGCGCATCAGGCACTCGTTGCGATTCTTGCCGTGCACGATGAGCTTGCCAATCAAGCTGTCGTAGTACGGCGGGATCCGGTAGCCCTGATAGACGCCGCTGTCGACGCGCACGCCGAGCCCCCCGGGGGGATGCCAATAGGTGATCTGGCCCGGCGACGGACGGAAGGTGCGCGGGTTCTCGGCGTTGATGCGGCACTCGATGGCGTGGCCGGAGAAGGTGATGTCCTCCTGCTTGAACTGCAGGTTTCCACCGGAAGCCACGCGGATCTGTTCCAGCACAAGGTCGATGCCCGTCACCGCCTCGGTCACGGGGTGCTCGACCTGCAAACGCGTATTCATCTCGATGAAGTAGAACTCGCCATCCTCGTAGAGGAATTCGACTGTACCCGCGCCGCGATACTTGATCTTCTTCATGGCGTTGGCGACGATCTCGCCGATCTTCTCGCGCGCCGCCGCGTTTAGGGCAGGCGAAGGGCTCTCTTCCAGGATCTTCTGGTGGCGGCGCTGCAGCGAGCAATCGCGCTCGCCGAGATGCACGGCATTTCCCTTGCCGTCACCGAAGACCTGAATCTCGATATGGCGCGGCTTGGTCAGGTACTTTTCGATGTAGACGGAATCGTTGCCGAACGCGGCCTTGGCTTCCGAGCGCGCCGTCGCGAGCGCCAGCCCGAGGTCGGCTGCAGTATGCGCCACCTTCATGCCGCGACCGCCACCGCCGGCGGTGGCTTTGATCAGTACCGGAAAGCCCATGTCCTTGGCGATCTTCATCGCCTGGGCTTCGCTGGTCACTTCGCCGTCCGAGCCGGGCACGACCGGAATGCCGAGCTTTCTAGCCGTCTCCTTGGCCGTGATCTTGTCGCCCATGATCCGGATGTGCTCGGACGTAGGACCGATGAAGGTTATGGAGTGCTCTTCGAGGATCTCGGCGAACCGGGCATTCTCCGAAAGGAAACCGTAGCCGGGGTGCACTGCATCCGCGCCGGTGATCTCGCAGGCGGCAAGCAGGCGGGGAATGTTGAGGTAGCTGTCGCTGGCGGGCGGTGAACCGATGCAGACGCTCTCGTCCGCAAGCCTCACGTGCATTGCGTCGGCATCCGCAGTCGAGTGCACGGCAACGGTGGCGATGCCGAGCTCCTTGCAGGCGCGCTGAATGCGCAGTGCGATCTCACCCCGGTTGGCAATCAGAACCTTGTCGAACATTCTTTTTCTCGGGCAACAGGCAGCGGACGACGGGCAGCGGTCGGAACGGACGATGCTGATATCGTATCCCTGCTGCTTCTTGCCGCTTCTCCCTTATTCAATGATCGCGAGCGGCTCGCCGAACTCCACGGGCTGCCCGTTCTCGACGAGCACGGCCGTGACGGTGCCCGCGCGCGGCGCGGGAATCTGATTCATGGTCTTCATGGCTTCGATGATCAGCAGCGTATCGCCCTGCTGCACGCGTGTGCCGACTTCGACGAAGGGAGGCGCTTTCGGATCCGGCGACCGGTAAGCCGTGCCCACCATCGGAGACTTGACGGCTCCGGGATGCTTGGCTGGATCTCCGCCGCCGCTAGCAGGAAGCGGTGCTCCAGGGCCAGCGGGGGCGGTAGCTTGCTGTGGCGGGGGCGCAAAGTGTGCCGGGACCGAAGCCGCAACCGTCACCGAGCGAGCGACGCGGATTTTGAGCCCGCTTTTCTCGATTTCGATTTCCGACAGCCCGGTGTCGTTCAGGAGCTGCGCAAGCTCCCGGATGAGTTGCTGCTCGCCACTCGGTTTTTCGGCATCTTCTTTCGCCGTCATTCGCGCTAGCCCTTTCACTTTCGGCTTCTTGTCGCTGTCTTTGCTTTTTTGTTTTGACATCGGTTACGCCACAAGCTTCGCCATCGCATCGAGCGCAAACTCGTAGCCCTGACCGCCGAGGCCGCAAATGACCCCCTTGGCAGCCAGAGACACATACGAATGATGACGGAAGCTTTCGCGGCGGAAAATGTTTGAGAGATGGACCTCGATCACGGGCAGTTGCGACGCCTGGAGGGCATCGAGAATGCCCACTGATGTGTGAGTGAACGCCCCCGCATTGAGGATGATGCCGGAGGCCTCGCTGCGGGCTTCCTGGATCCACTCGATCAGTTCGCCCTCATGATTGCTTTGACGGAACGATATCGTCAGTCCCAGTTGGGCCGCGCGCGCCTCGGCGCGCTTGCGGACATCGTCCAGCGTGTCGCGGCCATAGATCTCCGGCTCGCGCGTACCGAGCAGATTCAGGTTCGGGCCGTTGAGAACGAAGACCTGTTTGGGCATGTCACTGGGCTGGGGTGAGGACTGCAGCAAGACCGGCGTTTCGCGAGCGCTCCCGCCCACGAACCCAGGCCCTCCCGCCGCCGGGAGGGCCTTCCAAGGTCCGTAGCAGCTTTACCGTACCAGCGACAGGACGCCAAGCCCAAGGTTTGCCTAAAACGCGCCCGGACAAGCGCAAAA
>VFQP010003776.1_pt1 | contig 14947 bp, 23 predicted proteins | sample 3512351 | NCBI WGS metagenome assembly VFQP01 (sample SAMN10412372, study PRJNA504923) | tailings metagenome | isolation source: Relicate 1 Philex TSF1 revegetated site | place: Philippines: Tuba, Benguet | collected 2017-08-29 | reverse complement strand
CGAGCACGCCCAGGCAACACCAGAGCGCGTCCAGTGATGCCACACGCTTGCGGGGCACATTTGCACGCACTAACCCCACAGCCGTGCCGTCACCCTTGGCGCCCACTGTGCAGGCGTCATGCTCTTCCTCACGGTGCCTCTCCCCTCGCTCCTCCTCCCCCTCACGCACACGCACTCACCAGGAAGGCGAGCGCCGAGGCGCCGGCCACCAGCAGCGTGCTGGCGTCCTCCCCCACGCTCTCGCCGCGCGCCTCGAGCTGCTCGCGCAGCGCGTCGCGGCGCGTCGACATGGTCTTGTTGTCGTTGGAGCGGCTCACGTTGCCCTGGAACTGCTTGAACCTGTGCAGGCAGATGGGGTGCAGAGGTGGGGGCGCAGCGCGTGACATGACGTAGCGGGGGGACGTGGCGGCAGGGTGGTGTCCGCGAGTCTCAACCGTGCATGCCGCCACAGGGAGTGGATCAGCAGCAACAAGGCACTGGAGCTGCTAGCAGGCACGCAATGGGGCCGGCGACTTGTGGCGCACGGGCCTGCACCCTGAACACGCGGTCGTCGATGGTGGTGCCTGCCTCACGGCCTGAACAATCGCATCGTGGTCATGCAACCGCAACGGCGGCGCACCTGTTCTTGGGCGCGCCGCACACGGGGCACGAGTACGACTTGGGCAGGTCCTCCCAGGCGCCCTTCTTGCCGTCGTACAGGTAGCCACACTGCGCACCATTCATCGCCACGCACGCATCATCCGCCGGTGTGGCGAAGCTGGGCGGATATGGGTCACACGCCGCGCCTGGCGCTCGCGCTCGTGCGAGCGCAGCTCCACCCCATCCGGCGGATCGCCGGCTGCGCCACCGCCCCAGGATGCGCAGACGCCAGCAGTGATGCATTGCAGCGCCAGCACCACGCCCGCCCGCACTCTGTGCCTTGCGTGTGGCCCTGCTGCTTCTTCCCCCACCGCTAGTGGTGGCCACAAAAAGGCGCTCACGTCGACGCAGACGTAGGGCGCGTTGCTGGTCTTGGCCTTGGCGGCGGCGCCCTTGGCCGCGACCTTGGCCTCCACGCGCAGCGCCGAGCGCGACGCCTGTGCAGTGTGCGCGGGGGAAGGAGGAGGCTGTGTGCGCCACCCGATGTGCGCCACCTTTCCAGAAGGACAAGGCCGCAACGCCAGCACAGCTCGCCCCGGAGGCCGCCATCGAGCGAGAAACGCGCAGGCGCGCGCTCAGCGGCTGCGTCGGCGCGTGCCTGGCACACGGACCTGCGCGGGGCGGGCCTGGAGGCGAGCGGATTGCTGCTGGAGAGCGGCCGACATTCCTCCTCTCAGGCTGCGGCGAAGATCGACAAGCTGTTGTGTGTTGAAGAGCTGCACACGCGTGTGGCGGGACAGGCTTGCACGAAGTGGACGCTGTGCAGGTTCACCCTCATGCAGGGCGAGCACAGGATGACATCTCAGAGCTTTTTGATGATGGCCTGCGTCATGCTGTGCAGCGTGCCGGTGCCGCCCACGTCGGGCGTCAGCACCGACTTGTCCCCCTCCTCGTACACCTGCGTGTGCGTGCGGCGCGGGCGACAGGCGGCGACAGCCCCCGCTTCACCAGTGTGTTGAGCCAGGCGCCTGAATTTTCAGTACAACTAGAGTACTAACAGGCCTACCTCGAGCACGGCGTCCTCAAGCCGCCGGCCGAACGAGTGGAGCTTGAGATGCTTGAGCAGGAAGACGGTGGAGAGCAGTGTGGCGGTGGGGTTGCTGGTGCTGGTGCCCGCCAGGTCCTTGGCCACGTGGCGCGCGCCCTGCGGCCGACAGTGGGGCCAGGCGGAGCAGTGGGGCGCGTCGCGGCGTGAACCTGCTTCATGGCTCGCCACCAGGCACGAGCCCAGCACCCACACCCACGCACCTGCTCAAAGAGCGCGACGCCCTCCCCGACGTTGGCGCCCGGCACCACGCCAAAGCCGCCGCACAGGCCAGCCACCACGTTCGCGACCAGGTTGCCGTACAGGTTGGGGGTCACCTGGTGGGGGGAAGAGGAGGAGGAGAGACACGGGAATGAACGGGATTGGGATTGGGAGGATTGGTGGGGAGGGGGCGGTGCCCCGTGCTCACAAGCGCAGCGTGAGATGAGCAGGCAGTCGCTCGTGCTGTGTGGCCTTTGGGTGAAGGCGCGTCCTCCCTCCCTGGAGCCAGGCGCTTGGTGAGCAGTCGCCCTCGAGGTGCAATCAGGGTGGTGGGGCGCCCCGTGCTCAGAAGTGCAGCGTGAGGTGAGCAGGCAGTCGCTCGCGTGCTGCGTGGCTCGAGTGCACGCTTGGGTGCGGGTGGTGAGTCCTGGGGTTGACGGACTGCGTGGGGCGTGCGCAAGCCTGCAGCCCATGTCCTATGCCACTTAAGGCAACTACGTTGCCGTCGTAATGCGCACGACTAGGGTCCGTGCGGCTCAGCTATGGCGTGACGTGTCTGTGCACCCGCGTGCAAGCGTCTCGGCTGGCTGCGAGGTACCTGATGCGCGCCTGATGGTAGCTGGGCCGCGGTGCCACAGATCCAACACGCGCACACAGAGGTGGTGCTCCCTCAACGCGTGTGCCGCCGGTGCCCGTGCGCATGGCGCAACATTAACTGGATGAAGAGCACCACCGTGCGCCCCAACTGCCTCCCAACGCCGAGACCACAGCATGCACTGCGGGGTTCCCTGCCGACCCAGTCTGTGCGTGCCCTCAGCAAGCTGCCGCCATCGCGTTTGTGCACGACTGCGTGAAGACGCTTCAACTTCCTGCCATGCCGAGCGCCACCTAAGCGAAGGCTAATGCGACACGACGACAGAGGTGGTGCTGTGGGTGGCTGAGCGCGCTGGGACGACGGCCAACCCCGCCGCGGGGCAAGGCTCAGCCTGCGCGCGTGCGCGGAGCACGTGGCTCACCATGACGTCGAACTGGTGCGGCTTGGAGACGAGCTGCATGCACGTGTTGTCCACAATCATCTCCTCGTACTGGATCGAGGGGAACTTGGGCGCCACGTCCCGGCACGCCTGCGGGACGCGCGCCCCACGGGCGCACAGGACAGGTCAGTGTGGGGCCAGCCCGCCAGCGCAGCGGAAAACATCCCGGCGGCGCCGCGGCCACCCACCCGCAGGAACGTGCCGTCGGACGCCTTCATGATGTTGCTGCGAGGAGAGAGAGGAGGAAAGAACAGGTGAGCGAGCTTGGTGAGCAGCGTCGCCACCCACAACACCCCTTTCCGCAACACCCGGGCAGCCACCCCAGGCACTCACGCCTTGTGCACGGCCGTGACCTTCTTGCGGTTGTTGAGCAAGGCAAACTCAAAGGCGTACTGGGCCGTGCGAAGGCTCTTGTCGTACGTGATGACCTGCGCGCGGCGCCCAGGTGGGCACATTCTTGCGGCGCACACAATGCGTCAGACGCACAGGGCGCGTGTTGCGTTGAGCTGGTACGTGTGGTACAGCCATGTCTGGCAAGCACATGATGATACGTCACACATCGAACGCATACGGGCACGGGCGCGGTGCCTTTTCGCATGGCAAGCCGTCTTCCGAGTAGATGCCGGCCACGCAGCTGCCCCCTCGGCCATGTGATTCAAGGAAACGCTGGCTGCTGTGCTGGACACGGCCTGTGGGGTGCAGAGCCGTCTTCGATAGGAGGGCATCTGCCTGCGTGCTGCGAGCCGTCCTGCAGTACGACGGCGCTCCTCCCTGCAACCCACTCAAGAAGCACGCCGGGCTGGTCAGCTGCTCACCTTGAGCGACTCGACCACGCCCTCGACCGCCTCGTGCTCCAGGCCCGAGTACTCGCCCTCGGTGTTCTCACTGCATGCAGTAGCACGCCGTGGATCCCATGGGCGCAGGGTGCAATGAGTCCCCCTGCCACTGGCCCGCAGAAGGAGCTCCCTCAAGAGAGAGAGCGCTTTGCCTCCACACTGGGCAAAGCCAACCAGCAACACCGTCCCCGCGCCAGGCGCGAGCGCCGCACCGGATGACGACGATGTCGAGCCCGTCGTATCGGTTCTTGATGCCCTCGATGGAGAACCCGTGCACCAGGTTGACGTGCAGGTCCAGCTCCCTGTGGCAGTGTGGGTGGGCAAGGAGGGCAACACTACGTAGGGGGGGCTTGCATGGCGCGCCATGCCCATACAGGAACGAGAAGAACGCGAGAAGAACACTGGTCGTGCACTTGCACTGCACGGTGGAGCCGCTTCCCGCGGGACCCCACCAAGCTCACTTGCGGAGCTGCACGTTGAGGCTCTGTGTGTTGGTGTTCTTCTTGTCCAGCGCCGTGAAGAGCGTGCCCTGCGGAGATGGAACGCCAACGGGTTGGCGGCTTTGCACAGGGCGCGCGCGGCGGGCCCCCACCCCAAACCTGCTGCACGTTGCCGCACCTTGAGCGCCACGCCGTTCTTGCGGATGGAGTTGAGCACCTCCTTGGGCACCGTCTGGCGCGGCGAGCCGTCGGGCAGCGACCCGCTCAGGTCGTCAAAGCTGCGCGCATCACATGGGCACGCGGCCGCGGGGGCCCACAGGAGGTGTGAGGAGCCCTGCCTTCCTCCCCTTTCACACAGAGGAATCCCCTCCTTGTTCGGTCCCCCTGTGCGCCCGGGGCGGCTTTGCCGCGCACGGCGCTGTGCCCGTGCCAGCGTGTGTGGTGCGTGCGTGAGAATTGAGCAGCTTGCCAGAGATGCCTGCACCAGAATCAGCAGTTGAGAGAACGCGCACACGCACCGCTCCCACTCGATCGGCGCCCTCAACGCCGCGACCACCTCCACCACCGACTTGGTCACTTCAGGGCCTGCAGGCCGCAACGCACATGCCATCGGAACGGCAATGCGCCGCTTTTGGCTGCGCCCCCTTGCTGGGCGCGTGGAGCGACATTTGGAGATTGTCGCACGAGCGTGCTCCTCCCCTGCAGAGCGCCTTCAATTCGACTAGTCGCACCGATGCCGTCGCCTGGGATGAGCGTGACGGTCTTGGGCGCTCCATCTCCAGGTGAAGGCACGTTGGTCAGGAAGGCGCGCACGGCCTGCGCGCACCGACGAAGCCCCAGTGCTCGATGGACGCTCGATGAGGAGGCGCGACTGCGCGCGATCGCGGCGGCTCTGCGCGACCACTGGCATCGCGCCGCTGTTGCTCGCTCGCTCTTCGAGGCGCTGCTCCTCCTCGCTGGTGGCGGCCTACCTGCTGCGCCGCGACCACGCCCTGCTGCGCAGCCGCGCGCTGCCGCAAGCCCGATGCCAGCAACGCGAGCATGCTGTGGGGACGCGCGCAGTCGCGACTGGTGCGCGGGGCTGCAGACGTGCTCCTTCTGCACTCAGGTGCGCACTGAAGACTGGCGGGCGTGGCGGAGGTTCACCGCCACGGGCTTTTCTCCGGTGTTCGCCATTTAGATGAGCTTACAGTACAGGTCCTCAAAAACTGCACAACAGAAGCCTGAAGCAGATGGAACAAATCGTTCTCGTGCTTTGTGCGTCAGAGAGCAGACAACGGCATGGCCGGCCCTTCAAATGAAACCCTTACGACCAGGACCAGATTGTCACGAGATCATCTCTCACACCTCCCTCCAGGCACGTTCAAATACACTTTGCACGCTATGCTGGCTCCGCCCCCGTCAACAAGGGGCACACCACCTTCTGCCACACCTCCCCCTTGCGCTGGACCATGGCGTACAGAATCTCGTCAGCGGATTGAAGCAGAATTCTGCGACCAGCCTGAGAGCGCAGCTCTCCCTGAGGCTTGAGCAAGCGCAGGCAGTGCACATCCAAGGTGCGCTGCGCGGGCGGCAGATGACTGTGGGAGTGCAGGCGCGCCCCACGCGCAATGGCCTGCTCCAAGCCCGCGTGGTGCCACGGGGGCTCAAGCACGATGACGTGGCGGGTCCCTTTCAGGGTTGTGCCCTCTGCTGCGGCCGCTGTGAAGATGATGGCTTGGACGGCCCCCTCGTTGAACTTGTCAAACTCATCCTGGGGGCGCGCGGTGTCGCCGTCCACGGCCACGTAGGTGACCTTGAGTTCTTGCAGAACCTGGCCAATCGTTTCCTTGCCGTACTCGAGGAACTGCGTGAAGATGGCAATCTTGACGTCCCGACTGGCGCGCTCGCCCACCACGCCCCACTCCTCCAGGCTTTTCTTGAACCACACCACCTTGGGTGAGGGTGGGCATTCGTCACGGTACTCAGGGGGGCGCTCGTTCATCGCACGCCGCATGCCGTTCATGAACTTGGTGATGTTCTTCTCCATCCACTTTCTTGGCATTCTCTCCTTGGGGATGGTGGCCGTCTCCACCTCGTTGTAGAACTCGAGGTAGGCGGCATCCATGGGGAGGTTGACGTTATGACGGAGGACCTGCAGCAACAGTCAGACCCCCGCGAGTCTTGGGTGTAGTGACCCTGGGCACGGCATCTCTTAAGTGCTCGTCGTTGCCGTCAATGTTTTCTCATGCAACTATGAGGGCACCTTCGGCATGTCGTCGGTCTGCTCTGGTGCTGGCAGGTGCGCATCCGTCCAGCGACGCAAGCTTGTGCAAATGTCTGGCGCCTTGGGGGTGCGCTTGTGGAGGAAGAGGTGGCGGTCACTCCAGGGCATGCCGTGCAGTGCCAGCGCTAGGTTGATCAGGTCCTCCGGCCCGTTCACCATGGGTGTGCCTGTGAGGAGCAAAACTCTCGTCACGTTGGGCGTGGCGCAAGCGGCGACAAAGTTCATGGCGCGCTGGCTGTTGTTGCCCCTCATGTTGTGAACCTCGTCCACCACGAGCAGCACGTTGCGAGGGATGTCCGGCGGCAGGCATGGCTGCTTCTTGGCTTTGGATGGCTTGTTGACCGCAGGTACAGCGCCGGGGATGTCCAGGGGTGTTGAGGCGGCCTTGGCCTTGCGGTCCTTGAGCCACGCGTCGTGACTCGAGATGACCACCTTGGGATGGAGCTCTTGTGGGAGGCGTGCGTCCCGATGGCGCGTCCATGTTGCGATGGTGTTCTTGCGAGCCAGGATCACCACGTGCTGCACGTCCTTCCCCTCACGTAAGAGCGCCTTGATCACCTCGGTGGCGGTCAGCGTCTTGCCCGTGCCCATGCCGTGCATCACCAGCAGCCCTTTAGCGCCGCTTGTGTCCAAGGACATCATGGCGTCAACCACACGCTGCTGGTGCGGCTTGAGTAGATGGCTTGCAATGTCGTCTTGCCCAGCCGGTGCGCGTGCCTGGCCTCGGCTGCCGCTGGCACCTGTGACAGCAACACGTGCGTATGGACATTGTTTGCAGGTTGTCCGGGGTTTCCTGCAAAACTGTATGAGGAGACTGTTCGAGGCGTGTGCACCACGCTGCGGCAGCCCTACCTCTGCCGCCGGTTGTGTCCACTTCCATTGCCCTCCAGCCGGTCGCTGCTTCTGCCTTGAACTTCTTGCTTGGGTGATGCGAGCTTGGACTGAGCATGGACGAGGCCCCTGCTCCACCAAGGTTGCGGCCCTCAGGGCTGTCTGGCGCATCACTGTCCTCCTTGGAGGAGGACGAGGCAGATTCGTTCTCGCTCTCCGACGACGTCAACCATCCCAGGTCAAGGTCCTCCTCTTGGCTACCCTCCACTTCCTCCTCCTCGCCCTCATCTCATGCATTCATGCGCCAGTGGAAGAGGCAGTGGAGTAGGGCGCCAGGTTTGCATGAAGCTCAGTCGAGTTCAGTCGAGTGCAAGCGCGCGTTGAGCACAACTCACCATCTTGCCATCCAACGCTGGATCCGTGCTTGCGCAGCTGTCCATGGACCGTCACGTCTATCGTGTACCCAGTGGAGATCTTGGGGTGGGCCCAGATGGGGTATGCGGGGTTGTACAGGTTCTCGATGTCTGCTTGAGGGTCAGGCCCCTGGGACACCTTGCACTTGGCAGCACCCGCCAGCGTGGCGGCGCCCATGAAGAGCGCTGTGCAGATTTGCACGGTGCCTGCAGTCGTGTGTGTGCCCTCCCGCACAGCCTGCAGGGCAAAACACAGCATGGTCCATGGGATGAGACGCGGCATGTTCACCCAGGAGATCCCCTCCCTCGAGAGCTCCGCACCTGGAAAGCTTGCCTCCCAAGGATGACCTGCCCCACACCGTGCGTGGGCGGGTCGGTGGGCTTGATGTTTGGGCGCAAAGCCCTGGCGATCTTGCGGAACGCCTGAGTGCGGTCAATCGTGTTGTCGTGGACGCTGGCCGCAAGAAGGGCCAGGTCCCCAGGTTCCAGGTTCAGCTTATACCATGCCCAGCCCTGCAGGTAGCGGGGCGGAGTGTGAAAAGCGTGACGACCGGCAACACTGAGACCACAGCGGGACAGAGGACAGCTCAATACAGGGTGGCACTTACAGCTGCCAAGAGCTCTGGGTGGCTTGTGCTCCAGGACGAGCACGTACTCAGCTCCAGCGGCGGCGTTTCGAGGCTGAAAGAGGAGATTGATGTTTTTGGCACGCGCAGCACCACGCTGGCACCAGCCAGCTCGTCCGTGCGCCCTTGCCCGGGGTCCAGGCGGCCCAGGTAGAAGCAAAGCTCCTTGCACCTGAGCATGCACTCTGTGACAGCCTTGGTCTGCTCAAGTGTCCAGCCGCCCTCGTCCTCGGTCAGAAGCACGCGAAGCCTGAGGTCTTCGTACATAGGCTCAGCACGGCGGCCGCACTGCACACAAGAAGACACACAGCAGTTGCCCCCGCTATATCGCCTGGTTCAAGTTGCGCGGGTGCGCGCGGTGGGCATGCGCAAGCCATGCAGATCTCGTATTCCACGAAGGTTGTGAAATGGCGAGCCGCCATCAGTCACCCCTCAGAGTAAATGTGTGAAGCACCCGTGCATGTGTTTGGCTCGCGTGCCTTTGCGCTGCGAGGCATGTGACACGCCCAGCAGTGGGCCCTTTCTGGCCCTGCCGAGGCGTCCCAGCACAAAGATCGCTGTGCTTACCGCCAGGATCCGTTCGTCAATGCTGTCCTTCATGGCCAAGAGACAGCGCTTGTGGTCTTCCGCCAGCATCCCAGGGGCGTTGAGCACTGCCTCCAGAGCCGTCTTCTGCATGGCCAGCTCGTGCAGATCATTGATCTGTCGCTTGCCCACAGGCACTGGAAGCGAAGCTCCTGCAATCACGTTTATCCACTTGCCATTGCACTCCGTTTTTCTGCCTTACTCAGGGTTACACGCCAGTGTTTCCAAATTCTGGGTCCGTCCGCACCTGACAAAACCTGTGCGCCCAAGGGTCTTGATGGCTGCGGCTGCGGTGGAAGGTTGCCAATGCCTGCGAAATCAGCAGCCGTTTGACGTTCTGGTCAACGTCAATCACTTTCGCTCACTTTTCGACACTTTTGCTGTTTTGTTGCCCGGTGCTTACCCGCCATCTTGCAAGCTGCCTCAAGGGCCTTATGCATTTCTTGAGTCATGCTTTCTTGGGCCAGTTTAGGGAGGAGACGGTCGTTGATGGCCGCCAAGCAGAGGCGCGGAAGATGGTGCAGCAGCTGCTGCACGCCCACGTCCCGGTATGCCTTCTTCACAAGGTACTGGAGTGCTGCTCGGCTCCGTCAAACGCTTTGGGGATGGGCGTCAATGGTGGGCGCCGTTGACCCAGCTTGCCACCCAGGTAGAGCTCGTATGCGTCCGGGTTGACTGTGTGCACAGAAAATTGACGTGGACGTGGACTGGTCGGCCCGCTGGAGACTGGAGAGATTGTGATACCTGGATTCAGCGGGCGGGAGCGCGCCCCCCTGGGAGAAAAAGTCGGGGGTGGAAAAGTTACGCGACACCAGAGCGCCCTGTCCGCGGTCCTGTGCGCGCCTCGCGCTGTTGTCCGCGGCGGGTGCGGTTCGCGTCTTGGCTACGGTTCGCCGTTTGGCGGTTTGCCGTTTGGCGTTCGGGGTTCGCTTCTGTTCGTGCCTGCTCGGCCTGTTCAGTGTGGCTGCTTGGCTCGTCCATGCAACGCCCCCTCGGAGAGCTCTCACCTGATGGCAGAACGTTCAGCAGCGCTGTCAGGTGCTGCACCAGTGCCCACATGCCATAGCCGCGAACGTTGTTCTTCGTCTTGCTCGATGAGCAGTTGACCAAGTCCTTGACGAGCTCCCCCACGAGCTCCTCGACATCTTTGTCGTCCAGCTGGGAGAGCTGGGGCAGATTCGAGAGTCTGAACACTTGGGCTATTAGCTTCGGGCTCCTGGGAACTCCAGGGAAGTCGAGCACGAGTTTGCGCAGAGCCAGCGAGACGAGCCTGCTGACCTGCACCTGCAATAATGCCACAGGCTCAGCGGCTGCAGCCATTGCGCAATCCGATGGCGTGCGAGCCGCGGTGGTTCTTTATGTTCTTTATGTTGCGTGCCAGAATGCAGAATACCGTTGTGACACGGATTTGTTGTGTGGCGGCCGTTGTAGCCGGGTTGGGACCAGAGAGTCCTCTTCAGCGACACAGGCCGGACACCCTCAAGGTCAATTGAGAGCAGGTTTTTTTGTGTGTGTGTGTGTGCGTGTGCGGCTTGCATCGACGGAACGGGCCTCCGCCCGCGTCATGCAGCGAGGATGGCAGCGGTGTGTGTGTTTGTGTTGTGTGTTAGTTGAATTGAATTGCGCATCTTTTTCATGTTGAAAAGACCTCAAACCGCCGGGCCCGTGCCGTGGGAAGACCCGTGGGAAGACCCAGCTACCGGGCTTATACGTATGTCGCCCGTACGTATGTTCGTATGAACAGCAAGGCAAGCGAGCCAAAGCACATGCACGGGTGCAGAGATGCGTTCCCCAGGAGTGCGTGATCCCCAGACATGTGACCGCGGTTCGCCTTTGTTGCCCTGCTGGAATAGGAGATGGGCCGCATACGTACGGATGTCCGTCAACACCAGGACTCAAGTGTCGCTCCACGCGCCCAGCAAGGGAGTGCAGCTAAGAAGCGGCGTGCTGATGGCATGTGTGTTGCGGCCTGCAGGCCGTGAGGTCCTGGGTGGTAACCAGTCACTCGCCGGCTGAGTTGGAACGTGGTTGAGGTGGTGGCGGCCCTCAGGGCGTCGACCAAGTGGGAGCGTCGCGTGTGTGCGCTCAGCAGAGCTTCTTTCGCGAGTGAGGCACCGGACCCATGCCGCGTGCGCAAAAATCCGGTTTGAATATCGCAAACCGGATTTCTGCAAGCAGTGTAGGAGAATGGTTTTGTTCCAGTGTGCTCTTGGAAAGCTCCTTGCATTTCTGAATTCTCCTTGAGGACCTCGGTACGAGGTACGAGAACAGAGATGTCTCCACCAGATGTAAAGCTCAACACACACACTGGGGGTTGCCCTCTGGCCGGGTGCAGGAAAGGCACATCCCCAGGCTCATCCTCCGGAGGATCCCCCGACCCCCTCTTTCTTGATATGGGCGCATCAACCTGATGGCGAGGGTGCGCTGTGGCCAGGCGCAAGGAAGGCGGCACGCCGGGCCCCCAGGGTTGCTGCCCCAGGCCTCCACGCCCGCCACCCCGCCTGCTTGCAGCTGCTGCGCGTTTTCCCACACTCTCCCAAGTGAGCACGGCGAGCTAGGAGGTCGCCAGCGGTCCACGAGACGTCAAGACCTCGCATGCGCGTAGGCGGCCTGCAGAGCTCAACCTCTGTGTTGAGCACCACGCAGCAACTTGAGCAAGATCTTCTGTGGCCCTCTGCCCTCTCGTTCATCAGCTATCCGCGCCAGAGACGCGGCGCCAGAGACCAGATTCTGCGCGCGGCCTAGCTCGAGCGACTCTCTCGGCCACCGACAGAGCTCCTGTCGACAGCACGCGTGCGCATGCCACGTCGCTCATCAGGAGGTGGGGTCTTCGCACCGTTCTGCTTTACTCATCTCTCGTCATGGCCGCCAGCAGGACGACTTTTTGGGCGCCGTTCGCGCCGCTTGCCACGCAGGCTCTGAGGATGACGAGCCCCGGAAGCCATGGTCCGTGCCAGAGGGCCTGCTGACGGCGCTCATCTACGCCGTGTCCATCGTGGCCGCCAGCTTTGTGATGTCAAGGGGCCTGGAGGCGCACGGCAAGGCGCTGGGCGAGGGGATCCACCAGGGCCTCAAGGAGCACAAGCCCTTTGTGCCGCCTGATGGTTGGTATGCACAATGAGGGATTATGCGACGCCCTCATGCCATTCTCGCGCGGCCTGCCATTTGGCGCTGAGACGCTCCGCTTGCGTGCTGCTCAGGGACTCCGTTGCTCTTGCTGTACCTGTTCCACCAGGCCACAAGGTGTGAGCGAGCAAGTAGCAAGACCTCTCACGGGACGCACAGCAGTCACGCCAGCCAGCCACCCCGCCGCCTCAGCGCCCCCAGCCCACACGCGCTGCGGGCAGGAGTTGCCAGCGTGCGGCGTCAGTCAAACCCGCGGTGGATCTCTGCGCGCGTGACCCGCTTGAGCGCAGTGACAAAGGCGGCCACGCGCAGCGGGATGTTCTTCCCCTTGTGCGTGGTCCAGATGGAGTGGAAGGCGTCCGTCATCTTGCGGTCCAGCTTGCTGCGCGGCACAGGAGGCGAGCGAGCGCGCGCGGCTGGGCGCATCAGCGGGGGTTTTCCAATCCAAGCGCACGCAGCACGTGTGCTGACCCTGACGCGTCCCCCTCCGTTGCCCGGCACCCACTCACGCGTTGACCTCGGCCTCCTCCCACGTGAAGTTCTGCAGGTTCTGGACCCACTCGAAGAACGACACTGTTATGCCGCCGCCGTTCTGCGCGCAGCCCGGCGCATGGGTTGCGCAGTGGAAAAGGGAGCCGTGAGGAGCAGGACGCACAGGGTCGGGCTCCGGAAGCTTGCCCCCACTCGGTGCAAAAACACCGCCCGCACCGTGTAGATGTCGGGCAGCACCACGATGCCCCGGTCCCGCAGCACCTTGTCGCCCGCCGGCGTGGTGGGCCCGTTGGCCGCCTCCGCCACCACCTGGGCTCACGAGTGAGGGAGCCCGCTGCCAGGGGGTAGTGGGCGCGCCTGCGTCGGTCGGTCACGGTCACGCTCACCAGGACGCGGCGACCTGGTCCCCTGACCGTCAGCACAAAGCAGTGCAGCGCGTCGGGTGGGTCCCACCAACCCGTTGCTGCACGCCAGCCTGCTGCACAGCGGTGCTGCGCACTGGCGGCCGGCAAGGCACACGGCGCAGCAGGGGTGTGTGGCGGGGTGGCTGTCGAGCCAGGGGAGGGGCCCGTGTCGCCGTCACGCAGCTGCCGATGCCGGGGCGCAGGAGAGTCCACGCACGCTCTAGCACGGGCCGGCCAGTGGACCAAAAGCGCAGGCAGCTGAGGCAACCCGTCATACTTGCGCACGATAGCAGTAGGCCCAAAGCTAGGCCCAGCACTGGGAGTACGCATGCTCAGGCGGTGCTGCAGCCGGCGACTTGTCCCGCGGCGCGGACAACGCGTCCACTCACCCAGGCACCTGCGTGTGGTATCCCGGCACCTGGAGATTGGACCGCCGCTGGCCACGCACACGCTGGGACGCTGCAGGCTCGGGGCCCCATCGGCGCTGGAGGGTTGCACCGAACAGGGGGTGTGTTCCACCTCCACCACGACTGTGCAGCTGGACCCGCACGCACGGCGATTGAATGTCCTGGTAGCTGATGGCGCGTGCCCCATCAGCATGCATCCTGTCCGCTCCTGAGCCCACCTGCGCCACGACGGCCGGACCGTTTTTCGACGTGCCACAACATCGACGCCCCGCCCGTGGCGCGACAGTCGACGCATGAGCATGACGACGTTGGACGCTAGCGACCCATGCAGCAGTGGCGCAGCGTCGTACCACACGGCGCAGGATTCCTGGGGTGCGCGGTCCGGTGTTGAACAGGCAGCCCCAGAGCCGGCCCAGAGGACTGCCGCAGCGAGTGGTGAGTGCTCCCCTTTGTGCCAGAGCCAGGCCCGCCTGCTCAGCAAGAGGGAAAGGATGCGGGCGGTGGCGCGAGCGCTGCACACGGACATGTCGGTGCGACCACAGGCTCGGCTCAACAGCGCCATCCACCCATCAACACACCTCACCATTCCCTGGGCTGCATGCCTCACGACAAGTTCCATCGGGCGCCTGAGCCCCGGAGCCCCCTGCTGACGGCGCTCGTCTACGCTGTGTCCATCGTGGCCACCGGCTTCATCATGTCAAGGGGCCTGGGGAAGGGGATGGAGGCGCTGGGCGAGGGCCTGGAGGCGCACGGCAAGGCGCTGGGGAAGGGGATGGAGGCGCTGGGCAAGGGGATCCACAGGGGCCTCAAGGAGCACAAGCCCTTGTGGCCGCCACGCCGCAAGACGCCACGCGCCGCGTGAAGGCTATTCGTCAGCAACTGCCAGCATGGCTAGCAGGCGTTGAGACGCTCACGTTCTTGAGCTGATGCGGGTTACCGTCCGCGCCTCTTTGGCGTTCTGCTCAGCGCACTTCTCAGGACCTTTGCTCAGGAGACGACGATCAGGAACTTGCTCAGGGGCCACGGCTGCAAGAGAGACGGTTTCAGTGAGGGATGCCAAGGGACGCACACGACGCAACCACGCCAGCCAGCCACCCCGCCGCCTCAGCGCCCCCAGCCCACACGCGCTGCGGGCAGGAGTTGCCAGCGTGCGGCGTCAGTCAAAGCCGCGGTGGATCTCGGCGCGGGTCACGCGTTGGAGCGCCACCACAAAGGCAGCCACTCGCAGCGGGATGTTCTTCTGCTTGTGCGTGGTCCAGATGGAGTGGAAGGCGTCCGTCATCTTGCGGTCCAGCTTACTGCGCGGCGCACACGGCGAGCGAGCAGGCGTGCGTGGGGTCGGTGGCGTTTGCACGTGCGCCGACCCCCCTCCCATCGCGACCCCCCTCCTCCTCCTCCCGCCCGGTACCCACTCACGCGTTGACCTCGGCCTCCTCCCACGTGAGGTTCTGCAGGTCCTGCACCCACTCAAACATGCTGACCGTCACGCCGCCGCCGTTCTGCGTGCGCGGGCCGGAACATGGGTGTACGCAGTGGGAGAGGGAGTTGTGAGGAGCCGGACGAAAGCGCCAGACACTCGCACAGCGCCAGGAGTCCGGAAGC
>VFQP010003775.1_pt1 | contig 14947 bp, 15 predicted proteins | sample 3512351 | NCBI WGS metagenome assembly VFQP01 (sample SAMN10412372, study PRJNA504923) | tailings metagenome | isolation source: Relicate 1 Philex TSF1 revegetated site | place: Philippines: Tuba, Benguet | collected 2017-08-29 | reverse complement strand
AGGTGGTGTACAAACCGCCAGAGGGGAAGCCCAACGGCGGCCAGGGCAGTGGGCCCCGTTGGAGCAGCATGCATGCACAGCACGCAGGTCAGGGAACAGAATGCAGGTCAGCCGCTAGCCTCGCCGCCGCGCCGCCGCCCACCTACGCTCTCTCTCGTGTGCGCGCGTACGGCTTCTTTTTCCCTTCCAGACCCTCTTTCTCATGAGCCTTTCTCTGCAGAGCCAGCGGAGTGTGTGGCGGCAGGTTGGCGGGAGGAGCGGCGACGTGCAGCGGTGTGCGGCGTGGTGCGTGCGCGTGCGTGCGCAGATGCGGGAGCGCTTGGCGCAGGTGCAGACGCCCAGCGGCACGGGTGAGTGCGGGGGCCTGTGGCGCAACGTGGGCCCCGCGCAGCCACACCAAGGGCTGAGCGAACGTTCTGCCCCACATGGCGTTTGGTCGAGGCAGCGCCTGATTTCTTTCGTGTTTCGTGTCGCGTGCTGCGCGTGCTGCTGCCGCAGTGGACAGCCACGTGGCTGACCTGCTGGTCCGCAAGCAGCCCGGCGCCGTCGGCACGCCCATCGAGGTAGGGCTGCCAGCCCTAGCCCCCAACCCTAGCCCCCAGCTCAATCCTCGTTTTTCCGCGCGTCCGGCCTGCGGCACGCCTGGAGCGCGGCGGCGGCGGAAAGCGACGTTTGCGCGCGTGCCGTGCGCGTGCTGCCGCGGGGGGCAGGTGCGCGTGGCCATCATTGGCAACGTGGACTCTGGCAAGAGCACCATGGTGGGCGTGCTGACGCGGTCCATGCTGGACGACGGCCGCGGCCTGGCGCGCTCCAAGGTGCGCGCGCGCCTCGACGGCGACTGGGAGGGGAGTGCACGTCTCGTTACCTGAGGCCGGGAGGTGCACGGCCCAGCCTTCCTCATCCACAGCGTCCCCTGCTGTTATTCTTTCTTTCTTCTCTCTCTCTCCCGGCTCTCTTTTGTGCCCGTCTCGGGGGCTCTCTTCTCGCTCGCTGCCCCGTGCGTCGCTCTTCACCGGTTGCCCAGCGCAGTCCTGTCGCTGCGGGCAGGTGGGACGGCGGCTGGCGAGCGGTGTCTGCGCTGGCGAGCGAGTCGCATGCACGACTGCCTCCACCGCAACGGAACCACCGCCGCTCGCCACGACGAGAGCTGTTGCCGCGCGCGCGTGCGTTGCCCTGTGTCTTGCTGCGCGTCTGGCAGGTGTTCAAGCACCACCACGAGGAGTCGACGGGCCGCACGTCCTCCATCGGGCAGCACACGCTGTGCCTCGACGCGGCGGGCAACGTGCTCAACGACAGCATGTTCAGGTAGGGCTTACGGCTTAGGGCTCAACGGCATGCCCAGGTGGGGGGGACGGGGGGGGGCGCGCGGGCAACATGCTCAACGACAGCATGTTGAGGTGCGGGGCGCGGGGCAGGCGGTGCCAGCGCTCCACCATCAAGCGCTCTAGCGCCGTCGCTTCCGCCGACCTGGGATCTCAGCTGCGCGCCTCGCTTCGCTGCCGGCGTTGCCTTGCTTACGGTGGAGCCCGGAGGGGGGCCTCCCCACTCACCTTTAGGCGCGACGCCCTGAACCCTAACCCTAAGCCCTGGACGGCTCCATGCGCCCGCAGGACGCAGACGTGCGCCGACTACGTGCAGCGCGCCGCCAAGGTCATCACGCTGGTTGACCTGGCGGGCCACGAGAAGTACTTCCGCACCACGGCCTACGGGCTCACCGGTGAGCCCTAACGCCCATGCGCCTGAGCCCTCAAGCGCCCTGACCAGAGGACGGCCAGTCGCGTACGGCGGTCTCTTCCAGCGCTTCTTTCGCAGAGGCCGCGCGCAGCCGATGCGGCGTGCGGGCAGGCTCAGCGTCAGCGCCCGCTGGCGGTGGTGCGGGCGCGGCTGATGGGTGATTGGCGTCGTCGAACCGCCCGCCCGTCGCGTGTGCTGCTGGTGCGTCTGCAGGTCACATGCCCGACTACGCCTGCCTGATTGTGGGCGCCAACATGGGCATCGTGGGCATGTGCAAGGAGCACATGGGCGTGGCGCTGGCGCTCAAGGTGAGGGCTTGGCGGGGGTTGGGTGCGAGGGTGGTGGAGGAGCGCATGGGCGCGTGGCGCCGACGCTCGGCGGCCCCTGACCGAAGCAGCGCGCCGTAATCGTTGACCGTGTACGCGATTCCAGCACCCGAGGGTGGTGGTGCGCGCGCGCAAGGGAGGCAGAGGTGACGTGGAAGGAGGTGACATGTCGTGTGCGCGACCGCGCCCCTGCCCTGAACATGGCCAGGTGCCCGTCTTCTTCGTCATCACCAAGGTGGACATTTGCCCAGAGCACATCCTCAAGCAGACGGTGCAGGTGCGCCGCCTGATCCTCCCCGCCGCTCGCGCCCCTGGCCCGCTACTCGCACTCGATCGCTGGCACTCCCTTTACTCTGTCGTTGCACTCCAGACGCGCTGCTATTCCAGCTTGCGAGCAGCATGTTTCCGATGCCAGCTGTGCTGTCGTTTGGGCGTGTTCTCGACGCGAGCTGTCGCCGCGCTGTGCTGCGCGTGCTGTGCTGCTTGGCGCGGCGCAGAACCTGACCACCATCCTCAAGAAGCCGGGCGTGCGCAAGAAGCCCTACCTGGTCCGCAACGTGGACGACGTGCTGCTGTGCGCGCGCAACATGAACTCTGACTCGCTGGCGCCCGTCTTCCTCACCTCGGCCGTCACGGGTGCGTCTGGGGTGAGGCGCGCTGACGGTTGGCGGCGCCAAGGCACGTGCCTGCCCTGTATCTGCCCTCTTCACCCCGGCAGCCATGTCGGCACGTTGCAAACGCCAGGGCCGCACAGCGGGGCGCAGCGCCCTGCCCCGCCGCCGTGGCGTTTGCAGTGTTCCACTGCGCCAACGCCCCCAGCGCGCCGAGCTTTTCCTGAGGACTCTGTGGCGCCGCACGCGCCTGTGCGTTTGGCATGCAGGCAAGGGCCTGGACCTGGTGCGCATCTTCTACAACCTGCTGCCGCAGCGCCAGCGCTGGAGCGAGAAGCAGGTGAGCATTTTTGCTCCGCCTCCTCGGCCCCCCGCCCTCCTCCTCCTCCTCCTCTTGCGCTCCGCCCTTTCTTCTCCCCTCCCCCCTTCCCCCGCCACGGTCCGACTTGCGCTCGAGTGGCGGCGGCGCGTGCGGAGGAGGGCCGACCTCGCCTGGGGCAGGACACGGAGATGGGGATGAGCGCGGTTTCGGCGGCATGCGCCACTCACAACCCTGGGCCGCCGCCTCCACCTCGTGGTCGCAGGGCGCCCTGGCCGAGTTTGTGATCGACGAGACGTTCGCCGTGCCGGGCGTGGGCACCGTGGTGGCGGGCACGGTCAAGAAGGGCATCCTCACGCCCAACATGACCCTCATGCTCGGTGCGCCGCGCCGCTTTAGGGCTCAGGCTAGGGCTTGGGGCGCATGGCGAGGGCCATGGGCGCAGGCGAGGGCGAGGGCGCGTGCGGGGAACGCTTTTTCAGCCGCAGCCCGGCTGAGCCCTAACCTGTGCCCTGAGCCCTAACCTCGTGCCATGCAGGGCCGGACATTGGCGACGGCAGCTTCAAGCAGGTGGCGGTCAAGTCGATCCACTACAAGCGGCTGCCGGTGCATCAGGTGGTGGCGGGCCAGACGGCGGCGCTGGCGCTCAAGAAGGTCAAGCGCTCGCAGGTGAGGGCACCGTGCATGGCTGGGGTTCAGGGCTCAGGGTGTGTCAGAGGTCCGCCGACGACGGCACGCCGTGGTTTACCGTGGGAGCAGGCGGCTGGTACACAGGCCCTGGGGCCGCGCTCAAGGGCTTGTTGCGCGTGCCGCAATGCGGCGAGTGGTGCGCGGCGCGCTTCCATGTGCGTCGCGTGCGCTGCGTTGGCTTTTGCGTGCATCCAGGTGCGCAAGGGCATGGTGCTGGTGGACGAGCGGCTCAAGCCGGCGGCCTCGTGGGAGTTTGACGCCGACATCGCCATCCTCACGCACTCGACCACCATCCAGCCGCGCTACCAGGTGCGTGCAGTACTGCACGTGTGCTTCATGTGTTGGGTTTGCACATGAACACCTCGACGTGGCGCGGGAGCCCAGCTGCCGACTGTATCTCAGACCCCGGCAGAAGGTGCGGCTGGCGAGTGCTGGCAAGTGAGGTGGTCCGTCTGGCGCGTATGGCGCGCGTTCGCGTGCGCGTGCAGGCGGTGATCCACTGCGAGATCATCCGGCAGGCGGCGCGCGTGGTGGCCATGGACTGCGAGCGGCTGCGCTCGGGGGACCGCGCCTGCGTCCGCTTCAGGTGCGCGTTAGGGTTGGGTTGGGGCCTAGCCCAGCGGGGCATCCAGCAGGGAGGGCACGGGCGCTTTACAGGCAGCTCAAAATCTTCCGACGCCGAGCCAAGTAGACGTCCACCGCCATCCAGCGGCCAGAGAGTGGACGAGGAATCTCGCGCTTCGCTGGGCAAGAGTACAGAATGCCTTGGCACGGTTGCTGCATGTTGCGGCTTGCAGGTTCATCCAGCGGCCAGAGTACGTGACGCTCAACACGCGCTTCGTCTTCCGCGAGGGCCGCACCAAGGGCATCGGCATCATCATCGGCACCGAGCACGAGCAGCTGCCGCTGCCGCCGCCGCCCTCCAGCCCGCCGGCGGCGGCGGCGGGAGCCAACGGCCACGGCAACGGCGCGGCGCAGGCGGAGGGGGCCGAGGCGACGCCGGCGCACGCCGGCGCGGCCTGATTGCGCCTCTGGTGCCGCCGCCGCCCTCCAGCCCGCCGGCACCGGCGTGGGCCAACGGCCACGGCAACGGCGCGGCGGGAGGGGAGGGCGCTGAGGCGCACGCGGTCGCGGCCTGAGCGCCTGATGGGCGGCGGGTGACGCTGGCTGGCGACGTGCCGGCGATGAGGAAAATGTCTGGCGCCGCCCTCCAGCCCGCCAGCCCGCTCACTCGGTGCTTCGCCCCCGCTGGGCGTGGGGGCGCAACGCTGCTGAGCAGGAGCGCCGCGTGGGGTGCTGCGCTGCGCCGCTCCGCTCCGCGCTCGCTCTTTTGGGGGGGAAGGCGCCTTGGCGTCCCCTCCCCTTTTTTTGGAATGGGACTTCGGCTTGTGTGTCGGTGCCGTCGCGGTGCAGGGCCATGCACTCGCGTCCCCGCCTGCTCCCTTTTTCGCTGCTTCGGCCAGCTGCGGCAACGCCTGGCTGCTGGCGGTGGCAAGTGATGGTGGTTCCACTGTCGTGTGTGCGTGGGGAGCCCGTCTGTTCCACGTAGCGGCGGCGACGGCGCCTCTTTCGGTCTGGGGGCGCCGCGCAGCCCTGTTCCTGCGCGCTCGTGCGGGCGCTGGAGCGCGCGCCGCCTGAGCAGCTGTGGCGCTCCTGCTCCTCTCGTGCATGTACACGCGTGTGTGCGTGAGGGGTCAAGTGTGTGTTTTATGAGACGTCTGTGCTGGGACGCCTGCTGACACGCCGTAGTCGCGTCGCGCGGGGAGTGTACACAAGGACGCGGCGAGGAGGACCCAGGACAGCGGGCGCCACTGCCGCGCCACCGCCCCCTTGTGCTTTGTGGGGGCGCGGATGCGTGGTGCGGCTCAACGTCCGGTTGGTTTGCGGCTCTGGCGGGTGTGCCAGATGGCGCCATGGTTCCAGGGAGGGCGTGGGGCCCGCCACACGCTTGGGGGAGAGGGGTGCACAAGAGCAGCTGGTGGGGAGTAGACAGCTTGGGAGCTAGACCGACGTCCGTGTCACAGGCAGACCCCGACGCTCCTGAGCCCGCTGCTTGAGACCCCTGTGCTTGCCTGTCGAGAGGGTTCTCCTTTTGCCTGCTGTTGTTGCCAAAGGACCTCGGTCCGCGCCTGCCACCGCTGTGTTTGTGCAAGCGAAGAACCACCCAACAGGTGAAGCGGCAGCGGCGGCGTGCACGCCGTGGGGAACCGTTCCAGAGATAGCGGCTCGGTTGCAGAGCGCCACGAGCCGCAGACGCACAGCAGCACAAGGGAACGATGACAAGACGAGAGAGGTGCGCGTGCGTGCACGAGGGGGGGGGGGGGGGAAAGAAGAGGTTTGCCCGGCGCCCTGGAGCATCGCAGGCAAGTGCTGCTGTGCAAGCCAGCACACCAAGGAGCCAAGCACACCAAGAGAGCAGCAGCACACCATTGGCCCCACGAACGCAAACCACCGTCCTGTAAGGCTTATTCCTGGCGCGAGTGCGGGCGTGTCACGTCATGTAAAGTTGTCAGCCTCGCCTCGCTACCCGCAGTGCGCCCCCGTCCAAGCATTAGTCTCCGCCTCAACTCGAGTTGTCATCGTCATCGCTTCCTTTATTCCGTCCAGCGCGCCGTCGCGCAGGACCCAAACGTCAAAGGCAGCAAAAGGGCACCAAGGAGGGCACCAATGAGGGCTGGCCGTCAGGAGGGCAGCGGCCAAGGCGCCCGACGGGTGCAGAACTGGAGCGTGGGGGCCGGGACTGAGAGCTTCCCAGCCTAAGCTTCCGAGGCGTTGCCAAGAGCAGCATCATCATATCCAAAACAATCCCACAACATGGGGGGGTTTGAGAGGCGGCGTCCCGCTCCCTCCCGGATACACCGGTCCGGCACCTCCCGGATACACCGGTCCGGCAGGTGCCTAGGCGGCGGAGTTCTGGCTGTCCCACGCGACGTCAGGCAGGTCGGGCGGCGGCGGTGGAGAACGCGGCCAGGCGACGGCGGCGGCGGAGGAGGAGCGCAGCAGGCCGCGGGCGGAGCGCTGGGCGGGGCGCCTGGCGGGGCCGCCGGTCGCCTTGGGATAATCAGGCGGTGGCGGTGGAGAACGCGGCCAGGCGACGGCGGCGGAGGAGGAGGAGCGCGGCAGGCCGCAAGGGGGGGCGCCGGGCAGGGCCGCAGATCGCCTTGGGATCAGGCGGCGGAGGAGGAGGAGCGCAGCAGGCTGCAGGCGGGGCACCTGGCAGGGCCGCAGGTCGCCTCGGAATCAGGCGGAGGAGGAGGAGGAGCGCAGCAGGCCGCGGGTGGCGCGCTGGGGGGGGCCGGCGAGGCCGCAGGTGGCCTTGGGCTGGTCCCAGCCGACGCCGTACTCGACCACGTACAGGTTGCAGGGGTCGTACTTGCGCTTGGCCTGCATCAAGAGGGCATGAAGAGGGCAGGCAAGGAGAGCCGTCAAAGCATTGCAGCGCTTGGCCTGAATGCACGCCTCATTTCATAGTGCGAAGTGGTGGTGGCCGTCGTCGTCATGTTGTGGTGGACGCGCCTGCCCTGCCCCACGCAAATGGGTAGGACAGCGTGCACGCGCAAGAGAGCCGAGTTGCTCCTGCCTGCTTCAGGCGAGCCCAGCCACCACCGGGCGCGTCCGACGTCCCGCGACGCAACGGCACGAGAGCCAAGCGCAGGGTGCGGGGCGTGTGCACCCGCTTCTGGGCGTCGACGGAACGGGCCAACACTCACGCGTACGCTACAGCGCTGGGAAAGCACTGCTACATGGATCGGGGATCAGGGAGCGAGAAAGGCAGGGAGAGCGCGCCTGCAGCAGCTGCCGGGCGCACCCAACGTCTCGCGACGGCGCACAAGCCAAGCACGTGCACGCGGTGCGTGCACCCGCCCACTTCTGGCATCGACGCGGCAACGACCGCCACCGCCCACGCCACTTTGTTTTCAGCAGCGCTGCTATGGATCAGGGATCAGGGAGCGAAGGAGATGAGCGCACCTGGAGCAGCAGTGTGTAGTCGCCGCACGGGCGCTACAGTGCTGACAGGATCAGGGAGCGAAGGAGCGCAGTGCAGCGCACCTGGAGCAGCAGTGTGTAGTTGCCGTACAGGCGCGTCTTCCAGTCGGTCAGGTTGTTGACGGCGCCAAAGCTGTTCATCTCGATGTAGGCGGCCGGGCTCACGGCGTTGAGCGGCGCGGCGATCTGCGCGCCAATGTCCAGGAAGGTCTGGTCCTGCGCCAGGCTGGTCCAGCCCAGGGCAGAGTACACCTGCGCGTGCCACGCGCCACACGTATGCTCTGGCAGTATGCTCTGGCTCGCTTGCCTTTGTGCTGCGAGACATCTGATACGCCCGGTAGCTGGGCTCCGGCCCCGCCGAGGTGTCCAAGCAGATGCAAAATCCCACACACACACACACACGTCCCCCTCCGCGCGGAGGGGCGCGCGCGTCAAGTCAGCGGGCGCAGCGCCGGCGGGGAGCCGGAGCCCAGCTGTCGGTCGGGTGCGTCATGCACGTGTGCGTGAGCGCGCAAGACAAGAGGCTCCCGCCCTCCACTGAGGACGCCAGGCAGCCGGGCGCAGGCGGGGCGCCGGCAGCGCGGGCCGGAGAGCAAGCAAGCAAGCGCATCTCCCAGCGCTGGGGTCAGGGATCCCACCACCCATGCTGCTGCACGGACCTCGAGGAGCGCCGTCTCGGCCGTGTTGGAGAGCGCGCCCACGGCGGAGCTCTTGGCCTGGCCAAAGGTGTTGAAGAGGAAGGGCACCGAGCCGCCGCCGGCGTCCAGGATGGCCTGCAGCGTCCTGCACACAGGTATGGCGGCAGGCAGGTGAGGGAGCAGCAGACTTGGTGCTGGGCCAATCGTGAGCGTGGAAGCCCTGCACTGCAGCGATGGTGGCGCGCGAGCGACGGCGACAACAGCAAGTCAGCATTGGCGGGGGAGCCATTTCAACTCCCGCACGAGGCCCGCGTCCCGTGCGCGTCCCGCACGAGGCAGATCCATTCAGGGTGGCATGGGAGGGAAGGGAGACACTGCTGGAGCGCCCCCGAGACGGTTTTCTGCGGCCGCTGGGCGCGCGTGTGCCGTGTGCCCTGTTGCAGTGCGAGGGCCGCTGGCAGTGCTGTGGGGTGTCGTTGCTCTCGTTTCGTGCCTGCACGTCTGCTGCCTCGCTGTGCATCGCCACGCGCGTCCCCCGCGTGGGCGCCAGCAGCCCCCACCACAACCGTGCCTCCACCAGCGTCAAAGCTCAGTGCAAAGATTCCCTCGCCGCGAGCGGCGGCCGCACCCCTTGCGCGGCTGGCGCCGGGCCACATGCTTCTGCACCCGTCGCCTTTTGCTTCCCAAGTGTCCCTCCCCACCAAGCTACACCTCTACCATGCCGTGGTGGTCAGCACCCTCGTCTACGGGGCGGCGGAGACGTGGGCGCCCACCCAGCAGCAGCAGCAGCGGCTCGACGCGTTCCACACCACCTGCCTCCGCCGCATCCTGGGCATCCGCCGCGGCCCCGACATGCCCAGCAACGCCAGCCTCTACGGCCGCACCGCCCAACAACCCATCAGCACCCTCCTTCGCCCCCGCCGCCTCGCGTGGCTCGGGCACGTCGGACGCCTGCCGGACAGCGACCCCACCAAGCAGCTGCTCTTCGCCGCCGCACCCGCCCCTCCCGACGGGCCACCCCCCCGCCGCGCCAGGGGCGGCCCGGCCCAGACGTGGAACAGGACGGCGCACGCAGACCTGGCGGCAGCATTCGCGCGCGCGCCCCCCCAGCGGCGACGCAAGTCCTGGCTATACTTTTGCCTGACCCGACCTGATTGGCGATCCTTTACTAGCGGGATGCAGCAGCGCCATGAATGCCATGCGAAAACGACACTCACGCACAATCCAACACACTCACGCGCCAAGGCGGTTGAACTGCGCCTGCGTGGCCAGCAGCACGTTGACCAGCAGCGCCCGCGCCGGGTTGTTCCAGTCGGGCAGCGCCGACTTCTCCAGCACTGCGGTTGCGCAGCACGCGTGCGCAGCAGGCGGCGAGGGCGGGTCAGACGGAGTGTGTCGTGCCATATGACCACAGCCTTTCCACGCCGATCGGGGCAGCCAGCGTTCTTTGCTGCAAAGCGCGCACAGCACGCGTCGTGTGGGTGCGGGCGCGAGCGTTTAGGCCACCGCACACCACAATGCATGCTGGGTCGACGCAAAGCACAACCGCAGGGCTGAGCGCGAATGCACCGGCAGCGGCGGCAGCAGCAGCACCACCACCTCGGCCAAAGTCCTAGGGCTTGCAGCGTCGGCAGGCGGCGTCGCGGACGGCAGCGCAGCCCCGCATGCAGCAAGCAGCTCGGGGCGCAGGGCGCAGGCCAAGTAGCGCCGGGCAGGCGTTGAGGCAGAGCGCCGAGGAATGCAGCGCCAGTGCGCCAGCGCGTGTGCCAGTGGTGTTGGATTTGCGTCTGTTTGGACACCTCGGCGGGGCGGGGGCCCAGCTGCCGGGCGTGTCAGACGTCGTCGCCGGCGACGCGTTGATGAACTGGGCATTGTTGGCTCACTCTGCCAGAGCCTGGTGGAGGTGTCCCAGGCCCTCATGCCTCTCTCCCAGCACGCACCACCCACGACTCACTCTCCCAGAAGCTGGTGAAGTTGTTCCAGGCGCGCGCCTCCACGTAGTCGAGTGCCAGCAGCTGCGACACGGTGGGCAGCGCCTCGCTCAGGTCCTCGCCCGACTGCGCACACGCCGCACGTGCAGCAAGGAGGAGGCAGGCTGATCAGGTCCTCGCGCGTGCGTCGCACGCGGGCACACCACATTCACGCTCAGGACACATGCACAGAACCGCCTCGCTCAGGTGCTCGCCCGGCCGCGCGCGCGCCGCAAATGTGCACCAACGGCACGTGTCGTCAGCCACGCTGAGGAGGCACGCACAATCACGAGCGCCTCGCTCAGGTCATCGCCCGGCTGTGCTTGCGTCACGTGGAGAAAGGCGAAAGGCAGGCCGCTCAAGTCCTCGTGCGGAGAAATGTGGTTTGTGATCATCTGCTTGCCAGAGATGGCTCCACCATCATGTCACAAGCTCAACACACAGCTGGCTCACGCTCAGGAAATGCACACAAGCGCCTCGCTCACGTCCTCGCCTGACCGCGCCCATGCCGCACGTGCCCCAGAAGCACGCAATCATGAGCCACGCTGAGGGGGCATGCCTCGCTCGGGCGCGCACACGCGTGGCCCCGAGCCCTTTCTGGCGGCGCCGCAGGGAAGAGGCGGCCGGCGCAGACGCGCAACCGGGTGGCGGCGCACGGGCACTGCATCATCGGCATTCTGCTTGCTGGCCGCAGCACCACCAATGGTGCAGCACCTGGCTATCTGCCCGACAACGCCTGGTGCCACGCAAACGGTGACCTGAGCTCCTGTGCGGAACCTCTCAAATCATCTGCTTGCTAGCGGTGGTGGCGGCTCCATCAGGCGCGAAGCTCAGCACACGCAACGCTGCCGCCGCCGCCACCGGCGCGCAGACATGCACACTGTAGCTCACTGTACACGAGGGTGCTCCATAGGTGCGGCGCGGAGCCCACCACACACGCAACGCCACCACCACCACCACCACAACCGACGCGCAGACATACATGTGTTTATGGCTCGCGTGCCCTTTGCGCTCCTGCCAGACGTCAGATACGCCCGGCAACCCCACCGAGGTGCCCGCAACAGATGCAAATCCAACACACACACTGTAGCGCTCACGTAGGAGATGGTTGTGACTGAGGCGCCGCCAGTGCGGTGCAAAGCCTCAGCACAGCCGCCGCCGCCGGCGATGCAACACTCAGATGGCGACCGAGGCGCCTCCAGTGCGGTGCAAAGCCTCAGCAATGCCGCCGACGCCGGCGATGCGACACTCACGACGAAAAAGAGGCTGACAGAGGCGCCTGACGCGATCTGATCCAATCTAGTCGACCCTTATACATCAGCGGGCTCCAGCACCGTGACACCCTGGTGCCATGAATGCCATACTGATGCGGAACGACGACGACTCACATAGGAGATGGTGACCGAGGCGCCGCCGGCGTTGAGGTTGCCCTCGAGCGCGATGCTGGGCGGCAGGCTGGCCAGCCACCTGGCGTTGAGCAGGTGCTGCGTGTAGATGCGCTCCTTGTACGAGGGCGCCGAGACGCCCAGCACCACCTGCATTGCAGAACGACATGGAGGCAGGTCGGAGAGAGGGCAGGTGCTGTGAGTAGGTGGGTGGGCGCCTTGCTGCAGGAGGGCGCCCAGACGCCCAGAACCACCTGCGTTGCAGAACGACATGGAGGCAGCGGGGCAGGGCATCCTCCTCACCCGCCTCACCCGCATCCCTCGTTGCTCTAGCTCTATCACCGTGACGTGGCTGAAGGCATGCAACATCGACACCAGCGTCACCCGCCGTTCGCCGCTGTCGCACGGCTCTGACGCCGGCCTCAGCCGGCGGGTGCCGCAGGTGCTGCTTGTCAAGGTGAATCAGTGCTTCACCCTCGGTGGCACCAAGCAGGGGGGGCTCGGCGTTACCTGCCCCTTCCCCACATGCTGTCAAAGCCGCCTTCCCGTCCGACCCGGCCACACTGCATCGCGCTCAGTGGCACCAACGAGGGGCGGGCCTCCCTGTCCGACCCGGCCGCTGCGCTTCGCCCTCACGATAAGGGGCTGGGCAGCTCCTGCCCCGTCCGCAGTGCCGCAGCCACCTCCTCTTCTGACCTAACCACTGCTTCACACACTGGAACGGGGGCTGAGTAACTACCTGCAGCAGCCCGTCACCCTCCGCCAAACAGTTGCCCCCCTCACTCACCCTGGACACGAACACGGCCCGGGGGCACGCATCCACGCCCCCCAAAACTGCTTCCCTGTCAATCACCAGCGACTCACCCTGGACACGAACTTGGGCTCGGGGTACGTCTTGACGGTGAAGCCCGTCACCACGCCAAAGCTGCCGGCGCCGCCGCCCAGCAGAGCGTTGAACAGGTCCGAGTAGGCGTTGCTGGCGTTGGCAACCACCAGCGTGCCGTTGTAGAGCACGATGCGGATGGCCAGCTGCGACACCGACACGCCGTGGTAGTCGGTGTGAGCTCACGGGGCGAGAGTTCACAGGGTGCCCGCAGCAGCAGCAGCGCCGCTGGCCATACGGTAGCACGCACGCACCACGGAGTACATGCCGAGCCCGTACTTGCGGCCCAGCGCGCCGTGGCAGCCTCCCAGGAGGCACCCGGCGGGGCAGACGGTCGGGCACGACCTGCACAGCGCCCACCGCCACCCATCCATCGTGAGGGCCTGCCTGCTGATCGCCATTGGCTTTCTCGGCGTCTAGGAAGAACGACCGAGCAAGCCAAGCAGCGAGGCTCCTCCTCTCACCCGCCGACGGTGACGCGCCCGCGCCTGTTGGCAAAGGGGTAGAGGTCGGCGTGCTGCACGCCGCTCTGGAAGGAGATGGTGCGCAGCGCCGAGTCATACGTGAGGCCCTTGAGGCGCTGCGTGTTGATCTGCGCGCCCATCACGCAGCCGATGTTGAGGCGAGCTGATCACCGTGGTCGTACACCTTGCCGCCCCAAGGTGCGATGTGGACCGCACCTGCAGCGCGTTGAAGCCCGTGGACCTGCCGTTCATGTCGTGCCCGCTGCACCGCACCACGACGCGTGCGCGGTTCCTGGCCGCCCATCGCACGAGGAGCACAACGTCGGCCTCAGTGGCCGGCAGCGCGATGGCGGCCGGCGCGGCCTGCTTGAGGGGAAAGAGCGTGGGGTACAGAAGGAAGTAGTCGGTGTCGCCTGGCAGGGCGACGGACGCGTTGGCGCTGAGGTTGGCGGCCCGGAGCTCCTCCCACGGGCAGGACGACGTGCAGAACTGGGCGGCGCTCATCCCGACGACACTGAGGAGCAGCGCCACCACCACCACCAGCTGCGCTGCGAGCATCTTGATCATCGTGGGGGCAGTGAACAAGGGGCCGGTGGCCAACAACGCGATTTCGGCGGTTTCCCGCCCGGTCCAATCGAAAGTTCGAACTCGTGGTCTGGAGCAGCAGCTCAGCAGGGCCAGGGTCACATCAGCTGAAGCAGAGCCAGCAGCAGAACGCGGGCTGCTGAAAGGGCGGCGCCGACGGCCTGCTGTTCCCTTTTCGTGTGAATCGTCCCCCTCCAGTCCCCCCTTCCTGTGTCCACCACAGCGGGCGGCGTGTTGAGAGCACCACTGGCCGGCGGGCCCACTGTGCGGCAGCGGGCCTGCCACGCCGGCGTGCGAACCTGAGGCTGCGGCAGTGGGCCTGGCGTGTGTGCCACTTGCATCAACGGAACGGGCCACCGCCCACGTCATGCAGGAAGGATCAGCAGCAAGGCAGGTTATGCAAGCCGTGAGCGGAACAGCACAGTTGCGGCGCACCCCCGCCCGGAGCAGAAAGGGACAGGAAGCCGAAGGGGAGGGAAGGGGTCCTGTCCCAGGCAACGCCCACCAGCCGCGGACGCGGCGCCACGCAACAGTGTGCTCGCCGCCGCGAGGGGCCGGCGCGTCGCGCAGCTGGGGCGCGGCGGGGGCGGCGAACGCTCTGCGCGCGCGTCGCCTCTGCTGGGGTCGGCGGCCGAGGGAGGGAAGAGGGGGAAGAGGGGGTTGGAGGAGCCGCGGTCGTAGGCACCGCACCGCACCAGGGCGACGGCGCACGGGCCGTGGGAGCCCGGCCGCAGGGCCGCCCGCACCCAGGCGCCCGCGCCCCGCCTAGATTGTCTTGCCGCGCGGCAGGTAAAAGTCCATGCCGCCGCTGGTGAGCCGCAGGTGCGCGGCGACGAGGGCGGCGACGACGAGGTGCCCAATCGCAGCAGCAGTACGCGAAGCGGCGCGGAACGTCGACGAGCAAGCAGCGCGGCACCACACACGATACCACGAAACCCGAGGACGGAGACGCATGCCAACAACGTCGCGTGCCTGCTGCTGCTCGCACGCTCGCAGCGGCCACGCGAGGGATGGCGCTACGAGGCGCTCGCGCTCAGCGTGCTGCACACCTCAAGCTCGTCACGCCCAGCGTGCTGGTGTTCAACATTCAACACGCTGCTGCACGTGGTCGCCGGCGCGGTGCACCCTCACCCCAGCGTACGACACCAACGCCGGCTGCGCAGCCCGCGTGGCCGCCGGCGGCACCGCCTCGCAGCCCTTCCCCGTCACCTGCGGCGTCCGCCAAGGGTGCCCCATTTCCCCGCCGCTGTTCAACGACTACATGGACTTCGCGGCGCGCCTCTTCACGGCGCGCTGCGAAGAGCACGGCATCCGCGGCTTCTCCTTCGCCCACCGATACGGCGACGACCTCATCC
>VFQP010003774.1_pt1 | contig 14957 bp, 13 predicted proteins | sample 3512351 | NCBI WGS metagenome assembly VFQP01 (sample SAMN10412372, study PRJNA504923) | tailings metagenome | isolation source: Relicate 1 Philex TSF1 revegetated site | place: Philippines: Tuba, Benguet | collected 2017-08-29 | reverse complement strand
AGATCCGCGTGCGCGACATCGCCGATTTCAATCGCCTGCACGGCGAGCAGCTCATTGCACTCCCTGCCGTTCGCCAGACGCGCACGTTCTTCGTGATGAAGGAAGTTATCGACAACGCGCTGTTGGATTTCTAGCGCTTGGCTGGCGAAGCCGGCCTAGGTGGCGCGCCGATTTGCAGCGACCTCCGACTTGAGCCATGCCACGAAGACCGAGGCCTTATGAAAGCGCCCCTGCCGCCTGAGTGCAACATAGGCATTGCCGCTCGGCACGAAGCCCAATGGCGCAATCAATCGCCGGGTGCGCAAATCCTCCTCCACCAACTGAAAGGGCGCGACCGCCACCCCCAGCCCCGCAATTGCGGCCTCGAGCAGGAAGTAGAAATGCTCGAAGTGCTGCCCTGAGACCGATTTCGGCCTCCAATCCGCCCGCACGGCCCAATCGCGCCAAGCGTGCGGCCGCGTCCGAGTATGAAGAAGTGGCACCCCTTCGAGATCTTTTGGCGATCGAATCGCGCTTCGACGCAATACGGACGGCGCACACACCGGCCCGATCTGCTCATCGAACAACGAGGTCACAACAGCGTCGCGAGGCCAATCGCCCGCACCAACGCGGATGGCCACATCGAAGCTCGAGCGCGCGAAGTCGACAGGCTGATCACTGGATGATAGCCGCACTTCAACCTCCGGATGAGCCTTTTGAAAGCGATGCAGACGCGGGATAAGCCATCGCATCGTGAATGTGCCGAGCACCGAAACATCGAGTGGTCCAGTCTTGTCATCGGTGATGGTGCGAACGGCACGCTTGATCCGACTGAAACTCTCCGTCAGCTCTGCGAGCAACGCTTGGCCAGAGGTCGTCAGTCGCAGGCCACTTCGCGGCCCCTCGAACAGCTTTGCGCCGAGATCGGCCTCGAGCGCCTTGACCTGCCGGCTTATCGCGCTGTGTGTCACCGCGAGCTCACTCGCAGCATCGGTCATTCGGCCAAGGCGGCCAGCAGCCTCGAACGCCGCCAGAGCATTGAGGGAGGGCAGGGTACGTCTCATGTGAGTTTTCCGAACATACTATGTTGCGAATGCTCGATTGTATTCGAGAAACCAGCAAGACATCTTGCGCGCAAGGCACAATGAGAAGTCAACCCCTCGATAAGTCAGGAGATGGAGCGGTATGGACACGCTTGTCTTTGCCGCCGTTCTGGCGGCTGCGTTCCTTCACGCCGCGTGGAATGCAGCGCTCAAGCTGGGCCTCGATCGCTTCTCTTCGGTCATCCTGCTCGCGGTGGTGCAGGCCCTCATCGCGATCCCGATATTGCCTTTCGTCGAGCAGCCGCTGTGGGCTGCATGGCCATGGATCCTCGCCTCGATAGCGCTGCACGTCGGCTACAAGATCTTCCTGATCAACGCCTACCAATACGGCGACCTCAGCCAAGTCTATCCTTTGGCGCGCGGCGCGGCGCCACTGCTGGTGGCGATCGTATCCGGGCCAGTTATCGGAGAGCCGTTGTCACCAGTCGCGCTGGTCGCAACTTTCGCGATCGGATCCGGCGTGATGCTCATGGGCTTGAAGGGTGGCGCCGATCTTGGACGCATGAACGGCAAGGCCCTTGCCTATGCCCTTGGCACGGCAGGTTTCACGGCGAGCTACACGATCGTGGACGGCATGGGTGCGCGCGTCGCCCAGTCACCCTCCGGCTTCATTCTTTGGATGGTCGTTGGCGACGCAGTTGGAATGCTGATCTACGGATGGATTTTACGAGGGCCACGCGCCCTCGCGGCATCTATTGCGGCTTGGCGCATCGGCATTGCGGCCGGAGCCATGTCCCTCGGCTCCTACTGGATCGCAGTATGGGCGTTCGCCCACGCCCCGATAGCCCTCGTCGCGGCGCTCAGAGAGACAAGCGTCCTGTTCGCCGTGTTGCTTGCCGTCGTATTCCTGGGCGAACGCGCAACCCGATGGCGATTTTTGGCGGCAGCCGCGATCTTGGGAGGCGTCGTCACCATGCGGCTGTGACGCGGATGCCCTGATCTCTGAACCGTCGCGCCTGATCTCCCCAGGTGCTTATCCAGCGGAGCGGAAATGCCCCGCTGGACAAGGTCTCCTACGCCGGCAAGCGGCGCTCGTATTCCTTCTTCAGGCGATTGTACGCGGGCCAGAAGGGCTTTGGCGCACTGCCCGAGGCGCGTGCGACGAGAACATCGAGATGGCTGTGCCAGCCAGGGCTGACCTTGAGCAGCACGTCGCGGCTCGGTATACCGCGGTGCGTGACGGTCAGAAGCACGCGCTCGCCGCGCGACGCCAGATCGAATGTCACGCTGCCGCTGTTGAACCAGGTGAACGTGATCCGGTTTGGCGGATCGAGCTCGGTGATACGGCTCTCCATGCTGTGTTCGTCCGAGTGACCGGGCGGCGTCGGCTCGGGTGGGTCTGTGAGCTCGCTGTTGCGCCATGTGAGCGTGAATGGCGCGCCGACCTCCATCTTCATGTCGCCGGATGCCAGCCACTGGCGGCGCAAGTCGCTTTCGGTGAGGAACGCCCAGACACGCTCGATGGGACCAGGCAGAAAGCGTTGGATGGTCAGCGTCTGAGGCTCTGTCAGAACACCGTAGCCGTCGTTGGGGGCGAGATCACTCATGACTTATCTCCTCTCTTCGCAACTTTACTCTTTGGGATTGCTGCAGCGTTCTTGCGCGCATCGTCTTCGCGCAGGAGACGTTCGAGGGCATCAAGACGATCCGTCCAGAAGCGCTCGTAGAAGCTCAGCCAGTCGTGCGCGCTGGCAAGCGGCGTAGGCGCGAGCCGGCACATGTGCATCCGCCCGCGCACCTCACGATGGATCAAGCCGGCGCTCTCGAGCGATTTGATGTGCTTGGAGGCCGCCGCGAGCGACATGTCGAAAGGCTCGGCGAGCTGGCTCACGGTACGCTCGCCTTGGGTGAGCTCGCGAAGCATCTTCCGGCGCGTGGCATCGCCGAGTGCGTGGAAGACAGCGTCGAGCTGAGCAGGATTTCGTTCAACCATGTGGTTGAATGTACGCCCGCGCGCGGAGATAGTCAACCACTTAGTTGAATGATTTTTCCGCAATGACGCGATGTACGGAAGCTCCAGCATCCCAGTAGGTAATTGCCGGAGCGGATGCAGGAGTTACCCGGAAATCTGCGCTCGTGCTCCAGTGTCAGAATTCATGGCCCTTTCCCCTCTCATCGAGGATCGCAAAGCCATGAAGCGCAAGCACCTGAAGCCCGTATCGGAAACGCCGATGAACGGCGGCACGCCGAGCGTACTGCCTCGAGCCGACTTCCATTTTCCAGGAGAGATCGGACGCACGTATCTGGAGTCCGATCCAGCGCAATTCCCGAAGCCAGTGCACGCGCCCAAAGGCGCGCCCAATATCCTCTTGATCCTCATCGATGACTGCGGCTTTGGCCAGTACGGAACCTTCGGCGGCGGCATTCCCTCGCCAACCATGGACAAGCTTGCAGCCGAAGGCCTGCGCTACAATCGCTTCCATACGACCGCGCTGTGCAGTCCGACGCGCGCGGCGTTGATCACAGGCCGCAACCACCATTCAACGTCGTTCGCGGGCATCACGGAGCTCGCAACCGGATACGACGGCTATACCTGCATTCTCCCGAGAAGCTGCGGTACGGTCGGCGAAGTGCTGCGCCAGAACGGCTACATGACTGCGTGGATCGGCAAGAACCACAATACACCGACCTGGGAAACGAGCGCCGCTGGTCCGTTCGACCGCTGGGCCAATGGTCTCGGCTTCGATTATTTCTACGGCTTCAACGCCGGCGACATGAACCACTGGAATCCGATCCTGTATCAGAACCGGGATCTGGTGCCGGCCTCCACCGATCCGAACTATCACCTCACCACAGACATCGCGGACAAGGCTATCTCCTGGGTACGCCAGGCGAAGAGCATTGCGCCCGACAGACCCTACTTCCTCTACGTCGCAACAGGCGCGACGCACGCGCCGCATCACACGCCGAAGGAATGGATCGCCAAGTTCAAAGGCAAGTTCGACGCGGGGTGGGACGCGTACCGCGAGGAAACACTCGCGCGGCAGAAGAAGCTCGGCGTTGTCCCGAAGGATACCAAGCTTACAGTGCGCTCGAAGGGGCTGCCTGCGTGGGACTCGCTCAACGCGGACCAGAAGCGCCTCTACGCGCGCATGATGGAAGTGTTCGCGGGGTATGCCGCGCACTGCGACCATGAGCTCGGACGCGTTGTCGATGCCTGCAAGGAGCAGCCTGACGCCGACAACACACTCATCATCTACATCGCAGGTGACAACGGCGCGAGCGCCGAGGGCGGCATCGAAGGCTCACTGTGCGAGAACATGTTCTTCAACGGCTTCCCCGAGAAATGGCAGGACAACATCAAGGCCATCGACGAACTCGGCGGCCCGAAGCACTTCAATCACTTTCCATCGGCGTGGGCGCACGCCATGAACACGCCCTTCCAGTGGACGAAGCAAGTCGCAAGCCACTTCGGCGGCACGCGCAATCCGATGATCATCTCGTGGCCGGAGCGCATCAAGGACAAGGGCGGCCTGCGCAGCCAGTTCCTGCACACAATCGACATCGTGCCGACGCTGTACGAAGTCTGCGGCGTGACGCCCCCGACAGAGCTCAATGGCGTGCCGCAGAAGCCGATCGAGGGGCTGAGCTTCGCCCAGACCTTCGACGATGCGAACGCCGAGAGCCGGCGCAAGACGCAGTACTTCGAGCTGGCCTGCAATCGCGGGCTCTATCACGACGGCTGGATGGCATCGTCTCCTTCATTCGTGCCGTGGGATCCGAACCGCGGCGAATGGGATCCGGACAATGCACCCTGGGAGCTTTACAAAGTCGACGAAGACTTTTCGCAAGCAAACGATCTTGCCAAGAAGCACCCGGAGAAACTCCGACAGCTCCAGGACATGTGGTGGGTCGAGGCTGCGAAATACAGTGTGCTGCCGCTCGATTGGAGGGCGACGATCCGCATGAACGCCGAGGCGATGGGCCGCCCGAGCCTGACCCGAGGCCGCACCAAGATGACCTACTATCCGGGCACCATCGGACTACCGGACGCGGCCTCGCCGCCGATGTGCAACAAGTCGTGGACCATCACAGCCGAGATCGAAGTGCCCGATGACAAGGCTCAGGGCATGATCATAACCCATGGCGGCCTCGAGGGCGGTTACGGCCTGTACCTCCGCGATGGCAAGCCGACGTTCGTCTACAATTTCCTCTCGGTCGAACGCATGACCTTTGTCGGCGACAATCCGCTGCACAAGGGAAAGACAAAGCTCGTCGTGGACTTCGCCTATGACGGCGGCGGCATGGGTAAGGGTGGCGAGATCACCATGAAGGCCAATGGCAAGAAGATTGCCGGCGGCCGGCTGAAGCGCACGATTCCGATCCAGTTCTCGCTGGGAGAGGGCGTGGACATCGGCATGGATATCGGCTCGCCCATCGACTTCACGTACGAGCTGCCGTTCGCGTTCACGGGCACGATCGACAAGGTGACGATCGAGCTCAAACCTGGTCCCGCAATGAAAATTGCCGAAGCGGCCGAATAGTCGAACTCTCGACCCTCGCAATCAACTGAACGCACCGCCGCCAGGCGCCTTCTCGGCGCGTGGAAGGAGGCGCGCTTCTGTCTAAGGTTCCGCGCCCGTTCAATTGGGGTTCTCACCCATTTTCCCGACGCACTCACTTCAGCAACGATCGCTTCAATAAAGCGATGAGCCGATGCTGGCTGGATCTGGCGGACAGCCGCAATGGCACATCAGAGGAGGCCGGGTTCGTGAACATTCTCAAGACAAATGCGATCGCCACCGCTCTGCTGACAGCTGCCAGTTCGTTCGCACTCGCGGAGGTGCCACACGAAAATACCATCCCTGTCTCCGTCGAGAACTTCGCACGCGCCGAGTCGGATCTCTACATGAGCAGGACGGTGCAAGATGGCGGCTTCGGCAAGTTCGTACACAACCGCACGCCGACGGAAATCGATAAGCAGGCTGTCATCCGCATGAACCGCGACACGCTCTATTCGGCCGCCGTGTTCGATCTCGACGCAGGCCCCGTGACGATTACGCTTCCAAATGCCGGGAAGCGTTTCATGTCCATGCAGGTCATCAGCGGGGATCACTATGTTCCGTTGGTGGTGTACGGGCCTAAGCCAGTGACGCTGACCAGGGACACAGTCGGCACGCGCTACATGATGGCTGCCGTGCGCACACTCGTCGATCCATCGGATCCGCAGGATCTCGCGGAGGTTCACAACCTCCAGGACGGCATTACGGTCAGCCAGAAGGATGTCGGCACGTTCGAGGTGCCGCCATGGGACGAAGCTGAGCAGAAGACGATCCGAGACGCGCTCCTGGTGCTCGCCTCGGCGACCGAAGGCTTCAGGCACGCGTTCGGAGCCAAGGGAAGGGTCGATCCGATTCGGCATCTCATTGCGACAGCGGCGGGCTGGGGCGGCAACCCGGATCGGGACGCAACGTACCTGAGTTTCACGCCGGCGCAGAACGACGGCACGACAGTCTACAAGCTGAAGGTGAGGAACGTGCCCGTCAGCGCGTTCTGGTCCGTCAGCGTCTACAACAGCGAGGGCTATTTCGAGAAGAATCCCTACGACGCCTATTCGCTGAACGGCATCACCGCAAAGAAGGATCCCGACGGGACCGTCACGGTGCAGTTCGGTGACTGCGACGGGCGCATCCCGAATTGTCTCCCGACCATGCCGGGGTGGAACTACACGGTTCGGCTCTATCGTCCTCGCGCCGAAATTCTGGACGGCCAGTGGAAATTTCCCGAGGCGCAAGCGATCGAATTCACCTCGCGCGCACTTCAGTAATCCATGACGACGTTACATCGCTTCTGAAGAGCACGTCGCTCGCCGCAAAGCAGGCCCAACGATTTGTTGAGAGGTGAGCTGCGCCCGCCATTGCAATCACATTCGGATGTGCGAATATCCATACTCGAGAGACACGATTACCTGACGCTGGAGCCGCCCTTGACCTGCCTGAAGAAAGAGATCGCGCTGCCCTCACGGGCTGGCGTCGGCAGCCTCGACTTCAATGCTTACGACATCATGGCGCCCAGAAAGCCCGGCGCCACGCCTGCTGCTGCAAAGAACGGTGCCCGGGTCAAGCAGAACAACGTGCCCCCCGAGGGCGTGTACCTCCCGAACAACAATCGCCTGGCGCCGCACATGCGCTCGCCAGATTATGTGCAGATGTCGACGGCCGCCGCGATCACGCTCGGCGTCATGCCGGGCAAGATGCACCGCTGCTCGTGCACGCGCTGCCTCAATCTGCTGCTTTCGTACCCAGAAGGCTGCCGCGCGAACTGCGCTTATTGCGGCCTTGCCCGGCATCGCGAGGCCGATCGCGACTATGCGGACCGCAATTTCATCCGCGTGGACTGGCCGGCCGTGCCCATGGATCAGATCGTCGAGATCGTTGCGGAACAGGGCGAGGCGACACCGTTCCACCGCATGTGCATTTCCATGATTACGCACCCGCGGTCGGATGAGGACACGGTCACCGTGCTGCGCAGGTGGACGAGCCGCATTGATCCTGCGACCGTGCCCGTCTCGATCCTCTCGAACCCGACGACCATGACGCGCGGCGACGTGCAGCAGCTTCGCGACCTCGGCGCGGACATCTTCACGGTCGCGCTCGACGCGGCGACCCCGGAAATTTTCGACCGCACGCGCGGCAAGGGTGTCGCGAGCCCGCACTCCTGGGCGAAGTACTGGGAGATTCTCGAGGACGCGCGCGACATCTTCGGCCGCGAGAAATTCGGCGCGCACATCATCGTCGGCATGGGCGAGACGGAGCACGATACGCTGACGCTCGTGCAGCGCCTCGTGAACATGGGCGGACACAGCCACATGTTCTGCTTCTTCCCGGAGAAGGGGTCGCTGATGGACCACCTTCCGGCGACGCCGCGCGACCAGTGGCGGCGCGTGCAGCTCGCGCGCTATCTCATCGACTACCGCGGCGTGCGCGTCGAGCACATGCGCTTCGACGAGCAGGGACGCGTTTCGGATTTCGGCCTTCCGAAATCGGAGATGGATAAGATTATCGACGAGGGCGTTGCGTTCCGCACGTCGGGATGTCCTGGCAAAGTTCGCGAGGACATCTCGGCGTGCGATCGCCCCTACGGCGACAGCCCGCCTTCGAACATAGCGAGCTATCCCTTCCAGCCCGTCGCGGTGGACATCCGCAAGATCCGCCACCAGCTCGGCATGGAGAAGCCCGGCGAGGCCTACGTCGAGGGCGAGGAGTTGGAGGTTTAGGGAGGCAGCTAGCGCGCTTACTTCCCCTTCTCCCCGTTCTCACGGGGAGAAGGCCGGGATGAGGGGCGGCGCCAAATACTGTCGTCAGCGTATGCCGCCGCCCCTCACCCTAGCCCTCTCCCCGCGCGCGGGGAGAAGGGACAATCACCTCACCCCTTCCACGTCTCGGGATCGCGGATGGCGCTGACGAGCATGTCGCGGCACACGTCCATGAGCCGCTTTCCTTTGTCAGCCGTCGAGCGCCGCGAGTCGCCAACCACACCCGTCGGCGTGAACTCGCCATAGGAGCGATGCCGCAAGACTTGCAGCGGCATCGGCGTCTGTCGCGCCGGACCGACCGCCTCCGGGAGCTTCTCGATGCGCACGAGATCCGGCGCCACCGCCATCATCATGGACGTCTCGCCCTCGCAGGCATGACGCACGCGATCCTGATCCTCGAGGATGGCCGGCATACCCGGTTGCGCCAACTCGAAGTACGTCGTCACGCGGATCGTGAGCCCCGTCTCGCGCACGAAGTCCGGCAGGAAAGCCGAGAGCGCGCTGATGTTGCCGCCATGACCGTTGACGATGAACACGCGCTTGAAACCGTGGCGCTCGATACTCTTCAGGAACGAGAGCAGCACCGCGCGATAGGTCGGAATATCGAAGGTGAAGGTGCCGCCGCGCGGCATGTGATGCTCGGCCATGCCGCACCAGAGCGTCGGCGCGACCACGATCGGCATTTCAGCGGCAAGCGTCTCGGCCGCGCGCTGGCACACGGCTTCGCATAGCACGGTATCGACGCCGACGGCCATGTGCGGCCCGTGCTGCTCCATGGAGGCAACGGGCATCACGACCAGCGCACCGGCCTTGGACTTCTCGACCAGCTCCGGCGCCGTCAATTCCTTCCACATCACCGACTTCGCCATCGCCGAGCTACTCCTTGATGACCTGACCGGTCTTCTGCCAGTCGGCCATGAAGGCCTCGAGACCCTTGTCGGTGAGCGGATGCTTGATTAGCGCCTGCAAGATCTTCGGCGGGATGGTCGCGACGTCTGCGCCGGCGAGCGCGACCTGCTTAACGTGCTCCTCGGAGCGGATCGAAGCCGCGAGGATCTCGGTGCTCAGGTCCGCGTAATTATCGTAGATCGTGCGGATGTCCTGGATGAGCTCGACGCCGCTCTGGCCGATGTCGTCGAGACGGCCGATGAAGGGCGAGATGAATGTCGCCCCGGCCTTCGCTGCGAGCAGCGCCTGGTTCGCCGAGAAGCAGAGCGTCACATTGACCATGATGTCGTCGTCGGTCAGCGCGCGGCAAGCCTTGAGCCCATCCCAGGTGAGCGGGACCTTCACGGCGACGTTGTCGGCGATGTCGGCGAGGATCTCGCCCTCACGGATCATGCCCGCGGCGTCGAGCGCCGTGACTTCGGCCGAGACCGGCCCGTCCACGATGTCGCAGATCTCCTCGATGATGGTCTTGAAATCGCGCCCCGTTTTGGCCACCAGAGAGGGGTTCGTGGTCACGCCATCGAGGAGGCCCAGCGCGGCCAGCTCACGGATTTCGGCGACATCCGCCGTATCTACGAAGAATTTCATGGGTACTCCTCTCGGGGCCCCGCCGCAACTGCCCTCGGATCGCCGCCGGATGGCGGATAAGGTGGCGGGCTGATTCGAGTTGTAGTCCTAGTCCTAGTGCGGTGACTTTGGAAGACTTGCTGGCAAGTATGCTTGGACCGCCCGCCGTCGCGCGCCCGCGCGTACCGGTGCTGCTGCCCGTTGCCCTCGATCAGACTTATGACTATGCGCTGCCGGCCGGCGTCGAGGTGGAGCCCGGCGACTTCGTGATCGTCCCGTTCGGCCCCCAGACGCGCATTGGCCTCGTCTGGGACCAGCCGGTCGGCGACCAGGGCAAGCCCGTCGACGAAAAGAAGCTCAAGGCCATCATCGAGCGCATGGACGTGCCGGGACTGCCGGCGATCTCGCTGCGCTTTGCCGAGTGGGTGGCGCGCTACACGCTCGCGCCGCTCGGCATGGTCGTGCGCATGATGATGAGCGCCCAGGCAGCTTTCGAGCCCGCCAAGCCGCGCCTCGGCGTAGCGCGCGTCGAGGGCGCCAGCGAACCTCCCCGCATGACGCCGGCCCGCAAACGCGCGCTCGACATCGCCGCGGACGGCCTGATCCGCGCCAAGAGCGCGCTCGCGTCGGAGGCTGCGTGCAGCACTGGCGTGATCGACGGGCTCATCGAGGCGGGCTGTCTTGTCGAGGTGGTGATCCCGGAACGGCGCTTTCCGCGGCCCGATCCCGCGCACGCGATCGTCACATTCACAGACGCACAGCAGGAGGCTGTCGAGACGCTCGCCGCGGCGGTCGGGGCCGGCACGTTCTCCGTCTCGCTCCTCGATGGCGTGACGGGCTCAGGCAAGACGGAAGTCTATTTCGAGGCGGTCGCGCGCACGCTCGAGCAGGGCCGGCAGGCACTCATCATGCTGCCCGAGATCGCGCTGACGAGCCAGTTCATGGACCGCTTCAAGGCGCGCTTCGGTTGCGCGCCAGCCGAATGGCATTCGGCGCTTTCCGGTCCCGAGCGCGGGCGCATTTGGAAGGCGGCGGCTACGGGCGAAGCGCGCGTCATCGTCGGCGCCCGCTCGGCGCTTTTCCTGCCCTATGCGGACCTAGGCCTGATCGTCGTCGACGAGGAGCACGATCCAGGCTTCAAGCAGGAGGATCGCGTCCACTACCAGGGGCGCGACATGAGCGTCGTGCGCGCGTATCTCGGTGGCGCGTCGGTAGTGCTCGCATCGGCGACCCCCTCGATAGAAAGCCACGTCAACGCGCGCACGGGGCGCTATCGCCACCTCATTCTGCCGGGCCGCTATACGGGCGTAGACCTCCCCGAAATCACACCGATCGATCTGCGCTCAGCGCCGCCGGAGAAGGGCCGCTGGCTCTCGCCTGTGCTCGTCGATGCCATGGCCGAGACCATGGCCAAGGGTCAGCAGACGCTCCTGTTCCTCAACCGGCGCGGCTATGCCCCGCTCACGCTCTGCCGCTCCTGCGGCCATCGCATCGAATGCCCGCAGTGCACGGCATGGCTCGTCGAGCATCGCTTCCGCAATCGGCTGAACTGCCACCATTGCGGCTTCTCGATGCCGCTTCCGTCGAAGTGCCCGAAGTGCGCGGAGACCGACAGCCTCGTCGCGTGCGGCCCCGGCGTCGAGCGCATCGACGAGGAAGTGCGCGAGCGGTTTCCAGAGGCGCGCATCGCGCTGCTTTCCTCAGATCTGATCCCATCGCTGACCGAAATGCGCGACATCATCAAGCGCATCGAGGGCAACGAGATCGACATCATCATCGGGACGCAGATCGTCGCCAAGGGCCACCACTTCCCGGACCTCTCGATCGTCGGCGTGATCGACGGTGACCTCGGCCTCGCCCAGGGCGCGGATCCGCGGGCCGCCGAGCGCACATTCCAGCTCCTGCATCAGGTCACGGGGCGCGCGGGGCGCGCGCTCGCCAAGGGCGCCGGGTTCATCCAAACGCACATGCCCGAGCATCCGGTCATGGACGCGATCGTGCGCGGCGATCGCGAAGCGTTCATCGAGCGCGAGATCAGGACGCGCCAGCTCGCCATGCTCCCGCCCTTCGGACGGCTGGCCTCGCTGATCGTCTCGGCGCGACTGAAGGACGTCGCGGAAAAAGTCGCCCGCGACATTGCCCGGCGCGCGCCTGCCGCCCCCCGCATCGAGGTGCTCGGCCCTGCCGAAGCGCCGATCTCCGTCATCCGCGGGCGTTACCGCTGGCGGCTTCTGCTGAAGGCCCCACGCGAACTGGACGTCCAGGCCTATCTCCGTGCCTGGCTCGCCGAGATCCCCGAAATCAAGGGCGATCTCCGCCTCACGGTCGATATCGACCCCTATAGCTTCCTTTAGCGACCATCTGTCCCAACACATCGGGGCAGTTCATGCGCGCGGGCCCGATACTGCGGCATTGAACGGGAATGTGGCGCCGCAACACGCGCCTAAGATATCAGAATTGCTTGGAAAACACTCTTAACATCAGCGTCATTCGGGAGCAGTATTGTGCAATGCAATAGACGACCCGATATGACAGTGTGAGACCGGCGCCGCCTAAAGCAACGGACTTGAAATTCACCTCAGTTCGAGGCCGGGTCGGGAGTGAATTTCAAGTCCAAAGTTGCTTTAGAACGGTATGATTCTAAAGCGTCTTTGGACCTTGAATGCGACTTCGAGATCGGCCCGGACGTGGGTCGCATTCAAGGTCCGACGCTTTAGAGCGCCCGCTCGCATTTGCCAACTCAAGGGGTACATCATGAGCAAAACAACTCTCGGCATCGTCACGGACCCCGACGACTTGCCTGAAGCCCTCCAACCCGGTCCCCTGTCGATCTCGGCAGCAACGGTGCGCAAGCTGTGGCCGACCGAGGGCGACCTCTTCCGCGACCACCTGCTCCGCCTCGACAAGGACAGCCGCCGCCTCCGGTTCGCGCATGGCGTGTCGGACAGCTTCATCGAGGACTATGCCGCGCGCATGGGCGACATGGGCTCGATCGTGTTCGGCTATTTCGTCGATGGCGAGATCCGCGCCGCCGCCGAACTCCGCAAGCTCGCCGATGACTGGGGCGTCGAGGGCGAGGCCGCTTTCTCTGTCGAGCGCGCATACCAGGATCAAGGCATTGGCTCGGCGCTCATGGGCCGTGTCATCCGCTCGGCCCGCAACCGCGGCGTCAAGCTCCTGTTCATGAGCTGCCTCGCCGAGAACGCGAAGATGCAGACGATCGCCAAGAAACATGAGGCCGAGCTGCGCTTCGAGTACGGCGAGGTGATCGGCGAAATCATCCCCGATGGGCCAGATTACTTCTCGCTCCTCGCCGAGGCCGCCGACGACCGCGTCGGCTATATGATGGCGGTCCTGGATCTCTCATCGCGCCTCGTGAAGGCCGCCTGACTACTGAACCGGGGATATCAGGCGATCGCCTGAGCCCCGGCCACAGGAATGACCTGTTCCGGCGTGATGGAAACGTGTTGGCCGCAGTTGCCTCGCGACGCAGCGCGCGCTAGCAGTTTCCTAAGCGCGCGGACAGGCGGCACCTGCGGATGATCGAAAGCCTCACTCAGCTCGTCAAGGACAACCGCGCACTGGCCGTGTTCGCGGTGATCCTGCTGCTGCTCGTGTTCGTGCCGTCCGCACGGGCCGCGACCAAAGTGGCACTGCGCATCTTCGCCCGCATTCTTCTGTTGCTGGCCCTCATAGCGCTCGTCAGTGACGGCACGCGCACGATCGCCAATGACAGCGGCATCGTGGTCACCTCCGCGCTCCAGTATTGGACCGAGATTGCCCCGACGATGCTGGAGAACCTGAAGCGGACATTATCGCTGAAGATCCATCCGCTATTCTGGGATGGGCTTGTCGCCCCGCTGCTGAGCCTGCCGGCATGGCTCGTGCTGAGCGGAATTGCGCTTCTCATTCTGCTTTTCGCCCGCAAGCGGCGCGAGACGAACATCTTCGCAAATGCCTGAGCGAGGCCGCTCATGAAAGTTCTGGTGACGGGAGCCAATGGCCATGTCGGCTTCGGCGTGTGCAAGGCGCTGCTCGCAAGTGGCCACGAGGTCCGCGCTTCGATCCGCTCGGCTGACCACGCGGGAAAGGCGGAGCCGCTGCGCGCACTCGGCATCGGCGACATCGTCAGCCTCGATGTGCGCACGTTCGAGCCGTTCGTCGAAGCGTGCCGCGGCGTCGATGTGCTCATCCATGTCGCGGCGACGTACGCCATGCATGTCACGAGCCCGGCGGAAACTCATTCCATGCTGCGTGACAGCACCGAAGGCGCTGAGAATGCCATCCGCGCGGCCGCAAAAGCCGGTGTCCCGAAAGTTGTGCTCACATCGTCCGTAGCGACGCTACCGCGCGTCGAGCCTGGTGCGCCGCCCGTGACGGAAGCCGATTGGGCAACTGACCTCGGCGTTCCCTACTTCCGTGCCAAGACCGAGGGTGAGCGCGCCGCGTGGAAGGCCGCCGAGGAGACGGGCATCAAGCTCGTCACGATCCTGCCCGGCACGGTCGGTGGGCCCGATTTCCATCGCCGTACGCCCTCGCTCGGGCTCATCGAAAGCATCATGCTCGGGTCCATGCGTCTCGGCGCGCCGAACACCAACATTGCCTATGTCGACGTGCGCGATGTCGCCACCGCGCACGTCCTCGCCGCGGAGCGCGATGTCGGCGGGCGCTTCATCATCGTGAACGATCACGCCCCTGAAATGCGCGAGCTGAGCCTGCTCATGCACTGGTCGGACGCATCCATTCCTGCCGCTCCCGCCATACTCCCCGACTTCGTCATGAGCGCCGGGCCGGTCCTTGACTGGCTGCGCGCGAGCCTCACCGGCACGCCCCGCATGGTGAGCCCGGAACTGGTGGCGACCATGCGCGGCCGGGTCACCAAGGTGAGCAATGCCCGCGCCAAGGCCGAGCTCGGGTGGCACCAGTCGGTCGGCCTCGACCTGAGCCTTTCCGAGACCATGGCCGCCATCCGGGCACTTCGGCGCCGAGAGGGGCACAGGCGCGTCATCTGACATTCCACGCCCTGGAGACATTCTCCTCGGAAATTCGTGCCCATTGACTTTCGGGGGCCACTTCATCATGTTCCCGCGCATGAGCAACGGTTT
>VFQP010003773.1_pt1 | contig 14957 bp, 12 predicted proteins | sample 3512351 | NCBI WGS metagenome assembly VFQP01 (sample SAMN10412372, study PRJNA504923) | tailings metagenome | isolation source: Relicate 1 Philex TSF1 revegetated site | place: Philippines: Tuba, Benguet | collected 2017-08-29 | reverse complement strand
GGCGACACCATCTGGATGGGCGTGGTCGACCGCGAAGGCCGCGCGGTGAGCTTCATCCAGAGCGTGTACTGGGAGTTCGGCTCGGGCACGGTGCTCGATGGCCTGGGCATCTGCTGGCAGAACCGCGGCACCAGCTTTTCGCTCGAGCCCGGTGCGCTCAACGCGCTCGAGCCCGGCCGCAAGCCCTTCCACACGCTCAACCCCTCGCTCGCGTTGTTCGACGACGGCCGCGTGATGCCCTTCGGCACCATGGGCGGCGAAGGCCAGCCGCAGACGCAGGCCGCGCTGTTCACGCGCTACGCGCGCTTCGGCCAGGGCCTGCAGCAGGCGGTGAGCGCGCCGCGCTGGCTGCTCGGCCGCACCTGGGGCGCGAGCAGCACCTCGCTCAAGCTCGAAAGCCGCTTCGACGCCGGCCTGGTGCGCGCGCTGGCCGACGCCGGCCACGTGGTGGAGGTGCTGGGCGAGGCCTTCAGCGACACCATGGGCCACGCGGGTGCGCTGGTGCGCCACGCCGACGGCCTGATCGAAGGCGCGGCCGACCCGCGCAGCGACGGCGCGGTGGCCGCCGCCTGAGGCCGGTGGCCGCCGGCCACCTGCTACTGTCGGGGCTTCGCCACCGCGCAAGGAGCCGTATGCGAAGCCTTTTGACCGCCTTGCCCCTGGTGTGGGCCGCTGCCGCGCACGCCGAAGACATCGGTTCGGTGGACACCGTGTTCAAGTTCATCGGCCCGGACCACAAGATCGTGGTCGAGGCCTACGACGACCCGGGCGTGAGCGGTGTCACGTGTTACCTCTCGCGCGCCAAGACCGGCGGCATCAAGGGCGCGCTGGGCCTGGCCGAGGACAAGGCCGAGGCCTCGATCGCCTGCCGCCAGGTCGGCGCCATCGCCATCGCCAAGCCGCTCAAGCCGCAGGAAGAGATCTTCAGCGAGCGCACCAGCCTGGTCTTCAAGCGCCAGCGCATCGTGCGCATGGTCGATCCCAAGCGCAACGCGCTGGTCTACCTCACCTACTCCGACCGCCTGATCGAAGGTTCGCCGCAGAACTCGGTGACCGTGGTGCCGGTGGACCGGGCCACGCCGATCCCCCTGCGCTGAAGCACGCTGTCGCGGCCCCGCTCAGTGCGCGCCGGCGGCGGCTTCCGCCGCGGCGGCCGATGCCGGCCCCTGACGCTGCGGCGCGCGCGTGAGCCACACCAGCGGGATCAGCGCCAGGAACAGCATGGACGAGAGCCAGAAGATGTCGGTGGCCGCGAGCGTGAAGGCCTGCTGCTGCACCAGCCGGTCGATCGCGGCGAGCGCCTGCTGCTGCGTCATGCCGCCGCCCATGAGCTGGGCCAGCGTGGCCTGCGTGGCCGGGCTGCCCAGGTTCACGGCCTCGGCCAGCTGCGCATGGTGCAGCGTGGCGCGGCTCTCCCACACCGTGGTGGCCACCGAGGTGCCCACGGCGCCGAAGGTGATGCGCACGAAGTTCGACAGCCCCGCGGCCGCGGGAATGCGATCGGGCGCGAGGCCCGAGAGCGTGAGCGTGTTCAGCGGCACGAAGAAGAAGGCCATGGCCACGCCCTGCACGATGGTGGGCACCAGGATGGTCGCGAAATCGGCCTGGGTGGAGAAGTGCGAGCGCAGCAGCATCACCAGCGCGAACACGCCGAAGGCAAAGGTCACGTAGCGCCGCGGATCGACCTTGGCCACGGTGGCGCCCACGAAGGGCGAGAGCACGATGGCCAGCAGGCCCACGGGCGCGGTCACCATGCCGGCGTCGGTGGCGGTGTAGCCCATGTACTGCTGCAGCCACAGCGGCAGCAGCACCACGTTGCCGAAGAACAGGCCGTAGGCCACCGAGGTGGCCAGCGTGCCGGCCCAGAAGTTGCGCCGCTGGAAGAGCTTGAGGTCGACCACCGGGTGCTCGTCGGTGAGCTCCCAGGCGATGAAGAAGGCAAAGCCCACCGCGGCCACCACGGCCAGGCCCGTGATCAGCGGCGAGGCGAACCAGTCGTGCTCCTTGCCGAGGTCGAGCACCATCTGCAGCGCGGCGATCCACAGCACCAGCAGCGCCAGGCCCACGCGGTCGATCGGCAGCTTGCGCACCGGGCTTTCGCGGCGGTGGTAGATGCGCCAGATGAAGAAGGCCGCGAGCAGGCCCACGGGCACGTTGATGTAGAAGATCCAGGGCCAGTCGATGTTGTCGGTGATCCAGCCGCCCAGCAGCGGGCCCATCACCGGCGCCACCAGCGTGGTCATGGCCCAGGCCGCCATGGCGCGGCCGGCCTGCTCGCGCGGGTAGCTCTGCAGCAGCAGCGCCTGCGACAGCGGGATCATGGGCCCGGCCACGAAGCCCTGCAGCACGCGGAAGGCGATCAGCATGGGCATGTTGGGCGCCAGGCCGCACAGCAGCGAGGCGATCACGAACAGCAGCACGCTGGCCACCATCAGCCGCACCTGGCCCAGGCGCTGCGTGAGCCAGCCCGTGAGCGGCACCGCGATGGCGTTGGCCACCGCGAAGCTGGTGATGACCCAGGTGCCCTGGTTGGGGCTCACGCCCAGGTCGCCCGCGATGGCGGGCAGCGACACGTTGGCGATGGACGTGTCGAGCACGTTCATGAACGTGGCGGCCGAGATCGCGAGCGTGGCCCACAGCCGCGTGCGGCCTTCGATGGGCGTGTGCGCCGCCGCGGCGGCGGGTTGGGCGCTGGCCATGGTCAGCCCGCTTTGTTCGCGGCCAGGCGGGCGTGGCCCAGGTTGGCGTCGATGATGCGCTGCACGCGCGCCTCGGCGTCGCCGGCGGCGTGGTCGAAGGCCTGCGTGCTGCTGCGGTTGCTCGCGGGCGCAGTGGCCAGCGTGCGGCCGTTCTGCTGGTGCACGTCCACCTTCACGTCCATGGAGAGGCCCACGCGCAGCGGGTGCGCCTCGAGCTGGCCGGGGTCGAGCGCGATGCGCACCGGCACGCGCTGCACCACCTTGATCCAGTTGCCGCTGGCGTTCTGCGCCGGCAGCAGCGCAAAGCTCGCGCCCGTGCCCGCGCCCAGGCCGGCCACGTGGCCGGTGTAGCGCACCTGCTTGCCGTAGGCGTCGGCGGTGAGCTCCACCGGCTGGCCCATGCGGATGTGGCGCAGCTGCACCTCCTTGAAGTTGGCGTCGACCCAGACCTGCTGCAGCGGCACCACCGACAGCAGCGGCGCGCCCGCGGCCACGCGCTGGCCCAGCTGCACGGTGCGCTTGGCCACGTAGCCGTCGACCGGCGCGGGCAGGGTGAGGCGCTGCGTGGCCAGCCAGGCCTCGCGCACCTTGGCGGCGGCGGTCTGCACCAGGGGGTGCTGCTCGACCGAGGTGCCGTCGGTCATGGCGCGGTTGCTCGCGAGCTGCTCGCGCGCGGCGTTGAGCGCGGCCTCGGCCGCGGCCTGCGCGCTGCGCGCGGCGGCCAGCTGGGCCTCGGCATGCTGCAGTTCTTCCTTGGACACCGCGCCGTTGCCCGCGAGCGACTGGCGCCGCTGCAGGTCGTCGCTGGCGCGCGCGACCTCGTTGCGCGCGCGCGCCACGTCGGCCTGGCGCGCCGCGGCCTGGGCGTCGAAGGCGCCGTTGTCGGCGTAGAGCTTGCGCACCTGGCGCACGGTCTGCGCGAGCTGGGCCTCGGCCTGTTCGAGCGCGAGCTGCGCGTCGGCCGGGTCGAGCTTGACCAGCGGCTGGCCGGCCTTCACGAAGTCGGTCTCGTCGGCCAGGATGGCCTGCACCGTGCCGCCGATCTGCGGCGTGATCTGCACCACGTCGCCCTGCACGTAGGCGTTGTCGGTGGTTTCGTACTGGCTGGCGACCAGCCATTCGTAGCCGCCGGCGGCGAGGCCGCCGAAGACGACCACCGCGGCGATGGCGAGCAGCGCCTTCTTGCGGTTCGGGTTGCCGGGAGCGGGGGTGGGGGCGGTGTTCTGGTCCATGGGGAGCGTCCGGAAGAAAGGGGGTGTGCGGTGGGGCGTGGGTCAGCGGGCTTGGGGCGCGTCGGCCTGCCAGCCGCCGCCCAGGGCCTGGGCCAGGTTCACCTGGGCCTGCAGGGTGCGCGCGCGCAGATCGGCGTCGAGCCGGCGCTGCGCGAGCACGGCCGATTCGGCCGACAGCAGCTGCAGGTGGCTCGAGAGGCCCGCGCGGTAGCGCTGGCCCGCGATGTCGTAGGCCGACTCGGCGGCCTGCAGCGCCTGCTGCTGTTGCGCGCGCTGCAGCGCCACCGAACGCGCCGAGGCGAGCTGGTCGGCCACCTCGTGCACGGCCTCGATCACGGCGGCGTTGTAGCTCTCCACCGCGGCGTCGAGGTCGGCGTTCCTGCCGCGCAGGTTGGCGCGCAGGCGGCCGGCGTCGAAGATCGGCAGCCGCACCGCGGGGCCGATGCCCCATTGCTGCGCGCCGCTGCTCAGCAGCTGGTTGAGGCCGATGCTCGAGAGGCCCACATAGGCCACCAGGTTGATGTTGGGATAGAACTGGGCGCGCGCGGCGTCGACCTCGCTGCCCGCGGCCTGCACGCGCCAGCGCGCGGCCGCGATGTCGGCGCGGCGGCCGAGCAGGTCGGCCGGCAGGGCCTGCGGCTCCGGCAGCGGCTGCAGCGCGGCCAGCTGCACGGGCGAGCGCAGCGGGTTCTGCGCGGGTTGGCCGATCAGCGCCGCGAGCGCGTTCTGCGCCAGCGCCAGTTGTTCGTTCACGGCCTCGAGCTGCTGGCGCGCCTCGGGCACGGTGCCTTCGCTCTGGCGCAGTTCGAGCACGCCGTCGAGGCCGGCCGCGGCGCGCTCGCGCACCAGGCCCAGCATGGCCTCGCGCTGCGCGAGCGCGCGCTCGGCCAGCGCGCGCTGTTCCTGCAGGCGGGCGATCTGCACGTAGCTGCGCACCACGTTGGTCGAGAGCAGGGTGCGCGCGGCGGCGGCGTCGGCCTGCGCGGCCTGGGCGTTGCCGAGCGCGGCGTCGAGCGCGGCGCGGTGCTTGCCGAAGAAGTCGATTTCCCAGCTGCCGTTGAGCTGCAGCGTGGCGGTGTCTTCGATGCGGCCGGCCAGCGGCGCCGGGATCATGCCCTTGGCGGTGAAGCGCTGGTGGGTGGCGTCGAAGGCGCCATTGAGCTGCGGGCCGCGCGCGGCGTCGGCCCCGTCGGCGGCCGCCAGCGCGCGCGCCACGCGGGCCTGCGCCATCCGCAGGTTGGGGTTGCCCTGCAGCGCCTGGTCCACCAGGCGGTCGAGCTGCGCGTCGCCGAGCGCGTGCCACCACTGGGGCGCCACCGGCGCCACCTCGGCCGCGGCCTGCTCGGCGCTCAGGCCCAGCGAGGCCGCGTCGCGCAGCTGCGCGCTCGAGGGCACGATGCCCTGCTGGCTCGCGCAACCCGCGAGCAGCGCGGCGGCCGCGATCGGCGCGAGCAGCCAGCGCGTGAAGGAAGCAGCGGTGTTCATTGGCCGGCCTCCTGCAGCGAGGTGGCGTTGTCGAGCATGCGCCGCAGCAGCGCCTTGAGGGTGTTGAACTCCTCGCGCGTGAAGCCGCGCAGCAGCTCGTTCTGCACCCGGCACAGGCTGGCCGGGATGTGCTCGGCGGTGGCGCGGCCCTGCTCGGTGAGCGCGAGCTTGACCACGCGGCGGTCTTCGGCCGAGCGCTCGCGCTCGATGAAGCCCTTTTCTTCGAGCCGGTCGACCATGCGCGTGGTGGCGCCGGTGTCGATGCGGCATTCGCGCGCCAGCTCGGTGGTGGTGGAGGCGTGGCCCTGGTGCAGCTTGAACAGCGGCATCCACTGCGCCTCGGTCAGGCCCAGCGGGGCCATCTCGCGTTCCACCTCGGCGGTGGTGGCGAGCAGGATCTGGCGCATGAGCCGGCCCACGGCTTCGTCGGGTTGCAGGGAGTCGGGCCGGTAGAAGGCGGTGGCGGGAGGACGGGATTTCATGGCCGTGAATTTACTTGCCTAGGCAGATATTGTCGCGGCATTAAATCACGGCCGAAGCGACCCGCGGGTCGGCGGCGGGGCAAAGACGGGGCTGCGGCCAGGGGCATTGCCCCGGGCGATGCGCTGGCGGTTCTCAGGTCGAAGGGGTGACCTTGATGAAGGCGTCGCGCACGTAGCGCGGCGTGAATTCGAGCCGGAGCTCGGTGTCTGCACTGCTGCTGAGCTTGCCGCCCATGTCGAGGTTGGACTGCAGCCGCACCAGCGACAGCAGCGCCGTGGCGGCCGCCCCCGCGCCCTTGAGCGCCCCCGCGATGCCCGCCGCGGTCTTGGCCAGGCCGTCGCTGTCGAAGCCGATCTTGCGGTTGGCGTCCACCGTCACCCCGGCGTTGCTGCCCAGCGTGGCGCTGAACTTGTGCTGGCCATCGGGCGCGAGGTCCACGCTCAGTTCCACCTGCAAGCGGCGGGTCTTGCCCTGCACCACCACGTTGTCGCCGCGGATGAGCTCGGCGAACTCGCTGCCCAGGTCGCGCTGCATCAGGTCGTGCACCAGACTCACCAGACCGCGCAGGTTCACGCCGGTGCTCGCGAATTGCGGTTCGTTGAGGAAGGCGAGGTCGCTCTCGGCGTACATCGGCTCGTAGTGCGCGCGCACGCTGTAGCTCGCCGGCGGCAGTTGAACCGAACGCCCGACGGCCACGCCACGCTCCACCTGCAGCACGGCCGAGGCCACCGGGCCGGCGGTCTGGTTCGCATGGCCGGGGCCGAAGAAGTACAGCGTGACGGTGCCATTGAGCGCGCGCGTGGCGCCCACGCTGTCGGCCACGCGCGCGCTCAGCAACACGTCCACCGTGCGCGGGGCGGGCGGCGCGGCCGGCGCCGCGAGGTTCTGCCGCAGGTGGTCGGCCTTGATCTCGTCTTTCTCGGGCTGGGGCAGATCGAGCTTGTCGAGCAGCCGGTCGGTCACCACGCCCTGGTCGAAGGCCTGCGTGGGCGCGAGGCTGCCGGCGTAGCGGCCCGGGTCCAGCGACACGCCCGAGGCGGGGGCATCGGGCTTGCCTGCGGCCGGTGCGGCCGGCGCGGCCGATGGCGCAGGGCTGGCGCCGCCCCAGGCCGCCCCCACGCCCGCGCCGCTGAGGGCCGGTGGTTTGGCCGCCTCGATCAGCTTGGCCATCACCTGCGCCACCTCCTGCCTGGCCGACATGTCGCGGAAGATGTCGCTCTTGCCCATGAGCTCCAGGGCCTTGGCCACGGCCTCGCCCACGCCCGGGAAGCCCGGCCAGTTCTGCACGCCGAGCACGCCCTGGCCCAGGCTGTCGGGCGTGATGGTGGGCATGCTGCCGCGTGCACCGCCCTTGAGCGCGTCGATGTTGGGCAGCAGCGAGACGGGCAGTTCGTCGAACGCCCAGTAGCGCGTGATGTCGCGCTCCTCGGCCGCGTTGCACTGGCCCAGGTGGGCTTCGGCGAACACGCCGCGCGTGGGCAGCGAGGCGATGCTTTCCCGCGGCGCGGGCGGCGTGCCCACCTCGGCGGCCGCGCGCAGCTCCTCGGGAAGTTCGCCGTGGTAGCGGAAGGCCAGGTGGTTGCCCGACATGGCCAGCGGCTGGTCGCCGGCGCGCGCCATCACGTGGCCGGCGTAGGGCATCAGGCGCATGCGCCGCTCGCGCGGATCCATGTTGAGCCACACCTGGGCGCCGTAGTGGAAGCGGTTGTCATTGAGGTGGTTGACGAGCGCGGTCGCGAGCACCTCGTCGGGCACAGCGGCCGTCGCAGGCGCGGGCGCCGGCGACGGCCCGGGCGCGGGCGCCGGCGCGCCGAGATCGGGCGTGCGCAGCGGCGCGCTGGTGTTCTCGATGAACTGGTCGGAGGCGGTTGGCGGAAACAGCTCGTGCTGCCCGTTGGCCAGCGCGTAGGTGTGGTCCACGAGCACGTGCTCGCGGTCGACCGTGCGGGCGGTGACCTTGAGCGCGCGCAGGTTCCAGCCGTCGAGCTCGGCGCCCGGGATGTTGGGCCCCACGCGGCGCCAGCGCAGCACGATGCGGCGCAACTGGCGAAGGTCCAGCGTGGCGGCGGTGTTCACGAAGCTGGCGACGATGCGGCCCGCGGGGCCGTTGGCGCCGCTGCGCGCTTCCAGACTCACGTTCCAGCCCGGCCACTGCGCGGGGAACTGCGAGATGTTGGTGAATTGCTCGAGCACCGGCGGGCGGCTGTCGAGCGACACCAGGGGCACTTGCGTGCCGTCGGCCAGCTCGGCGAGCACGCGGATGGCGCCTGCGGTGTCGGCCGGGGCGACGAACTCGTTGAGCAGGTAGTTGCGCCGCCATTCGGTGCTGAAGGTGACCACGAAGCGCGTGGCCACCGGCGAAGGCGCGTCGGGCGCGGCGGGCGCGGGTGGGGTGGCGGACGGCGCCGCGCCGGTCTGGCCCGCGCCCGCGGCGATGCGCTCGATCGCGTCGAAGCCCGCGGCGTGGCGGCGGTCGAGCAGCGCGGGCTCGAGCTGCGCGCGGTAGCGGCGCGCCAGGCCGCGGTCGAAGCCGATGGGCGAGACCGGCACCAGCACGCAGGGGTCGGCCCGGACGTACTCGGTGCGCACGGCCAGATGGCGCAGGATCTCGTAGTAGAGGATGGACAGGGCATGGCCGCGGTTCATGTTGGCCACGATGCGCGTGGCCAGTTGGTCGCTCTCGGCCTGGGTGGCCTGCACCACCACCGTGCTGTTCTGCGTGCGCGCGAGGTTGGAGCGCTGCATGACCTGCTGGTGGATGTTCTCGTGCGCCGAGGCCGCGACCTCGCGCGTGCCCTCCGTGTAGGCCATGCCCGCACCGATGGAATGGCGTCCGGCCGCCGAGATGCCGTACTGCGGGATGGTGAAGTCCATGGCGCCTGCGAGCCCGCCCATGATGGATGCGCCGCGCTGCATCTCCTCCACGCGCCCGCTCACGATGTCGTCGATGTCGCGCTCGGCGGTCTGCTCGTGGGTGAGGCCTTCGCTGCTGCTGTTGCTGCCCTCGCGCCGGGCCTGGTCGCTGCGTTTCCAGTCGATCACCGCCACCTTCACCGCTTCGCCGGGCGCGAGGGTGAGGCTGTACTTGATCTCGCCCAGGGAATGGCCGAGCGAGCGCCAGGTCTGGCGGAACTCGAGCAACTGGCCCCAGAGGATGTGGGTGTCCTGCGCCGGCTCGGCGCCCACGCTGGGCAGCGCGGTCACGGGCTCGCGCCCCCGCGCGGGCGTGAGCACCGCCACCTCGTGCAGCGTGTACTCGCGCAGGGGCAGGCTCGCCGGCATCAGGTGTTCGCAGCTGCCGTCGCCGGTGCGCACCAGCGGCTGCATCAGGAAGGACTGCGGCGACAGCGCGTAGTCGGTGGCGTCGGGCTCGCTCACGCGGCCCTCGGGCCCGCGTGCCACGGGCTTGTCGGCGCGCAGCACCACGGGCGTGTCGGCATCGAGCAGCAGGCCCAGCGCGTTCCAGGGCGAGCTCGCCACCGCGGCGTTGGGCGCGAGCTGCGGGTCGCGGGGCTCGCGTTCGAACAGCAGGCGCGTGCATTCGGGATTGCCGGGCACCTCCAGCGCGAGCGCGACAGCCTGGTTCGCCGCCTGCTCGCCCGCCGCCGCGAGCGCGGCCAGCAGGCGCTGCCCCTTGTCGTTCTGGCGCAGCTCCAGCCGGGCGTAGCCCTGGCGATCGGTGAAGGCCGTGGCGAGTTCGAAGCGCTGCGCTTTGGCCACGGTGAGCACCAGGCTCACCGGCGCGCCCGCCACGGCGCGGTTGCCCTGCGCCGACAAGACGAAGACCCTGAGTTTCATGGCGATGGCTCCTGTCAGGCGCATGGGCGCCGAAGAGGCCATTGGCGCAGCGATGGGGCGGCGCCACCAGTGCCGAAAGTCATGGTGGCGTCCACCGGTTGGAGGAGGATCCGGTGCGCCCCGGGGCCGCGCCCTGGCCGCGCTTGGGGGCTTTGGCGCCCCGGTGCGAAAATCCCGCCCATGAACGCCACCAACACCACCGAACTCATGCACACCCTGGGCCAGCAGGCCCTGGCGGCTTCGCGCCTGATGGCGCGGGCCAGTGCGGCCACCAAGGGCCGCGCCCTGCGCCGCCTGGCCGCCCTGCTGCGCGAGAGCGGTGCGCCACTGGCGGCGGAGAACGCCAAAGACCTCGAACGCGCGCGCGCCAACGGCCTGGCCGAGCCCATGGTCGACCGGCTCAAGCTCACGCCCAAGGTGCTCGAGACCTGCGCCCAGGGTTGCGAGCAGCTCGCGGCCATGCCCGACATCATCGGCGAGGTCTCGGGCCTGAAGCAGATGCCCAGCGGCATCCGCGTGGGCCAGATGCGCGTGCCCATCGGCGTGTTCGGCATGATCTACGAGAGCCGGCCCAACGTGACCATCGAGGCCGCCTCGCTCGCCATCAAGAGCGGCAACGCCGCCATCCTGCGCGGCGGCTCCGAGGCCATCGACTCGAACCGCGCGCTCGCGGCCCTGGTGCAGCAGGCGCTGCTCGAGGCCGGCCTGCCGGCCGACGCGGTGCAGCTCGTGCCCACCACCGACCGCGCCGCCGTGGGCCAGCTCATCGCCATGCCGCAGTACGTGGACGTGATCATTCCCCGTGGCGGCAAGGGCCTGATCGAGCGCATCAGCGCCGAGGCCAAGGTGCCCGTGATCAAGCACCTCGACGGCAACTGCCACACCTACGTCGACGACCCCTGCGACCTGGCCCTGGCGGTCAAGGTGACCGACAACGCCAAGACCCAGAAGTACAGCCCCTGCAACGCCACCGAGAGCCTGCTCGTGGCGCGCGGCGTGGCCGCCGATTTCCTGCCGCAGATCGGCGCGATCTTTGCGGCCAAGGGCGTGGAGATGCGCGTGTGCGCCGGGAGCCGGGCCCTGCTCGCGGGCGTGGCCGGTGCGAAACTGGTCGACGCCACCGAGCAGGACTGGTTCGAGGAATACCTCGCGCCGGTCATCAGCATCAAGCTGGTCGAGGGCGTGGACGAGGCCATCGCGCACATCAACCGCTACAGCAGCCACCACACCGACGCCATCCTCACCACCGACCACGTGCACGCGCAGCGCTTCCTGCGCGAGGTCGATTCCGCGAGCGTGATGGTCAACGCCAGCACGCGCTTCGCCGACGGCTTCGAGTACGGCCTGGGCGCCGAAATCGGCATCAGCACCGACAAGTTCCACGCCCGCGGCCCGGTGGGCGTGGAGGGCCTGACCTCGCTCAAGTACGTGGTGCTGGGCGAAGGCGAGGTGCGCGGCTGAGGCGTCCATGCTGCGCCGGGTCGATCTGGTTCACCCCCTGCGTTGCGCGTGTGGCGCGGTGCAGGGCCACATCGAATCGCCGCAGGTCGCGGGCCGCGCGGTCTGCTACTGCCGCGACTGCCAGGCCTTCGCGCGATTCCTCGAGCGCGCCGACACCGTGCTCGACGCGCGCGGCGGCACCGAGGTGGTGGCCACGCGGCCGCGCCACGTGCACTTCACCCAGGGTGTCGAGCAGCTGCGCTGCATGTCGCTCAAGCCCGGCGGCCTGCTGCGCTGGTACACCGCGTGCTGCCACACGCCCATCGGCAACCTGCCGGCCGACCCCCGGGTGCCCTATGTGGGTCTGGTGCGCACCTGCCTGCCGGGCAGCAAGGCCGAACTCGACGCCATGTTCGGCCCCTGCGAGGTGGCGGTGAACACCCAGGGGGCATCGGCGCCCGTGCGCGCCACGCCCGTGGCCACGCTGTTCGCGGTGCTCAAGATCCTGCGCGCGGCCATTCCCGAGCGGCTGAGCGGCCGCTACCGCCAGAACCCGTTCCGCCGCGCCGACACCGGCGCGCCCATCGTGGCGCCGCTGGTGCTGTCGGCCGAGCAGCGCCGCGCCCTGCGCGGCGAGGGCTGAGCGCGCGCAGCATGGCGTTCGCGATCCACCGCGGTTACCTGCCGGGCTGCATCGGCCGCATCGCCGAACTGCACGCGCGTTACTACGCCGGCGCCAGCGGCTTCGGCCTGGCCTTCGAGGCCCAGGTGGCGAGCGAGCTCGCGGCCTTCTGCACCCGCTACGAAGACGGCCGCGACGGCCTGTGGCTCGCGCTGCTGGACGGGCGCGTCGAGGCCTCGATCGCCATCGACGGCCGCCACGCCGAGCGCGAGGGCGCGCAGCTGCGCTGGTTCATCGCATCCGACGCGCTGCGGGGCCGGGGCGTGGGGCGGCAACTGCTCGGCGAGGCCTTGGCGCTGTGCGACGCGCGCGGCTACCCCCGCACGCGGCTGTGGACCTTCGATCAACTGCTGGCGGCGCGCCACCTCTACGAAGCGCACGGCTTCGCGCTGGCCCGCACCGAGCGCGGCGCGCAGTGGGGCACGCCGGTGAACGAGCAGCTGTTCGTGCGCGAGCGCCCCTGAACGGACGCGACCGGCCCCGGCGGCCGTTGGCGCTAGCATCGCGCGCACCACTGGAGGAGGCTTTTCACCATGTTCACCCTGGCCAACGCCGTCGTGCTGCTCATCGCGCTGCTGCACGTCTACATCCTGGTGCTCGAGATGTTCCTGTGGAACACGCCCCGGGGCCGCAAGGCCTTCGGCCTCACGCCCGAATTCGCCGAGCAGACGCGCACGCTCGCGGCCAACCAGGGCCTGTACAACGGTTTCCTGGCCGCGGGCCTGTTCTGGGGGCTCTGGCTGGGCCCGGCCGACGGCGGGGTGAAGGTGTTTTTCCTGCTGTGCGTGCTGGTGGCGGGGCTGTACGGCGCGGCCACGGCGAGCCGGCGCATCCTGTTCGTGCAGGCGCTGCCCGCCACGCTGGGCCTGCTCTGCGTCTACCTGGGGGTCTGACCATGGCGCGCACGCTCATTTCCTCGGGCTCGACCTTCGAACAAGAGATCGGCTACTCGCGCGCCGTGGTGCAGGGCAACTGGGTGTTCGTCTCGGGCACCACGGGTTTCGACTACAGCACCATGACCATCGCCGACGGCATCGAGGCGCAGACCGAGCAGTGCCTGCGCAACATCGAGGCCGCGCTGCAACAGGCCGGCGCCGGCCTGCGCGACGTGGTGCGCGTGACCTACGTGCTGCCCGACGGCAGCGAATTCCCGAAGACCTGGCCCGTGCTGCGCCGCTTCTTCGGCGACATCCGCCCCGCGGCCATGATGATCGCCGCCGGCCTGGCCGATCCGCGCATGCGCATCGAGATCGAGGTGACGGCGCTCAAGGGCGGCGGAGACTGAGCATGCACGCCGGGCTGGCGATCGGCGAGCGCTCGCGGTCGATCGACCCCGAGCTGTCGGTCTGGCTCGACCTGTCGCGCGTGGTCGCGGCGTTTTTCGTCTACCTGGGGCACGCCGTGATCCTCGAGGTCGCCCCGGCCGCGCTCTCGCTCACCTGGTGGCGTTCGGCCGACGACGCCGTGATCGCCTTCTTCGTGCTTTCGGGCTTCGTGATCGCGTCCACCACGCGCGAGCGTCCGGGCGACGCCGCGGGTTACGCCCTGGCCCGGCTCTCGCGCGTCTACTCGGTGGCGGTCCCCGCGCTGCTGCTGGTGCTGCTGCTCGACCTCGCGGGCCGCTCGCTGTCGCCCGAGACCTACGCCGGCTACGCGTGGCAGTACGAGGCCATCTGGCGCCGGCTGCTGATGCACTGGCTGTTCCTGGGCGAGGGCTGGCTGGGCGTGGCCCAGCCCTTCACCGCCGAGCCTTACTGGTCGCTGGCCTACGAGGTCTGGTACTACCTGCTGTTCGGCGTCTGGGCCTTCGTGCGCGGCCCCGCCCGCTGGGCCGCGGCGGCGCTGGTGCTGCTGCTCATGGGGCCCTGGGTGCTGATGCTGTTGCCGATGTGGTGGCTGGGCGTGGCGCTGAGCCGGTGGCTGGCGGCCACGCGGCTGTCGCCGCGCGCCGCGCTGGCCCTGGCGCTCGCGTGCGCCGGGGCGTACGCCGCCTTTGTGCTGTCGGGTGCGCGCGACGCGCTCGATGCGGCGTCGCGCGCGCTGTACGCCGCCATCGGCGGCGCGCTGGGCCGGCCTTTCAGCGGCGGCTCCACGGTGCACGTGCTGCCCGATGCGGTGGTGGCGCTGCTGTTCGCCGCCCTGGTGGTGGCCTTCGCCCACCTGCGCTGGCGCTGGCCCGCGCGCGCGGCGCGGGCCGTGCGCTGGCTGGCCGAGCGCAGCTTCAGCTTCTACCTGATCCACTTCTCGCTGCTGGTGCTGGCGCGCGCGCTCGGCGTGCACCAGGCCGGCTGGTGGGGCAACGCCGGGGTGCTGGCCGCGGTGCTGCTGGTCACCGGCCTGCTGGCCGCGGTGGGCGAAAGCCGGCGCCACCTGTACCGGCGCGCGTTCGCCGGGCTGCTGGCGCCCTGGCTGGCGCGCCGGCCGCCGCGGCCGGCGGCTTGAACGGCCGTTCACCGACCCCATTTACACTGGCCCTCCCGCCCGGTCCCCCACGCCCACCATGGTTCCCCACCTCGTCACCGCCCTCACGGGTCCGATCAACGAGCTCGAGCAGCGCATCCTCGAATCCACCCCGGTGATCGAGCGCTGGTTCCGGCTCGAATGGATGGAGCACACGCCGCCCTTCTACACCTCGGTGGACGTGCGCAACGCGGGCTTCAAGCTTGCGCCGGTGGACACCAACCTGTTCCCCGGCGGCTGGAACCACCTCACGCCCGAGATGATTCCGCTCGCGGTGCAGGCGGCCATGGCGGCGATCGAGAAGATCTGCCCCGAGGCCAAGAGCCTGCTGCTGGTGCCCGAGAACGTGCGCGACACCTTCTACCTGAGCAACCTGGCCACGCTGCAGAAGATCTTCTACATGGCCGGCCTCAACGTGCGGCTGGGTTCGCTGTCCAACGAGATCACCGCGCCCACGAAGATCGACCTGCCCGACGGCAGCCAGGTCACGCTCGAGCCGCTGCAGCGCGGCAAGCGCCGCCTCGGGCTCAAGAACTTCGACCCCTGCACCATCGTGCTCAACACCGACCTCTCGGCCGGTGTGCCCGGCATCCTCGAGGACCTGCACGAGCAGTACCTGCTGCCGCCGCTGCACGCGGGCTGGCCCACGCGCCGCAAGAGCACGCACTTCAAGGCCTA
>VFQP010003772.1_pt1 | contig 14958 bp, 9 predicted proteins | sample 3512351 | NCBI WGS metagenome assembly VFQP01 (sample SAMN10412372, study PRJNA504923) | tailings metagenome | isolation source: Relicate 1 Philex TSF1 revegetated site | place: Philippines: Tuba, Benguet | collected 2017-08-29 | reverse complement strand
TCCTCCTCCTCCTCGTCGTGGCTGCCGTCGCTGCCGCTGCTCTCCTCCTCGTCGTCGTCGTCGTCGTCGTCGCCCCGTCGCCGCTTGTTGGCGGTGCCGCCGCCGCCGCGGTCGCGCCGCCGCCCCTGCCGGCCCCGCCGGCCGCCGTACAGGCGCCGCTTTCCGCCCCGCCGCCGCCGCCGCCCACTGCTCTCCTCCTCCTCCTCGTCCTCGTCGTCCTCGTCCTCCTCATCGCTGCTGCCGCTGCCACTTGGCGTGCCGCCGCCGCCCTCGCCCGCGCCAGCCCCACGCGGCCGCGGCGGCCCCCGCCACTCCTCTTGCCGCTGAACCCCCTCCTCCTCCCCATCCACACGCTCCTCCGCCCCGCGCGCCTCCGCCGCGGCCCCCCGGCGCCCCTCTGCTGCCTCCTCCGCCTCCTCCTGAGCCCCCTTGGACACCGCCGCCGCCACCGCTGCCGCCGCCGCCGCTGCCGCGCGCTGCTGCTGCTGCTGCTGCTGCGCCAGGCGGTGCCGAGCGCTGACCATCGTACCGCCGCCCGTACCGCCGCCGCGCTGCCCCCTGCCCTGCGACTGCTGCGAGGCCACCAGCAGGCCGTCCGGGTCCCCGCTCCCCTGCGGCGCGCGATTTTAAAAAGGCGACAGCAGCGACAGCCGCAGCCGCACATGGAGCAGGGTGAGGGACGCTCCGAGGACGGCGGCGCCACCCCTCTGCTGGAACCGTTTCTTTGGTGCAGTCCACGCCAAACAGCGCGCACAGGCGACCTCACCGGTTCGTCGTCCTCCACGTCGCGGTGCTGCGCGCCCTGGCCCGCCTGCCCCGGCTGCTGCGAGGGCTCTGGCGCGCCGTCGCCGGCGGGGCCGGACGAGCGGAGCAGCCGGGAGGACCGCCGGGAGCCCTCGCGCTGCGCAGCACACGCACGCAGCACGCACAGCACGCCGCTCCTTTCTGCACCGCCGCGGACGCCGCCGGGCGCCCTAATGCTGCCCGGCACAGTGCAGTACGCGCAGCACGCCGCAAGCGTGCTGAGAACCAACACACCCACCAAGAGCTGCGTCAAACGGGCAGAAGGCACCATCAACGAGGATCCAACGACCCTCCTGCCCGAACCCAACCACCACAGCTCCACGGCTCCCAAAGCCGAGTATCAGTGTCAAGAGCACCTGCCCCCTCTCACACCTGCGGCCGCCGCGCCGCCGCCGCCGGCCCCCCCCCGCGTCCTCCTCCGAGGAGCCGAAGTCGTCCTCCGACGGCTCGACGTAGCTGACCGCCGCGCCCCGCGAACGCTTCCGCAGCGGGTACCTGTCGTCCTCCTCTTTCCCGCCAATCCTCGCCGCCCCGCCGCCGCTGCCACCCCTAGCACCGCCGCCGCCGCCCTTGTCCCTCGCGCCGCTGCCGCCGCCGCCGCCCTTGGGGCCGCCGCCGGCGCGCCGCGGCGGCGGCGGGCGCTGCCCGCGGCGGCGCCCGCTGCCGCCCTCGTCCTCCTCCTCCTCCTCTTCGTCCTCGTCCTCCTCCCCTTCGCCCTCGCTAAACACGTGCTCAAGCGAAGCGCGGCGGCGGTGCTCCGGGCGCACCAAGCTCCCCCCGCCACCCTTCCCAACGCCGCCGCCGCCCTGCTGCAGCGCCTCACGAAGCCGCGACGCGGCAGTGCCCGCCGCCGGCGGCGGAAGCGGCGGCCGCCCCGCCGGCGACGACGGATCGCCGCCCAGCTCCCACGCGCCCGGCTGCTGCGACGCTGACCCGCGGCGCTGCTGCTGCGGCGGCGGCGGCGCGGCGTCGCCGTTGCCGTGGCCGTTTGGCTTGGCGCCGCTGTGGCCGTTGCCCGGCGGCGCTTGCGTGCCTGCGATCGAGCAGGCGTCAGGTCGTGGCGCAGGGGAGGTTGAAGCGTTGTGCGCCGAGCGCGCGCCAGGCTCTCGGTGGTGCAAGCAATCCGCAGCCCCTCTGCGCTGAGCAGAAGGTCCCAGTGTGGCTAGGGAGGCAGGCAAGCTGCAAGGAAAGTGGAAGCACTCCTCACCGCGCGAGCCCGGCGGTGCCTTGGCGTCCTCGTGCTGCTCCTGCTGGCCCTCCTTGCCGCCCGCTGCTTTGCTGGGGCCGTTTGAGTCAGCAGCAGCACCAGCAGCAGCAGCAGCGCCGTGGTCGTTGCCGTTGCCGCTCAGCGCCCTGCTGTGGCGTCGGGACGCCGCGCCGCCGCCGCCGCCGGACGCCTGGGGCTGGCTGGGCTGCCGTTGCTGCTTGTCAGCGCCGTTGGAAGCGTCGTGCGGCCCGCCGTCGTCCATGGCATCTGCCGCCGCTGCGTCGAACTTGACGACGGCGTCCGGGCGGGGGCGGGCGGAGGAGGGCTGGCGCTTGGCGTGCCCTGGGTCCAGCGGGGAACGCTTTGGGTGCATTGCCTGTCAGATGCGCTGCTGCTCAAGCGCCGTCTGTGAGGTGCTGGGCGCTGCCTGCATCGCCGACAGCTGCTGCTGCCGCCTGGGCAGTGTGCTGCAGGCGCCGAAGCGCGCACGCCCGACGCCAAGACGTGCGCTGTGGGATTGCGCTCGCCTCAGCACGGTGCTGCTCGCGCCTTGCTGCTGCTGCGCTCGTTGCTCCTGCGTGGTCTGCTTGGGGATCTCCCTCGCAGCAGCTGCTGCCACACCAACCACGGGCGAGCTGGCGGTGCTGGTGGCCGGTGCGTCACGCTGGTGATGCTGCTCAGTCGGATTGGTGCTGGTGGCGCTGTCCTGGCGCTTTTGTCCGCTGCTCATGGGGAGTCCGGGCTCAGTGGGATCGTGCAGCAGCACGCACGCACCAGCGCGCACACTGCACGGCTGCCAGTCTCCTCTGCTCACAGCAAGCGAGCAGCAGCTGCGCTCTCGTGGCGCCCTGGCCTGAGAGAGCGACGAACGATCGCAAGCACCGCAAAAGGAGCTCCTCCGCGGCGGCGAGATGGGCGCCCTGGTGCCGTGGGACGGCGGCCGCGCGTTCGGTCGGGGCCGTGGCGACGACGACGACGCTGAGGAGGAGCCGACGCTGCTGAGGCGCGGCGTCTTCCACGCGCGCGACGTGCCGGCCGACGACCAGGGCAACTCGGCCGGCGCGCTGGTGCCCGCGCGCGCTTCCGGCAGCGGTGCGTCGCGCAGACGATCTCCACGAGCGCGCGCTCTGGTGGCCGGGCGCGCCTCGCAAGAGCGTGGACGCGGCGCCACCTCTCGTTCCTCTGCTCGTGCGCAGGAGGCTACCTCGACCTCGTCCTACCGCCGCCTGGCTTTTCCGTCTGGGACCTGCCTCAGTCCAAGCTCCAGACCACCGTGCGTGTGGTGCAGCCCTCAGAACCCGCTGTTGGGGACGGGCAGCAGGCGGGCGCGCCGAAGCGGGCTGGCGCTGCACCACCTCGTGCGTGCACCGCCCTGCGACCTCTGCATTGCGTGTGTGTGCCGCTGCACAGGCTGTGGCACTCACCTTCGTCGCCACCGCCGCCCTGGTGAGCAGTGGCGACGGCGGCCTGCACCACGTGTGGCGCTTGTGGGGACGCCGCGCCGCCGCGCGCAGGCCACGGCTTGGCGGCTCACGTCGCGCGCTGCGCCCGCGGTGCACAGGTGACGTGCCTGGCCGGCGCCGGCCTCCTGGCCATCCTCATCACCGGCGCCGTGGTGAGATTGACGCGACGCTGCTCACCCCCGCTGATTCAGCCAGGCGCCGTTGGGACGCCACCTTGCTTATTCGCTCCCGGCCCTTTGCCTCCATGCCGGGGGCGCGCTTGAGGTGCGAAAGTTCAAACGGCATGCTGCGCGCGCTGTGCCGCGCCCCGCAGGTCTCGGCGAGCGTGCTGGTGCTGGTCAGCGTGTGCACGGGCGTGGTGGCGCTCATCGTCACAGGTGGGCCGCTTTGGTGGACACCTCGGCTTGCGCCAAGCTTGCGCAGGCATCTGCTGGGTGTGGGTGTGTCTGGCAGGCGGGCGACGGGACTACACGGCTCAGCGTCGAGCAAGAGCCTGGACGCACAAGCTCAGGCAGCTTCGTATGGCGCAAAGACACGAGGCGCCGGGGACATTGCCGCCGCTGGCCGCCGTTGGCCTAGGGTTTAGGTGGGTGGGTGATCCATGCGACCTGGCCGCCACCTGCGCAGGGGTGCCCGTCGGCTACGCCATCTGGCAGCTGGCATCGCGCTACCAGTCCTTCCGCACTGGTGGTGGCGGCGGCGGCGGCGCGTTTGGCGGCGGAGGGCACTGGGGAGGTGGCGGAGGAGGCGGTGGAGGTGGCGGCGGCGGGTGGGGCGCGTCGCATGACGACTGAACGACCGGCCCCCTGGGAGCGAGGGCTGCTGCGGCTGCCGCTGTGTTTGAGAGTCTCCTGCTGATCCTGTTGTTGAAGAGCCACGGAAGCGCAGGACGACGAGGTGAGGGGGACCTGGCTGTGGCAAGAGCGCCCAGGGTGCGGAGCAGCAAGCAGTTGCACCGCGGAGCAAAGAAGAAGAGGAAAAAGGTGCTGAAGGGTCCCCCAGAGAGCCGTGGCAGAGCAGGCAGATGCATCGGTGGTCGTGTCGTGCATGAAGGCCGGGGCTGCGGCGCGGGCTGACGCTGGAGCAGAAGACCCGCAGACGCGAGAGGTCTGGGAGAGAGAGCTCCAATGCGCCAGTTTGGCGCAGCGCGGCAACGACGCTGCTGCAAGTGGCGCCTCGTCATCCCCGCCGCTGGGCCCCTCAGCAACCGGGTGCTCTCAGCCGCTCCCTCCGCTGCCCTCGTCCCGCGTCAGCCCCGCCGCCGGCTCACGTGTCTGCGCGGGCGGCAGCAGCGGCGCGGAGCAGGGAGCAGCACACCAGTTCTGGGCACGGCCACGGGCAGGGCAAGCGGAGAGCAGGTGCCGCATGGGACTCGGCATCTGGGGCGCGCTGGCGGGGCGGCCAGGAGCTCCCGTTCGGCACAGGCGCAACACGGGTCGAGCGATAACAGGAAGGCTGGGTGACGCACCCAGGAAGTTGGCTGCCATGAGCAGTTCGAGCGCAATCTCTGGCGCCACCTTGAACTCTGGGATGTTCTTGGTCGTCCTGCACAGAGGGCGTGCCGTGCGGCAAGCGTGCGTGCCGGCACACAGCACCCGGACGGCCACCCGGGGGCCGCGGCGACAGGGCCGTGCTGCTGGCATCACGGTCCTGCGGCGCCATAGCGGCGCGCGCCAAGCCGCTGCAGCAAGGATGCTCCTGCTCCTGCGTGCTCGTCTTCGCGGCCGCGCGGATGGCGCCGTGCCTCTCGCCACCGCCACAGCTGGTTCCAGGAGCGCCTCACGAGTTCTGGTGCCGGAGCTTGTAGTAAAAGTACTGGATCGTCTTCTCCAGGACGTGCGTGCTGATTTCGGGAAACTTGACCTCGCCCAGCTCCGTCTCCGTGAAGGAGCCTGCGTGCGGCAGTGAGAGGAGCACACCCACCCCCCAGGTTTTGCCAAGCGCACAGCACGGTGCTGGAGGCTGGTGGTGCTGCCTTGGCCACCTTTGCGAGGGTGTCCCGCACCCTCCCCGAAGGAGCCCGCTGCACGGCGCGCTCAAGCCCCGCTGCGAGGACGTGCTGCTCTTGCCAAAGTGCTCGCTGTTGTCTGCCGCTGGCTCGCGTGCCCGGCACCTTCGCGCTGGCGAACAAGAGATTGCGCGACACGCGGGAACCCCAGCAGCAGCAGCGCGGGGCCGGCGTGCCCACGGCCACGCGCGCGCACCTTGTGAGCTGAGCATGTTGCGGATGGTGTTGGAGACGCAGGCCGCCTTGTAGTCGATGATGAACTCGAAGCCTTCCGCGCTCACGAGCTTCACCGTGGATTTCGGCATCCTGCTCCTGCTGGTGCTTCTGTTGTTTAGTGTGCCCTCCTTGCCTTCTGCCTGCTGGGCACGCACGACCCGGCCCCGCCACGACCATGCGGCCGTGCACGCGCCCCGGTGCAGAAGGACCCCTCTGCGACCCCTGCAGTCAGAGGTTGACACACAGCTTTGCTGCTGGGCTCTGCTGCCTCCTGCCTGGAGGGGGCTGTCGGGCGGGCGGCGGGCCAGGGTTGCTACCCTCGGGGATCGGCATCGACAAGCGCTCAAGTCGGTTTGCAAGCGTTCGGCACAAGAGCGTGCGGACAACCAAAGGCACTGGTAGCTAGACCCTGCGCAACGAATCGTGGAACCGATGGGACTGGCCGGGTGCACCCGCAGTGGCGGGCGCAGAGCACAGCAGGCCTTCCGCGTTGAAGGGCAAAGAATGACCAGGACAGATGGCGAGTGACAGAGAGAGAGAGAGAGAGAGAGGCGGGACGGAGAGAGGGGAGCTGCTTCATGAAGGGACCGATGTGCGGCGGGGCGGGGGGTGAACGACCCTCCTCGCAGGAGGCGTACGTCAGGCCGGCCTCAGCCAACCTCCACCGCCAGCCGCGGTAGGCGGTGGGCGGCAGGGGGTTTGCATCGCCGGGCGGACACTTGTGTACACTTCAGGGTGCTCTGGGCGTCATGATGCGAGTGTCCAGGTGAGAGTAGGCGGAGAGGGGAGGCTGTCGTCATCGGCGTCGGTGGGTACAGGCGGCGCGCCCCACCCTCACTCGCCGGCGCGGCGCGCGCTGGCATATAGCGAGGAGGGAGGGATGCCCACGTCAGGGGTGGTGGGGGTCACGGCGAGGGCACCGTCAGGTGCGTCGAACGACAGTCAGGCGCGCCTGGCACCATTGCGGGGAGGCCCGCCATCATGGAGGCCTCCCGCGGCATGAAGCTCAGCTAGGGGGCACAATCGGGCGCACACTGCGGAAGGCAAGAGGAGGCCACGCTGCCAGCTAGTATATACTGTCAAAAACACAACGACGAGGGGCGCCGGACAAGGGGCGGGGGGGTGCCGGCGGCGCCGGCTGCATCGACGTGCACTGCACGCGGGGTCGGTCGCGCGCCGCCCGTCTGCCCCGACGCCTCACGGAAACTCTTCACACGGGCGGGCGGCGTGCCGGAGGAGCAGGGGGCCCGCGCACAGAGCCTCAGTGCCTTCGCCGGACTCCCGTTTGAAGGCCGACAGCCCCAACAGAGAAACCAACCACCTGCATCAACTCTGCGCTGACACAGTCAAGAAGAGCGGGCGCGCATTGTGCGCTCCAGTGGACGCGCGCTGGCGCTGGCGCCGACAGGCGAGAGAGGGGGGGAACCGAATGCTACGCAAAAAGGGAGGGACTCAATCGGAGGGGGACTCATTCGGCTCGGCTGCTACAGGGGCGGTTGGAGGGACTCCTCAAACCAGCACGTCAGCATATCCTTTTCGCGCCGTGTGATTTCCACCAGGGGGGGGACCAACCCACCCAAGTCCAAGGCAGGGTCATCATCGATCGATCGATCGATCGATTGCCCTGCGGGTCAGCCACGTCCTGTCCACAGCACGCCAGGCCCCCCCCCAGCGGGGAAATCACGCGGCGCCGCCGGCCGCCAGCGCCTCCACCGCTCCGAGTCGCAGATACACCACCAGCATCGCTCCGAGTCACACAGTTGTCGCGGGACGGCGGCCGCGAATCGTGGCGGCTCCGGACCACGTGCGGAAAACTCAGAGGGAGTTGCAGCTTTCCCCCCGCTATCGCCCGCCGCAGGAGCGGCGCTGTGTGGCGAGGTGGGCGGCAGGCGCCGCACCGGGCAAACATGCCGCCTAGACGAGTGCGCGACGTTCAGACGACAGCGTGAGAGGCTGAGGCAGCCGCGAGGGCGGGGGGACGACCGGCAGGCACCGCCAGAGACAGAAAGAGCACGCTGGTGCTGGAGAGCTGCTGCGAAAAGGAACGGAAAAGGACAAGGAAGCTGTCCCGGAAAACCCCCAAAAAGCAAGTCTCCGCACAAGCCCACACGTCGCCGTTGCCCCTCCTCAGCCTCCACGACGCGCAAGCCCTCACCCAGGGCATGCGGGGGAAGGCCACCGCCCGCGTCACACGGCGCCGCCGCTCACGCCGGCCGCCTCCCACGCGCCGCCGGACCCCGCGCCCGCGCCACCCGCGCCCTCGAAGCCACAGCCCGCGCCGCCGCCGCAGCCAGCCGGCAGCCACGCCGCCTCGCCGCGCCGCTGCCGCCGCGCGCCGCCCTCAGACGCCACACTCACGCGCTTGCTCGCTGGCACGTACAACCACCCGCCCAAGCCCTCGCCCAAGCCCTCGTCGTCACGCCGCTCGCCGGGCGGCACACCGTCGCCGCCGCTGAACACGTCCGTGTAGTCGGCCGACGCATGCGCGAGGGCCAGGCGAGGGTTCAGCAGGTCGCCGGACGGCGTCGCCGCAAGCACCGCGCCGCACGTGCCGCCGCCGCCGTTGCTCACGCCGCCGTCCAGCGCCAGCGCGGCCGCCACCGCCGCCGCCGCTCCGGCGAAGCGCGACTGCGCGTGGTGCGGCGTGGCGTGCTGCTGCGGCGGCGGCGGCGCGGGCGCCGCCGCGGCAAAGTTGAAGAAGGAGGGGAAGCGGGGCTGCTGCTGCTGCTGCTGCTGTGGGTCGCAGTCGGAGGGCTGCTGGAAGAGCGCGCCTCCCACCGTCACGTACGGCCTGCGCATTCGATTGACACCCACATCCACTCAGGGTAAGCCAAGGCCCATGCAACCTTGCGGTGCATGCGTCTCCGAGGTTCGCATGCCTTTGCGCAGCGAGGCATCAGATATCCCCGGCTGCTGCGCTGCAGCCCCGCCGAGGTGTGGATGCGACCAATCCAACGCGCGCACGAGCGAAACGGTCCCTGCACGGGCCTCGCCGCCGCACGGCACGCTCACCTGTGGTGCGGCGCGGGCCCCGCAGAAAGCGACTGCGAGAAGAAGCGCTCGCCCGGCGGCGGCGGCGGCGGCAGCGCGCCGCCCACAGTGCCGCCGACGCCGCCGACGCAAACGCCGTTCTCCGCCAACTCCAGGTCGCCGAACTTGCGCTTGCCGCCCACAGAGCTGCCGCCCCAGCTGACGCTGCTGCCGCCGCCGCCGCCGGCAACCGCTGCCGCCAGCGACCCCTTTGCGAACACGGCGCTGCGCGACCCGGCCCTGCCGCCGCCCTCGCCCCGCCCGCCGCCAAACGCGCACGACAGCGACGGCACGCCGGCCGCCGGCACGCCGCCGCGAGGCTGCTGCTGCTGCGCCGCCGCCGCCGCCGCCGCCGGCGGCTGCCGCGGCTCCACGAACGAGTAGAAGGGGCGCGGCGCGGCGCGGCTGAAGCTGTGGCCCGTGGCGTTTGCGTCGCCGCCAGGCACCACAGGCGCTGCGGCACGGGCCGGCGCCGCCGCCCAGGCGGGCAGGTCGTCGCCGCCGTCGCCACCGTCGCCGCCGCCGTCGTTGTCCAGAGCAGAGAACATGAGGTCGTAGTAGGCGCTGCTGCCGCCCTCGCCGACCTCCTGCTGCTGCAGCGGTTGCTGTGGGTGCTGCGGGTTGCTGACCGCGGGCCCCGGCGCTGCCGCTGCGCCGCCCACGGCGGCGGAGCAGCGGGCGAGCGCCGCGCCCTGCTGCGGCTGCGAGGCGGTGCCGCCGCCGCCGCCGCCGCCGGACGCCGCCACCCTGAAGAAGGGCGTGGCGTTGGCGGCCCAACCGTCGGGCTGCCGGCCGGGGCCGGCGGCGGGCGGCCACGGCGCCGCCGCTGCCGCTGCGCCCGCCTCGCCAGCGCCGCCGCCGCCGCTGAGCAGCGCCGCCTCGAGCTCCATGGGCATGGGCAGGCTGTCGCACGGCGCGCGGAGCTGAACGTCCTCCTCCGCCTCCTCCCCCGCCGCCGCCGCCGCCGCCGCCACCGCCGCCGCCGCGGCAAACGGCGCGCAAAACCCGCCCTGCTGCTGCTGCTGCTGCTGCTGGAAGAAGAAGCCTGCCGGACCGGCGGCAGCGGCGACCGCGGGGCAGCTTGCAGCGCTGCGGTGCACGCCCGCCGGCGCCGTCGCGCCGCCCGCCGCCGCCGCGCCGAGCATGGCCATGGCGGCGGCCGCCGCCGCCGTCCAGCTGGCCGGGCCCCGCGTGGCCGGCGAGCCCGCCAGCAGCGCGCTGTGCAGCACGTTGCCCGACTCCCCGCTCGCCTCGAGCGCGTGGTGCTGCTGCTGCTGCAGCTGGTCCTGCGGCGGCAGGCGGAGCCCGCCGGCGGCGGCGGCGAAGCCAGACGCCGACGGCGTGTGCGACGGGTGGTGGCCGCCGGCCAGCGGCAACGCGTCGCCCGACTCGTGGTGCTGGTGCTGCTGCGGTTGCCGCGGCGTGCGGATCGGCGCGAGGAGCTTCCCCAGCGCTGCCGAGGTGGCGGCGGCGGCGGCGACGGCGAACGGCCCGCCGCTGGTGAAGGAGGAGGACGCGCCGGCGGCGGCGCGGGCGTGGTGCTGCTGGCGCCCCGACAGAGGGCTGCTGGCCGCGTCGGTCTCGCCGTTGGTGTGGCGGTTGGCGGCCGGCTGCGGAGCTTGGTGGTGGTGGTGGCGGGGCGACGGCGTGGGCCGCAGCGAGGAGCAGCCCTCGCCGGCGCCGGCGTGCGGCGGTGGCGGCGGCGCGGCGGCGGCGGCGGCGCCGGTGGACCGCTGCTGCATCGTGGTGGTGGTGTCTTCGGAGAGCGAGGCACCGGGTGCCGGCGTGGGCCCGGGCAGGACGTCGTCATCGCGGCAGGGGAAGAGGCCGTGCACGGACGACGCCGGGATGACGTCCGCCGCCGCCGCCGCCGCCGCCACGACGTGCTGCTGCTGCTGCTTCTGTTGAGGAGCGGGAAGCGGGACGGGCGCTTGCGGCGGCGTGGCGAGGTGCGGCGGCGGCGGCGCCGTGGGCCACGCGCCGCCGCTGCTGCTCGTCGGCGTGTGCTGCTGCTGCTGCTGCTGCGCCGGCGGCCAGGGCGGCCGCGCGGCTGCGAGGTGGCTGATGTGGCGCGGCGTGGCGGCGCCTCCACCGCCGCCCTGGCTGCCGCCGGCCGCCACGTGCATCGACCCCGTGTCTTGCATGGTGAGGTTGCCCATCATGCGCGCCCAGCTCGGCGCCGGGCCAAGCAGCATGGCGCTCGAGCCGCTGCCAGACCCTGCCGAGGGCTCGAGCCATGCGGGCCGGCCCAGCGACGACGACACGCTCAGGTTGAGCGGCGGAGGCAGCGGCTGCAGCGGAGCGCCCACATTGCCCGGCGGCCTTCGGGGACGAAAGCGCAAGCGGAAAGCACACAGAAAGTGAGTTGCGAGCAGCGTCCGCGCAGATGACGGCGAGGGCGGCGGCGGGCGTGGCGCATACCTGGCGGCGGTGGTGGCGGCGCTGGGGGGCGTGATGGAGGGTGCGCCGGCCAGCTGCTGCAGCGCGGCGCCGGTCAGCGCCGTCGCGGCGCTGCTGGTGAAGGAGCCCGGCGTGCTGCGCAGCGCGTGGGCGGCGGCGGTTGGCGGCGGTTGCGGTTGCGGTTGGGGCGGGTGGTTGGGGTGGTTGCTGCCGGCGGTTGGCCGGCCGGCGAACGTGGTGATGGTGTGCGGTGAGGCGCCGAACGTGAAGGCGGTGAGGCCGCCGGCGGCGCCGGCGGCGGCGGAAGAGGAGGGCGGCGGCACGGGCACGTCCTGGCGGGGAGCGAGCGTCGCCGACGGTGAGGGCGGCGTGGGGAGCAGCAGCTGCGGCGAGTGCGAGTGGTAGGCTTGCTGGAGGTCGGCCGGGTGCGCGCCGGCGGAGGACGATGGTCCTGAGGAGGAGGTAGGTGGCGGCACTGGCGCGCCGGCGCCGTTGCTCGAGTGGCCGCCGCCGTTGGCGCTGCGCCGGCGCGCGCTGGCCGCACCAGAGGACGACGCGCCGGCGCCTCCCTTGTCACCTTTCTTGTTCTGCGGGACGCACATGAGGACGGCATGAACGTGATTTGTGGCGTGTGCATTGGCGGCGCGCACGGCACGCCAGAGCAGCGGCCCCCACGTCGGACCAGGGCGCCACGCACCTCTGGCCTGGACCTGTACAGGCGAAAGTAGTTCTTGACGGCCTCTGTCGACCGCAGGCTCTTGCCGTGCACCCTGCGCGCTCGACGCAGCAGAAGCAGCAGCAGCACGGGGAAGGCTCTACTGTGTGCGCGGTGCGAGGCGTGGTGCGCCACCTCACACGGCGCCCCCCGACCCCCCACGATGCCTTGGGGCCAGCGCCCACTTCCCCCTGGACCTTCCTCGCGCCTCACGGCCTGCTCAGGGGCCGTTTCCAGGGCGCTGCGACCCGTGCCGAGGCCATCAGGAGGGGCACCCCTGCCGGCGAAGATCCGGGCTCGGCGCAGCGCTCCCTGGGCGTGCGCACCTGGTGTCGTTGAGCGTGGGCCTCATGTTGGGGTCGGGCCAGCACTTCTCGGCCGACTCGTTGAACCAGCTGCGCCAGGGCGAGCGGCAGGAGACGCGAGCGAGAGGAAAGCGAATCGGTGGTCGTGCGGCGCGAAAGGGGCTGTGGGCTCCCGGCAGGGGCAGTGGCGATGTCGCTGCTTGCGCTCCACCACCTGCCGCACCGCCGCGCCGGCCTCACTCACCTCTCGACCTCCTGCGTGGACGGCCTCCGCCCGTGGGTGTCCCTGAAGGCTCGCCAAAAGGTGTTGAAGGGGGCCCAGAACCTGTGTGCAGGAGAGCAGAGCTCTATCCCGGTGTGACTGGCTGCAATACCTGCGTTGGGGGGGGCCTGTGCTGCTGGCGCCGCGGCACACCGTCCCTCGCTCTCTCCACGCACCCGGCCGGCCTGCGCCAATGCTCGCCCTTGCTGCTGGCGACGCGCTGCCGCTGCTGCGGGTTGGCCGCCTGCTGCTGCCTGGCCCCGCCGCGTGTGGGCGGTGCGGCCTCGGCCTCGCTGCTGTCGAAGCCACCATCATCGTCCGAGGCCATTTCTGTCGGAAGCGCGTCCGCGCGCCAGGGCTGTGGGGGGTCTGCGCGCTCTGGGCTCGATCGTGGGGTGCGACACTGCGTCTCTGACGTCTCCTCGGGGGGTTCTTCGCCCGCTGCAGCGCCAGGTTCTCCTTAGCGCCTCCACCATGGCCACCCTAGGGGTGCTGGCACCCCTGGGTCCAGTGGCCCAAACGCAGCGCCGGTGGGCCCGCAGCGACAGCACGGAAGCAGCCAGGCATCGCCCCATCGCGCCTGAGGCGCTCGCGTGGCGCCGCAGGGTGCAGGGGGGCGCCGGCACGCACCCAGGACTGCGGGTCATCAGCGGCATCTACGGCCCCCTGGGCCCACACGCATCGAGGCGTCCCCGCACACCAGGGCGGCCCGCGCCGTGGGGGCGCACGCCGCATTGGCCGCCCAGCACGCTCGCGCCACGGCGCCGGGTGGCCCGGCGCGCCCCTGGCGGACTGGTGCGACGGGGCGTGGGCGGCTGGTGAGCAGGTACGAAAATGTGAGCGCAACCTGGGCGGGCGGGTGTGACGGTGGGCGGGCGCGGTTAGGAGAGGGGGCTCCTCCGCCAAAGCGCTGCAGCGACACGCGGCACGCAGCACAGATGAGCAGACGCGCGCATCGGAGCAATGTGCGTGGCGGCGGGGGCCAGACCGGGGCAGACCCACGCGTCGGGCTGCTTGCTGCGGTCATTGCTCACACTACTGCCACCTTGGCGCCGCCACCTTGGGGCGCCTCTTCCTGCAGGGACTGGGAGGCACTTGCCGGCCACATGCCGCAGTAGCGTGCTTCTGTTGCATCGCTGAGTTTTCCAGGCGAGACGGAAAGACGGATAGAGATAAATCGACCCTGTGGTGCCAACCACCAAGGCCAACAGCACAGCCTGGGTGCGTGCAGGCCAGGCGCGGGCCAGCCGTTGCGCTGTGCGTGGCAGGTGCGTGGCGAACTCGGCGTAGAGCCTCCCAAGGGAACAGCATCGCGGCAACGTCAAGCAGCACAGAGCAGTGGGTGCGAGCGATACACACGACGACCCTCCACCAAGGCCAGCTAACAGGCCAGCATCACTGTCACAGCATGCAGAGACGAGACGATGGCGCAGGGCGGCGCGCAACTCTGCTGCTGATGCCAGCTGGGCACGCAAGGCTGCAGATGGCAAGTCCCTTCGCCCTACCAAGGGCCGCTTCCGCCTCACTCATGAATTCAGGGTGGCCCAGGGTGGGGACGGGGTAGGCGGGCCGCAGCAATTGGAGTGGGTGGTGGTTGAGTCGCCAGTGCGGCCTGGAGGCGTGGGCGAGCAGAAGCACAGGCAGGTGTGGGAGCGGGCAGCGCGGGCGGTGCGGGAGGAGGCGGGCGGCGTGGCGCTGGCACTGCGGTGGCCGTGATGGTGGTGGTTTGCGTGCCTGCTTGGGTGGTGGCGTGGGGACGCTTGGGACGGTGTGGGTGTGCAGAGGGTGCCACTTGCGCTTGGTTGTTCCTGCGTTCTCTACTGCTGGAAGAAGAACTCATCCTTGGAGCAGAGCGGTGAAGAGTCTTGACCGCAAGAGGCAGATTTTGGAGCAAGGGGCGTCTGTGCGACCAAGTGGGCCGGTGGCGATGGGGACGGTTGCACGGGCGTGTGGATGGGATGTGCAGATGTCGACTCGGTCATATCCTGCAAGCCGTTGTGGGTGCAGCTGCACTGCAGGATGCTGCATGCGCTCAGTGCGCTGGACTGGCCCCTGGCGTCTTGCTGCCGTTTCCTTACTTGAGCAGCAGATGTGCGCAGCGGCGGCGGCGGTGGGCCGTTAAGCATTCGGCATGGGCGTCGTCGCGCATCAGCGCGATCGGTCGGCGCTCGGCGCCGGGCGGCGCGGCGAGAGTGGCGGCAGTGCGCACCCGTCGCCTCCAGACGCGACTCGCGCCGTCGCCAACCACCGCGGCGTTGGCGCTGCCTGTCGAGCCCGAACACGCCGAGCAGGACGAGGAATCGGAGAAGGACGCCAAGGCGGCGGCGGCGACGGAGAAGACGTGCGACGTGACCCGGGAGGCAGCGATAGGTTTCGCGCGCCCAGTCCCGACGAGCGCAGCTGCCGGCGGTCTCGGGCCGTCACCACGCCCAGCCCTCGCCGCTCGGCACACCGTCCCTCGCTCTCTCCACGCACCCGGCCGGCCTGCGCCACTGCTCGCCCTTGCTGCTGGCGACGCGCTGCCGCTGCTGCGGGTTGGCCGCCTGCT
>VFQP010003771.1_pt1 | contig 14959 bp, 9 predicted proteins | sample 3512351 | NCBI WGS metagenome assembly VFQP01 (sample SAMN10412372, study PRJNA504923) | tailings metagenome | isolation source: Relicate 1 Philex TSF1 revegetated site | place: Philippines: Tuba, Benguet | collected 2017-08-29 | reverse complement strand
TGTCCACGTGGTGTGACGGTCCCGGACTGGGCATGCACACTGCTGACGGAGGGCTGACATTGCCCAGGGCCACTTGATGGGCGCCTGGGGTGAGCGTGCTGACCGGGGAGTGCTCTGGGATTCACGCGTTTGCTGCTGCTTGTGCCATCTGTCGCTCCGCTTCATCCCTCAAAAGCTCCTCCTCCTCACATAGATGGAATGGACTGCCTTTGCTGAATTCCCCTCTGCTGCTGCTCTGCAACGCGCTTGGCACACGAGCACGATCGCGACGGGTCGACGAACCGTACAAGAAAGGGCGGGCGCGCTGTGAAGGAGGCAGCAGGCGACCCAGCACACAGCAGGCTGCTTACCAAGGACACTGCAGCTTGCCACAGCTCGATCACGACTGCAGCACGCGCAGCAGGACTTTTCAAACCTGACTTCACCTGCTAGTCGCACAGCTTCCACTCCTTCAGGATGGCGTCGCACCACCCCTTTTGGTCTTCAGGGCAGCTGCTCGCTGGCGCGTGCGGCAGCGCGGTGTCCGTGTGGCACGCTTCCACGGGCGAGTCGGAGACGCTCGCCGCAGATGGCGACGTGCAGAGCCTTCGCTTCACGTCCAACGGGCGCGTGCTGGTGCTCGGCACTGCTAGCGGCGTCGTGCAGCTGTTCTCGGCGGGCCAGTCGCTCGGCTGCCTCCCGAATGCGCACCACCACGGCCAGCTGCGCGACATGGGCCGCATCGCCAGCCTCAGGCTCTCACGCAGCAGCACCACGCTGCTGGTGGGCAGCGAGAAAAGCGAGCTCTACATCTGGGACATGAAGGCGCAGGTGCGGCGGCACCTGTGCCGTCGTCGTGCGCCGCGCGCTGCCAGAGCAGCACGCAGAGATGCACACCATCTCGCTGCCAAGGCGTGGCGCGCAGGTGCTCAAGGCGGTGCACCGCGGGCACAAAGCCGCGATCACCTCCCTGGCGCTGGACGACGACTCCTCCACGGTCGCCAGCGCAAGGTGCGCGCTCAGTACACGATCACGCAGGAGGGTCCTGGCTGACGCGCTTGTCACGGGGGCTGCTGCTGCCGCCCTTCATAGCTCACACCTGGGCAGCCACCCACGCATGCCCTGCACACGCACCGCAGCGCCGACGGCCAGCTGCAGTTGTCCTCCGCCGCCTCGCCGCACGACACGCCGCTGCTGCTGGCGCCGCCCGACCCCCACGGCGCGGCGGGCGCGCACGACTGCCTGCAGTTCAGCCCGCTCGAAGCCGGCCTCCTGGCCTCCGCCACGGCCGGCGACCACGGCGTGCACCTCTGGAGCGCCGCCACGCTGCCCGCCACGCCCGCCGCGGCGGCTTCCTCCGCCGCCAGGCGCGGCGCAGCGGCGCCACAGGTGCGCGCCGCCACAGCCTCCCGCTCTCCCGTGCCCGCCCTCCTTGGGTGGGCGGTGCGGCGCTTAACCAGATAACCCCTTGCCAGCAGCAGAGCCCAGCCGTGCAGCGCCCGCCCGGCCTGCGCTCGCTTATCGCCTCCCCCCCCCCCCATGCAGCCGACTGTGCGCAGCCCGCTGCTGCGCCGGCGGCTTTGCGCCGGGGGCCAGCACAAGGCGTTGTGGCCACGCACTGCTGCGCCGCGCCGCGCTGCCTGCGCGCAGGGCGTCAAGCTTCTGGGCGCCCGTCACGCCCACGCGGCGCGCGTGACGGGCCTGGCCTTCTCGCACACCTCGGCCAGCGTGCTCTACTCTGCCGGAGCCGACCGGCAGCTGCTGGTGTGGGACCGGCGCGCCGGCGGCGGCGCGGCGGCGGCGCAGCAGCAGGTGGCGCTGCCGCTGCCGCTCACGTGCCTGTCGCTGCGCGACGACGGCGCCGGCATGGCCGTGGGCACAGCGGGTGCGCGCGGGGGTGGCCGGCCTCCGCAGGCGGCCATACGCCAGTGTTGCGCAGTGGGCACACGAGCAGAGGGGCAGTACAGGCGGTTGGAGCAGGCGGTTGACGGTACGACTCCGCTTCATCGTGCAGAAAACGGCGGCAACCCCACTCGTCTGTCCGCGTGCAGAGGGGTCGGTGTACGTGCTGGACGCGCGCAAGCCCACGCAGCCCGTCGCCACGCTGCAGTGCCCCGACCGCGCGCGCCCCGTGCGGGACCTGCACTGGCAGTCGTCGCACCGCAGCAGCGGCGCCAGCAAGCGCTCCACCGCCACCACCATGTCCAACGCCGGCGCGCCGCCGCTGCCGTCGCCCTCGCCCTCGCCAGTGGGCGGCGGCGGCGGCCCCACGCACGCGGCGGCGGCGGCGGCGGCGGCGGGTCAGGCGCCGCTTGCCAGGCAGGTGCCCCCGGTGGCGGCGGCGGCGGGCGGGGCGCGGGCGGCGGCGCTGCCCACTGCAGGTGAGCACACGTCCGCATTGCGCATTGCCAGGTCAGCGCTAGCACGCGAGGTTCCACGTGCTGCAGGTGAGTGTGGCCTGCGCCCGTTTTCCCCCCACCCCCGACCGTTTTTGGCGTGCGCAGGGGCCGCCGGCGCCGGCCCCACCGGCGCGTCGCTGTCGAATTGGCTCCCATCCCACCCACCGACAGCCGCGGCGGCGGCGACGCAGCCGCAGCCGCAGCAGCAGCAGGCGGCGGCGGGGGACGGCGGCGCAGCTGCGAGCGGGTCGGTGGCGGTGGTGGCCATCGGCAGCCCCCCACGCGCGACGCCGGGGCTCAAGCTTTGGGGGGGCGCTGACGTGGCGGGGCCGGGCGCGGGCGCCGAGGGCGGCGGCGAGGCGGGGCTGGCGGCGAGGGGCGCGGCGGCGGGGGGCGCGGACCGGCCGCCCGTGTCGCCGCTCAGGTGTGTGAGACGCGGAGTCGCGCCGTCGCGCTCCGCTGGCGCTCACGCAGCGGCCCAGCGACTCACTTGCGGCGCGTTCGCCCCTGGACTGGCTCCCCTTTGCAGGGCGGTGGGCGCCGGCGCGGCGGCGTCGCCGCGCGGCGCGCTGCTCACCGAGTCCACCTTTAGGGCTTACATGGACGACGCGGTGGCGCAGGTCCGGGAGGACGTGCGCGCGCTGCACATCGACCTGGTCCGGCAGTTCCACATCCAAAACGTGCGTGTCGGCGCGGGGCGCGACTGCCAGCAACTGCCAGCTGCGCCGCTTCGCTCTGCCGCGCTCCACCTGCGCCGCACGCCCTCCAAAGCAGTGTGTGTGCGGCCGCCTCCACCTTGGCACCGTTGAGGTGTCGCTCGGCCGCCGCAGGCGGTACGCTTCACGGCCGCTCACCCTGGTGGTGCCTGCGCCTGCCGCTGCGCCGTGTTTCGTCACGCACACGCAGATGGAGGTGAGCCAGCTGGTGGCGGGCGTGGCGGCGCGCCAGGAGGCGCTGCAGAGCGACGTGCGCGCTCTCAAGGCGCAGCTGGAGCGCCTGACCAGGCAACAGGCGCTGATGAGGCTCTCGTGACAATTCCTCCTGTGCACGCGCTGTGCCTTCTGCTGCTCTCTCCGCGCTGCCTGCGCCCGTCGCGTCGTTGCTCTCGGAATGAACGGCTCGTGCAAGCCTGCAAGGCCACAGGGGGTTCCACGCTGGGCTTGTTGCACCGCGCAGCGACCACGTCAGGCAGAGGTGGCGGCAGCACCAAAGGCAGGGCGTGCGTCTGCGGGCGCCGGGCGGTTTGTGTTGTTCGTCTGTCTGCATGCGATGCCATGGCCAGAGGGAGACGGGGAGGGTGCATGATGCTGCAGGCGGCCAGACGGTGACGCGTTTTCCAGCACGGGAGGGACGGAGGCAACGGAAGCAAGGCTTCTGTCAACGGACACCCAGGCGGGAGGAAGAGGTGACACAAAACCAAGAGAGACGAGTCCACACAGCCCCAGAGGCATCAACAAGCCTGCCGCAGCCACTGGGAGAGCGGCTTTGAAGAGTGTCATAGACGGTAGACGTGCGATGGACGGCTCGTGGCGTGATACGGCGACGGCGCACACATTAAATGGCGTTGCGCAACACCCCCGCTGGCCAAGGTCTGGTCTTCCAGATCTCACACACCACGCAGCCGTCTGCCAAGCCCGGCGGACTTTTTTTCAGGAGCAAAAGCTGTTCTAGGCGAGCCCCAAGACTCGGAAGCACGCTCACGCATTCATTTCCACCAGGCCACCGCCTCGATCGCTCAGTGCCGCCTCCCGCAGACGTAACCCACGCACCGCCAGCAGCCAGACTCTCCGCCATGTACAGTGCTGCCTCCGCCAGCCAGGACCAAAAACCCACCCACACAAGCACGCACCGACACGCTGCCCTCCGCCACGCTCCGCCCTTCAACGCTGCTTTGTACGGCCGGCCACTGCTGCTGCTGCTCACCACGACACGATGGCCCCTCCCGCCCCGAAAGCCTCTGCGCAGAAACCCACGCAACCTCCACCCTCACGCCGCGAAAGCCAAGAGGCACGCGCCTCCCCAAAGCCCTAAACCAGGGCGGCAGGGAGGGCAACCATGGCTCCCGGCACGCACGCAAAGAACTGCTGCTCACCCCAGCCGAGCACATGCTCTCATTACGCGTCACCTCTACAGGGCAAGTACACGACCACAGTCTGTGTCCATGCACACACACACATGCAGCACTGCCATTGTGAGAGGACGCCCCACTTTCAGCACTGACCGCACTTGCCACGCGCCGTTTATTGCACCAGAGTCACCTGCCCGGCTGGCTGGGAGCACACGACCACACGGCGCCGAGGAAAACGCGCCGCCTCTCAAACGCTCGGGCCGAAACCACACGCTTAGCAGCAGGGGGAGATGCACGGGAAAAGGACGGCAGCAGAGACTCGCGTGCAGGGGCAGCCGACGGGGCCAAAGGCAGCCCTGCTTTCTTCTTTCAAGTGGCATCCATGCGTGCAATTCACACCTCAGCGCGCGCACAAAAAGAGGCAGCACGCTTCTTGGTTGGGCAGAGATCTCGCCGCCCCTAGCAGGCGCACACGCCCGGCGCTCCGCCTCTCCTCTCACGCCAGGCCACGCAGGAATCAAAGAGAAAGGGGAGAGGTGCGAGCGACATCTCTGCGCCGTCAGGACCGGGGGGAAAGGAGGGGGCCGCGCACAGCAGGCGAGGGTCTGCGTGCGCCCCAGGAGGGAAGAGCGGTCAACGTGCGGGCTGAAGAAAGGCAGGCCGCGGTCACCTCGGCGCACTCAGAGCCGAGGGAGGTGCCAAAAGCTCCCTCCTATGGCGTTGCGCGCAGCACACGCAGCACGCCAGAGAGGCCACGGAGCTGCCACACACCGTCGCCGTCTCCACCTCTCCAGCCGCCAGCAGAGGCAGAGAAAGTGCACCGCTCCGTGGATCAAATCACGCCAGCAAAGAACCCCCGCCCATTTCCCCTCACGCTGTGCTGTGCTGCGCAGGCACGTGCCCTGGCGCGCAGGCGCGGGGGCAGGGCGAGGGGGTGTACATTGATGAGACCCCGCGCCCGCCCCGCAGGCGCAGCCGGGACGCGCGCCGTGCGCTCTTTACTCAGCAAACGAAATGCGAGCTTGCTTGCTTGCTGCCAGCGCTTTTGCGACATCACCCACTGCCCGCACAGCAGCCCACCCGCCGCCCACCACGCCCCCCGCCTTGTGTGCAGTCACGAGGCCTGCACGCCTTCCTTCCCAGCCACGCCACGTCCACGCAGCCGCTAGCATCGGCCACCGCCCCCCCCCCTTCAAAGGCGAAGCCGGCCACAGAGGAACGGGCAGGGAGGCCGAAACGTGCCCGTCATGAGTAACCCCAGTCGTGCGGCTTCTTGATCTGCTCTGCAATGAGGCCAGAGAGAGGGGGAGGCGGAACGGAAAGGCAGGCGGCGACAGCAGACGCTAGCAAACGCACTCTTGCCACACCCTCCTTCCCCTTTGTGCCTTTTTCCTTCGCCGCTTTCTTCTTCAACCCGCGTCCCGGCACGAGCCCGCAGCAGCAGCAGAGAGAAGAAGAGGCGAGCGCGCACCCGCCGCGTAAAACGGCCCACGCACGCACGCTGCAAGCAGGAAGAAGCACACTCGTCTGGGCCCACGCGCACTGACTCTCCGCCCGCCACATGCGGCGGCAGCAACACGCCCCACACCTCGCACCCACCCGTCGCATTCGCACCGCCCCCGGCCAGGGCACACGCACGCCACAGCAGTAGCCGGACCCTGCCAAAAAGAAGAAGCGTCGCCGCCCTGCGGCTGGCAGCCCTACTCCTCGCGCGTGGCCGTGTGCTTCCTCGCTCCTCCAAGGTGCCGCCCCGCAGGGCGCATGAACAGTGACGTCAGGGGCCCTGATCAAGGCACGGCTTGTGCGGGCGGACGCCGGCCAACACTCAGACAGAGACGTGTGCAACTCGCACCCACCCTCAGCGTGCTATTCCTTGAGAACTCGTCCAGCCTGCCAGCCAGCACACACGCGTGCTCTCCTTCCTTCGGACTCTGCGGCAACTGCGACGCGGCCGGCGGTGCGGCCGGTGCTGTCTACTAGCGTCAATGCAACACCCGCTCGCACACCCATCATTCATCCATCAGGCGGTGGTGCGCACGGCACCCGCGGCGGGGCGGAGTGGGCAGGCGCACTGCGACCGCCCCGCCCGCCAGGGGCCCCTGTGCGCCACGTGCCATGATGCCACTCAAACAGGCCTACCCCCCGCGGGGCGCGGAGCTGGCCTCGGAAAAGCACACAGTGGTCGACTGGCGAATTTGCCTTTTCCTCGCACGCGCGCGCCTCCACGAAAGGCCGGAGGGGAGGGGAGGGAGGCGCGGTCACTACGTGGGGGAGAAGGGAAGAGAATCTGCTGCGTCACGCGTCGCATCACGCCTGGGAAAGCCCGCAGGCCCGTCCACGTCACCATCTCTTGAGCTCAAGATCAAGGCTGATCGCGGCAAGGCCGGGGGCCAAAGACACGGAGGGGCGAGCCGCTGGCACACAACACGCCTGGCGGGCGGCGCAACACGCCCAGCCCCAAAACCGCGTGTGTGCCGCGTCGCCCCAGGCCGTGCGCCCCCCCACCGTCGGCTTGCCGCGTCGCCGCAGCCGCAGCGCTCCATGCATGGGTCGGTCGCGTCAGTCAGGGGAGCCGCGGCAGCACCGCGGCGAGGGCGGGGGGAGAGAGGGTCTGGGCGCAGCGGCACAGGCGCCGCGGCGTCACACAAGTGCCGGCGGCCGCCCCGCAGCGCATCGTCAGCAGCGCGTGCACGTCCTCCACTTGCTTTTCCTCCGCCGCCCGTACGGAAACCGAGCTCTAGGCCTCCTGGCGGGGCATACGCGCGGGCATACGCAGCGGCCACCCGTTCCTGTTCCAATCCGTGGCCCAAAGCCGGGGAGGGGGGGTCACTAGCAGGGGCGCCATCTCAGGGGGAGTCAGGGCACAGGGTGTCGCGTGCCTTTTTAAGCCGAGGTCGGGTAATGGGTGCCTGCACAGGCCAGCCTGCCCACAGTATGATGCGCCGGCGCCAGAGGCGTCCCTTGTTCCGGGGACCGTTGAGGGAGCCACCGAGCGCGCGCACGCATCATCACCGTCCATCTGGGGCCGTGTGCACCAGGCGCCCTGGGGGGCAACGCGAGGGACTTAAGGGGGCGGAGGCGAGACGGGCGGCAAGCCGCGGCCGTCGCCTCGGCCCTCCAGGTCGGCCTCGCGTGGTCAGGTGAGCTCCGGGGGGAAAGGGAAGAGTGAGGAAAGACGGGGGGCGGGAAGAAGAAGAAGAAGGGAGACGCGGCTGACCTTGGGACAGCAGGATGCGCACGCTTTGGGGGGCGCGGAAACAAGCCGCGCGGGCGGGCGCTCGCCGGCTAGAGGAGCGCGCTGAGACACATGCACGCGCACACACACGCACAGAGGGAGACAAAGAGAGGGCGCGATTTGCAACGCCCCACCCGCGCCTAGTTCGCACGGGGCAGGTGCGCCGCACGGGAGCTGCGGCCAACGGGCCTGGAGGCCAGAGAGGCGCTCACGGCTGCTTTGAGCATCCACCACCGCCGCACGTCTGCAGTGCGCGCGTGCGCGTGGCTGCCCCTTGGGTCGGCAGCGGGCGCACACGCGGGGCGGTCCGGGCCTGCCATCCCGCACCAGGCACCGGCTCACCGCACTCACAGTGGGGCGCCAAAGCCACACAAGCACCGCGCCCGGGCAGCCATGTGCTGTTTCCCAGACACGGCCCCGGGCACCAGGCCGCAGGCGCCCTGGCCAGTCCTTCCGAGACAGGCGGACCCCCAGACACCCCGGACCCCGCCGCTACACCAACCACACCGTGGCGGGGGGAGACGCAAAGGAGTGGGAAGAAAGGGCGAGCTAGCACCACAGCAGCGGGGGAGGCCGCCAATTGGCCGGCCCCTCAACCCGCATAGGCTCCGTTGACGGGACGCTACGCAAACCGTGCTAAGGGAAACGCTTTCAAGAGTGCCTCCAGCGCCCGGCTGGACCCGACGGAACCCAGGCGCGCGGCGGAAACGCACCGCGCGCGCGCCTTCCGGCCACCTCCCGAGAAAGGACACCCGGGGGAGAGCCACGGGCTTTCCAGGCCTGTGCAGGAGCGCAGGCGCCGCCACCGCCACCAGCACCGCCAATGGCGTTGCGCCGCGCCGCGCCGCACGGCAGCAATACAGCGCCGAAGTCGCCACCCGCGTGCATGCTTCCCTCGTGCGTGTTGGAGGGAGGGGCGCCCGCCGACGCCAGCTGGTGCCGGCGGGCGAGCTCAGTGCGGGAACGTACCACGCCCGACGAGCGGGCAGAGGCCATTGCGCTCGCACGCGCTCACTCGGGGCGGGCGACAGCCCGCCACCGGTGCCAGAGGGCCGGGGGGATGAAGTCAAGCGACCCTCGTGCGAGCGCTGGGCTGCTGGCTACGGCGATCACGGCGCCCAGGGAGGCGCGAGGGGTCAAGACGTCTTCGTGCGGACAGGTGAGATGAAGGGGGGGGGGACGCGGAAGAATGGTGGAAAAAGGGTCTCCAGGGGGTGCAGGATGCACCGCCACGGGGCTATGCGCGGAAGGGGAGGAGGAGGGCCGTCGGCGTGGCGACCCAAGCCCGACCCACGCCGCCCGCGGGAGCGCCGCGCCACGCGCGGGATGCCCTCGCCGTGGCGGTGCATGCCTGTCTTTAAGAACTTGCCGGAGGTGTGGGGAGAGTTTGTCACGTGGGGAAGGGGGTGGGGGGGGAGGATCGGAAAGAGGGACTCGGAGTGCCGCGGTGGCAAAACGCTTCCCCGCGAGCAGAGAGAGAGTCCGCCGCCCCTCCCCGTCAGCAGTAGCCTAGTGGGCACATGACATCACGGCGCCGCGGCAGGGGCGCGCCACGCGCCCGCGCGGGCCACATTGATGCCATCATCGCAGCCACATATCAGGGCGCGGGCGGGGTGCGGTCCCACGCACACCCGCCCGTCGTCATCCGCTAAATCATCGTCACCATCATCACCAGAGACCCCGGGCAATCGGCTCGGGCAAGGGCGAGAGAGAGAGACGAGACAGAATCCCAATTCCCATTCTTTAAAAAGGGGGGAGCGCTGCGCTTGCCATGTTCCCCCCGCCCGCACATCCATCATCTCCGTGCAGGCGGGGAGGGTTGGGCATGGCAGGAGCGCTCGCCTCCCGACAGAGCCCCGGCATGCGTGGGGGCTGCTGCCTCACCAACATCCGTCGTCAGCATGAATGGGCGGGTGCGCGCGCCGTGCGGCGCCACGGGCGCGGCAGGCGCGCGCACACCGGATCATCATCAACAGGGGGGGTGCTTCCGGGCGCTGCGCCTCCCGCCAGGCCGGGGCGGGCGCGCAAAAAGCAGGGCGCATGCCTCGCCGAGCGTGCTGTGCGTGCTGCTGGCCCCCCGCCCTCGTCGTCAGCATCACAGGCACAGGCGGCCGGCGATCCAGCCCGGGGGTACGGCGGCGGCGTCGAGCCCTCCGCTTTCCCCTGCGGGCCAAGCCTGGCACCAAGTGCAGAGGACGCAAAGCCACCGCCCACGTCCCACACCGCCCACAGCGCCTGCCCACGCACCAGCAGCAGCCCACTTTCCCCTCCACCCCCCTCACGCCAACTTGAGGAGAGAAGAAATCGCCCGACCGCAAAGCGCGCTAAGCCATCCACGTGGCACCCGAGACGGGCGTGGCACCGCCGCCGTGCCCCACGCTCATGGCCTCGGAGGTCTCAGAGCCAGCGGGGGCAGCGGCGTGGCGGGCGGCCTCACGCGCCGCCCGCGGCGGCGGCACCGTGGCCACCTCGCCAGAGACGTCAGTGCCCCAGCGCCACTCGACGCCAGTGGGCACGGCGGGCGAGGGCGCGCGCACGGGCGCCAGGCCGGCGGGCAGCAGCTGCCCCAGCGGCGCGACGGGGTCCCAGAGGAGCGCCGAGGGCGGCGCCGTGGGTGCGCGGGCCAGGGCCGTCGGCGGCGGCGACGCGGCGGCGGCGGCGAGCGTGGCGGGGAGGCTCAGCTGCCTGCCAATGCGCGCGTCGTCGTCGTCGGCGGCGGGGGCGGGGCGCATCTCAGCGTCGTTGGAGGCGTCGGCGAAGGCCAGGCGGCGAGGCGCGCGGCGGGCCCAGATGGCGGCGTCGTCGGCCGGCGGGGCGGGCGGGGGTGGCGGCGGCGCGGCCGGCGAGGCGGGCAGGCGGCTGCGCTTCTTGCGGAGGCCGCCGGCGGGCGCGGGGCCTGGCAGGTGGTCGCAGCTGATGAGGTTGCGCAGCGGCAGCGGGCTGAGCAGCAGGGCAGCGTGGCCGACGCCGTCGTGGTGGGCGGCGCCCAGCGTCGCCGCAAAGTCCCAGGTGAGGGCGTGGCGCGGGAGAGGAGGCGCCTCGCCCAGCATGGCGTCGTCCTCGTTGCCGCCGTCGGCGTCGTTGCTGAGCATGAAAAAGGGCGGAGGAGGCGGTGCGGGGGCGGCGGCGGCGGGCGCGGCGGGAGGCGAGGGCTTCCAGGCGAAGGGGTTGGCGTCGCCGGCGCCGGCGCGGGGCGCGTGCGGCGAGGGCGGGCCGCCGCTGCCGAAGAGCAGCGGGCCGGCGGCGGCGAGCGTGGCCAGGAAGGCGCCGTCGTCGAAGTCGGCGAAGCACATGCTGGCGGGGTCGGCGGCGACGACGGCGTTGTTGCTGTCGGCGGGGACGGGTGGCGCGTCAGGCAGCAGCAGCTGCTGGCGGGCGCGCTTGGCCTTGTCCGAGCAGGGCGTGTCGAGGCCGAACGACAGGCAGTTCTGCGCGTCCAGCACCGTGCACGGCGAGCTGGTGGGCTCCGCGGCGCGCGTGGGCTGCGGCGCGGCTGCCGGGAGCGACGTCTTGGAGGGCGTCGACGTCGTGGCGGCGCCGGTGAAGCAGCAGCTGGCGGCGCACGACGTAGCGGGGCCGCTCGAGCCGAGCTGCAGAGCTGGCGCGTCGTCGCCGGCGTGCATCATGGCGACGAGCTGGTGCGCGCCCGCTTGCACGAGCGCCGCCGTCGCGCCTGCAGGAGCAGCAGCAGATGCGACAGTAGTCATTGAGTCGTGACGAGTGAATGGTTTTCGCCTGGCACGCTCGCTCGCTGCGCGTCCTCGTGCTCAGCTCGCTGCTTCCGCGCCCACTTCCCAGCCGCTCGCTTTTCCTGAAGTTATAACCTCACCAGCGGGGGCGGCGAAGCGCTGCGGCGCGTCGGCCAGGGCCACGGTCCCACGGGTTGAGCGCCTGAGCATTGTGGGCGTTGCCTCGCGCGTTGCGCCTCGCCTGCACACAGGGATAGGGGTGGGGAGCAAGGTCGAGCACGGCGTGCGAGCCTCCCCTCCTCTCGCTGCCTGGCCTGGTGGCGCGGCCGGTAGCGGCGCACGCTGCTGCACTGCTGATCTGCACGCTGCCAAGCAGTGTGCGCGCCTCACCTGAAGCGATCAAGGGGACGGCGTCCTGGTGTGGGCCACTGGCCGAGCGCGACTCCCTCTGCTAGCTCGCGTCCCGCTGCTGCCGTAGAGCTCCCGTTGCGGCAGCGCGGCTCCTGCTGCTGCTGCTGCTGCTGCTGCTGCTCTTGTGCTCGTCTCTCCCGGTGCGTCGACGGCTGCTCCTGCGACAGCCTGGACACCCGAAGGGCGGGAAGGGCGAGGAGCGGCCCACACAGGCGACGTGAGCGGCCAAGCGACGCAGGAACAGAGCGGGGCTGCACGGCTGCGCCAATGCTGCGTGCCCGCTGGCCGCACGGCGCTGCTTCTAGAGGGCAGGGGGGCAGATTGTCCCGTCCGCTTGCTGGGGCGCCGTGCTCTCACCTGTGCGCGCAGCCGTGCTCCTTGATGCCTGGGCTGTACTGGGCTGGTCTGGAGCGCCGGGTGTGGTGTGCGCTGGAGTGAGCTTTTGCTCGAGTTGTGCGCTCGATCGACCACAGGTGCGGCCTGCCTCTGCAGTTCGAGTTCAAATGTGTGGGAGGAAGTCTGCCGCAGCGCCAGCCTGGCGCCAGGCGGCCACTCGCTGCCGTCCGTCTGCCAGCACGAGGAACTTGTTCCTGCGCGCGACCACTAGCCATGGACGTGCTGCTGCCGCTGGGCAGCTGTGCCTGCCCGCTGCGGCGCCGCCGCGCCAGATTATTCCCACTGGCAAGAAGATCTTTGGCGCCGGGTGCGGTGAGCACACTGCTGGGGTGTGGGCAGGCTGCAGCCTGAGCGAGCGTGGCCACAGGCAGCGAGCTAGGCTCAGGCACGCACTGTGCTGTGCCGCGCTGCGGCGCCAAGCGACGCGTCACCCTCGAGCCGGTTGCAGCTCAGGGTGGTGCAGGCAAGTGGGAGGAGAAAAGGGCTGGCTGTACAGGGCCCTGTGGCTGCCAAGCGTCGTCTGTGAGTCTGAACCGTCCACCCGAACCACCCGCAAACATGCTGTCTCGCCCTCTCGCTGTGCACGGGCCAAAGGACAACGGACACGCAGGTGACTTGCTGACCAGAGCCGCGCGTGCCACCTTGCACAGGGCGTGGGCCGCCTCCTTGGGCGCCTGGAGTAGCCGCACGCGGTGGCACGCTGAGGCATGCTGTGCCCGCCGGCAGACTCACTGCTGCTGCTGCTGCTGCTGCTGCTGCTCCACCGCTGCGGGCACGTGCCGGCTGCACACCTCCTCCTCATGCGCGCCCCAGCGCACCACGGCAGCCCGGGAGCCAGCTGCGCAGCCACACGTACACACCGGCAGCCACACGCACACGCCGTGTCCCTCCTTACGCCTTCCACGAGCACGCAAATCTTCGCCACGCCAACAAGCCCACTCACCGTGCGCCAGCGACGACGCCACCTGGCGCGCCACCGCCCCCGCGCCCGCCAGCGCCGTCGCCACCGTGCCGCCCGACCACGTGGGGACGGCGTCCGCGCCGCCGCCCACCCCGCCACCCTGCGCCAGCCGCCGCGCCGCCGCCCGCGCCCGCGCCCGCCGCCGGTCCTCGCGCAACGCACCCTCGCCGCTCGCTGCCGCCACCGCCGCACCGCCGCCCGCAGCGGCGCCCTGTGCCAGGCCGCTCACGCTGCCCACCTCAGCCTGGTGGAGGTGGTGCTGCTGCGGCGGCGGCGGCGGTGGCGGCGGCGCGTGGTGCCCCTGCCCCGACGCCGCCGCGCCGCCATCCCGCTGCTGCTGGTGCTGCCGTAGAGCTCCCGTTGCGGCGGCACGGCTCCTGCTGCTGCTGCTGCTGCTGCTGCTCTTGTGCTCGTCTCTCCCGGTGCGTCGACGGCTGCTCCTGCGACAGCCTGGACACCCGAAGGGCGGGAAGGGCGAGGAGCGGCCCACACAGGCGACGTGAGCGGCCAAGCGACGCAGGAACAGAGCGGGGCTGCACGGCTGCGCCAATGCTGCGTGCCCGCTGGCCGCACGGCGCTGCTTCTAGAGGGCAGGGGGGCAGATTGTCCCGTCCGCTTGCTGGGGCGCCGTGCTCTCACCTGTGCGCGCAGCCGTGCTCCTTGATGCCTGGGCTGTACTGGGCTGGTCTGGAGCGCCGGGTGTGGTGTGCGCTGGAGTGAGCTTTTGCTCGAGTTGTGCGCTCGATCGACCACAGGTGCGGCCTGCCTCTGCAGTTCGAGTTCAAATGTGTGGGAGGAAGTCTGCCGCAGCGCCAGCCTGGCGCCAGGCGGCCACTCGCTGCCGTCCGTCTGCCAGCACGAGGAACTTGTTCCTGCGCGCGACCACTAGCCATGGACGTGCTGCTGCCGCTGGGCAGCTGTGCCTGCCCGCTGCGGCGCCGCCGCGCCAGATTATTCCCACTGGCAAGAAGATCTTTGGCGCCGGGTGCGGTGAGCACACTGCTGGGGTGTGGGCAGGCTGCAGCCTGAGCGAGCGTGGCCACAGGCAGCGAGCTAGGCTCAGGCACGCACTGTGCTGTGCCGCGCTGCGGCGCCAAGCGACGCGTCACCCTCGAGCCGGTTGCAGCTCAGGGTGGTGCAGGCAAGTGGGAGGAGAAAAGGGCTGGCTGTACAGGGCCCTGTGGCTGCCAAGCGTCGTCTGTGAGTCTGAACCGTCCACCCGAACCACCCGCAAACATGCTGTCTCGCCCTCTCGCTGTGCACGGGCCAAAGGACAACGGACACGCAGGTGACTTGCTGACCAGAGCCGCGCGTGCCACCTTGCACAGGGCGTGGGCCGCCTCCTTGGGCGCCTGGAGTAGCCGCACGCGGTGGCACGCTGAGGCATGCTGTGCCCGCCGGCAGACTCACTGCTGCTGCTGCTGCTGCTGCTGCTGCTCCACCGCTGCGGGCACGTGCCGGCTGCACACCTCCTCCTCATGCGCGCCCCAGCGCACCACGGCAGCCCGGGAGCCAGCTGCGCAGCCACACGTACACACCGGCAGCCACACGCACACGCCGTGTCCCTCCTTACGCCTTCCACGAGCACGCAAATCTTCGCCACGCCAACAAGCCCACTCACCGTGCGCCAGCGACGACGCCACCTGGCGCGCCACCGCCCCCGCGCCCGCCAGCGCCGTCGCCACCGTGCCGCCCGACCACGTGGGGACGGCGTCCGCGCCGCCGCCCACCCCGCCACCCTGCGCCAGCCGCCGCGCCGCCGCCCGCGCCCGCGCCCGCCGCCGGTCCTCGCGCAACGCACCCTCGCCGCTCGCTGCCGCC